>OIZO01001085.1_pt1 | contig 15319 bp, 11 predicted proteins | sample 1588551 | NCBI WGS metagenome assembly OIZO01 (sample SAMN03283271) | human gut metagenome | biome: human-associated habitat; material: feces | host: Homo sapiens | place: Peru | collected 2012 | reverse complement strand
AAAACCAACAAAAATACAGGTCAAAATTGGTCAACTTATTCTTTCACCATTACTTAGTGATGGTAAGTGCTGGTCGAAACTAATAAGCCGCGCGGTATTTCCCTTCCTCCTTGTCTTCCAGGATGGAGAGGTAAGAGGCATAGCGCGTTGGGGCCAGCTGGTGGTTTTCCAATGCTTCGAGCACGGCACATCCTGGTTCGTGCGTATGCGTGCAGTTGCCGAAGCGGCAGTTGGCCGAGAGCTTGAAAATGTCGCGGAAGAAGTGCGCCACTTCCTCGCGTTCCATGTTGAACGTGCCGAAACCTTTGATGCCCGGGATGTCGATGACCGAGCCGCCGCCTTCTCCTGGAAGGTCAAAGAGTTCACTGAAGGTGGTGGTGTGCATGCCCGTTCCGTGTGCTTCCGACACCTGTGCCGTTTTGGCGTGCGCCTCCGGCACAAGACGATTGAGGAGCGTTGATTTTCCAACGCCCGAATGTCCCGCCAGCAGGCAGATGCGGCCCTGCATGTCGCGCGTCAGAGCGTCGATGCCGTCGCCGTTGAGGGCGCTGACGGCATAGCAGGTATAGCCGATGTCGGAATAGATGGCCATCAGATAGTCAGCGCGTTTGCGCTCTTCCTCGCTGAGGTCGTCCATCTTGTTGAACACGAGTGCCGTTGGCACGCGATAGGCCTCGGCCGATGCCAGGAAGCGGTCGATGAAGGTGGTGCTCGTTTCGGGGCGTGCCATCGTCACGACGAGCAGCGCCAGGTCGACGTTGGCCGCCAGAATGTGGCTCTGCTTCGAGAGGTTGGATGCTTTTCTGACGATGTAGTTCCTCCGGTCGTCGATTTCCGTGATGAAGAGCGTCTCGTCGTGTTCCACCTGAAATTCGCCGCTGTCGGCAGCCTCATTCTTCTTGCGTCCCTTTCCTTTCTTGCCAGAAGTTTTGGACGTGGCTTTCTCCGTCGACTTCATGACGGTCACGCCGTCGCCCACCGCCACAGGACTCGTGGAGCGGATGCCTCTCAGGCGGAAGTTGCCTTTCACCTTGCATTCCACCTCCTGTCCGTCGTCGGTGCGTACCACATAGCTGTTTCCTGTATTTCGTATAACGATGCCGTGCATGAAAAACTTTTGTTTGGGGATGGTTGGGGTTATGGGGGGGAGGTTTTGGGGCTGGCGGAATGAGTGTGTTTGCCACCTGTTGGAATCCCAAGATTTTATCTGTTTCCTAATTACCTCGTTTTTTGATTACCCCGTTGCCTAACTAAAAAGCCCTATCGTTGTGGCGGTAGGGCTTTTGATGAATAATCACGGGCAGGCCGTTTTTAGACCGTCATGATTTCCTTGTTCTTGAGTGCCAAGAGCTCTTCAACCTTCTTCACCTGCTTGTCGTGGATTTTCTGCAGTTCGGTTTCAGCGTCCTTCTCGACGTCTTCGCTCAAGCCGTCTTTGATGGCCTTCTTGAGTTTCTCGATTCCGTCGCGGCGTGCATTGCGGATGGCCACCTTGCATTCCTCGGCTTCCTTGTTACACTGCTTCGTGAGGTCGCGGCGGCGGTCTTCCGTCAGAGGCGGGATGCCGAGGCGAATCACTTCACCATTGTTCTCAGGCATGATGCCGACATTGCTGTCGATGATGGCCTTCTCGATGATGGGGAACATTTTCTTGTCCCAAGGCTTGATGGCGATGGTGCGTGCGTCGGGCGTGGTGATGGCCGATACATTGTTGAGCGGCACCATTGAGCCGTAGCTGTTCACGCGGATTTCGTCGAGTATGTGTATGTTGGCTTTGCCGGCGCGGATGTGTGAAAGCACATCTTCGAGGTGGAGCACACTCATTTCCATCTTTTCCTCGCAGTCGGCGAGGCATTTCTTAACGTCTAACATATTATTGGTGTAAGGGTTAAAGTATTACTTGTTGCACAAAAATACGCATAATAATTGGATTGGCTGCAAACTATAAGCAATATTTTTGCTAAGTTTGTATCATCATTTTTAATTCTCCGATTTAATGACAGAAGAAAGCATCAAGCCGCTTCGTTCGGTGGCCCGTAAACTCGCTGGCTTATGGCCCCTGCTCACGGAAGAAGAGCAGGTACGTGTTGAGGCTGCCATGGAAGTGAAACACTATAAAAAGAACCATCTCGTCTATGCCGAAGGCGAAAGTCCCGACCATTTGTTGGCGGTGCTCTCGGGTAAGGTGAAAATATTCCGCGACGGCGTGGGCGGTCGCAGTCAGATTATGCGTCTGCTCGGTCCCGGGCAGTATTTGGGCTATCGTGCCCATATGGCCCATGAGCCTTATGTGACAGCGGCGGCAGCCTTTGAGGAGGCCGACGTGGCCCATGTACCGATGAGCCTTATCAGCGAAATCATCACTGAGAACAACCGCGTGGCGCGGTTCTTTATCGGCGAACTGGCCAAGGATCTCGGCATTTCTGATCGTCGCATGGTGAGCCTCACGCAGAAACACGTGCGTGGTCGCCTCGCCGAATCGCTGCTCTATTTGCGCGACATCTATGGCATTCATTCCCGCGACGGACGCCTTATGGTGCAAATCACGCGCGAAGACCTGGCGGCTTTCTCCAATATGACAACGGCCAATGCCATCCGCACGCTTATGGATTTTGCTAAGGAGGGCGTGTTGCAGGTGCAGGGCAAAGACATCCTCTTGACCGACCTCAAACTGCTTGAAGAGATTTCTTTGCAGGGATGAAGCCAGGCAAAGGGGCGGAAGCGCTTGTGGCGTGGGGCATTATTGAGCGACACATCCTTGCCCTGCGAGGCGATTCATCGGAAATTCGTTTCGCACGTCCGTATTTTTCCTTAACTTTGTCGCTTAGCCGTGCGAGATGAACGCGCTTGCACGACACTTACTCTCTAACCCATCTACATTTATATATGCGATTAATTAAGATGACCGGCGGACTGGGCAACCAGATGTTTATCTATGCTTTTTACATGAAGATGAAACGTCTGTTTCCCAACACCCGCATTGACCTTTCCGACATGATGCACTATCACGTGCACAACGGCTACGAGCTCCACCGCATTTTTCAGCAGTTGCCCGAAGACGAGTTTTGCATGCCGCAGAAAACCAAGAAGGTCATCGAGTTCCTATTCTTCAAGACCATCTTGGAGCGCAAGCAAGACCTGACCACGCTGCGTGCCTTCTTCAAGCGTCGCCTGTGGCCGTTGGTCTATTTCAAGGGCTTCTACCAAGACGAGCGCTATTTCAAAGACATCGAAGACGAAGTGCGTGGCGCTTTCGCCTTCAACACCGCGCTCTGCAACGAAAAGACTTTGCGTATGCTCCGCCAGATAGAGGTCGACGAAGATGCCGTGTCGCTCCATGTGCGCCGTGGCGACTATCTCCAGCCCTCCGTTTGGCGCAACACGGGATGCGTGTGTCAGTTGCCATATTATCGCGACGCTGTGCGCCAACTTGAAGAGCGGCTGCCGCGAACGCCCCATTATTACGTGTTTTCAGACGACATCGAATGGGCCACGGCGCATCTGCCGCTCAAGAATGCCACCTTTATCACGTGGAACAAGGCCGACGAGAGTTGGCAGGATATGTTGCTCATGAGTCGCTGCCGCCACCATGTCATTTGCAATAGCACGTTCTCTTGGTGGGGAGCTTGGCTCAATCCGCGCCGCGACAAAATCGTGATGGCCCCGGCCCGCTGGTCGGCGCTCGCGGAGATGCCCTATATCTGTCCGAAAGACTGGACGCTCGTGCCTGTGAAATTTGATGCGACACAGGCGCCGCAATAAATAGGGGCATTGACAATATGCAAAATCGCTCTCTTCTGTCATCCGTGATTGATCACCCATTTATAATTCTATATATATGAGTATGAAAACGCCGGGACTTGGCCTCAAGATTTGCCGGGCCCTCGCTGAATTGCCGAAGACACTGCGCCGCACCCGCCATCCGCGCCTCGTTATGACGTTGTTGGTGAAAAACGAAGCGCAGATGTTGGCGCATAATTTGGAGTTCCACCACCGGATGGGGGTGGACGGATTTATCGTCACCGACAATAACTCCACCGATGATACACCGCAAATCCTGAAGCAATATCAGAAACGCGGCTGGATATTGGACATCATTGAGGAAACCGCCACCGATTATGAACAGAAACGGTGGGTGGACCGCATGGTGTGGCTGGCCAAAACGAAGCACCACGCCGATTGGGTCATCAATGCCGATGCCGATGAATTTTGGTTTACGCCTTCCGGTTCGCTCAAAAGCGAAATGACCGATACGGGCGCGAACGTTCTGGCCTGCGAGATGCGGAGTGTCTATCCCGAAGACGATGTGCCTTGGACAGAATGGCGTCGCACTGTGAGGTATGTGGAGAACTATGAAGCCTACGACCTCTCGCTCTATTCCATTTTCGAAAGGCAAAACAAGAAAGTGGCCCACCGTGCGGATGGCTATCTGCAAATCTCTATGGGAAACCATAAGGTGAAGATGTTGCCGCAGCGCGAAAGGCGCAGTAATATCGTGGTCTATCATTATAATGTGCGTGGCCGCGAGCAGTTTATGGCCAAGATGATTAATGGCGGCAAGCAACTCGAGCAGCACAAAGGCCGTCACGGCGGCCGCCATTGGCGCTACTTCTATGTCCTCTATAAAGAAGGACGTCTGGAAGAGGAATACAACCGCGTTATCGGTCTGCCAGCCCTCGACCGTCTCACGCGCGACGGTTTCGTGTGTGAAGACAACCCGATGCCTGAGGTGTTCCGGAGTTTTGAAAATTTATAGTTCCCATTATATAATAGCCCCGTTATGCGCCACGCTTTCTTAATCATAGCCCACAACGAGCCAGAGATATTGGCTGTTTTGCTGCGCCAACTTGATGCACCCGACTTTGACGTGTTTCTCCACATCGATGCCAGGGCAACGGCAATGCGCGAGCGTTTCTCTTCATACAAACCCTCCCTCGGGCGCTATTTCCTTCTTGAGCATCCCTTGGCGGTGTGTTGGGGCGACATCAGTCAGATGGACGTAGAGATGCGCCTCTTTCGCGCGGCCATGCAGCAAGGCCGTTATGCCTATTGCCACCTTCTGTCGGGCGTTGACCTCCTGCTCAAGTCGCCGCAAACACTGGTGGCCTATTTTGAAGAGCATGCTGGCCGTGAGTTCGTCGGCTTCTGGAATACGCCGGGCCATGTGCGGGATTTGCGACGTAAGGTCAATCGCTATTATTTCTTCACCCGCCACCTCAAAGACAAGGGAACATGGGCGCACCGCCTGACGGCCCCTTGCCGGAATCTCGCCCTCTTGCTTCAGAAAATGACGGGATTTAAGCGCCGCAGCGCTGGTTATGATTTTCGCAAGGGTAGCAATTGGGTGAGCGTCACCGATGCTTTCTGCCGTTATCTGATAGAGCAGGAGCCACGCCTCCGTGCCCGTTTCCGCCGTACGCTCTGTCCCGATGAGATATTTCTGCAAACGGCCCTGTGGAACTCTCCCTTCCGTCAAAACATCTACGACGCAGAAGGGGAGGACCTTGAGCGGGCCACGCTGCGCAAAATCGACTGGCAACGCGGTTCGCCCTATGTCTGGCGGGCCGATGACGCTGACGAACTGCTCAATTCTTCCGCCTTCTTCGCCCGCAAGTTTTCATCGCGGGAGATGGAAACGGTGAGAGCCATTGAACGCGCGTTCCCCCATAAACGAGTCTAAAATATTCAGACTATGGGTGACTATAATATTTCATGAAATCCACTATTTATTCTCTGAATTATGAAACATGCTTTTCTCGTCATTGCTCATAATGAAGAAGCCTTGTTGTTGGCGCTTCTGAAGCAACTCAATTATAAAGATTTTGATGTCTATCTTCATATAGATGCTAAAGCAGAGGGCTTGCGCCAATCCATAGAACGTCAATTGTCTAAATTTGGTAATGTGTTCCTTGTTGCTAATCCTGTGGATGTATACTGGGGAGATGTCAGTCAGATTGAATGTGAGATATTACTCTTTAAAACGGCTGCGGCTCATGGTCCATATAATTATTATCATTTGATATCTGGCGTTGATTTGTTGCTTAAATCGCCAGAGGATATTGTTGGTTTTTTCGAACGACATAATGGCAAAGAGTTTGTGAATTTTTGGGATGACGGCTCTGCGCACGTTGATTTGGAGAAGCGGGTTTTGCGCTATCATGTGTTTACCAAACATATTAAAGATAGGGGGACATTAGTACATTCCTTTACGTCTCCTATCAAAAATATTGTTTTGGCATTGCACAAGATAACGCGTTATAAACGTCCTGATAAAGGTTTTAGTTTCCGCAAGGGAAGTAACTGGGTGAGTATCACTGAGGACTTCTGTCAATATTTGAATAAAAATGGTGAGCGTCTGTATCGGCGATTGAAACATACGTATTGCGCGGATGAGGTATTCGTTCAGACGTTGATATGGAATTCGCCATTTCGAGATAATATATATGATGCAAAGTCAGTAGACACGGAACCATCAAATTTGCGAAAAATAGATTGGCAACGTGGTTCGCCTTCGCCTTATGTATGGCAGGACGCAGACTTGCATGAGTTGTTGGAATCATCAGCTTTATTTGCACGCAAGTTTACGTCAGGAAATAGGCATTTAATTAATGAGATACTACAGCATACACTTGGAATGGAAAATCAGCGTTAATATCGTTCCTGCATATACATATCTCTAATACTCCCCCCCCCAAAAAAAAATATATATATCAACCATTATGCCAGCCAGACCGAAAATTTACATTCCGTTGCTGATTTTATGTATCATCTCCCTCTTCTGGTTTCTCGGAGCCGCTCCTTTCAATACGCGTGGCGAACCCCGCGAAGCCGTTGTGGCCATGTCGATGTTGCAAGACGGCAACTGGATTCTTCCTGTCAACAACGGTGATGAAACCGCCTATGCTCCATTGGCTCGTAGCAGTTTTCTCCTGGCTCCTGGGAGGCATCAGTGAATTTACAAGTCGTCTGCCGTCGGCCTTGGGGGCAACGGGCATCGTGTTGGCCACCTATGGTTTCCAGCCAATTACTTGCCAACGGCAAAATTGCGGAAGTTATTTTTTCAATATTACTAAACATCAGTGCCGACCATCATTCTGGTAGTTTCTCGGGAATAAAGGTACAGACATGAGGATTCGGATTTTTTATGGTATTAACCTCTCATTATTAAGTCTTTGACAACAGAAAAGAAATTACGCCATGTGGCCTTCCTTCATGAAGATTTTTCAGGCGGTGGTGCCGAGCGTGTCACAATCGACGTGGCCCGTTTCCTCGCCGCGAAGGGCGTTGCCGTGACCATCATCACGAGCCGCATCTGCCAGGAACTCATCCCAGAGGAGTTTAAGGAACATGGCATCGAAATATACCAGGTGGCACATACCCACCTGCAACGCCGCGTTGACAATATTCGCGAGATGGCCGCCTTGATAGAGGCGCAGCATATCGAAGCACTGGTGTTTACGCGCACATTCCACCATCTGGCGCTCCTGCGTCGCCTTTGCCCGCAGTGTCGCATTGTCTGTGTCAACCACGGCATGCCGTTTTGGGAGGTGCAGACCATCAGTAGCGGACGCCGCGCCAAAGCGTTGGGCGGTTCGTGGAAACACCGGCTCAAATGGCAGCTCATCTATCGCCATGAAACGTGGTGTAAGCGCCGCCTCATGAAAAAATATGTCCGTGTCTATCGTCAGACCATTCATGACGTGGATGCCTACATCGTTCTCTGTGATGCCTATCGCCGTCAGATTATCAACACGTTAAACCTCCCAGCGGAGAGCGTTGAAGCCTCCAAGGTGACGGCCATTGAAAACTCGTGCCAGTTGCCGCAGACGGTGAATACCGACAAGGAGAAAACGGTGGTCTACGTTGGACGCGTGGAATTTATCGATAAGCGCGTTGATCGCCTGATGCGCATTTGGAAACGCGTGTGTCACGAAGTCCCCGATTGGCAGTTGGTCATTGTGGGCGACGGTGCATACCGCGCTGCCCTTGAAGCCGAGGCCCAATCGTTGCCGCGTGTCAGTTTCGTTGGACAGCACAGTGACGTGTCGCCCTTCTATCAGCGTGCCGCCATCCTTTGCCTCACGTCAGCCGTTGAGGCGTGGGGGCTCTGTCTGATGGAAGCCCAGAGCTATGGTGTCGTGCCAGTGGCGTTTGACTGTTCCGCTGGTGTGCGTTGCCTTTTGGAGCCGAGCGGCGTCAACGGCATGCTTGTTGAAGACGGTGATGAAGAAGCCTATGCCCAGGTCCTCCTGACTCTCATGCGCTCCCCTGAAAAACTGAAGAAAATGCAGCAGAACGTGTTGCGCAAAGCCGCTGCCTACGATTTTCGTATCATGGGGCAGAAGTGGTTTGAACTTCTTCAGCATCTTGTGGAATAGTCCCCTCCCTCCCGATATAGGAAAGTAGGTGGGAAGAGTAATATTGACACGTCGGAAGATATTGCGAAGAACAAGCCTTCCCCATCGTCTAACCCCCAAATATCAACCATTATGCCAGCCAGACCGAAAATTTACATTCCGTTGCTGATCCTCTGCATCATCTCCCTCTTCTGGTTTCTCGGAGCCGCTCCTTTCAATACGCGCGGCGAGCCCCGCGAAGCCGTTGTGGCCATGTCAATGCTGCAAGACGGCAACTGGATTCTTCCCGTCAACAACGGTGATGAAATCGCCTTCAAACCGCCCATGCTCCATTGGCTTGTTGCAGCCTTCTCCTGGCTCTTAGGAGGCATTAGCGAATTTACGAGCCGCCTGCCGTCGGCCTTGGGGGCTACGGGCATTGTCTTGGCCACTTATGGCTTCTTTTCGCGCCGCAACGATGCCACGGTGGGCATCATCGCTGCCCTCATCACGCTTACCTGTTTCGAGATGCACCGTGCGGCCATGACCTGCCGTGTCGACCTCCTGCTCGCCGCTTTCATGGTGGGCGCCTTGATGGCCGGCCATCATTGGGCCAAACATGGTGCACGCCGCCTGCCTTGGCTGATGATACTCCTGTTGGCCGGTGCCGCTTTGACCAAGGGACCCGTCGGCGTGGTGTTGCCCTGTGCGGTGGTGGCGCTTTATATGCTGACGCGTGGCAAAGCCACCTTCTTCACCCTCCTCTGGAAGTTTGCTGTCGTTGCCCTGCTCGGCCTCGTCCCTCTTGGCCTGTGGTATTGGGCCGCCTATAACGAGCCCAACGGCGGAGCGCGTTTCCTGCAACTCATTTATGAAGAAAACGTGTTGCGTTTTACGGGACAGATGACCTACGCTTCCCATATCAACCCCTGGCCCTATAATGTGATGACTGTCTTGACGGGCTTTATGCCCTTCTCCCTCGTGTTGCTCTTCATGGTGCCGTTGGGGATGAAACGCCTCTGGCAGATGCGGAACAGCGTGAAATCCACCACCTTCTCCCGGCTTCGCATGCGCTTCGTTGAGGCTTGGCGTCGCATGGCCGACATCGACGCTTTCGTCTTTTTGTCGTTTGCCGTTATCTTCGTGTTCTACTGCATTCCGGCCAGCAAGCGCAGCGTTTATCTGTTGCCCATCTATCCCTTCTTGGCCTATTTCCTGGCGCGTTATTTGCTTTGGATGTGCGACCGTCATCCCCGTGTGCTCCGCGCCTTCGGTCTCACCCTCTCCGTGTTGGCCCTCGTCCTCACCGCTGTGTTCATCGCCATCCGTTTTGGTTGGCAGCCCGACTTTGTCAACCTCGGCCACCACGCGGCAGAAAACGGCGCCTTCCTCCAGGCCCTTTCCACCGCCCCCGTCGGGTTCTCTGGTTGGTTGCTGGTGGTGATGCCCGCTCTGTTGGCCGTCAACTATTGCAGCCATAACAAGCGCCCCTATCTCTTCACGCTCACCGGCATCGTCTTCTTCTTGCAGTTGAGCCTCGACGGCGTGTACATCCCGAAGATTATGGAGGTCAAGACCGACCGCGGTGTGGCCGCCGTCATCCAGCAGGCCATCCCCTCCTCGGCCACCATCTGCTCTTATCGCACTGATGTGCTGGAAGCCAACCGCATGCACCCTTTCACGGTCAACTTCTATCTGAACAACCGCATCGTGCCAATCGACAAGATGAAACCCCTGCCAAAGACCTGTTATCTCCTTGTCGGCAACGACGAGATAGAGGACTTCCAGCGCGTCTATCCGCAATACCGTCCCCGCCTCGTTTGGGACAGTCAACACCGTTCGTGTGACGACAGGAAGGTGCTCAAACTCTATTTGATTAACGAGTGAAGCACGAGTAAAAAATAAAAAAATTCGCAGCCGATATGCCCTGTGGCGTGTCGGCTGCGAATTTTTTCGTCCCGCCGTTTCCACCTCCATTTGTTAAATACGCCCCCATTGTTCTTGGAAAATCATTTTTAACGTATATTTCTTTTTGCGCTTAAATATAAAAGACTACCTTTGTACGTTAAGTGGCCATACGTGACCCTCCTTATACTCTGATACTCAAATTACAAACCATTTATACTCATCAAATTTATGAAGCATTCTCGCCTTCTGATTTTGGCTGCCATGACAGCCTTCTCAACGGCAACGAGTACAGTTTCAGCCCAAGATGACGTCAACTACAAGAAGTATCCTGACTTCTCTCCGCGTCTGAAGGTCGACAAGAAACTCGTCGCCACGAAATCGGCTACGGAACGCCCAGATCACGTGAACAATGCTGAAACCATCTACTTCCCCCCTGTGATTAACCAGGTCGGTGGTTCTTGCGGTTCGGCTTCACGTATCTACTACATGTTCACGTACGAGATCAACTGTCTCCGTGGCGTTAGCGGCAAGCTCGCCAAGAACCAGTATCCAACCCACTTCACTTGGCTTTACACCAACTCCAACTCAGGTAAGGACGGTATGGCCATCGCCAATGGTATTCCAAACAACCCGACTTATGGCGGTCAGCTCTATTCCAAACTCTTTGGCATTCAGGACTGCTCCGATCCCGATTTCGGATGGATGCAGGGCTATGACAAGTGGTATTCAGCCATGTTCAACCGTTTGGAGCGCACTGCCAACTTCCCGCAGAGCGTGCAGAGCGAAGCCGGCCGTGAGGCTGTGAAGCAGTGGCTCTGGAACCACGGCGGCGACCCCAACTATCCTGGTGGCGGTATCTGCGGTATCGGTGTGGCCAGTGCCTGCACCCAAGGCTCGATTCCCGTAACGGATGCCAACAAGGCAGCTGGTGTCAGCGGCATGAAATACGTTGTGAAGTGGGGTAAGCAAGTCGACCACGCTTTGACCATCGTTGGTTATGACGACCGCATCGAGTTTGACCTCGACGGCAACGGCATCGCTGGCGAAAAAGACAAAGACGAAGTCGGCGCATGGATCATTGTGAACTCTTGGGGCAACTGGGCCAACAAGGGCTTCATCTATTGTCCGTACAAGAACGCCATGACAACGGAAACCAGCTATAGCTACTATGCTCCGGAAGTTTACTACATCCGCCGCAACTATCGTCCGTTGCGCACCATGCGCGTCAAGATGGACTATTCAAAGCGTAGCGAATTGCGCCTTGGCGCCGGTATCTCCGAAGACCTCAATGCCACAGAGCCCTCAAAGAGCATCTACTTCGAAGGCTTCAAGTTTGCAGGCGACGGTGACGGCAACGGCAAGGACGCCGAAACCCCGATGCTCGGTCGCTGGGCCGACGGTATGCACTACGAGCCGATGGAGTTTGGTTACGACTTGACCGACCTCTCAGCTTCGTTCAATACGCGCAAACCGTTGAAATACTTCTTCATCATCGAGAGCAAGAGCTCAGCCGACGGTGAAGGTAAGGTTTACGACTGCTCCGTCATCGACTACGAGCTCGACGCGTTGGGCATCGAAACTCCTTGCCAGATTGACAAGAGCGGCATCAAGGTTGAAAACCAGGGCAAGAAGACCATCATCTCCTTCGTGGTTGCCGGCGAAAGCTTCAACGCACCGCGCAATCTCGTGAAGAATGGCGACGCCTTGCAGTGGGAAGCTCCTGAAGCCTCTTCACACAAGTTGGCTGGCTACAACGTTTATCGCAACGACACCCTCGTTCAGCAGCTCGACCCGACCGTCTTGACTTATACGCCGCGTGCAGGTCACGACAATTACCAGGTGTGCGCTGTTTATGCGTTCAACAATACGAAGATTCTCTCTTCACGCATCGACGCTCCTAACGGCACCTTCTATGGCAAGGCTGTAGGTACGGGCAACCGCGTTCGTAACTTCGTCAACTCAGGTCTCGTTATTAAGGACCTCTTCAAGGAACACTATCCTCAGGCCACCATCGAATATTGGTTGCGTCCTGGTGTTTTGACCAACTACAACCAGCAGATTGGTCCGGGATGGGGCAAATTGCTCATCCACTCAACAGGCACTGGCGAACTCATGGCCGGATGGAGCACAGGCGCTCGCGTTGAAGCTCCAGCCAAGACCCTTCAGTCTGGCAAGTGGAGCCACGTGGCCATCGTCTTCAACGGCGGTAACTGCATCGCTTATGTCAACGGCGAGAAGGTGGGCGAAGTCAGCTCAGGCAGCAACGGCATTGGTGGTTTTGGCGACCTCAACATCGGTTCTGCTTCAAGCAATGGTATGAACGGACGTATGGATGAGTTCCGCGTTTGGAGCACTGCCCGCACGCAGCGCGAAATCCAGAGCATGATGTATGCCGAAGTGGCCGACCCGCAAAACACTCCGGGTTTGCTCTGCGAACTCAAGATGCACGAAATCAGCGTGCCGACCGATGCCACTGGCAAGTACACCATCGAGAAGTATGCTGGCTCTCAGAGCTACATGACCGACAACAAGGTGCTCGTTGACCACCGCACCCTTTCTGCCGACTTCACCATGCCGGAAAACATCACCACCGGAATGGCTGTTACGCCAGTCAACACTTCTTCGTCTAACGCCATCACCTGCACTTGGACCATTGATGGCAAGCAGACATTGAAGCTCGACGCTCCTACACTCATCTTCAACGAAGCTGGCGAACACACCATCACCCTCGAAGTGACAGACCTCAACGGCAAGACCCAGAAGGTTGAGAAGAAATTCAACGTTGTTGCTCAGGCCAAGCCCGACGCTATGTTCACGACTTCTGGTGACGCCGCTGTCGGCAAGCGCGTAAGCTTCACCAATGCCACCACGCCTTCTGAAGGTTGCTCATACGAATGGAGCATGCCAGGAAGTACGCAGGAAACGGCCACCACTATCAATGCGGCCACTTCTTACGAAAAGCCAGGCACTTACACCGTGACTTTGAAAGCCACCAATGCTGCTGGCACAAGCACTTACAGCGCAGACATCATCGTCTCAAGCCAGATTCCGACTCCGGCATTCGATGTAACGCCTAACGTCATCGTCAAGGGTCAGAAGACCACATTGAAGGACGAAAGCATCAACCAGCCTTCTGGTTGGGATTGGACCATCAGCAACGCTTCACACCACCTCACCTACAGCGGTCAGACGGCAGAAGTCATGCTTCCAGATCCAGGCGTTTACAATGTAACCCTCGAAGCCTCTAACGCCCTCGGCAGCAAGAGCCTCACCACTTCACGCGCCATCGTTGTCTGCAACGCCGACGCTGAAACCGGTTTGAACTTCCGTGGCAATGGCGAAACCGTGACCTTCAATACGCCGATCGACCTGAGCGTCAATAAGGCCTTCACTGTCGACTGGTGGATGTATGCCCAGAACACGCACGATGATGCACAGCACATCGGTGGTTCTTCTAAGGACTTCTACATCAAGGTCAACTCCGACAACGCTTTGGTTGTAACGATGAAGGGTGTTGAATACAACACAGCTGTCAACTTCGTGACACCTTCTGAATGGCACCACTATGCTGTCAGCTTCGCAGATGGCAACTTCTACATCTATAAGGATGGCAAGCAGACCAACGTCTTCCAGACGCCGTGGGCTGACATGTTGCCTACAATGCCTGCCAAGATGACCATCGGTAATGCCAGCGCTCCTGTCAACGCCATTGTCGACGAGTTCCGTGTATGGAACAAGGCCCTCTCTGCTGACAAGCTCATAGAATATGCCAATGCTCCTATCACCGACATCAACAAGGCGATGAGCGAAGACAAGCTCGCCCTCTACTTCGACTTCAACCAGACTTCTGGCAACGTCAACGACCGCACCACCAACGCCAATGCCGGTGTTCGTGCAGGCTTCGGTCCTGACGGCGACGCTTGGACCACTTCTCTCGGTGTCTTCAGCCTTTCAAATGTGAAGCGTTTGGATGTGACGGCCGACTACCTCACCAACTACGCTGCTCCGTTCCTCCACACCGACAAGGGCATCACCACTGAAGCCGGTATGGAAAACCTCGTTCAGGTGCTCACCAACGACGCTAAGTCGGCATGGGTGCTCGAGAATCCGACGCTCAAGGGCGACACCATCTCAACGACCCTCGCTGTCGACACCAAGAACGGCGACTTGCTGACGTTGATCACGAAGACGGGTGAGTTCTCACCGCGTGTTTACGACCACAAGTTCTATCAGACCATCACCTTGCCTGCCGGCCACTACATCTTCGGTTTCGAATATGCTGACGGCGATATCGACGACGAGTCACACATCGTTGTCAACAAGGGTGCCGGTTTGCCAAACAAGAACCAATTGCGTTCACATGCTTATGCTTACACGCTGATGTCTAACGGCGAATTGGCCTTCGACCTCGCAGACGAAACGGAAGTTTCTGTTGGTCTCGTGCTCAACTCACGTGGTCAGATGAAGCAGAACTTCAAGCGCTTCTATCTCGAACGTAAGATCACCAACATGTCGGGCGACGTAACTGGCATCGAACTTCCTTCTGCCAACGGTAGCAACACCGTTGATGTAGCAGCCCAGATGGGTGGCGTCAGCCTCACGGCCGCCAACGGTGCCAACGTTCGCATCGTCACCGCTTCAGGTGTCAGTCTCTTCAACGGTTACGTGAAGGGCACGCGCTTCGTTGCTCTGCCGAAGGGCATCTACCTCGTCAACGGACAGAAGGTATTGGTTCCGTAAAAACGTTGACGTAGCGCCTGCTACGTTCAATTCATAGATTTTAAGGTGTACATCAGAAACCTCTGGTGTACACCTTTTTTAGTTGTAGGTGTTCAAAATCCATGAAAAAAACGCTGCGCGGTTTTGAAAGCAATAATTATGGCGGTCGCAGCGCCGCTGCCCCTGAAAGGTAGGGTGTTCAAAATCCAGAAAAATCTCTGCGCGGCTTTGGGCCAAATAGCAAGTGGCGCTTGCGGTGCAGCGACAAGAGGCGCTACGCGAACATTCGGCGAAGGTCTGAGGCGAAGCACTGTAGCTCACTTTGCTTGCAAAGTGAGGGGGCGAATATTGTGGCG
>OIZO01001082.1_pt1 | contig 15405 bp, 16 predicted proteins | sample 1588551 | NCBI WGS metagenome assembly OIZO01 (sample SAMN03283271) | human gut metagenome | biome: human-associated habitat; material: feces | host: Homo sapiens | place: Peru | collected 2012 | reverse complement strand
ACCCGCGACCCCCTCCTTGGCAAGGAGGTGCTCCACCGCTGAGCCACTCGCGCATATTGTACAGGTCAAAACCTGTATCTTGAAGGTATGAAATTAATTGTATCGGCATTCATCCGCAATCTTATGAATGTCTGCTGTGTCTCACAGCAAAGACTATATTACATGATGAATGCCAAACTGTCAAGCAAATTATTGAAATTTTTCGTAAAATTCGTAATATAATTATTTATCCGTAGTCAGATGGCTGTACTCACCCTTGCGGTTATAGGAATCTGTCAGATAGCTTTCATCCGTGAGAATGCACTCGATCTCCTGATCATTCTGCTTATACTGGCTTCTCTTCCGCAGATCTTCTTTCGTTTGCTCCTGCTTCGTCTGCAAAAAATCGCCTGTATGGGATCCCAGAAATCGACCCGGCAGCCGGTCCATCAACTTTCTCGCTACCTTCTGTACCTGATAACGCACCTTCTGAAAAGGATTCGCCGGCATGGCATCCTTTGCTTCCACAGGCTGGAAATACGTATGGGTAGCTGCTGTCTCCACTGCCGCCCTGTTCATTGTGGTCTTTACTCCTACAGAATTCCCGGTGACCAGCGTCTCCTGCCCTGCAATATGATTTCCGCTGCCATTTTGTGAAGTGATCGCATCGTTAGCTTCCTTGCTCTCTCCCCAGATTTTCTGTAAAAGCTGTTTGCCTTTACTGCTGATATTCTGCACCCAGGACATAAGATTCACCGAAGAATTCTCCTGCAATACTTCCTCGGCGGTCTGTATAGTCTGTACGCTTCCTAATTTGGCTCCAGCATCGCCTACGTCCTTATTTTCCCCATGTTCGTGAATACATCCTGTCACCTGATGAGAATATGTGTCATGTCCGCTTCCTACTCCACCGACCTGCATAAGTCCCTCCGTTCCTGTTTCCGGGTCTATCTGTTCTATCATGTATATCGGAGGTATTCACTGTTTTATTCACTATATGTCCTCTCAAAATTCTGATATCACCTGGTATCAGACCAGGTAATACAAAAACAGCGGGAAACCTTGATTTATCAGGCTTCCCGCTAAAAAAATAGAGCGGGTGATGGGAATCGAATTCTTCACCCACCCGAAAAACACTGATAAATAGGAGGTTTTCAGCGCTTCGTCCCCCAATCGTACCGAAATCGTACCGTACAAAATAGTGCCAATATATGTAAAAGGGTGTCTTTGATGGTGACACCCTTTTATATTATAAATCATCCACAGTCACGCATTTTATTTCCGCAAACTGCTTTAATTGTTTATCGTTCGTAAGGAAAAGATCACACTCGGTTACACAAGCAGTTGCCAGTTGCAAAGCATCCATTGCTTTAAAGTTCTTATATTGTGCCCGAATCTGTGCAGCCTTCTTCGCTATCTCCTGATCCACTTCTGCTATTTCCATGTCCAACGTATCAACCAGTCGATGGAAATTATCTATATATGACATCTTCTGATTGCGATATGGAAATACAAAGTACTCAGCCATTGTAATTACAGAAGTCAGAAACTCTTTGTTTTCTCGATATCCTTCCTCAAAAAACTGTTTCATATTGTCGAAATATTGAGGATTGTTACTGTCCTTTTCGATGAAATAAATGAAAGGTGCAGTATCCAAGAACACCTTGTTATAATCGGTCATCCGCACGCATCTCCTTCATGTATTCATCGACATTGCATCCTCTTTCACTGGGAACCACAAAACTGTCCCAGTCAACAGATGGCTTTCTCTTTTTCTTCTGTGGCTGTCCTAACAGTGTCACAATAACATCTGTGCCATCATACTCTTGTATATCATCATCAATAATAACTACATTTCCTTGTATTCTGCCTTTAACCGCTGCTAACATGGTGACACCTCCTATCGATATCTTTTATATATAGTATACCATAAGCTGGTTCATTTTCTACTTAAAATAAAAATAAATTCTTTATCCTCTCTATTCCAGCTTGTTTCTTCCTATATATAGTATATATCTATCTTAACTTTATTTAATATATTTTCTTAAAATTAATTTCAATTTTTGTTACTTTTGGCGATTTTTTTAGACATACATAAATAGAACATTGAAAACGTAATTTTTAGTGAGGTTCGATGAAGATGCAATTAAGCTTTGATTTTACAGAAAAAAAGTTTTTAAAAAAAATAAAAAAATATTTCAAAAAAGTATCGATGTTGCGGTTTTTCTTTACATATATAAATGTAACCAATATTAATTTACTATAACAAGGTACAAATTGTAAATAGTTAAATGATTTATTTTACTATCTAATACACATAGGAGGAATATTATGAGGGGATCCTAGAGAACACATATACAACTGAATACGGAACATACAGACAAATTAGCATTAACAAGGAGATTACAAAAATGAAGAAAATTATTAATAATAAGCTTTATAATACCGATACTGCAAACAGTCTTATTTACTGGTATAACGATCTGCCCTCAAATGATATTTATTATTATGCAGAAGAACTCTATATCAAAAAGACTGGCGAGTATTTTTTGTACGGCGAAGGTGGGGCTCGATCCCCCTATGGCAGCTATGATTGCGAGGGCAGATGTTCTTACCCTGACTGGGACATCATTCCATTGACAGAAGCCAAAGCCAAAAAATGGGCTGTAGATCACTGTTCCGCTGATAAATACATGGAGTTATTCGGCGCAGTAGCTGAATAGTTTGTGAAAGGGTGCCGTTTTTGACGACACCCTTTTATATTTCTTTCTCCATCCCTCACCCTTTCGCTATTTCCTGCCTGCTAGGGGGCGCACTTTGCATATCATCCCTTTAGTCCATTCCAACAACATAAAAAGGATGTAGGTATTCCCGACACCAGCTTTTTCACTGTCGGTATCTCCGACACAGAAATAATTTTTAATACAGGAAACAAATAGGAAAGTCAAGAAAAATCTTGATATATCAGGCTTTTTCTATTATTATATGTCTAATTTTTCCAAAAAGATACCTATATATATTTACCAAAAAAGAGATGCCATAATTCAGACATCTCTTTTCCTTTTATAAACTTGGAGGATTTAGTTTTCGGTTTCATGAATGGGGATTACTCCCACCAGGTCTTTGCTACATCTCCACAGATATAACAAACAGTTTCCCACTTTACCTGTGTAAGATCCTCTGAAATTTCATCAGTGCATACATCATGATAGTCATGTCCAAATGCAGGAATGACTTCTCCACCAGTAGTACCAAGACCACCACAATCACAACCACATACTGCGGTACGTCCATCTGTTGTACAGGTCGCACTGATACCTTCGGTAATAATGCAACCATGATGAATATCACCTACTCTATCTGGTGCCTCTCCTAAATTTGCTCCACAGTCATTACATACTCTGGTAGCAGTACGCCACTCTTGTACGCATCCGCCACTAATGGGAACTTGATACGTATCATGGGAACTCTCTACATGGGTATTTGTATGCTGGCAGGCTACCGGTGCTACAGTAGGTGCAGGAGTTGCCTTGGGAGTTGCGGTCGCCTTGGGAGCAGGGGTAGCTGTTGCCTTTGGAGCAGTCGTACTCTTCGGCTTTTCTGTTGCAGTAGGCTTTGTAGTAGCTGTTACTGATGCCGTCTGTGTACCAGGCTTTGTAGTGCTCTTAGGCTTTGCAGTCGTCTCCGGTGCGGCAGTAGACTTAGGAGCTTCTGTTGCCTTGGGGTCAGGTGTTGCAGTAGCCTTTGCATCTGTCTTTTCCTCAGTAGTAGTCGTTTCTGCAGTAGCAGTTTCCTCTTTATTTAAAGTACCGAGTACTACTTTTTCATCATTCGCAGTAGGATTTTCCACAGATTCGCTAGTAGCTACTACGGTTTCCTCTGCTGGAGTATCGGTATTATTCTTTCCACCACAAGCAGTCATGGAAATCATGGTAGTAATTAACAGTGCAGTAATAATATGCTTTTTCATCTCTTGTAACCCTCTCTCATTTTATTTTTGCTTAATTTGCGATTTACATTTTCTGTAATTTCCCACATTTGTTATACCTTTTCTATAATATTCTCAATTTCGATGAAAGTCAAACAAATGCTTCTTATTTAGTATATTCGCTTTTGCAAAGATATTCAATATCCAAAATATATTTTACACTTACCTTACCAATAGTTTTTGTGGAAGGAGGTGCTGTTGATGATAGATTATAGTCCGTTTTGGAAAACCGTAGAACAGACCGGAAATAACTGGTATACACTAGCAAATAAACTCCATGTCCCCAACAGCACCCTACACCGTTTAAAACACAATAAAGACGTATCGACCAAAACCCTAAATGATTTGTGTAGAATCCTAAATTGCAATATTTGTGACATCGTGCAATATATCCCCTCTGATGATGACCAGATCTTATAGATGTAAACACAAAAAACGAATTTATCACGTTTGGGGAAAAGTAGGGCACTAAAAATTGTGTGCCCCGCTTCTTTTTTTATTCCTCTTCTTCCTTTTCTTTTTTATGATATCTGATATATGTTATTTCTCTTTCTCTACTTATTCCTTCTTCTTCCATTGCTGTTCTTATAAACTGACTTATCAATTCATATCCATTTTCATTTTTTACAATTCTCTTAGTAACTTCATGATATAACTGGATATATTTATCAACTTCATTTTGTAATTTAGGTATTCTTCTTATTACATCATCTATATCATTTTCCATAAATATAAGAGGTGTATGAAAATCTTTTATTTCTGATACTAATAAATTTTGTTGAAAATCTAACATCCAGTATTCATCATCATAATTTTGTGTTTCTACTAATTCTTCTAATTGCTTATTTGATACTTTACAATACTTTTCAAATGTATCAATAAAAAATTTTTTAACCCATATTTTATATAATGCTTTTATACTTTCTTCTGTTAATATACCATCATATAAACTATAGATTTCTGTATTTTTATATTCAGAAGTTCCTTTTGGAAATAAATACTTAAAGTAGTTTTTAATTGATCTTTCTGTACAAAATTCAAATTCCAATCTCAAAAATAATTTATTTGATACTGGGTCTATTGTAACTCCATGTTTATTTTCAGTTTCTCTTCTCTTTTCATATATTTTTATTTTTGTTTTTTGGGAAACTGATTCTAACCCGGTTATTGTCATACCATCATATTTTTCCTCTGTATTTTTTCCAATAAAAATATTAGAATTAACTTCTTCTTTATCTCCCTGAACGAGAAATACTCCATGTGTGTAACTTTTATTTGGGAAAAATTCCTGATAGTATTTCAGATAACGAAACAACGCATTAAATTCCGCAGAAAAAGCAAACGTATTATTTACCTCTGCGGAATGAAATATTACTGCATCCTTGTTTATATATATTCCGTAATCTTCCAGTTTTCTTATTGCCAATCTTACAGCAGATCGAAGTTCCTCTAAGGTATAGTTATTCCAATTTCCTATCCAACTATCAGAAGGTCTTACTGTGATTTCAAGCTGTGCTAACTCCTTGCCTTTTGTACTTTCTGTTTTTTCATCTTTTGCTGTGTTATTCAGCTTGATTGTAAGTATCTCATAGGGCGATAATTGCACTTTTACCATCGTCCACTTTTGTTTTTTTATCAGATCGTTATTTGCTCCAGGTGTACCTGTTAGTATATATTTTCTTGTCGAAGACGAACCATAGTTTATTGTAATCCATTCCTCTTTGATATTCTTTTTTAATTTCTTTTTTTCCTTTGCTGCTGTTAGCAATTTGTCCATGTCGATTCTCTCAATTATGCAGTTAAAGCAACACCGATCAAAACCTATCCCCTCTCTTATCAGTACCTTATATCGTTCATCGACAGCTTCTTTCCGTTCCCTTACCGATTCATAATTAATGTTTATACTATCCATCGGTACGATATCTGCAAAACTATCCGGTTTTCCGTCAACCTCTTTGATGGGTCTTGCACATTCTTCCCCATAATATACTTGCTTGGGATTTAATAGCTGTTCCAGCGGTATATCATTTTTCAAACAATATAGTATAATATCTTTCCACAATTCCGAAAGTTGGATTTCTGCTATTATTTTTCCGTTTATTTGAAAGCAGTTATCGAGTATCTGATTCTCTGTTTTTCTTACAGATAAATCCCAAAATATTCTTCGATAACTTCTGATTCTATAGCAAAATATCTGCTTAAATTCATGAGCAAAGTTTATATATTCTTCCCTACCAAAGTCATATGTCACATCTTCTATTTCATCCCATTTAGTAACCAGTTCCTTTGTCAACAAGTTTGTTGTTTTCAGTTCCTGATTGATTCTTGCATTAGTCTCCGTATGGCTGCGTAATAAACGGTTCATAATATCCATATTATTTTCTAAATCAGTCCGTCGAGGTGAATTATAATCTAAACACTTTATCCAGTTATCATTTAAGTAAACATATACTTTGGCAGTATATACTAAATAAGCCATTCGCAAACGGTCAACAATATTCTGCACTGATTCCCCCGATTTATATATTTCTTCCGCATAAATCTGACGTATATTTCTTCTCACAGCATCGCTATACTCGTTCATTTGCGCATCAAACCCTTTTCTTTGAACGGTTTCTCTATTTTGTTTCCTGCCCCAAAGACAATGTTCTGCAAGTCTATCCAGCTGTGTTTCTTCGTGGTCATTGCATTCTCTTATCAGTTTATCTACACCCTTGTTTTTTATGTCCTTTTTACGATAATTGCAGAAAGTGGGATCCTCTACAATACCTTTTAGTGTTGTAAATATCTCCATATATTCGTTGGCATTTCTAACAAATGTACCTTCCAGCATTTTCTCTTGCAATTCGTCTATTATCTCATGTATTTCCTTTTGCATATACTTCCTCCTGTTGTTTCGTATTTTTATATTATAATTATACAAGTTTTATCCCAAATTGTTTATCTTTTCTAATGTTTTAAAAAGTGTAATAAGTATCTATACACTTTTTCGAGATTCCGCCCTTTCTGCAATCCGTTTCCATCGGCTAGCCAGTTCTTCCGCATATCTACGTTGTATCATTTCGCAAAAATTATCTGCTTCTACCTTTTCTAAGCATTTTTTTAATTTCGTGATCTCTCTCTGCATCTTCCCGGCATCTGAGGATAGATAATCGTTTAGCTGTTTCTGCTGATTCTTGTTCTGCTCCTGCCAGTCTAACAGCTGATTTTTGTAGTTCTCGATTAAGTTCATTAACTCTTTCTGCTCTGCGTTCAGTCTCTCGTTTTCCTGCTGTAGAGTTGCTATCACCTGATCCTGCTGTTCCAGTAGTGCCATCATTTCCTTGCTGGATGGTACGGATTCTGTCCTTATATTTATCAAGTTTTGCTCTGATTTCTGCATCCTGTTCCTCCTGCTGTAATAATTCCTGACTAAGTTTTTCTACGACTTCTCTTGTTAGATCATATTCCCCCTGTCTCAGATGATTTTCCATAATTCCTGTCATGCCCGATGACATCATAATCAATAGATCGTCCTGCGCCTGTACCAGCTTTGCCGTGGTGTCTATTAACATATCTGCTGTCTGCTCCTGCGCTTCTTGCGTGGTATTATAGTCATTTTGTAATCGCTGGTAGTAAGAAACGATACTTGCAAATGCACTCTCTATGGTGATTGCTGATCTACCATGTGTATATTTAGAAATGTACTGTTTCGGTGGCTTATATCTGCTGACTGTCCGTAAATCTTCCTGCAATGCTGTTTTCAGTTCTTGCATATCCTTTGATTCTTCAAATTGTCGTACGCTATGTACTACATTGCCCTGTGTGCCGTTGTATGCTCCTGTACGACATTCTTTTTCAATCTCTGCAATAATCTGCTGCACATAAGCTTCTCTGCGCTCCTGAGGCATCCTGCGCAGCTGTGCCACCAGCTTACGGTGTACCTCGTAGGCAGCTTTTGATATATGCCGGCCCGGTATCTTTTTAATACCCTGTTTGCGGTATGATAACGCTGATACTTGATATTCTTCCGATAAATACTGATTTTCCAAATCCGCAAATAATTGTCTCCACCTCTGCACATTACCGATATGCGGATTATTAAAACTATCTACAAATACCGGTGGTTCCTTTTTCCATTGCTTTCTTCCATATTTATTCTTTTTTTGTAATCCTGTTTCCTTATCTATGACAGGAATCCTATTGCCGTCTGCATCCAGCTGAAATGTACGTGGTAACACTTTACGCTTCTGCCAGTTTCCCTGCGTATCCAATCCCCTGCAGGGAGCCATAAAATGTACGTGATAATTACCGTTATCCTTGGCATCATGTAGTGCGTATTGTACGACCATGCCCTCGGCAGCCAGTGATTCCGCAAATTGTCTTGCCACGGATTCCATCTGCTCTAAACTTAAATGTTTCTCAAAACAACATATCCACTCCCGATACAGGTCTGCATTACTCCGTTTTGCCATTCCGTCTACTTCCGACCACAACACACTGGGATCACGAAGCCGATCAGGTGCATTTGTAGGTAACACAATGTCTGATGATAATACCCCTTTCTTTTTCGTGTAATCTGCTAATCGGGTATCGGTCTCCACCTTATTACCGCTGATATAAGCCGAAGCATCTATCGGGGACAATGTATCTACCTTGCTTGCCGTGATATATGCACTTGCTGATTGAGCGCTGTTTTCTCCAATGGCTCCGTTCTGTCTCCTCCCAGTTTTACTAATAACTTTTACTTCCATACGATAAAATCCGCTCATAATTCTTTCTCCTTTAAATACAGACAGTTAAATGCCTAAAGTCCTAAGAACAAAAAGACTAATAGCTCAGTTAGAACATCCCCCACCCTTCAGATCAGGTGGTAGATGTTGGGTGCCGTAGTCTCTGACTACTTGTGCAAGCCTCTGTGTTTCTGTGTTTTTTCCATTTCTCCAATATCAATAAGTGCTGATTCTCCGTGCTTCTTTCCATACTTTTCCTCGTAACGTTCTGTAAGTTTGTTTTCAATGTGAAAAATCATCGAACTAGCAGTATCGCAAATCAAATCCAGTGCATTTTTTAGTTCTTTGATTTCTTTTCCCTGAGACCATCCTGCGATATATCCAAATGAATAGTCAGAAGTGTCTATGCCGATTGCGGAGCAGACTGTGTAAGCTACCGATTCTGCCTGTACTTCCATATCATTCCGACTGATTTTAGTTTTCGATTCTTTCATTTTTTCCGAATTGTGCAGTAAACTGTGTGCGATCTCATGGATCATGGTCTTGATTTCCTGTTGTTGCGCCAGTCCGTTCTTTATAACGATTTCATTTTTGTCAGGAGAAAAATATCCCTTTGCGCTACCCTCTATATCTTTGTGGTATACAGCACACGGAGCCATACTTTCGATTACTTCCTGCAAAGTGTGAAAGCCATCAACTTCTCCAATCAACTCTTGCACTGTAGCCATCTCAGGTAGTGGTTCTCCCTCGGTTTGGCTGACATCAAATACACTTACTGGACGAAATGCTGGTACCATGATCTGTACCTTCTCTTTTACTACTTCGCCTTTTGCATCCCTGATCGGCTGATGCGTAACTGGATCTGTAACATCTTGTAAGATTGTCCGTTTGTATGGGCAAGGAGCCAGTATCTTGATCGCTTTTTCACCTTTGGAAACGTGTCGCTTAAACAAACGCTGCCATGATTCATACCCGGCTACCATCGTTGCTCCCGGACATTGCATTGCGATTAAAAGAATGTTGTTGTAAGAATAGCTGTGAAATTTGCTCATTACTTGTAAATATTGCTTATACTGTTCACTTTCAAAAACTTCTGATACCCCTTGCTCTAGCTGTTCTACGATCTGCTGTGTCTGTGTTTTCTTCTGCGCAGGCTGCTGTTCTTTTTCTAATGTATCCATAATCTATCTCCTCCGAATAAAATACAAAAAGGGACAGCCGTTAATAGCTGCCCCTCTGTCATAATATGTTGTTTATTTGTCATCATCAAAAGACCATTCCCAGTCTAAATCTTCTGACACCGCTTTATATTTACGGTAAAACTGCAATAGCTTTCTGTAGTACTCCATTTTGCGTTCTATGCTCATTTCCATATTTTCTTCCATTCTTTTTTCCTCCGTATTACATATGCATTCCACGATTTTTATGTGGTGCTGATTGTGTCATTGTCTGTAGTTCCTGCTCTGTACGTGCAATCTCAATCTTTTTGGTTTTTGCATTGTACTGAAATACCTTATCACTCAGTATTTCCGCAGCTGGTACGCTTTGTCTGTTAACCTGATTTACCATATCTCTCAGATACTCCAAATCTTCTGATCCTCCACCTTTTTCGATCAAAATTACTTCGTGAATTGAAGAAGGCAGTATATAGCAGTCTATTCCCAGCTTATTAATTGCTGTCTCAATAACTTCCGGACACGCCAAGCAGCACGCTCCCAGCTTTTTATCTTTATTTGTGATTACAAATGTTTTTGGTGTGTTCTCTACAAAAAATTCAGAAAAATCATCCGAGATATCTTCACCGTTTTCCTCCATTGCTTGCATTGTCTCGCTTAATAATGAATTGATTTCAAAAAGATTTTGTTCGACCATATTATTTTTTCCAACACGCAGTATCTCATCTCCGGTCATCTGCAATTTAGGTAACAGATCATTTTTGAGAATAATAAATCCTGATTTGTCTGTAATGCTGATATTTAATCGTGGGATTACCGCCAATTCACCTTCAGCGATAAAATAATGCGGTGTTTCCGACAAAAGTTTCTGATTCGACTTTGCATTTACTACCATTAGATAAGTACTGTTTAAGATGTTTTCCTTGGATAGGACACTCATGGTGTCTATTTGTCTATTTTTATCTGTAATAATCTTTTCCGATAATCCCTGTACCATTTCTACCAAATCATCAAATTCACGATAATGTTCGTAAAGTGATAAGGTTCCGATAGATGGTGACATATTGCATCCCGGTATATCCACTTTTATACATTTTTCAATAATGCCGTTATTACGCATCTTATTTACGATGCTGACTTCCATGCCATAATCAGCCAGTTTGCTTTCCATTTCTCTTACAAATTCGCTTAAAAATTCCTCGTATGTATATTCCATGCTTTATTTCTCCTCATGGTTTCTCTCGATCCTAATGTGATCGGCTATCTTGCTTAACTTTGTATCTTTAAAATACTGGCACCTCTGCAACATATATGCTCCATACGGTGACAGCACTACTACCTTGTTTTTATCCGGCAATGTCAGCAGATCGGATGCCTGTAAAATGTCTTTTTCTTCGTATTGATAACTATAACTCTTGTTCTTTCCTGTATTTATTGACTTTTTCTTTTCCAAATACTTACCGAATGCCTTGACCGCCATCTCTACATCTTTGGATTCCGGTTGTGCCTGCAAAAATACTCTATATGAAAAGTTGGTAAGCATATCCGCAGCCACCTTTTCTCCGTAGTGGTCTTCTGCAGCCGACCATGACTGCAAACACCCTAACACTGTGCATCCTCTTGATCTGCCAATTTGCAAAATAGACGGTAGTCCCTGTATTTCGGGGATGCGTCCCAGTTCATCTAATACGAAAATCACCTGGCTATGTAGAGGATCCTGCGCAACCGCCTTTTCTCTCGCTGGGGATGATAAATAGGTAATGCATGTAGCAACTGCCAGTGACAAGATCGGTGCGTATATTTCCAAGTCTCTGTCTTCGATCAGTAAATCAATAGATATGCCCTGTTCCAGCAGTTCGGGAGTGATTTTTCGATCTGCTTCTCTTGTTAAATACCTTAAATTACTATCAGATGAAAACAACTGTAACGCATTTCCGATATTAGAAGATATCGACCCCAGTGTTTCTTCTGCAACGCAATCACCGCCATAAGATGACAGTAACCGTGTAACCACACTATTTTCTTCCGCTTCTGCGATAACATCCGAAATAAGCGTATTCAAATTTTTAGAGAGCGCAAAATCAACTAATTGTGGAATCGTATAACATTGTTGGTATTCCCAAGCATACAAAAACAATCCAAGCAATACCGTCCTTGCAGCTACTGGCCAAAACTCGTCACCTGTATGTCGTAATGGGATCAGACTGTAAATTACTCTACGTAGTGCTTCGATTACTTGCGATTCCGTAGATTTTTCATTCACATCATATAAAAAATCAAATCCCCAAAGATCTCTCCTTCGTGGGTTAAATACAGCCACTTTGTCAGCCTTGGCAAATCCCTTTTGTAAGAGTTCCCCTTTGACATCGACCAGCAAATAAGTGTTTTCCTTATTTATATGTCTTGCCAATAACGTGGACAATAATACGCTGGATGTTTTACCTGATCCTGATGTACCCAGCACCAGTGTATGTGTTGCTCCCGGCGTGATCCCCGGCTGTATCTCCATATACTTTCCATCGATCTTACCAAGGATGATGCCCTGTGGGTCTTTGTGCAGTAACCTATTGTCCGGCTTTTTGCATAATGCTTGAGTACGATACGATACCTGATAGTACGGATTTTGGTCCGTTGCATATGGTATCAGAGGATACTCTTGCAGTCCGTTACGCTTTGCAATGCTGTTTTGCGACCATATCCACAGTGATATAGCCATCCCTAGCAGTAATGTGCACATTGTTGCACCGATAATCACATTGACAGAACAGTAACCGTAATATGTTAACAGTCCTGTCAATATAATCAGCGGAGGTGGCAACCATAAGCCACTGTACTTTAACCAGTTCCAGTATTTTTTTAATTTATCCGTCATAGACGGTAATCCTCAGACACCCAGCTATCCGGATCTGTACGCATTACCAGTGCCAAACCATCCAAAAATTCATCGTCCTGCGACAAATCATACTTATTAATAATATATGTAAGCCAATCTGCGCAATCTTGTTCGGTCACATTTGCTATTTCTGCCTGATTTTGTATCTCCGTTGGCAACAATGCTGTAATTTCCTGTAGCCATTCTGATACACCCTCGTACAGTTTGTACTTCTTATCCTGTTTGGGGGTTGTAAGTCCTTTAATTACCTTTTTAAGGAAATCGGAATCCCTACTAATCTCTGCATGATGCTGTAATACATAAGCCAGTAGTTTCTCTTTGTCCACGTCTGACACATTTGCCATATCATATCCTCCTTCGATATCTGTGTGTCTTTTCTGTGCTTCTGCGCATAGGTCTTGTAAATCCATGATAATTACCTCCCATATATAAATATTTCTACTTATATATGTAAAATAATTCTTGATTTTTGTTCAATAATGGAAAGAAATTTGAATTTTTTTTAGAAATATTGAAAATATTGACCACTTTAAAAAACGATAAAAAAAGGCGCAAAAAAAGCCCGACTTTTACGGTTTATTTTGACATAAAACCATGACGCAAATAAACCGCATTTATCACCCGGGTTAAATGTAGTTTATCACAACTTTATATTGACGTCAATAACTATTTTTAAAAGCAAAAGAAAATAAACATGGAGGATTTTATTATGAAAAAAAACACTATCATGGCACTTATTAACGCTTTGCAGTCCTGCAAGTCTTTTGCGCCTGCAAACCCTGTAGACATTTCCGCAGAATTACGCAGATGGCAGCTCGCTGAAAATTACGATGCAACAACTATCTCCATCTTTGATGCCACTGGACAAACCATCTACAATAACATCTGCAAAATATATACTCGATATGCAGATATCCGCACAGATGATAACATCACCTATTATGCAGTTGACGAAGCTCCACATCTCACGGCTCTGCGCCTGCTGGGGGAATCACTGGACTGCACAGGTATCTCCCGTGTAGCACTACTGGATTGTCTGTCTACATACTGGTCTGATTTTAGATGGATTCCTGAGACCTATGACATCCTGATCGTACTTGCTGGGTCTCTCAAATACTACGAAGAACAGATTCCTGAATACGCACAAATTGCATCTGATCTGATGGCAGAAGCTATTTTAACATCTGATTTAGCATCTGAAAGAATGAGGTAAATTGATGGCAAATACATATAAAAATAATAATGCCCTTATTATTGATTTTTTAAGTCATAACAAAGAGAAAGATTTCTTGGCCATGATTCTTTCTGATGATATAATATCGGTGGACGATGCGCTGAATATACAAATTATGAAGAAAAATATTCAACGTGTAAAAGAAATGCATCCCCACCCTATTCACCATACTGATGCCAGTGGGTGGTTTACAAACGTCGACGATCCTACGCAGCCTAATGGGCTGCGTAAGATCAGAAGATCCAGTGAAGCTAGTTTTTGGGATGCCTTAGTAACATGGTACCTTGACAACAACATAAATCTTACCTTACAAGACGTTTATGGCAAATGGCTTGAAGAAAAGCGCACACCGAAAAATGCTAAAAATATTGAAAGGCTCGAAGCAGCTTGGAAAGCGTATTATATCAACGAACCATTAAGTTCTAAAATTATCTCTAAACCATTACGCATGATTACCGCACTAGAATTAAAAGAATGGGCAGAGAACTTGCTACGTAAGCATTACCCTGTAGACACCAAAAAGTTTTCGCGAATGTTCACTATTACCAATCAATGCTTCGATTTTGCATCCGACGAAGACCGCCATATTGTGGAATCCAACACATGGCAAAAAGCTCGAAAGAAGATCAATAAAGATCTTATTTTCAGAAAGGCTTTGGAACCTGACGAAAAACAAGTATTCACCGATGATGAGCGCAGAGCAATCCGCGAAGAAGTCGAATGTGATTTAATCCGTTATAAAAAGCAAGCCAGTACTGCTGGGTTACAAATTTTGTTTTTGTTTGAAGCAGGACTGCGTATCGGCGAATGTTGTGGTTTGAAATGGTCAGATATTAGTGGACATTATCTCCAAGTAAATAGACAAGCTGATAATGACGGTGTCCGCGAATGGACAAAAACCGATTCCAGCCGTCGCGAAATCTATTTAACAAATCGAGCGTTGCAAATCTTGGAAGACGTAAAAGACTTTAACCGTGAGCATCATTTTACTGCGGAATGGATTTTCCAGTCTGCCAATTCCGACTATGATTACCGTTTAAGTTATAACGCTGCTGATCGGAAATTACGGAAACTTTGTAATCGCATTGAAACGATTACAAAAAGTCCGCATAAATGCCGTAAAACTTGTATATCAGCTTTGCTGGATTCTCCCGACATTAACCCACGTACCGCACAGCGTTTCGCAGGTCATAAGGATATTCGTACAACGTTAACTTATTATTCTTACGAAAGAAAAACCAAAGACCAGCAGGCTATTGCCATCAACAAAGCACTTGCAGTTTAAGCCGTACCGAACGTACCGTCGATTTTGGCAAATAAAAAATGCGGAAACCTTTGATTTTACAGGGTTTCCGCACCTTTAGAAGAGAGCGGGTGATGGGAATCGAACCCACGTATCCAGCTTGGAAGGCTGGTGTTCTACC
>OIZO01001079.1_pt1 | contig 15418 bp, 8 predicted proteins | sample 1588551 | NCBI WGS metagenome assembly OIZO01 (sample SAMN03283271) | human gut metagenome | biome: human-associated habitat; material: feces | host: Homo sapiens | place: Peru | collected 2012 | reverse complement strand
ATCCTCATATTCAACAATAGGCATTTCCTTAGGTAAATCTTTAATAATATCATGAACATCAATATTTTGATTTTCCAAATATTCAATTAAATGATCACTTGGTTTACACATCATAGGTTTTCCCATAACTTTTTGATAAATAATTCTAGATTTAGGAACATTATTTTCATCAACATAAAATTCAGTTACTTCATCCATTTCACGATGGAAATTGCCATACTCCTTACTATAAAAAGCCTTAATATGAACTCCAATTTGAATATAACGATAAATTGTTGTTAAGAACTGATTAACATCCAAATCCGTTTCCATAAGAGAATACAAACGATAAGGTATAGCACTTGCTTTATCAGCATGGATTGTTGATAAAATATTATGTCCTGAAGATATAGAGTTACGAACAGCAGAAACAGCTTCTGCTGAACGAACTTCTGAAAGTAAAATCCATTTTGGATTCTGACGCATACAGGTAACTAAAACGTCTGAATAACTTGCAACATTGTTAGTCTTCATAGCAACTATATCTCTCTGAGGAAATATCTTATCAAGATGTAACTCTAATGTATCTTCTATTGTAATAATTTTTTCATTTGTTTTTGTATGAGAAGCTAAATATTTAACAAATTCTGTTTTACCTGAACCAGTTTCTCCAGCAACCATTATATTACAATGACCCCAAACACATTTTATTAAAAAATCATGTATTGTTGGAGTAAAATAATCCTCTTTAATAAGTTTATCCTTATTAAGCCTAATCTTAGCTGGAGTTTTACGTATAACTAATGCAATTCCATTAGTAGCAATTGACTCATGAACAAAGTTTAAACGAAGTTCTGCACTCTCAGCGTCTAAGAATGGTTTAGCATTATTGAATGTTGTTCCCATTACATTAGAACACTGAAAGGCAAGCTTTTCCATAAAAGTATTATTAATATCGGGACGTTCTACTTGATAAACGCCTTTGGATAAGGTTTTTAACCAAACTTGACCATTATTAGAATAAGAAATATCGGTAATATCATCATCAGCTAAGAATTCGGCCAAGGGACCGAAGTCCATTTGTTCAAAGATTGCTTCATTCATAATATTCCTTCTTTCTAATTAGTTATGGTTTCTGTTTTATTATATATATAATTAGTAATTTCTTCAGTTGAGACGGTAGTAGAACCTTCTTCTTTGGTATAGTTAGAGTTTCTTGGTACGGGAATAATTTCCACATTAGTAACATATTCGCTCTTCTTTAGAAGGTCAAATAACTTATCTTCAACTTCGAATAGTAAAGCGGCTGGTGTTCCTCCTGATAGAGTATTTTCTAAAAGAGAATTACCACTAGAGTCTTTAATTGCTTTAATCTTAATTGATTTTACTAAGATAGCCATCATAACTTTACCATTGTCTTTAGCTTCCATATAAAGGTCAATATAATCTCCAGGACGGAAACGATTCGAATAGGTTGATTTATTATTAACTTTTAAAGAATAAACCGTATAACCATCTTGCATATTCATAAAAGCATAATCAGGCATTTCTTCTTCTTTTAAGACGGATTCTGTATAGAATAAACTTTTAGCGGGAATATCACTAGAATAACTAGAATAATAATTAATTAGTTCTTTATCTGTAGTTATTATATTCTTAGCATTTTTAACAAGGGTACGAGGGACTTTAACGTGTCCTATCATCTCCTTAGTAATTTGGGTCTTTCTAGGAATTTCTTTTAGAGCATAAGGAATGCTAACGAGGTCGATAGCCTTATTGACTCGGTAGTTATAACCGATTACTAAGACTAGAATTCCGGCTAGAATACATAAAATTGTTACGGTGTTTTTATTTTGAATAAATCTTTTTATTGGTGCTAGGGCATTTTTCATTAGTTAGTCGCCTCATTTCCATTAGTATTAGGGGTATTAAAATTCTGACTGACACTAATTGATTTTGATAAAATGAAGTTTTGGATATATTGAGAATCAATTGTAGCATCTCTATCTGTTGATGAATAGCTAGCATTTCTTGGAATTGGCATAACACTTATACCACCAATGTACTCGGTTTTCTTTAAAAGAGTATATAATTCATCAGGAACTGCAAACCACATCTGAGCAGGAGTTCTAGTATCACTAGATGATTCAAAGACATCATTTCCACTAGAGTCTAGGACTGCTAAGACTTTTATTCCTTGAATTAAACGACCAAAGATAACTTTATTCGCACTAGATGTTGCTTTAACAAATAAATCAACATAGTTTCCTGTATAGATAGAATTTCCATAAGTCGAGTTGATATCAACTGCTAGGTTATAAGCAGTATACCCATCTGGAATATTAGAAAATTCATTAGTAGTAGCTTCTTCAAAAGAGACAATATAGTCTTTATAGAAGAAACTATTAGCGGGAATAGTTTCTCCATACTTAACATAATTACTAGTTATGTTAGCACTAGAAGTTACTATTCCTAGACTTTTAGCTATTCTTTTTGGTAATTCGGTATAGCCAATAGCATCTGCCGTAATTTGACTACGACTAGTTAATTCTTTTTTCGCATAAGGGACTCTAATAGTGGTTACGGCTTGATTGACACGGTAGTTATAGATAGCATAAAGACCAATGATACCAAGGATAACAATGATTATTGTTAGAGTGTTCTTATTCGATAAGACTTTTTTTATTTCTTGTTTTACTTTATCCATTTTTATTCTCCCTTGTAATTAACTTAATAATTTATTATTAACTAACCATTCATTGAAAATAGCATAGCCAATTATACCACTATTAATTTCTGAAGCATTAGCATTTGGGTCCCTGGTTGGATCATTAGCAATAAATTCGGCTTCACTATCAGTACCAAAAGATTTGCTAAAATCTAAAATCATTGCTTTAATAAATTCTGACCAATAAGAACCGGTTGTATTATCAACTTTACTGGCATCCCCATTTTGGCTAGCCCATTTTCTTAAATTTGGTAAATTAGCACTCAAAATACGATTTCTTAAAGCTTGATCTAAACCATCATCACCAGTTTCATTTAAGACTTTTTGTAAAGTAATAGCAAGATCTGGTTTGGGTTCATAGGTTAAGCATTTTTGAACAGCATCACCGCTTGTTTGGGATGCAGTAGTACCCTCAGAACCACCAACTAAAACCATATCAATTTTATTAACTAAATCAAAGCTATTATTAGTTGTACCAGCAACATTTACAGAATTACTAACACTAGATATTTTTACGCTTACTTTTGGAGGTACTTCATGAATATCATAAAATGATATATTATATTCTTTTGTCATTGTTGCTGACTCAGAGAAACGACGAATGAAGTTTTCAATAAACTTTTCTTTAGAAATCTTTAAATCACCATATAAACGATAATATGAGTAGTCGACAGCATCAACCATCGATGCCGATGCTGTTTCCTTTAACTCGTAATAGTCTTGGGTAGTTCCTGTTGTGGTACTACTAATTAGAAGCATAACGCCTATAACTAGGATACCTAGCATTACTAACCAGTAGCCCCAGTAAGATTCTTTCATATTCTTCTACCTCTTTTCTATTTTAAATAACTATCGATTTTACAAGATGAGTATTCACTATTAGATTGAATATCAGCAAGGAATTGTGATTTATATTCACGAGATTCTTTACTAATTGAACTTGCACTATAGTCGCCAAATCCTAAATCGATTATTTCTTGATTTTTATTATAAGTCTTAATAGCATTCATACAAGCAGAATTCATAGTAATAGAGTATTCTAAGTACTTTTCATCATCTGCATAAATACCATCGCCAACGTCTTCAATTTGCTCAATGATATTACTTAAATCTTGTTTGCCAGGAGTACCATCATCACTCTTATTCTCATAACCAGATGTCTTACCACTCCAGTTATATCCCTTAGATTTACCACCATTAGGGAATAAATTATAGTTAGATACAACCTTAGTATAGAATTGTAATGTACCATTATTACCAATTAAAGCCGAATTTTTATTAGCAGTTATAGTGGTTTGAAGAGCACTATCTTCACCATACAATTTAATACCGGAGCATGGAGTTCCATTACTATTAGTCTTACATACTTTATTATAAGTATCATTACTTGATGGAACCTTTGTCTTATCAATTATATTACAACAAGCATTACCATCAGCAAGAAGTTTATTAATACAAGCATTAGCTTTGTTTTCATATTCTTCATATAATTTATTATCTTTACTAGTACCCATAAATAAGTCTAAGTATGATTTTTCATCATCATTTTGACAATCAGGTGATTTCAAGATATCTTCACAAGTTTGATCTGGCGTCTCTGGCTCGGTTTTTACTTCATAGAAGCATACATATTGATTTGCAAGGAGACCACTAATATAGCCAGTATCGCCAATAATACGACCAGTTGCAGTAGTATTGTTATAATATTGACCGACGCCATTAATTTTAATTTGGTATTGATATAGTCCGGCCTGAGTTGATAACGCGATTGGATAAATCTTACCATCAGCTTCTTTAGCAGCATCCGTTCCAGACACAACGCTTGGGTCAGTTAATCCAGGATCACCAATATCAACTAATACAGCATCGGCATCACTAGGCTTTTGAGAAGTATATATTCCCTTATTTGATGTCGTCCAATATTGTTTTTCTGGTTTATAATAAATAAATTCTTGAGAACCTTGACCATTCCAATTTGCTAAAGCATCAGTAATTTTACTACTCATACTATTTCCAAATTTTGATGAAGCATAATTGACAAACATATTAGCAAAATTCTGTAGATTTAATCCGGAGATAGAAACACCTGGATTACCATATCTTGTAATATTTACAACTTTAGCAGCATCTTTATAATTTACAGATGTACCCATACCAGTTCCATATGTTATGTTCTTAGTAAGACTATTTAAAAATCCGCTAATACCTCCACCATTTCCGAGAATACTAAATAAATTGCTAGAACTTTCAATTCCCGATGTGCTTCCATTATTTAATTTAAAAATAATGTTGCCAGGAATATATGTTACAAGTGAATCTTCGTCATCGCCAAATATATCACATGCATTTTGACCAAAGAATGAACAAATTTTATCACTTAAAGCTGATTTTTTACTATCAGGAATGTATTCTTTTAACTTTGAGTTGCTTATTAATTTTTTTAGACTTGCAAGACCTGATTTAGAATTTTTGAAAGAATTTAGTAAATTTGCAACCATACTATCGTCATCTAGGAAAGCTCCTAACATACTGCCAATAATTCCATCATTTGTTCTACATTTACCAGATGTTATAACATCCCAGTCTTGAACATTTTCAGTTTCGACTCCAGCATCACAATAATAAGAAACAGTTTCTGGTTCACCTTTATTTATATCTTTTAAATAAACTTTTTCAGTTGTTTTATCATTTCTATTAACAATATAATCTAATATACTATTTTTAGGATATCCATAAGTAAATTCTAGTGTTGGATTAAAATCATAAGATTTAGACCATTCTGTACAAGCATTCATTCTGCTAGCCATATCTATTAATGTTTTTTGAGCATCTGTATAATCTTGCTTAGCAATTTCCATTTGGCACCTTGCCTCAGCTAAGGCAGCATAATAAGGATTAAATAAGCCTAAGAAATTGTAGTAAAATAATATAGTTTTATCAACTGTGTCAGTTATTCCTGACATTAATCCATCGGCAGCCTTTGTAATTTTATCAACTTTTCCAAGTACACCAGTCATAACTGACATTAATTTATCAAAGTTCATATCACTTATGTTGTCCAGTGAACCAATATCTGATATATTTCCAAAATTTGTAAGTTGCGATTTTAATTGGTTAAAGCCGGTTTCAATCGCTCCTAAAGAAGAGTTATCTTCATCTTGGAATAATCCAGAATCTTTCATCAATTTTGTAATCTGACTTCCCGCATTTAAAAGTAAACTACCATATGACAATGTGCCTGCATCAAAACTTCCAGCAGACTGTCCTTTCATAATTGGAACAGTAATTTTCCATGTATTAAATTCAAAACTATACTTCTGATTTTCATTATTGTTTTCCACAAATTCTGAAGCTAATTTGGTTTGGGCACTGGTATTATCCTTGTATGTGTATGGGTGAAATGAGCCATTTACTTCTATTGGTTCTTCTAATTGGAATATTTTATAACCTGATGCTGAATTTAAACCTTCTACGGTTTTATATAATGTTGTAGATGCCAATGAATATCCTGAACATACAGCTTGAACAGCTTCACCAACTCCAAATAATTTTGCTAACCACGATGAACCTGCATTGCAAGCGATTTCTAAAGAACTTAATCCAAGACCTCCCAAGAAACCCTTTATTGAATCACCAACAGTAGTTTTTATAGCATTATTGACATTTGTACTTAAATCTTCTTTAAATGAGTCTAACTTTGCTTTAGCCGATTCTAACACTTTGGCACTTTGTTCCTCTACATATTCATCAAAAATATCACCGGCATCCTTACCATTTATCATTCCTTCAAAACCTTTGGCAATCAATGAAGCCGCTAAATTTTTCAGATTATCACCACTTAATGAGGCTTTTAATCTTGCTGATGTATCATTGTCAAATAATTCATCTACATATTGCATTATAGTATCTTGTACAGCATTTTCGACTTTCTTTTGTACTTCTTCTAATTTTTTTGAAGTATCGCCGAAATTTTTAAATGTATGATTGGCTTTATTACTTGTTAAACCACTAGATTGTCCTTCTTGCTTTTCTTTCGCTTTTAAATTAAGATAAATATTATAATTAGAATAGAACCTATTATAAGCTTCTAACATTTCATCTTTTTTAGCTAAGGCTTCTTCCTTGTATTTATCGTTTTTTATTTCAGTTGTAACACATGTTCTTTGACCAGCCATTCCAACAGTAGCATGGTAAACATTATCAATATTTGTTGAAATATATCTGCCAGCATATACCGTTTCTAAATTTCCTGGCATCTTTATGGCATAATCTTCTTTGCAAACTATTGAACAGAACATATCATAACCATTATCATTACTTTGCTGAATAGTATAAGAATTTCCAGCTGGGTCAGTGGCTTCTTTACCGTCTTCTCCAATTATACATTTCTTCCAATCAACAGTAATAGTATTTTTTAAAGTAGTAAGTATGTTATAATTTCCAGGATCGGCTAATGATTTAGTTATATCAACTTGACTAATTAGGTCTTTTAGTCCATTATAAATCGAATTTAAACCCTGAGTAGTATCAGTAAAAATCATAGTAATTGATGACAAAGCTGCTGTAAATTCACTTTTAATTTGCGTTATATTTGTCAACAAGGAATTATTATGAACCCATTTAACAATTTGTTGCGATGCGGTTAATATGGTAGCTAAACTTGTATCTGATGATTTAATCAAATTATAAACATTTTCAAACGTTTCTGTTGTTGATATAGAGATAGTACCATTTTTTACCCCTTCATTTAAATAATCTACTATATCACCCCAGTCAGCTTTCAAGCCTTCTAGTCCATTGCCATTCAAAGACTGATCTAATACATTAATAATTAAAGTACTAAGATTTATAAAATTAATTTTCGTATCTTTACCATCATACGAAACACTTCGTAAAAGGGTAACTAAATTTTTAGCTGTGTTATTTCCCTTATTAACCAATGGAGTTAAAATGTTTGTCAAATCGGCTTTAATTGAAGCTAGAGCCGAGCCATCTTCAGCAAAGTTGGAAAGCAATCCTAGTATAAGATTTAAATCATGTTTAGTTAGTTTTTCTAAATTAAAATTCTTTAATGTATCTATTATGTCTAAAGCTGAACCAAGCACATTTTGCAAATCGCCAGCGTTCTTAATTCCAGACATTACAGCATTGAAAGCCGTGCTTGATTGTGTTCCTTCTATTAAATAATAAGTAGGAAGGCCGCATACCATTGCATAACTAGGCTTACAACTTGTTTTTTCCGCTTCAAAGTTAATGGAAACACCCTGAAATTTATCTATATTTCCTTTTAAGAAAGTTACAAAATCTTGTAAGGCTTTACTACTTTTATTAGTTTCATTCGTATTTAATATCATAATATTGCTGATTGAATATGGGTCATAATATGATATTTGTAAGCCAACCGTTACTTTTTCTATTTTTTTATTTGTAACTTTAGCATAGACATTATCTTCACTTATTTTATATTTAATGGAATAACCTCCATCAACTGCAGTCCACTCAGTTTCTTTTACGGCATCAACATCAAAATATTCATTTTTATCTGTCTTGGCAACAATTTTATAATTACCATCTTTAATTATAGAATCTAAAACGCTTGTATTATCACTTTTTACTATAAATTCTAATTCAGCTGATATTCCTTTATTGTTATTTGTTGACTTTGGACTTGTCAATTGGTTAACTTCAAATTTAACAGTTGTCCCACTGGCCTTAACAATAGTTCCTTCGCTTTCTTTTGGGGTTTCCTGCGTATAGGCGGTTTGAGAACAACGATTAATATTGTCCATTGGCAGATATTTTCTTGGATTAACTAATGTTTTCCCTAAGCTTGTTTTTGATGTAACATCATTGGTTGAAACATCAAAATGAAGATGATATTGTTTTTTATTATTTTTATCAAGGCTATACCCAGAATATCCAATCAATTGACCCTGCTTTACAACAGTGTTGGCTGAGATTCCATCAGCTATTTTACTTAAATGAAGATATCTTGTTCTTAACTCAGTACCGTCTGATGATTTAACAATTATAATAACGGCATTTCCCATTGTTGCATTATTCTTAGTTGTTGCTAGCACTGTTCCCGCCTGAGCCGCATACACTTCTGTTCCTTCATTAGCTGAAAAATCTATACCACTATGGCTTTCGCTGCCATCCCAGCCTTTGCCCGTAGATAATCCACATCTTCTGTGTTCTGCATTATCGGATTTGCCATCCCAATCACCGGTTATTCTATTATATGACTTAAGTGGCATTACCCAATTATCACTATAAGATGTCGAAGTATCAATTTTTCCATTTTCAACAAAATTTTGTACTTCTTCCCATATTTCTTTTATTAAATTTTTGACTTCGGAGTTGCCCCCACTAACTCCTAACTTATTATTTTTATAAGCATCGTATTCAGTTTCAGACCAATGGCTTTGATATTTTCCTTTTGTATTATCTATAGGATAATATCTGTTTAGATTAGCAGTATCATATGTCAATCTTAATTTTCTAGCCACATTGTCCATTATAAAATCAACAAAATCTTCATCTGTTTGTTGGTGAACTGCTTCTATTTTTTTTCTATTGTCAATGTACCAATGAGTATATAGATGGTATAATCCTTTATGAAATTTATTATTTATATCCAATGCTTCAGTTGTACCATCATATATGTTATAGCCTTTATATTTAAAGCCATTTTCAGTGCCTGTATAACCAGCTACCTGAGGACCCTCAAGAGCTGGATCAATACAAAACGAAGTTATTGGCGTTGTCTTATCAAAGCCATCACAATCATAATACGTTTTATATACAAAATAATAATGATATGGACTTCCAACTAAATTATTGAAATATGTATCAGGAATACTATTAAGTTTTCCATTCTTACAGGCGGCCTCACTTGAACAGTTATAACCTCTAACTCTTTCCACTCTAAAGCGTGTACATGCGTTATTTCCAGATACTCCTATTTCTGAAGTTGTTGAGCTTGAACTACTACTATCATTAGTTTTGTTTGGAGTAGTAATTTCATCATTAGTTGGGGTATTCTTTTCACTTTCACATGTTTCTTTTGTTGTAAACTCCGATTTTTCCTCAGTGTGATACCCACTATTATTGAAAAATGTTTTTTTATTCCAAATATATTTATTCTGTTCAGTTACGTAGTAGCATTTTTCAGAATCATCTTCAGTGCCACTAGGCTGTGAGCTGGAATTTACGCTACTCTCGCATTTTGCGTTACTATCTTGTTTTACCCAACCAGCACCATAACCACTCGATGAAGATTGACAATCATTACCAAGGCAATAGCAAGACTTTGTTTCTGTTGTTTGTGATGAGGAATTTGCTGGTGAAAAAATTGTTGTAATTACAAATGCTCCTGTATTACCATCTTTCGTCATATAAGTTAGTGTTAGTGTTAAATTAGGTGACATGCCTCCTGGATTTGTAATTTTGATAGAATTATTACCAAACTCAATTCCTTTTGCATTAGTTGGTTTTTGGGATATTGTAGCAAAACTTTTATAGTTTGATTTATCACAATTACTCTGATTAATTATACTGTCATAAGTTATTGTCTGATTTTTAGTCAAATTTTCCAAAGTAGCAGTACAAATACTTGCTGCTTTTACTGATGAAAATTGAATAAATATTGATAATAATAATATAATAAATATCATTTTTTTAGTTTTTTTCATTATACTATTCTCTCCTTGTCTTTCCTTATTTTATTTAAAACTATACTTATTACAACAGCTATCAGTGTTATTAATAATATTCCTGATAACAGCCAATGTTTCTTTATAAGATTTTCCGCTGATTTTAGAAAACCTTCATGCCTATTCTCATTTTTTTTCGAGTCTTGACTGTTTATATATTGCTCTAATCCAGAAGAAAAATCTTCTCTAGAAATATTATCAACAGTTAAAAATTTACTACAATAAAAGTAATCAGGATATTCAATGCATTTTGGTGTAACACTGTACGTATTATATCTTGGGACACTTACTTGAAGCGTACGTATTGCATCTTTACCGCAGGAAGTGTCAGTGGGATAAACTGATACAGTATATTCCTTTACAATATCCATTGCTCCAGTAGAAATCGTATTAATATTATTTGAACCAGAGCCATAATTGATAGTTTTTTTATCATCACCATACGCTGCTATAGCATATAAGTTTTCGGTCAAATTATATATTTTTATAGCGCCTAAATATGATGTCTGAATTATTTGCTCATCAGTTATATCATCATTTGTCATATAATTATACTCAAATGGTTCTGAAGTAGCAGTTACTGCTCCAGCTTCATTGTTAAGTTTGACTCTCTTTTCTAATGAACATGATGCGGCATTTACTTTAACAAAAAGTCCTAAAAAACAAATAACTAAAAATAGTGCATTTTTTTTCATATTCTTTCTCCTTTCTTATAGTGCTTCAGATTTAATATACCTATAATCTTTATCAAAATAATATTTAACTTTTTTAAATTCAATATTGGTATCGCAAACATCTGATGTATCAAAATTTCCAAAATAAAGTTTTATAACGCTTGCTTCACATATTGTTTTTTCTTTAGCAGCGTTATCATATATTTTTATATCCATTGCCCCACTAAGAGATAATTCATAATAATAGTAGCTTAAGGATAATTCATATCCAGATGAAGTCTTTGTTAACTCACCTTTATCGTTTCTATATAAGCCGTCTGATTTAGTGTCATTGCTTGAATTTGTTGATATTACAATAGTACACATTGTTTTATCGCAAAACAACGCGTTTACTCCTTTGAAAAAACCATCATTCATAATTGTATTTGCTTTAATTTCCGTATTTTTAAATTTAGCTGCTAAAGCTTTATTAATAAATTTAATGGAAAGTTTCACTTCACCTAATTTCGTGTCCTCATCAAACATGCCAGCCCCAACCATATAATCTATTAAGTCAGAATCATTATAAAATAGTCGGCTTAAGGTATATAAAATTTTGATAGTATCATAATCATTTCCAGTATAATTAGCGCCCCAATATATTTTTGCAACTTTTGCAATATTATCAGTACTATCTATAAAATCTTTAATTGTATCCTCATCAAAAGGTTTAATAGCATCCTTAAGATAATTTTCAAATTCATTAGTAGTTGGATTATCTGGGGTTAATTCTTTATCCTTATGAAATATCTTCGTACAAATAAATATTATTAGCCCTATTAAAATCAGCCCTATTAATATGGATATAATTATGGTTTTCTTATCTTTAAAATTTGGTTTTAACTTATTTTTCATACTTACACTTGTCCTTCTCTATCATAACTAATATAAGGATAACATTTTTTTCGTAAAAAAACAATTTATTCTTACAAAAATGGCTATTTTTTTTAGGGAAGCCAATTGACTTTAGAAAGGAAATATGGTAAATTATTCTTGCATTTAATTGGCAGTGCCTAAAGTTTAGAGAAGTGTTTATCACGGTTTTGGTTATAAGTATCTTATGACTGCCTAAAGAGAAAATATCTGGATAGACTCCCCTAGAAACGGAAGGTATACTAAGTAAAAGCAAAATTATTAGAAAGGAGAATATTTTATGGCAAGATATACTGGTGCACAATATAAGAAGTCACGTCATCTTGGTTTTTCTACTTTAGAAAATGGTAAAGAACTTGCAAGAAGACCTTATGCTCCTGGTATTCACGGACAAGATCGTAAGAGAAAGTTAAGTGAATATGGTGTTCAGTTACAAGAAAAACAAAAGGTAAGATTTATGTATGGTTTAAATGAAAAGCAATTTGCTAAAACATTTAAACGTGCTACTAAAATGGCTGGTATTACTGGCGAAAACTTACTTCAACTTCTTGAGACTAGACTTGACAATGTAGTTTACCGTATGGGTATGGCTACTACTCGTCGTGGGGCTCGTCAAATCGTTAACCATGGTCATATTACTGTTAATGGTATCAAAGTTGATATTCCTTCTTACACAGTAAAACCTGGTGATGTTGTTGCAGTTAAAGAACAATCTTTAGATCATCCTGCAATCAAAGCTGCTGTTGAAGCTACTTTAAATAGACCTGCTTATGTTGAATTTGATGCTAATAAGTTAACAGGAAAATATCTTCGTTATCCAGAAAGAAGCGAATTAAATCCTGATATTAATGAAGCATTAATCGTTGAATACTACAATAGATAGTAGATAAAAACTCCAATCGAATTGATTGGAGTTTTTTAGCACTTAAAAGCAACCCTACTCTTGGGGTTGCTCTTCTAAAGGATTCATAATAACAGTACAAACGGAATATGCTTTTAAGTCTTCAATAACTTTACTGGCAGTATCCATATTAAGACTTTTAATTATATCATAAGTATTAGTAATAAATTTATTATGTGTCATAATATTATCTTGAATCATATTATTTAAGTATTCTATGTCATCTAAACCATAGATAAAATCTGCAATATTACAACGGATTCTTCTTTCTAAACGTTTAGGGGTTAAATCCATATGATCATAATTTTCTTTTAATCTCTTCTCTATTTCATTTGGATACTTAGTCTCCGCATTAATATTAATTATTAGAAAATCATCTACTAAATAAGCATTAGTACTTAATTTACTAATCAAATTACTCTCTAATAGTCTTTCTTTAATATCACTAGTTGTTCCGAAGTTAGCATTCAAGATAATTCTTGTATAGACAAGTTTTTCCATATCACTAATGTTACCTAAACTACTCTTTTTAATCTTATAAGCTATCCTTAGTTTAGGAGTAGTAACATTTCCATTAACCGTAACTCTTTCTTCATTAACTGTTTCTTTTTCTTTTGGTTTAATCTTTAGGGGATTTAAATACTTAGGAAACTCTTTAGAATTTTGATTTTCTCTAATAATAACATCTAAGTAATCAGGATCAAAATTACCTGTTACGGTTAAAAACATATTACTAGGATGATAAAAGGTATTATAGACTAAATTAATTTCTTCTAAAGTAATATTCTTAACATCTTCTTCATCCCCAGTAACATAATACTTTCTTTGATTATTATGGAAAAGAGCGTTATTTAAATGATAATACAATACTTGATAAGGATTATTCTTTCCCATTTTAACTTCATTAAGAATAATCTTGCGCTCTTTTTCAATTAATTCTTTTGTAAAATAAGGAGTCTCTACATAATCTAGTAAATGCGTGATATTTTCTTTTAGATTAGCACTAGCTAAAACTTCATAAGCTGTATAATCAAAAGTCGTAAAAGCGTTTATAGATGAGCCTAACTTATTATAGTAATCATGAGCAGTCTTATTGGGACCTTCATTAAACTTAACATGTTCTAAGAAGTGAGCAATTCCTTTAGAGACTTTTTGGGTTTCATTACCTATTTTAAACTCGGTATCAATGCTTCCATATTTAACAGATAAGGTTGCATAGAAGTTAGAAACATTCGTTTGCGGCCACATATAGACTTCTAAACCGTTATCTAGTTTATCATAGTAGATGGTTTCATTATATTTATTAATTATTATTTTTTTTAGCATTGGAACCTCCTAATAAATAGATGGTATTTAGTTTAATCTTTTTTGATAAGGCCACTATTTCTTCTTTTGTTACAGTCGTAATTTCTTTTAATCTTTCATTTAAGAGCGGGGCTCCGGTTAGATTATGGAATAAATAGTTATCAAGAATACTAGTCTCGGTGTCCATACTACTCTTTATTTGATTTACTAAGGTATTCTTAGTAGCGGCTATCTCTTCCTCAGTAAATAAACCTTGTTGCATTTCTTTAAGAGCTTTATTTACTAATTTTACACAGTAATCTTTATTCTCATAATCAATTCCTGCATACACAATTAAAAGATTATCATGTTTCTGAAAGAGACTATAAGTCTGATAACACATACCATTATCTTCTCTTAGATACTGACATAGTTTATTACTTAAGGAACCATTTCCAAAGATAGAGTTAAAGTATCCCATTACATAATTTTTCTCTCTTATAGTTAAAGCATCTGTTTGATATAACATAATTAAACTAGATTGTTCATAAGGACCAATCTCTTCTTTATCAATTATCTTTTTAACTGGTTTATTCTTTAGAAAATACTCTTCTTCAAGATGAGGAAGATAATTATTATGATAATTTTCTCTTACTAAGGATGCTACCTTATCCATATCGGTATTTCCTATAAAATAGATATCACAAGCAAAGTCTTTTAGAAACTCTTGGTAATAATTATATAAATCCTCTGGAGTTATTCTATCTAAGGCTTCTATAGTTCCTGGATAATCAAAACTAGCAGGGTTATCCTTATCTAGAGTCTTAAAAGCTTGTCTAAAAGCATAAGTCGTAGGATTATCCTTATTATTTAGAATAGAAGTACGAAATAAATTCTTAATAACTTCAAAGTCTTTTAAATTAGCCTCTCCATTACTAAAATTGGGATTAAAGATAAATTCAAAAGGAAATTTAATTACTTCTTCTAAGTATTTCTTATCAGTATATTTAGGATCTAAGAAATCTAAAATAAAATCTATAAAGAACATCTGTCCTACTCTAGTACTAGCTTCATAAAAGGAAGCATCATATAAGTCTTCTAGTTTTTCAATAACTTTCTTTCGTTTATTATATTTCTTTGAAGTATAGTTAAGATAATCTCCTAAGAAGTTATTAATCGTTATCTCTTCATTCTTTATTCTTTTCTTAAAAATGATCTCTAAATG
>OIZO01001078.1_pt1 | contig 15423 bp, 14 predicted proteins | sample 1588551 | NCBI WGS metagenome assembly OIZO01 (sample SAMN03283271) | human gut metagenome | biome: human-associated habitat; material: feces | host: Homo sapiens | place: Peru | collected 2012 | reverse complement strand
TTGGGCTTTCAGCCCGCGCAGGGCCGCAGACAAGGCTTTTTCCGCACAATCTCCATCTACTTAATAATCCAATTTCCCCCCACCTGCATGAATAGCACAAAATAACTCTGACCACCTACTCACCATTACTAAACACTTAAACAACATCTCATGCACATCAAGGAAACCCTGTCCCAGTCCCTGCGTCTGCTTTCGCTGCTCATGGTGGCGTTGCTCGCCGGCTGTGCCAATCCGGGAAGCGGCCCCGACGGCGGCCCCTATGACGAGACGCCGCCGCGCATCGTGTCGATGTCGCCGGCCTTAGGTCAGCGTGGCGTGAAGAGCAAGAAGGTGACCATTGTTTTCGACGAAAACATCCGCGTGGAAAATGCTATAGAGAAAGTCACGGTGTCGCCGCCGCAGTTGCTCTCGCCGGAGATAAAGGTGGGAGGAAAACACATAACGGTGGCCCTTGCCGACTCACTGAAAGGCAACACCACCTACACCATCGACTTTTCTGACGCCATTGAGGACAACAACGAGGGAAACCCTTTGGGACAGTTCACCTATTATTTCTCAACGGGCGAAACGCTCGACACGATGGAGGTGTCGGGAAACGTCTTGGCCGCTGAGAACCTCGAACCTCTCAAGGGCGTTTTGGTCGGACTGCATAGCGACACGACCGACACGGCCTTCACCACCAAGCCCTTCGACCGCGTGGCGAGAACCGACGGGCGCGGTTTCTTTTCCATCAAGGGTATTGCGCCGGGCGCTTACCGCATCTACGCCCTCAAGGACGTTGACGGCGATTTCATGCTCTCGCGCGGCGAGATGCTGGCGTCGCTCAAAACCATTGTGCGGCCTTCGGCATTCCCTGATGTGCGCTACGACACGGTTTGGCGCGACACGATTTACTACGACTCCATCAAAACCGTCCGCTACACGCATTACATGCCCGACAACTTGGTGCTCTTGGCTTTCCAACCCAAAAACACTGACCGCCATTTCTTGAAATCGCAACGAGACGTGCCAGAATACTTCCGCTTCTATTTCACGGCGCCCTCGAAGATGGTGCCGGTGCTCAAGGGCATCAATTTCGATGCCGACAACGACCTCTTGGTGCAGCGCTCGCCTGGCAACGACACCATCACCTATTGGTTGAAAGATGTGGGCATGCCCGCTGTCGATTCGTTGCAGATGACGCTCACCTACGATGCCTATGTGGATTCTCTCGGGGAAAACGTTGTGACAACTTCCGACACGCTCATGCTCGTGCCGAGGCAGACGATGGCACGCCGCCTCAAGGCGCAGGCCGAGGAGATGGAGAAATTCAAGAAGCAACTGGAGAAGCGCCACAAGCGCGGCGATTTCTCGCAAGAGACGATGCCCGTGAAGCACCTCAACGTGAAGTCGAGCATCCCGACAACGGCCTCGCCCATGCAGAATCCGCGCCTCATGTTTGACGAACCCATTATGAATATCGACACGGCGGCAATTCATCTGCGCCGTGCAATCAACGACTCCACACTGGTGGACGCCCCGTGGGAGATGTCGCCCCCGAAGGAGGGACTGCTCATGGATTTCGGCGTCATCGGTGAATGGCGATACGGGCAGCGCTACGAACTGGAGGTGGACTCTGCCGCCATCCAGGGTCTTTCAGGAAAGGTGAACTCCCGTTTGAAATACACCTTCAGATTCGGACAGGAAGAGGATTTCGGAGCGCTCTTTGTTTCGCTCCCTGGCGCCGACACCACCATGACGGTGCAGGTGCTCTCGTCTGATTCGCGAGTGGAACGCCAGCAGCGCGTCAATGCCAGCCGGCGCGCCGACTTCTTCTATATCAAACCAGGAAAATACTATCTCCGGGCCTTCAACGACCGCAATCTCAACGGACGATGGGACACGGGCGATTTCTTCAAGCAGCAGGAGCCAGAGGAAGTGTTCTATTATCCAACGGAGATAGAAGTGCGGCCAAACTGGGACATTGAGCAGGTTTGGCGCGTGAAGGAACTGCCGCTGACGAAGCAGAAACCAGCGAGCCTGATCAAGCAGAAGGCCGACAAGGTGAAAACCATCCGCAACCGCAACGCGGAGCGGGAAAGAAATAAACGATAAAAGTTTTTGACAATTATGAAAAGGTTATCTACACTCCTCGCCATGTTTTTGTTCGCCATAGTGGCGGCATCGGCACAGTGTTCTTCAAGAAATACGGCTTTCAAAAGCGGAGAGACGCTGATGTATGATCTCTATTTCAATTGGAAGTTTGTATGGGTGAAGGCTGGAACGGCTTACATGAACATCACGCAGAGCACCTACAACGGTAAGCCAGCCTATAAGACCTACCTCATCACGCGTGGCTCGCAGAAGGCCGACCGCTTCTTCGTCATGCGCGACACGCTCCTTTCCTATTGCGACCTCGACCTCGTTCCGCGCTATTTCCGCAAAGGGGCGTATGAGGGAAGCACTTACCGCCGCAACGAGGTGTGGTATTCCTACAGCGGCGGCGAGAGCCACGTCAAGATGCGCTACCAGCGTAACAACAACGCGCCCTCAATCAAAAAACTCCATTCACACTATTGTGCTTTCGACATGATCAGCATGCTGCTGCGGGCCCGTTCGTTTGACCCCAACGACTTTAAGGTCGGAACACGCATGCGCTTCCTCATGGCCGACGGCAACAACTGCGACTGGCAGGCCATCGTTTACCGTGGCAAGAAGAAATTCAAGATGGAAAACTCATCGACAACCTATCGCTGCCTCGTCTTCTCTTTCATGGAGACTGAGAAGGGAGAGGAAAAGGAAGTCGTGAAGTTCTATATCACCGACGACAAAAACCACCTCCCCGTGCGTCTCGACCTCAACCTCAACTTCGGAACGGCCAAAGCTTTCCTCACGGGGGCCAGCGGCATCAGAAATCCGCAGACGGCGAAATTGAAGTGATTTGGTAATGACGGCTTATCTTGGCCGCTCCTTGCCTTTTTGTTTAGTATATCCTAATCCATTCAACAATATGAAACTCAAGAGCCTCAAAATATGGATGCCTGCAATGGTCATCTGTCTCGCCGTAGCGTGCTTAACCACTGCCTGCCGTTCGATACAGCATCTATCAGATAAACATCAGAAAGAGACAGTGATGAACATCCCATACGTGGTGATGAACAACTATTTCTTGAAGAGCAACGTGGTCGGCATTTCCTATCCGCTTATCACCAAGCAGGAAGAGTTCTCTGGTCTCTTTGGCATGGCCGCCGTGATGGGAAAAGACGGCGCCCCAACGTCCATTGATTTCTCAAAGGAATCGGTCATTGCCATCGTATTGCCCGAAACAAACGTCTCAACGGAAATCATCCCTTTACGCCTGGAAAAGGGCGCCGCACAGGGCCTGAGAATGTACTACACCGTGAAGCGCGGTGAGGAGATGACGTCAACCATGCGTCCCACTCTGCTCGTGAAAATAAAAAACAAATACCGCGAGGAAGTCATGCCCGTTGAGGTGAAACAGCAGAAGGAGAAAAACTGAGCCTCTGCTCATTTGAAATATCTAACCATTCTAAAACATCCATCCATGAAAAAGTTATTGTTTATTCTCCTTGCCGCCCCGCTTATGGGTCTGCAAGTCATGGCTAACGGCGTGAAGCCTGAATCTTTGGAAGGTATCTGGCAGCAGGTGCAGGTGTCAAAGACCGACGGCCACACCATGCTTCTCCCAGTATGGAAGGTGTTGAGAAGTGATGGCACTTTCAGCACGTTCCTCATCGTCAACCGCTCCGGCCAGAGTGTCATCACCAACGAAGGCACATACAAAATGGTCAACGACTCCACCATCGTGGAGCACATCACGGGGTCGATCACCGACCCACAACTGATGGGGAAAGACAACCAACTCATCTTCCGTCTTGCGGACAACGACACCTTGCAGGTGTCTTACAAAATGCCAGGACATACACGTGAGGCACACGAGAAATGGATTCGCGTGAAACTCGAAAGACCAAGAAAACCGGAAGGTAATCACTGATTTACATAAAAAAAGAGCGGCCCCGCGAGGCTGCTCTTTTTTGTATGCGTAAGGTAGGTCATGGATACTGGCGGAATATGTGTTCTGATTATATTCCGAACAGTGGCAGGTTACTTTTCAAAAAAATCAAAGAATTTGTTCATTTCGGATATGCCCTTTGACTTGGCTTCCTCCAATGAAAAAGGTATGGCGTTTTTGCGTGCAATCAGAATGCCTTCTTCTCTTCCCAGTCGGTCGTATATATTGGGAGATTTCTTGTAGTAGCCTTCGCTTTTGTCATATTCTTCCAGGCCTGGTAGCTTCCTCAGTGTGGCCTCCATGGTGCTGAAATCCGGGAAGAATACGCGGGTATTGCTGAAATGAAGCAAATACCAAAACTCCAGGCAGGGCGTGTTCACGATGAGCACCAGGCTTTTCATCCATCCGTATTTGGCTTTTTCCCTTGGAGTCAGTGTGTCTTGAGTGGATTTCTGATATTTCTCATAATAGACTCTGAACCGTTCAAATTCCTGATGATCCTTGATGATGCTGTCCATGTCCAAGATGAGGATAACCTGAGTGGATTCCATTGCAAGTTTCTGTTGTGCCAAAGCAAACAGTTCCTCTACGCTCTTTTTCTGGGGTAGGTCGGGCTTGATAGTTGCCTTTTTCATGGCCATATTGGGATAATGCTCCTTTATCGTTTCCAGGTACCATTTTTCATCCTTGCCGTCAATGATAACGGCAATGGACTTCTCAGCACTGCGTCGTTTGATTCTTCTCATAACCCTTTCGCTTGGTTAAGTAATTGTGAAAGAATAAGGTAAGCAATTCTGTGGAATAAGAAATAACTCCTTATTCCACAAAATAGGTCAAGGTGTTTATTCACCATGACTAAATGAAACGTAGGTATCTCCCAAGTGTGGAATACCGCCCAACTTGCCTGCTCGGTAGGCATTGTAGCGGTTGGTTGTGTTGCGCAAGGTGTCTGTATCAAAATCTGCCAGGGAATATAGTTCCGTATCTCCTTGTTCGGATTTCTTTGTAATCCAGACGGAGTCGTCTCGGAAGAGGTCTCTGTCGGATAGAAATTCAGACAGGTGGGAAGAAAAGACCAACTGCGAATGGTGGGAGTTTAGAAGATAGGTGGTCACGAAATGCTGATACAAGTCGGGATGCAGCCGGCATTCCAGTTCATCAATAGCCAGAAAATGGGATTCCTTAATGATTTGAAGCAGCAAACCAGACAACTCGTAGTAGCGTTGCGTTCCGCCAGACTCCTGTTTGTAATCCATTGCCACCGTTCCTTGATGACCGTTGTGGCTCATGTGGATGTCAAACTCCAGCTGCGTAGGGTCTGACTTCAGTTCCTGCTTCATGCTTTCTGGAATTTGGTCACTGTGCAGCAGCAAGTCGAGTATGTTGGAGTTGAGCGGACGTTTGGTCTGTTCAACCACCAAATCGCTGATGCCGATGTCGGCTTTCATCAGTTGGCGTACCAGTTCACTCTTGTCAATCAGGTTATCCATCAGGCTTTGGCTGACGTATTTCTGCAGTTTCTGGTCGCCGGTCGTCACCATCGGCATGAAATATTCGCTCATCCAGTTCAAGATGTCTTTCATCCAGGGGATGTCTACGTTGCTGTTCAGGTAGGCACCGAAGAGAGTTCGGTTGTGCAACAGATTGCCAGACAAAATACGGGCGCTCGTGGTTGAGCGGTATCTGTCTCCCCATTTCATGGTGGAGACGAGAGTTTCTTTGTTGGTTTCACGTTCGTAAACCGTATGTTCGCGCACGGCATCGAAGGGCTGGCATTTCAGCACCTCGTGATATACAATCCTGTTGTCAAAGACGATTTCATATTTATACCTTGCTTCGCCAACAATGAAATTTACGGCCATTTCTGAAGGATGTTGCTGGCAGGCTTCATCCAGGAAAAATCGATCGTATTCTATTTCCGAAGTCTTGTCTTTGCAGGGGCGGAGCATCAAGTCTGTAAACAGGTAAAAGGCTCTTAGCACATTGCTTTTCCCAGAAGCATTGGCGCCTAAGAGGGTCGCAATTTTTAGCAGACGGTATTTTCCGACCTTCATCACAAAATACTCTTCCAGGTGAGTACTGTTAGTCGCTTCAAACGAAAGCGTTTGCTTATCTCGAATGGAGCGGAAGTTGGATATTGAAAAGTCTATTACCATATTCTTGTGTTTAAACAACTTATTATTTTTGATAAGCACTTGTTTTCTGTAAGTGATATGCAAATATAGTCCTTTCGTCTGAAATAAACAAGGATTTAGCGGTTAATCTGCCCACTTACTAAAATCCTTGGAGACCAGCGTAGTATATTTCTGAACGGTGGGGATTATACGCTTGTCAGAATTACTAAAAGACTGCTTTTAACGAGACGCATTATCACGAATAGGGGTGAGGCTTGAGCTTCGAATACGCATTTATCTGATACTTCTGTTTTTGCGTGTAGTAGTAGCCTCAGTAAAATCAGATGAATCTGTATCCTGAGTCACAAGTTTAAGCAGACCAGCAACTTATAACTTCCCGTTTCAATCCCTATTCCTCTCAGCGAATGTGGGACGAGATACAAGTGTACGCTGTCCCAGATTCGTTCGTCCCCGCTCCCAGATTCGCTGACAGGCTTAGAATTTGGAATTTCGCAGTGCCTGCCTTGTTCTTGGGGTGGGGTGGGACGGTGGTGGAATTTGCCCTTTGTTTTTGTCAGATACTTTATAAGTACTGCGACTTTACCCTTCGTCTGGGCAAACTGTAAAAAGAAATCCCCGCTACGGTTTCAAACCGTAGCGGGGATTTTCATATAGAGGCCTTATTCAGGCGATATTAGCCTTGTTTACAGGGATGGGGCTGCCGCATGGCAGGCCGCGCTCCCTTGTTGGAAGAAATTAGTCGTGGAGCTTAGCCTTGATGAACTCGCGGTTGAGGCGGGCGATGTTGGCGATGGTCTCATTCTTCGGACATACAGCTTCGCAGGCACGCGTGTTGGTGCAGTTACCGAAGCCGAGTTCGTCCATCTTGGCAACCATTGCCTTTGCACGCTTGGCAGCTTCAGGACGACCCTGAGGAAGCAATGCAAACTGGCTCACCTTTGAGCTGACGAAGAGCATGGCAGAACCATTCTTGCAGGCTGCAACGCAGGCGCCGCAACCGATACAAGTGGCGCAGTCCATAGCTTCATCGGCATCCTGCTTCGGAATCAAGATGGCGTTGGCATCCTGAGGAGCACCAGTGCGAACAGAGATGTAACCACCGGCAGCCTGGATCTTGTCGAAGGCAGAGCGGTCAACCATGCAGTCCTTGATCACAGGGAAAGCAGCTGAACGCCAAGGTTCAACGGTGATGACGTCGCCATCGTTGAAGCGGCGCATGTAGAGCTGGCAGGTAGTGGCGCCGGCAGCAGTCTTGCCGTGAGGCGTACCGTTGATATAGAGTGAGCACATACCGCAGATACCTTCGCGGCAGTCGTGGTCGAAAACGAATGGTTCTTTACCCTCTTCAATCAACTCCTCGTTGAGGATGTCGAGCATTTCGAGGAAAGAAGTGTCGTCGGGGATGTCGTGCATCTCACGAGTGTCGAAGTGACCCGCATCTTTAGGACCATTCTGCTTCCAATATTTGATAGTAAAGCTTATATTTTTAGCCATTTTGGATTGTCTTTAGATTGTTGATTCTACCAATTAGTTCTTGTAGTTACGAGTCTTGACTTCAATAGCCTCGTACTTGAGGGGCTCTTCGTACTTGACAGGCTCTTTGTCTTCGCCCTGGTATTCCCAGCATGAAACGTAGAAGCAGTTCTTGTCGTCGCGCTTGGCTTCGCCTTCTTCTGTCTGGTGTTCAACACGGAAGTGGCCGCCGCAAGATTCTTCGCGGTGGAGCGCATCGATCGCGATGAGCTGGCCCATGGTGATGAAGTCGTTCAGACGGATGGCCTTGTCGAGCTCAACGTTGACACCTTCGAGCTGTGGAACGAAGAGGTTGGTCTCAAATTCCTTGCGGATGTCCTTCAGTTTGGCGAGAGCCGTCTGGAGGCCTTCCTTAGAGCGAGCCATACCTACGTATTCCCACATCACGTGGCCGAGTTCCTTGTGGATGCTGTCAACCGACTTCTTACCCTTGATGTTGAGCAAGTGGTTGATGTGGTCTTGAACGGCCTTTTCAGCAGCCTTAAATTCAGGCAGGTCGGTTGAGAAGCGTGGAACGGTGATCTGGTCGCTGAGGTAGTTCTGGATGGTGTATGGCAATACAAAGTATCCGTCTGCCAGACCCTGCATCAAAGCAGAAGCACCGAGGCGGTTTGCACCGTGGTCAGAGAAGTTACATTCACCGATGGCGAAGAGGCCAGGGATGTTGGTAGAGAGTTCGTAGTCAACCCAAAGACCGCCCATTGTGTAGTGGATGGCCGGATAGATCATCATCGGGTTGGTATATTTGATGCCGTCGGCACCTGTGCGCACCTCTTGACCCGGCTTAACGTCGGTAATTTCTTCATACATGTCGAAGAGGTTGCCATAGCGCTGGAGCACAACGTCGATGCCCAAGCGGCCGATAGCTTCAGTGAAGTCAAGGTAAACGGCCAAGCCAGTGTTGTTCACACCGAAGCCAGCGTCGCAACGCTCTTTGGCGGCGCGAGAAGCCACGTCACGAGGAACGAGGTTACCGAAGGCTGGGTAGCGGCGCTCCAAATAGTAGTCGCGGTCTGCCTCGTCGATGTCAGCAGGCTGGATTTCGCCCTTCTGGAGTTTCTTGGCGTCTTCGAGCTTCTTCGGAACCCAGATACGGCCGTCGTTACGCAGAGATTCTGACATCAAAGTCAGCTTCGACTGCTTGTCGCCGTGAACAGGGATACAGGTCGGGTGGATCTGTACGTAGGCAGGGTTGGCGAAGTAAGCACCCTTGCGGTAGGCTGCGATGGCTGCAGAGCAGTTGCAACCCATAGCATTGGTTGAGAGGAAGTAAGTGTTTCCGTAACCACCAGTTGCGAGCACAACGGCGTGAGCGGCGAAACGTTCGAGCTTGCCGTTGACGAGGTTGCGAGCGATGATACCGCGTGCGCGGCCGTCAATCATCACGACATCCTGCATTTCATAGCGGCAGAAGAGTTTCACTGTGCCAGCGTGAACCTGTGCCATCAAGGCTGAGTAGGCACCGAGCAAAAGCTGCTGGCCAGTCTGACCCTTGGCATAGAAAGTACGGCTCACCTGAACGCCACCGAATGAACGGTTGGCCAAAGTGCCGCCATATTCGCGTGCGAAAGGAACACCCTGGGCAACGCACTGGTCGATGATGTTGGCGCTCACTTCTGCCAAACGGTAAACGTTGGCTTCGCGGGCACGGTAGTCACCACCCTTCACGGTGTCGTAGAAAAGACGGTAAACAGAGTCGCCGTCGTTCTGGTAGTTCTTTGCAGCGTTGATACCACCCTGTGCAGCGATTGAGTGTGCACGGCGGGGTGAGTCTTGGATGCAGAAATTCAATACTTTGAAGCCCATTTCGCCGAGAGAAGCAGCGGCAGAGGCACCAGCCAAACCAGTTCCGACAACGATGATGTCAAGTTTACGCTTGTTGGCAGGGTTCACCAGTTTCTGGTGAGCTTTATAGTTTGTCCATTTTTGAGAAATAGGACCTTCAGGTATCTTGGAATCTATGTTAGCCATGTTCTGAATAGAATTTATGAGATGATTTTATGTAAAAATCCTTGTTGCGTTTGTCTTGATATATATATGGTGTTTTATCAAGCAGCGCAGAAGAAGCCTTGGATGAAGAAGATAACGGCAACAGCCAAGAAGATGAGCATCACGAGTGACACGTAGACTGAGCCGATGGTCTTCCAACGGCAGAACCAAGTCTTGTTGTTCAAGCCGAGGGTCTGGAAGGCGCTCCAGAAACCATGGGTCATGTGGAACCAGATGGCAACGAACCATACGATGTAGAGAACGGTGAACACTGGGTTGCTGAAAGTGTAGGCGATGAGGTCTGCACCTTTGTCGGCCTTGACACTGAGGTCGTAAGCGTAGCCGCCATTGGTGAATTCAGCCAACATCATGTTGCGCCAGAAGTTCCACAAGTGGAGCAGAAGGCCGAGCACAACGATGAAGCCGAGCACCAACATGTTCTGAGATGCCCATTCAACCTTTTCTGGTTTGCTGGTCACAGCGTAGCGGTTGTTACCGCGTGCCTTACGGTTTTGCAACGTCAAGATGATGGCGTAGATGAAGTGAATTGCCACCAGCGCTGCCAAGCCGACGGTTCCGGCAACAGCATACCAGTTAGCGCCCAATGCTCCGCACACCATGTCGTATGCTTCAGCATCAATGAGGGCAACCAGGTTCATGCAAGCATGGAACGTAAGGAACAGAATGAGCGCAATGCCTGTTACTGACATTATGACTTTCCGTCCGATAGATGAGTTAGTTAACCACATAAATCTTTGAATTAAATTTTATTATTTGATGAATTATTTATGTCCGTTGCCTGGGGCGCTGCGTAAGTGTGGCTTAGCGCGTGTTTTTGAGGCCGTTCGGCTTTTCCCTGCAAAATTAAGACATTTCCTTTGGTCGGCAAAAAAAAGTAGTGAAAAAGTCAGGGACGGCGTTGAGGATTTGGCCCCTACTGGGTACTATTATAGTAATGTTGAACACCTATACTTAGATTTCCTTCGTTTGGTTTTCCAGCCATTGCTTGTCGGCCGCATCGCTGAGCAGTGGCATGAGGCGCTGTCGCACAGTGGCGTGGTAGTCGTTGAGCCATTGGCGTTCCGTTGGGTCCATCATGGTGAGATCCACGGGGCGGAGGTCGATGGGGCAGAGCGTGAGGGGTTCGAAGGTGAGGAAGGTGCCGAAATCAGTGGTTTGGGCGGGGATGGCGAGCAGCGTGTTTTCAATGCGCACACCGAAGCGTCCGGCCACATAGATGCCCGGCTCGTCAGTGATGGTCATGCCGGCCTGGAAGGGAATCATGGTGCAGCCGCGCAGGTTTTTGCGGATTTGCTGCGGGCCTTCGTGAACGCAGAGGCGGTGGCCAACGCCGTGGCCCGTGCCGTGGCCGAAGTCATATCCTGCCTGCCACATGGCATAGCGGGCGGCAAGGTCGAGCTGGATGCCGGTGCTTCCTTCGGGGAAGTGGCAGCGCGAGAGGCCGATGTGACCCTTCAGGACGAGGGTGTAAACGCGGCGCTCTTCGTCGGTGACGGGGCCGAGGGCGATGGTGCGCGTGATGTCGGTGGTGCCGCAGTCATACTGTGCCCCGCTGTCAAGCAGCAGCAATCCTTCGGGGCGGAGCGTGGCGGCACTTTCTTCTGTGGCTTCATAGTGGACGATGGCGCCGTGAGGACCATAGCCGGCGATGGTGGCGAAACTGAGGCCGCGGAAACCAGGTTGTTCGGCACGCAGGGCGGTGAGTTTTTCGTCAACGCTCACTTCCGTTAGGGTTCCAGAGGCCACGTTTTCGTCAAGCCAGCGCAGGAATTTGACCATTGCCACACCGTCGCGCTCCATCGCGCGGCGGAATCCCTCTTGCTCTGCCGCGTTTTTGACGGCGCGGAGCGTGGGGACTTCCCATTCAACAAAGCGGAAGGGCACGTTGTAGCTCTTGCAATGGTTGATGACGCGGAGATTCATGGCGCGTGAGAAGGCGAAGATTTCCCCTTCGGTGGCGTCTTCAATGGTGTTCTTCCATCCTTTGTAGCGTTTGACGGCCACGCCGGCGTTGGCAAGGTGTTGCTTCACTTCGGCGCTGAGGCGTTTCTCGTCGGTGTAGAGCACCGAGCGGCTTTGTCCTACCATCAGATAGCTCACAAACACGGGGTTGTACATCACGTCGTTGCCGCGCAGATTGAGCGCCCAGGCAATTTCCGTCAAGTCGTTGAGCAGGAAATATTTAGCTTCGGGACAGTGTTTGTGCTCCGCTTCAAAAATGCGGTGCAGTTTGTCGGCCGCCGAGCATCCCGCTGTTTCGTCGGGCATGATTTCGAGCGGTTCGTCGGGCAGGGCAGGGCGGTCTGTCCAAATGGCTCTGAAGGGGTCGTTTTCCGTCACGACGCATTGGTATTCCTCTCCCAGTTCGCCCACCAGGTCATCGGCCAGTTCCTGCGTCATGATTTCGCCGTAGCAACCGATGTTGCCGCCTTGCGGGAGTTTTTTGCGGAGCCATTCCGCCACCGATGGCGTGCTGGGCATACCGTCGCGCATCAGTTCAAATGGCGTGCCGTTGAGCTGTTCTTCGGCTTGCAGAAAATAGCGCGAGTCGGTCCAGAGTGCCCCACCGTTTTCCGCCAACACCACGGCTGTGCCAGCAGAACCGTCGAATCCCGTGAGCCATTCGCGGGCTTTCCAGTGGTCGGGGGTATATTCGCTGTTGTGGGGGTCGATGGTGGGAACGATGAAAGCGTCGAGGCGTTCCTCCTCCATCCATTTTTGCAGTTGCTTGACGCGTGTCGCAACCGTGTTTTTGATTGTATTCATAGTGATTTTGTATATTATAAATAGGTGTGCAGGAAGCTGGGCATAAAATAAGAAATGTCTGCCTGCCATTGCAGCGCAAATATACGATTTTTGCCCGGCTTCTTGTGGCGGAAGGGGCAAAAATAATCAATGCCCCATTCATGTGTTTTCACGTGAACGGGGCAAACCATTGGGTTATGAAGAAAAATTACGATGGTTTCGGGGATTGCAAAATAGGTTTGTGTTCTTCCAGCGACATACATCTGGATAACGGCGCGTGGTCTGTGCGCCAATCATCTTGCGCAGTTCCTTTAGTGCAACGGCACCCCTCGTCAATGAATAGCAACCTCTTGTGTGTGGAGAGTGCTCTCATGTGTGTGCAGGGAACCCTTTTTGTGTGGAGGGTAATAGTGCCGTTGCACGGAACTGTTGGCGATGAATCGCCGTCTGAGTTTAGTAAGTTAGAAGGTTTAGGTCGGTTAATGTTCTGCGTGTTGTTTTCAGATGCAAAATTATAGATACTTTCCAACCCATACAACCTCATATCGTTGTTGATATAGATATAAAAGTTTGTAATGCTCTGAAAATCAAATACATCATTTTTGCTAATAAAGGTCAGTGTATAGGTGAACAAAAGCGATATATAGTTTTTCCGCACTGCTTTCTCTTTGTTTTAGTCTGGTGTACACGTAGTACACTCCTGTATTTTGCAAGAAAAACCTCCTTTCTCACATCGTGTTTTCCTTCTCTGCTCCCGCCTTCCTTTGAAGGGCGTGGCTTTTCCTTCGTTGCGCAAGTTCCTTCCTTCGATGCGTAAGTTTCAGCAAGGAGTTGGCGTATTTAAAAAGCGTTCCGAACGCGCTGAGCGAAAGGGTCAGCATGTTCGGAACGCTTAAAAGTATCGTGCAGGCCGGTACTTTGATTTGGGGAAGTTAAGCCACGTGTGCCTGCGGGTTATTTGGCTTTGGATAGTTCATCCTTGGCATTGGATGGTTTATCTCTGGCATTGGATAGTTCATCCTTGGCTGTAAACGATTTATTCTTGGCTGTAGGCAGCCTCTTCAGCTTGGCGCACGATGGCTTCGCGTTCGGCTTCAGCTTCGTTGCGTGGCGTACCGTCTACGGGAGGAAGGGCGGTGGCGCGGCGCGAGCGGCGTGAAGGACGGCGACGCGGGGCACGTTCCTGGCGCATGTCAGCGTCAGAGGTGTCCTGCTGAGTTTCGTCATAAGGTTCCGCAGATGTCGGAGCATTGTATTCCTCGCTTGGAGCGTTCTTTTTTCTCTGGGCGGCTTCCGCGTTTTTTGGGGCGGCTTCGCCGTTTTTCTGAGAAGCGTCAGCGTTTCTCTGGGCGTTATCGGCCGACTTCTGGACCGACTTCTGCTGTTTCTGCGAAGCGTCAGCCTCTTTTTGTGCAGCGGGAGTTTCCTTCTGGTTCTGAGCCGTTTCCTTTTGAGATGGGGCATTTCCCTTTTGAGGCTGTGCGTTGTCTTTCAGAGACGGTGCATTCTCCCTCTGTGAAGGTTCAGCACCTTGCTTCATGTCCTTCTGGGCGGCATTCTGCTGTTCCTTTCGGCCCTCGTTGCGTTTGGGCTGTTCATTCTGCTTTGCCGGGGCAGTGGTGCCCTCGTTGTTAGCGGTCTGTTTCGGAGCGCGTTTAGCGCCTGTTGCCGGTTTGTTGTCGCCCTTTTCCTCAGCAGCGGCTGGTTTGGCGGCATTTTTCTTCGCTTTCGGTGTGCGCGACGGTGCCAGTTTGGCATTGCGGCTCACATGCGGTTTGGCTTCCTGAGCAATCTCTTCCTCAATTTCGTCGATGCGTGGCACCACGCACACCTCATCGGCCTCCATCGCCGTGCGCTTCTCTTTGGCGCGGTAGATGCTGTCGAGGAATTTCGGTTCGCGGCGCAGTTTGGTGAGCGCCTCTTTCGCTGCAATCTGCTGGCTTTCCTTCTTCGAGTGTCCTTCGCCCGTTCCGGCAACGATGCCTTCCAGCACGACCGAACTGTGGAAGAGCTGTGTGCCGTTGTTTTCGTCGGCTTTCTCTTCGAGTTTGTATTCAGCCAGGATGCGGTTTTTCTGCGTCCATTCAAGGAGTTTGCTCTTGAAGTTCACTTCCTTGTTGGCCACGCCGTCGATGTCGAGCAGGCGGCCGATGATGCGTTTCTCGATAAACCATTGGCAGTGGTGGTAGCCACGGTCGAGGTAAACAGCGCCCATAAGCGCTTCAAAGGCGTTTCCGCCGATGTTGTTGCTGCGCGGTCCTGGTTGAGCTGTCGTTTTGATGAGGCGGTCGAGGCCGAGGTCGGCAGAGAGTTTGTTGAGCGAAGAGCGTTGCACGATTTTGCTGCGCGTGCTGGTGAGGAAGCCCTCACGTTTGCGCGGGTAGCGGTGGTAGACGATGTCGCTCACAACGGCTTCGAGGATGGCATCGCCAAGATATTCCAGACGCTCGTTGTTGACAGGTTTACCAGCGCGGTTGCGGTAGCTCTGCGATTTGTGGGCCAGCGCGGCGCGGTAAAATTCAAGATTGTGTGGATAAAATCCGAGTATTCCGTATAAAGCAGAGGAGAGCTTCTTGTCTTTGCTGAAGGAATGCTTCACTCTGTCGATTAGATTAACTACCATGGGAGGATGTTTTGGATGCAGGGAGTGGGAGGGGAATATTCCGTTTAAGTTATGGTCAAACAACAACTTGAACAATTCTGAGGAGAGGAGTATGCCGATGAAATCTTGCGGAGAAGGAGTGGAAACTCATGGAGACTGCGTGGAAATCCTTTGCAACGCCTTGAGCTATTGTGGAAACAGATTGATGGCGCAGTGGAGTAGGGCAGCGCTTCAATAAGGTGCTACTGCGCTTCAATGCGTCAAGGCGGAGGATTACTTCTAAGTAATGGTAAAAAATAACTTGAACAATTTTGAGGAGAGGAATAAGGCTTTCTATTCTTATGCCCTGTCTTTTTGCCGTTTTTGAAATTTGTCATCGGTCACAT
>OIZO01001076.1_pt1 | contig 15437 bp, 10 predicted proteins | sample 1588551 | NCBI WGS metagenome assembly OIZO01 (sample SAMN03283271) | human gut metagenome | biome: human-associated habitat; material: feces | host: Homo sapiens | place: Peru | collected 2012 | reverse complement strand
CTCAATGGCCTTCCGCGCATCGCCAGCCACCTTGCCACCGGCACGGGCCACGTCGATGTTCTCCGAAAGGGTTGCCGGTGCCTTCTGCTTGGAAATTTCCGTGGTGGTCGCCTCTGCCAGCATATTCAGCACCAACTCCAGCGTGGTCATGTTGTCGCGTAGGTTTTCCTTTTTCAAGCCTTTTAGGTTTTTGTACTGCCGGGTGGACATCCCCGACCACGCGCGGGAGATCTCATCGGTGAGGATGGCGTATTCCACGCCCTTCTGCACGCCGCGGGCATCCCATTCATCGGTCAATTCTTTGCGAACTTGGATGGCTTGCAGCCGCTGGTTGATCCATTCGCGGGTATAGCCCTTCTTGAGGTAGGTTTCCAATGCCCGCTCGATGGTCAACTCTGGGTCGATGGTTTCTTCAATGTGCTCCCGCCCTACTTGCGCCAGCCAGAGTTTGAACGGCTCCGCCTTTGGTGACGGGATGGACTGGATGATACGGAGGAGCTGCTCGGTATCGGCCACATCGGTCAGGCGTTTCTTGCCATCATGAGCCGTCATTTTCAAACCGTGACAATTTGTCACGGTTTCATTGCCTTCGGCCTTCAACCGTTGTTTAAGTTTGCGCCAATACGCCGTGGGATCAACGCTGTCCGTCAGTACGCCAACAACATCGACAACGGAAAAGTACCATTCTTCCTTTTCTTCGTCCCACGCCGTGCGGATGCGTTGGTTTTCAAAAAGCTGAATTTCAAGAGACATCCTATCACCCCAATTCCCAATCACCCAGAATCAAGTCAACGCGCCGTTGTCCTCTGCTTTTTCCACTTCAGACAGTTCTTCCCAATCTCCAAGGTTTCCGCACCTACGAAGATAATCAAGGCCACCATCCACGGCGCACGAGCCGCAGCTGCAAAACTTGAAATCATGGACAGTTTTGCTTTCGATGATATCTCCACATTTCTTGCATCTGATTGCGTTTCTGATAATTCTCGGCATAATCATTCTCCCTTTAGTGCAGTCCGGATTTTTTCTTTTTCTCCACTGCCGTCTGTACGGAGGCGCAGGAACGGAACAGCGCACTTCTCCAAAACGGAGTTCTTCTTCATATCTCGCTCTGCCTGCTTGCTCCCGGCCTCATGGAAACCAGTTCCGTCCACTTCGATTGCCAGCACGGGCTGCTTATCCATCTGATTGAACAGCAGAAAATCCACATGGGTCAACGGATTGCGGGCATATTGGCGTTCTTCCTCTGTCAGCGGTTCATAGTTCTTCACCAGCGTCGCAAGAGAAACATGTACCGCATAGCCGATGGAGGAAAACGCCTCCTCGGACAGCACCTCTTGAATCACAGAGTACATGAGATTCTCGGAATCGTATTCCGATACCCGCTTATGTTTTTGCAGATATGCCCTGCGCTGCTCGGCATAGCCCTGATAGAGCATATCGAATACGGAGTAGACCTGGCTCTGGATAACCTCAAAATTGTTATATTCGATGTACCGCGTTAGGTCGCCATAGTTGGTTTGGTCATTGCGTGGGTCCTGCGATGTGACCACCGCCAGCGAATGAACCGCGCGGGAAACCGCCACATTCAGCATATGAGGATCATCCACGAAATCTGTGATGACATTGTCGACCGAGGTCAGAATGATGGCATCCTGTTCCCGTCCCTGAAACTTGTGGACGGTGTCCACCTCGTAAGTATCTCCCAGCTGCTTGCGGATGGCTGTCACCTGGTCCCGATACGGCGTGATAATGCCGATGCTCTGGAAATTCTGCTGATGCAGCCGCGGAAGCACCTCCTGCTGGATGACATCGATCTGGCGCTGGTTGAGATGCCCACGGGCGTGATTACCGGCAATCGTCCGGTACATGGTCAATACATCCGGCTCATCATGGTCTTTTGTCATAACGATCAGCTGTCCATGGTAGAACTTCTGATTGCAGAAGTTGATGATTTTGGGGTGGCAACGGTAGTGTTCCCGCAGCAGCGTAACAGGTGCGTCCTGCCATATTTCCAATGCAGAGGACAGCAAACTGTGGGTAGAAAAGCGATACCGCTCATCCAAGGAATACTTTTGCCAAATGGCATCACTGGTGCGAATGTCATCCTCTGTCAGCACATTGGGGAGCTGCTTCAAGTCCCCGACGATCACGATATTCCGCGCGCAGGAGAAGGCCAGCACGCCGGTGGCCAGATCGACCTGTGAGGCTTCATCCACGATCAAGTAATCATAGATATGATCGATGCTCAGCGTTCCTTTGATGGAATAGGTCGTGCTAAGCACCACCGGATACTCGCTGGTAAACTCTGCGGAATTCCAGCGGAAATCGTTCTTTTCAAAACGCCGTCTGTCACTTTGCCAGTGATACCGCGTCGCCAGTTCCGCCCGGAACAGCCGCAGAGACTTCTGGGTAAGCTCATCCATCTTTGCGTCAAAAGCGTAGTGTTCCAGCTTGCGGTTCAATTCCTGCTTTTCAGCCTCCAGTTCCCGCCTCTTTACGGAATAGAACTGACTTTGCAAATAGGGAATAACAAGCTCTGGAGAACGGAGGAACAATTTGAGTGCATTGCGATTGAACCGGAACATGATGGAGAGTTTTTGCAAAAGGCCTAAGCGGCTCTCATGTTCTGCGTGCTGTTCAAATTCCATCCAAAGTGCAAGAATCTTCTGCGAGGACAGTTTGTCCAGGCTCTCTGTCGGTGCGTCGCTATAAGTCGCGTAATATTCCTCGAAATAGTGCTGTTCCGGATTCAGCTGCAAAAATTCCTGCTCAATTTCCGCAATGCGGTTCTTGGCGTTGAGCATTTCGTTCAGCTCCTGGGAAAGCGCGGTCGTCTCTTGATCCAACTGCTGCCGTTCCTCTGTGGGCATCTCCCAATCACTCATATTCGGATAGGCGCCAGTTTGATTCTCCAGGAACTTTTGCTTGTTGGCAAGGCTTCCGAGAAACGCAGTCAGAAAAGAGGCATTCTTCTTTTCCAGCTTTTCCGCCACATTGTGTGTTGCAGAATTATTGTTGGATACGACCGCCACGGTCTTCCCGCTCCGAACCACATTGGCAATGATATTTAGAATCGTCTGCGTTTTTCCTGTCCCCGGAGGTCCCTGAATGATGCTGATTTTGGAGGAAAGCGCCCGCTCCACCGCCAGCTTCTGACTCCGGTTCAAGCCAAACGGATAGATCACCGCCTCCGGCATCTGGGGCATTTTGACGTCTTTCTGCGGTGCAAGATAGCTTGCCAACACGGTATCCTCGCTGACCTGCTGGATCTTGTCATACTGCATGCTTAGAATGTTGATACCGTTTTCCGCCACCAGACTGATTGCAGCGGCAGTCTCCTTGAAATATTGGAATGTTTCTTGATTTTTACCGTCCGCCAGACAATTCTGCTGGAACTGCACTTCGCTCCTGTAGAACGATAAATCTCTCTTTCCGTTGCGGACAATACGATAATACCCACCGAAGTCGAGAATCTCATCAATTCCGCTGATGGTTTGCCCGTTTACGGTGACAATCACCTGCGCAGGGTCGATCTTCTTTTGCAGGGGTAGGATCTCCACATTGCTGCTCTGAAAGCTGTACGACTTATTGGGCGCACTGGTATAGACGACCTCGCACTTCCCGTCATGGAACTGAAAGCTCGCGACCGAGTCCGTCTGGTCTTTTCCTTTTATGATGATTAAGTGCTTTCGTGCGTCCATAGGCATCTCTCCCATTCAATCAAACATGCAAGCACAACAGTATACAGAATCTTCTTTTTTAAAAGCTACTGAAATTTCTATGGCATTAATTGTTTTCTTCGAAATTCTCAACCTGTTCCATAACTTTTTTAAAAACTTCAGGACTGTACTGCGGAGGATATCCATTCTTAACCAAACATACCTTAATATCAAATTTGAGCTGGTCACGGACAATTTGATTGTTAAGCCAATCCGCAAAGGATGATTTTGTATCAATGATCTCCTTTATCTTCCTTGCGAGAGCTTTGCACTTACTGTTTACAATGACTCCGCCAAAGTTCTTATCCTCGCCGTATTCAAAGTTGTACTGATCCCTCAATGACATCAAAATATCATAGAACGCCTTTTCTTCGAAGGTTAAGCCAACTTTTCGGAAACTTTCACGGTTCTCGTTCATTTCCTGCAAAATTCTTAATGCCTGTTCCGTAGCATTGCGAATAATATCTTCCGATGCTTGTTCCTGCGTTTCTCCAGCCTCTTCCGAGGAAAGGCGTTTGCGACGCTCATGGTATTCCGCAATTGTTTTTTCAAGCATCCCTTGAAATTTCTTCGCAGCGACTTGATTTGTTTTGCTGTATTCAATTATTTGCCTACGCAGTGTTTTGATCAGTAGTTCAAGTTTTGAAGCCGGCATTTTTACATCAGACAGTTTTTCTAAGAATTCCGGGCCGAAAATATCTTCTTGTTCACCTTCGTTAAGAACGCTTTCCACCCTGTTGTATCGAAGGGCCTCTTCGACCATTTGGGCAACATGGCGGTTCATTGCCTCGGTGTCGACCTCACTTGTTCCGCTCATTTTGCGGACAAATCCTGCAATTGCCATGAAACACTGGGCCAAGGCAGATTCTTCTTCGCCAAGTTCTCCTGACGGTTGGCAAACATCAAATGCCATGCGCATCCGCTTTACAGTTTTCAGAAAATAGGTTTTGAAAGAAACTGTTTTGACGCTTTTACCGCTGTTGCTCATGCTTTGCATTTCTTACGTGGAAACGAAAACAAACTCAGCCGCTTTAGAAAGATGGCGATATCGCTCAAACGGGTCTCCATCAGGATTCAAGAAAGGTCTCAAATCAAGACCAGCGAATAAATCCTTCAGCACGGACAATTCCTCTCTGAACACAGCAGTGGCCTGTTCGACATCGTCAGTCGTGGGCGCAACAGATGTATTGCCGCCGTATATCTTCATCGCCGTCCGCATATTGTCGCGAATGCCAATGTAATCAATAATCATGCCGTACTCTTTGCCCGGGTATTTTCTGTTCACTCGGCTGATCGTTTGAATAAGCATGTGCTTTTTTAAGGGTTTGTCGTTGTACATATATGTAAGTGCCGGAACATCAAAGCCAGTAATCCACATATCCACAACGATGGCAATATGAAAATTGGATTTTTCCTGTTTAAATGCTACATCCAGTGCGTCGGAGCGCTTATCATTTTTAACGCCGCCGAGATAGTTATACATTTCTGCCTTATCATTGCTGCCGACACTTGCAACCATAGCCATAAATGGCATGGTCTTCAATTCTTTCAGTTCCTCTTCCGTTGCGGAAACTCCGTCAGCCGTTTTCTTCTCAATAAACCATTCTGGGTATTTATCTTGAAATATCTTGAGGAGCTCATAGGCAATGGGTCTTGAGGAACAAACAATCATCGCTTTCTGCACTCTGTCGGGATCCGTCGCACAAGCCGCAACATAGTGGTCGTGGATATCTACCGCCAGCCGCTTCAGGCGGGAAGGCTCACCGAGGATAACTTCCATGGAGCTCATTGCCTTCTTGCTGGCTTCAATATCTTCTTCCGTTGCACCATCATCGGCACAGGTCTTGTAGTATGCTTCGATTTGCTTGACCTTCTCATCATCCAAAAGCACTTTCGCGATTCTCGGATGGTACTTGATGGACACAGTAAGGCCATCAGCTACGGCTTGATCCATGGTATATCGGTCGATTTCATTGCCGAAGGTCTGATATGTTTCCGCTATAGGCGTACCTGTGAAACCCACAAAGGTCGCCTGTGGGAACGCTTCCTTCAGGACCTTTGCATAGGGCTTGGACACCATCGCTTTCATATTCTCATCGGCATCTTTGCTGAACTGAATCTTCTTGGAATGTTCAAGCTGGGTTCTGTGCGCCTCGTCGGAGAAGCAAATAATATTTGCCCGGTCATTGATCAGCCCGATTTTGTCATCTTCTCTGTCACAGAATTTTTGTATGGTACAGATATAAAAACCGCCACTTTCTCGGACACCTAATTCTTCACGAAGCTTCTTTCGACTGGGAACAACGCTAACTTCTCCGAGATTCAGAAATTCTTTACTCTTCGTAAATAACTTCGCACCCTGCTTTTGCAGTTCCTCTCTATCTACGATCATGATGATGGTCGGAGATCCAATCTCAGGGCAGCGAAGGGATAACTGGCGGGCAAGAAACGCCATGGTGTAGGTTTTGCCGCAGCCGGTGGCTCCAAAATATGTACCGCCTTTACCACTTTTTTCTTCTACCGATTTTACAATACTTTGCTTCAATCGCCTTGCGGCGAAAAACTGCGGATACCGGCAAACGATTTCACGCTCGTCGCTGTCGTAAATGCTATCTTGGAAATAAATGTAATCGCGAAAGATTTCAAGGAATCTCTCAGGTGCGTAAACACCCTTTACCATATTTTCAGTTTCCTCAAAAGGCAGTGTTGATACCTCGTCACCGTCGTTTACTCTGCGCCACGCATAAAAATGCTCATAGGGTGTACGAACGGTACCAAGCCGGGTCTTCACACCATCCGAGATGCAGGCCAACGGACAATAATGCAGCAGATGCGGAATATCCCGCCAGTAGCGAATATTGATCTGCTCCCACGCATCATAGATGGTGGCATTGGCATCCGCCGGGTTTTTAAGTTCTATCACACAGAGCGGAAGCCCATTGACAAACAGGAGCACATCCGGCCTACGGGTTTGTTTTTGTCCGTTATTGACATACTCCACAGTAAACTGGTTGACACAGCGGAAAATGTTGTTTCCGGGATTTTCATAATCAATCAGAGCCACCATTCGCGGTGTCCCGCTCTGCGGTGTAAATTGAACACCATCTATCATCCAGCCATAGACCTTGTGCAGCGTTGCAAAATCGTTCTCCGCGCCAACAAGGCGCACAGAATCTATGATGCTGCGAATTTCGTCCGGCAGTAAGTCTGGATTGGTTCCAGTCAAAAACCTCTCCAAATCATTGGAATACAGCACATCCTTCCGGGTCTGCTGGTTGATTTTGTTTCCCTGCAAATACTGCCATCCCTCTCTTTCCAAGAAGGCAATAAAGGCATATTCATATTCAGATTCGCAAAAATGTCCGTTGTTTTCCTTTAATTTAGACATGATTTGTCCTCCAATGTTCCTATGTCCGTTAAGACAATTTTCTCTTTATCTCCTCAAGATTTTTAATAAACCAATCGTATTGCAACTGTTGTATTCTGTCACCAACATCGCCAGACCTATCTGCCTTAATGAATTCAAGCAGTTGTACTATGCTCTCCCTATCATTAGCCAAAAAGCTCTTTATATTGCCGATCCTGTACATTCCTACAAATACTCCGCGAATCTGCTGCTTTTGCTCTGCGGTACTGTTTCTAAACATTTCTGATAACCGTTTCATGTCAAATTGCGCAGCAAAAGATTCTTGTGTATGGAATTTTCCTTCATTAGTGATTGCATAGTCGTAGAAATCTTTGCTTTGTTCAGGTTGATAGTCAAAGTTTGGGATTATCTTATCCCCCTTCTTTAACGATCTTGCCATTTCTTTGCGCAACGATTCATATTCCTCTTTTTGTTTTGTGGTACAATCCGTACCTATAATCGTTCTAAATATTTGCTCAAGTTCAAGTTTGTTTCCTTGTCCCTCTAAATTAGCAACAAGGCGTCTTTTAATTGTATCAATATCGCAGCCAAGGATACCCTTGATTATAATCGCATAAACCGCAATGGTTCCGTACTGGTAGAACGATATGTCTTCAGGGACTTCTAATCGCCGTTCAATATTATTTATCGCATCTAATACATCACTATCCGTTCGAACATAATAAGTCTGCAATGTGATAATGTCGTTATCGTTATTTGAACGGTTTTTGTCGTACAAAACAAGCTCTGAATATGCTTGATAAGCACCTTCGATATCCTCAAACTCCGTGATTTGCCTCATTACATAGTCATAACAGAATTTGAACAGTGGAGCTTTTTCATGCCCGAGCACAGCAGAAAAATACTTCTCGTTTCCCCATGTGTGAGAGTTTCCATTTTTCTGCTTGAGTGCAAAGGATAAAATACCGATGAATACAGCTTGAACAAAATTCTCATCAGAGAGATATTTTTCGTCAAGGCTGCTGAAAATATCGTTTGTCTTTTGGCAAGCAAAAATGAAAGAGCGAAGATTATAGCTCCGGCAATGCGACATGATGTCTAAAATATCTTTAATACTCTCGACGGTGGAGAACTTATTCAATGTTTCATTATCAAACATTTGGACAATTTCTCGAATCGCTGTTTGGTAATCCTCCTTGAACTCTATTGTATCGCTTATAGTTTTTTCTTTTAATCTCAGATAGTCTTCTGATAACCGACATTGAACGATTTCCCCCTTGTTTTCAAAGGGCACGTCAAAGGCTTCATGTAGTCTCTTTTCTTCCTCGATTTCCTCCTCGATTTCCTCCTTTTTTCGACGCCCAATAACCTTGTTTCCCAATTCGTATTTAATAATCTCTTCCTCATTTGCGACAAGAAGAACCTTGACCCCATCTTGCTCAACAAGATTATTCACATATCCGAGTACCTCAAGGATATCAATGCCAGAACGCTCCAAATCTTCAAGGACAACCAGTTTCCCTGTTAAATTCACAGACGCATATAATCGTTTCAAAGATCTTTCGCTAACTGACAAATCAACCCCAAAAGCCCCGGCAATTCCTTTAATAATCGTTTCGCCTGCGAACGTTACGGTAGTTGACTTTTCCGATGCAGCGGTTAAGAATTTCATCCGCGTTCCGAGATATATGCTTTTGCTGATCTCGGCTGTATCCTTTAATCCATACAGCGACACAATAACGCATGAATGTCCCCCGTTTTCTTTTTTCTCAAGAAATGGTTTGAGTTCATTTTGTATATAATAACTTTTGCCTGTACCCCAAGGGCCGGTAAGCATAATGGCACTTTTGGTTTTATCCTCCGTCAGATAGTGTAGGATGTATTGGTTTAATTCTTGATAGGTCATTATGCAAACCCTCCTTTTTATTCCTCCAGCGAGCCTCGAATCAGTATCGGGCAAATGTTTTTGATCTGTGTCTTTAGCTGCTCATTGATTATTTTGCGAGCGTTGTATACGGTGTACATTTCGGCGATAGACTTCTGCACACCCATATCGGGAATTGGGATTTGAACATCGCACATATCCTCCCAGTTAAATGTTTCTCTCGCCGACCCCCAAGAATGAAAGCGTGCATATCTGTCAAACTCAGCCCGCAAAAAGAACAAAAACAGATATTGTGGAATCAAGTACTTTTTATTGGTTTCAAACACCGTAGAAATTGAGGAAACTAAATATACTTTGGGTGATGAGTTTATGGCAAGGGATATCTTGTCCCCACGGCGGGAAGTGTCTGAAATAAAGGCAATCTCGTTAGGTTTAACAATCTTGTAGTTGCCAAGAGGGACACCATCCATGTTCGCTTTTGTATCAATAAGCTCCTTACCCGTGGATATTCCCCTTACAGAATCGACATTTAAACCAATCCCGTTTTTAATATTGCGCTCTATAATGTACTTTCCAATTTTTTCGCACGGCATTTTTCTCCGCAAATCTTCGATATATCCGTCGCACGTGAGCTTTAAATCCTCCAAGCCACGCTCGTATGCCTGTTGATTGGCCACCATAGCATTGTAGATATCAACATATTTCTGCTGTGTCGGTAGGTCGGGAAGCTCGATGTCTATATTGCAAAGAGTTTCCCAATCAAAAGTTTCTCTCGCCGACCCCCAAGAATTAAATCTTGCATAACGGTCAAATTCCGGACGGTTAAAATACATGAACAGATAATTGGACAGCAACTTTTTTTCATTTGAAACTCGGAATACAGTATAAATCGATGATATCAAAACCGGCTTTGAGCCAGCATTGAACGCAATTGCAATCTTTTCGCCGCGTCTTGAAGTATCTGCAACATATGCGAATTCCCGTTGGGCAACGACTTTATATGAGAACAAACTTACGCCGTCCATATTCGCTTTAGTGTCAATAAATTCCTTGCCTGTTGAAATACCTTTGATATCATTCAGCGTATACTGACCCTCGGAATTTCGCACATCGCGCTGTTTAATTAAATCGCCCAACTTGTACTTACTCAATCCCATAACCGATCCCCCTGAACGCATCCTCCAGCATTTTCTGGGACTGCTTTTCCTGCGCCAGTACCTCACGCATTTCCTGTTGGATTCGTGCCATTTCCGCAGGGAAGTCGATCCCCAGATCGTGGTCGATAAACTCGATATACTTGCTGGGGATAAGGCTCCAGCCCTGCTTTTCGATCTCATCCATCCCCACGCTGCGGTAAAGCTCCGGCACGGCATAATCTGTGCCGTCCGTCCCCTCATTCTGCCACGTGTGATAAATGTCGGCAGCGTGCCGGATCTGCGCTTCATTCAAAAGTACTTTCTTTTTACCCTCACCTTTCACGGGGTTTTCTGTCCATGTGCGCAGATCCATAAACAGGATTTCATGCTCCCGGTTGCGAAGCATCCGTTCGTGATACTTCCCGCCCTTTTTGTTCTGGTTCAGTATCCAGAGCGTGACACTGATATCGGTGGTGATAAACAGTTCCCGAGGAAGAATGACAATGGCTTCCACCTTATCATTCTGAATCAGTTTTTTGCGAATCTCTAAGGTGTCACTGTCGCCCAACGCGCCGTTCGCCAGCAGGAAGCCCGCAACGCCGTCTGCGGCCTTCAAATGCGAAAGCATATGCAGAATCCAAGCGTAGTTGGCGTTGCTCTCCGGCGGTGTGGCATAGTCTGCCCAGCGGGAGTCGTTTTTCAGATTTTCATCGTACCAGCCCTTGAGATTAAAGGGCGGGTTGGCCATGATGTAATTGAAATACAGCCCCTTATGCAGGTCATGGGTAAAGGAAGAATCTGCTTCGCCGCCAAGATGATGGCTGATGCCGCGCAGGGCAAGGTTCATCTTCGCAAGGCGATAGGTGGCGGGCTCTTTTTCCTGACCGTATACATTGATGCCGCTGATGTCGCCCTTTTTCGCCTTGACAAGGTCAGCACTCTGAATAAACATACCACCGGAGCCGCAGCAGGGGTCGTACAGGGTGCCGTCAAAGGGCTCGATCATGGCAGCGATCAGTTGAACGGCGTCGTGGGGTGTGTAGAACTCTCCCTCCTCTTTTGTGGCATTGACGGCAAACTCCTTGAGGAAATATTCGTAAACATGGCCAATCAGGTCTTTCTCCTTGCCAAACGCCTTATGACTGATTTTGTTGACCTCGTCAACCACCTTCTTGATGTCATTCGGTGCAAGGTTTCGGGTGGTAAATGTCCCCTCCACGAAGCAGCCACGAAGCTGCTTGCTGCTGGTGGCAATGCTGTGCAGTGCCGTATCAAGCGCAACATTGAGCTTCGGCGCAGGCGTGTTGATGATGGTAGACCAACGTGCCTCCGGCGAGAGATTATAGGTGCCGTCCGTAAAAGTGGCATCATCAAAGAATGCCGCGAAGATTTCAGGATCATCCGGGTCAAGCCCCTGTGCAATCAAATCCTCTCGAAGCTTTGCTACGCCATCCTCAAATTTTTCTCCGATAAAACGCAGAAATACGAGGGTCAGCATCATGTCGCGCTTTTCAAAGAAAGAGCCGGAATTGCGCGCCGCACGCAAAATATCTCTGCATTTGAACAGGATCGAGTCCAAATTTATTGTTTCTTCAATCTTTTTCTTAGCCATGCAATAATCCCTTTCTATTCTTCAGCCATCAGATGCTCTCTTGGCGTATCGTATTTATTCCCAGCAACGTTTTCAGCACATTCATAATCTGCTCGTATTCTATATCCGCTGCATAGGCAAATTGTTTGCGATACCTCTCCCACATTGTCTTGAGTTCTGGGCTTTCTTCGATGTTCTGAAAAATGCCGGGAACATCCTCAATCTGTCGAACCGTACCGCGGTGATTTGCGGTCGCCTTTAGTGCATTCTCAAACACTGCTTTGTCAAATTTCTGTGTTGTGGTCAGTATGTAGGCATCATAAAAATCTCTGGGACGGGTATTGAATACGCCGCGCCGCAAAATGGTCTCCACCTTTTCCGCCATAACGGTTTCAATATTATACGCCCACAACTCATAAGTTTTCTCGTCATCGAAAATCTCAAAGAAGTTGTACTGTACCGCATGGGGCGTAATCGCATCGCCGGTAGATACATCCATGCTGAGTGGCGTAATAATCGTATCAAATCGTGCGTTCAGCATAACGCGGTATCCCCCGTATATATCGTCTTCTCGGATGGGCAAAATGGTACCGATCTCAAACGAAACGCCATCATCAAAGGGGCTGTTGCAGACATTGTCCAGTGTACTGCGGATCGCTTCCGGCGTAAGCGGCAAGTTTTTGAGTGTGGTATCCAGATCCATTGTAGCGCGATTATCCAGCCCGACAATGGCAGCCACCAGCATACCGCCCTTCAACACGAATTTATCTTTATATTTTGAAGCAGACAAACGCACAAGGAGGCGTTCAAACATATAGTTCTGCAAAATGACCTGCGCCGGAATGTTTTTCTGTTTTGCGATATTTCTGATTTTCGCCTTCAAGCTCATCGCATTACTCATAGAAGCACCTCCAAATACTGCCGCAGAACATTAGCCACCCGCATTTTCTTTGCATAATCGCTCAGCTTGTTCAGATCTTTTTTAGGGTTTACCGCATACAGTTTCAATGCGGCGTGAAATGTTTCTGTCCCAAGCTTGTTGCGGCTGCGAATGACATCGCAGATGGTGCGCTCCAGATCATACGCGGGGACCTTGTTCCCGGCAGGTGTTTTCAGCATTGTTTTACCGAGTTCAAACAATTCAGGCTTGATATAATACACCTTACATTCCGACTTGATTGCCGCGGACGGAATGCAGCCGGACGGCGCCGTAACCGTATGTTCAAATGGTGTACGGCCAGAAATACCGTGAAGGTAAAGAGCGGTTTCGTGAGAAAAAATGATCCTGTCGGAACGGTTGCTGATGGCCAGCAGTTCGTCCTGCATATCATCAGGAAAAATGTATTGTCCCTTCACGATACGATGGATTTTGTTTTCTTTGCACAGTTTGCAAAGCATCGCTTTTGAGATGCCTATCTGCGCCGCTATTTTTGTTTCGATGATTCCGCCATGCGCTTTGGCAATGGCGGAGAGTTCCGTCATGTAATCCATGCTCTCACCTCGGCTACGATAATCCTATAATATTATACTTATTATTACGATGAAAGTCAATCCGCTTTGAGCGCTAATCGAAAAATATTCATGATAAAATTACGATGAAAGTCAACAACGTTTTCCTCGCAGGGCGCAGATACTTTCCCTTACTCCGGGTAAGCTTTCCCTTAAAACGCAGCTCGTATTAAGGGAAAGTCCCTATTCTTTGTCTATAGCGACGCAAATACTGCACCACCTATCCCTGCATAAAGGACTTGCTTAACCTCTCCAGCAGAGGTACAATGCGGCAAACTGGAGCGACTAATCATCTGTCCGCGTCATTCCGGCAAACTATGAAAAACCGCTTTCTGTCCCCTGTCACGAGGGTGTTCAGAAAGCGGTTTTTGACCACATGTTTGACTACAGACAGGCGTGGAGTACACGGAAACAGCGGAGGTAAGAGTTGCAAAGAGTATTTGTAATAAACTAAAAACGGCTATAAAGCACCGGAAAAAGTAGAAAAATTTTTATTCAAAAGTTTGGGATGTCGAGGTTGGGTGTTCGAGTCGCCCCACTCGGACCAACCCCCTCTGAAATCGTTGATTTCAGAGGGGGTTTCTATTTTGCTAACAGTCCCCCCCTGCGGCGGGTTTTCGCATCCACTGTAATACCTGCGAACCCCCCCCTCACCCCTCCGCTGCCAGCGCGATGGCCTGCTGGATGTGGTCGCAGAAGTTCTCCCGTCCCACCTTCTCCACGAACCCGGCGTGCTCCATCACGTGCATGGGCTGCTCGTTGACGTGGGAGAAAATGACCCGCACGCCCTTCTTGGCGCACTCGTCGTACAGTGCCTCCAGCGCGTTGAGTGCCGTCACGTCCAGCGCGTTGACCATGTGCATCCGGATGACAAGGCACCGTTCTATCAGATCATGCGCGTACTGCAAAGGCGGCACCCTCATAGAGCCACGCCATGTCCTCGTCGGAAAACAAGAGCAGTGTCGCGGCTCTGGCTCGCGGCACTGCTGGCAATGGAATTTATTCTTGCAGGGTAACATATATATGTACTGGCGAAAGGTTCTTCCCAAGTAAATGCACTGATAATCTATTAATCCACGGTCAGTTTAATACTCCACCAGCTATCGCTTACTGTCCATAGGTTCCCGTCCAACTTATGCTCCATGTCCCATCTGTCGTAGAAATTTCTATATAGTAGCAATTGCCCGGCGTTACATTTATGCTTTTATTGACTATATAAGGCCCGATTTCATTTGCAACTAATTCATAAAAATCTTGGTTATAGTCATCTACAGTAATACCAAAATAACCATTTCCGGTAAATGTTCCGCTAAAAGAGATTGTTGACGTGCGCGCAATAACTTTCCACAATTGCTTTCCATTGCTTTCTGCAATTAGTTGATCTTTTTTCTCATTTAGATGCGGTTGACAATAATCATACCTATAGACCTTGTCCTCGGTGCACCCAGGATAAACACATCGCCTTGCCATTGCTTCTGCTTCTTTTGCAGCTGCAGCCGCTTCCCGCTGCTCAATTTCTCTTTGTTTTTCGGCTCGCTCGCTTATTTCCTCATAACACGATGTACATAGCATATCTTCACCACATTGCTCGGTTGCATGGTTTTCTTTGCAAAGGGCGCAGTTCACTTCCCCGCACGAACAAAGTCCAGTCACCAATAACACCGTTAAAAACACCATGCATATTCGCTTCATGCCATTCTCCTCACTTTACCGATAAGTTTTTAAACTTCCCTATATGGCATATGATACATAAATTATCCTCTATTGCCAATTATAAATGTCACAATGATATAAAAGAGCGAAAATATCTATATGACCAATATCTCAGCCATCTCACGGATGTTGTTATGGTTGGCTACACTTCACTCGCCGCGGAGCAGCCCTTCCATCATAGCCCTTTCCCCCCGCTGCCGCAACCGAAAAAACGGCGAAAAAGCCGTTTTTTCGGCGATTTCTTTGTGGGATTGCCACAAATCCCCTCTTTTCCCGTCTGCCCCCTCCTGTTGACTTTCCGAAAATCCGCGTTATAATCACAGTATATATCGAGGAGGAGAACCCACAATGAAAATCGCAGTTACCTATGACAACGGTGAAATTTTCCAGCACTTCGGACACACGGCGCAGTTCAAGCTCTACGAAACGGAAAACAACAAGATCGTCCGCGAGACGGTGGTGGACACCAACGGCAGCGGCCACGGCGCGCTGGCGGGCTTCCTGATGGAGCAGGGAG
>OIZO01001071.1_pt1 | contig 15535 bp, 9 predicted proteins | sample 1588551 | NCBI WGS metagenome assembly OIZO01 (sample SAMN03283271) | human gut metagenome | biome: human-associated habitat; material: feces | host: Homo sapiens | place: Peru | collected 2012 | reverse complement strand
GCAAAGATAAAAAATAATATTGGATTGTTAAAAACACAACAATATTATTTGATCCCAAATAGCACATCACTTGAATTCAAATAGCACTTCAATATTTTGTGCGTTCCAACTTTTTTCATTAACTTTGCAAAAGTTTTGAAAAACAAACGACAAACATTACTGCGCTTGTGGCGGAATTGGTAGACGCGCTAGACTTAGGATCTAGTGTCCTGCGACGTGAAGGTTCGAGTCCTTTCAGGCGCACCATAAGAAATCCTAACTGCTTGAATATGAGCAGTTAGGATTTTTGCCTTTATGAAATTGCCAACATTTTGCCAACATAATTCGTCGCTAATTTGTTGTGGTTGGCAAAGTTTATGTTGTTTTCATCCGTATTTCTCATAATTTCATTGCATTTCACTTGACATCGCCAATTTTATGAGTCACCAAATGACAAACTATAGTCAGGTAGATTAGCTCACATATTCACCAACGCTATAGCGACCGATTGACATACGATGGGACTTGGGAAAACAACCTGTTCAACTTTATTCGCATGGTCATTCCGAAACTGACACGTGATTTGCCTCACCCTTTCAGTATGGACGGTGTAGTGCGCAAAGACGATACGCTTCAAGCCAAGGCTGTGCGTGAAGCCGTTACAAATATGGTTATTCATTCCGATTTTATGGTGAATGGAGTGCTGAAAGTTGAAAAGTATGACGATTGTTTTGTTCTGACCAATCCAGGACTTCTGAAACTGCCTATTGAGCAGATTTACAAAGGTGGCGAGTCAAAGGCACGTAATCAGCGTATGCAGAATATGCTCCGCATGATAGGCTATGGCGAGAACCTTGGCTCGGGTTTTCCACTCATTCTAAACGCATGGAATGAAAAGCATTGGATAAAGCCTGAGTTACAGGAACAGCCTGAACTTATGCAAGTAAAATTGATATTACATATTCAAAATGATGTTTCATATAGTTCATCGAATGACCCAATAAATGACCCAATAAATGACCCAATAAACTTGACCGAGAGGCAGAAGTTGATTTTGCAGATGTTCTCCGATGACAAGAACCTGAGCCGAGAAAGGCTTTGCGAGAAAACGGGGTTGTCTGATGCCACCGCTAAACGTGAGATTGCGTTCCTTAAAAAGGCCGGTTACTTGGAGCGTGTCGGCAGCCTTAAAACAGGGCATTGGATAGTTGTTTCAAATCATTTCCTGCTGTAGCTCTGTAGAAGGCGTTATGCCCAAATTCTCCAGGCATTTTTTTGTTGTTCCCATTTTATAATATACATTTGCAAAGTCATATAGCGTTATATGATTATATTGTCAACACCAACTAATAAATAAAAGAATATGAAAAAAGCATTTGTCTTTGCAGCAGCTCTTGCTCTCACATTCTCAAGCTGCGGCAACAAGACACAGAACACAGCAGCCAATGCTGATTCGGCTGCCGTAGTAGCTAACGAAGAAGGCGGTGCTGAGCTTAGCGCAGACAACAAGACCACCATCGACAATCTCACAGCAGAGCTTCAGAAGGCAATTGACGTCAAGGACGCGAAGACCACTATTTCGGTTCTTGCCAACCTCCAGACCATCTATAAGAACCTTGCAGAGGAAGGCAAGTTGGAAGAGGCTAAAGCTTACGGTTCTGCCATTAAGAAGTTTGTCAATGACAATGCTGAGTCGTTGAAGACCATCGCCAGCGGCAACAGCACGGTGGAAAGTCTCGTAAACGGCATAATCAACCTGCCAACATCAGCTGCCGCAACAGCTGAGGACGCAAAGGCTGCCATCACAAGCGACGTGGTTCAGCTCGCTTCTCCTGCCATTGCAAAGGGTGAAACGGTTGTGGAGACAGCAAAGGCTGCCGCCGAAATGGTGAAGAACGCTCCTGAAGCAGTGAAGAACGCTGCCGAGAACGCTGCCAAGTCAGCTGTTAAAAATGCTACCACAACAGCCGAAAACGCTGCAAAGGCTGCCGTTGACGATGCTGCTGCCAAAGCCAGCAACGCTGCTGCAGAGGGAAAGAAGAAGTTGGAAGAGAAAAGAAATGCCGAACGCCAGAAGGCTGCGGAAAAGGTGAATGAGGCAAACAAGAAGGCCAACGAAGCCGTTAACAAGGTTGCCGACAAGGCGTTGAAGGGATTAGGACTGCATAATAATCAAGAATAAGTTCTGTCTTACAGCTTGTAAATTGCAGCTGTTACAGCAATGCACTTCCGCTATTACTGCCACATTATTTCATTCTATATACAAAGCGTCTCCTTCCATAGTTAGAGTTAACTAAGGAAGGAGACGTTTTGGTATATCAACGCTGTCGCGAAAAACTTCTTCATTTATAAAGGTTTGTAAATCTGTATGTTGTTTGTTATTTAACAACACTATTTCAACCCAATATTCAAAAAAACTACCGCAAAGGTAATAATAATAATTTCTCTTTCGCCGATGAAATAAACTTTAATAATAATTATTCTATTCTTTTTACTTTCATATCAATATATTTTATATATTTGCATAATCAATTTGTAACGACAGACTACTAATTATATTATCAAACTTAAATATACCGTTATGAACAACATCCCTTTAGTTTTTTGGCTGATTCCTATTGCCAGCGTTGTAGCATTGGGAATGGCATGGTTTTTCTTCCGCTCGATGATGAAAGAGGAAGAGGGTACTGACCGAATGAAAGAAATCGCCGAGCATGTCAGGAAGGGTGCTATGGCTTATCTGAAGCAGCAGTATAAGGTTGTGGCTATTGTCTTTGTGGTGCTTGCCATCGTCTTTGCCTTTATGGCTTATGTGCTGAAGGTGCAGAATCCGTGGGTGCCTTTCGCATTCCTCACGGGCGGATTGTTCTCCGGACTGGCAGGCTTCTTTGGCATGAAAACCGCTACTTATGCTTCGGCACGTACTGCCAACGGAGCGCGTACGGGGCTTGACAAAGGACTGAAGATTGCCTTCCGAAGCGGAGCCGTTATGGGTCTGGTCGTTGTAGGACTCGGACTGCTCGACATTGCTATATGGTTTATAGTGTTGAATGCCGTCTATCAGGGCGAGTCGACAGCCCTCGTCACCATCACCACTACTATGCTTACCTTCGGAATGGGTGCTTCCACACAGGCATTGTTTGCCCGTGTGGGTGGCGGTATTTATACCAAGGCAGCCGATGTGGGAGCCGACCTCGTGGGCAAGGTTGAGGCTAACATACCCGAGGACGACCCGCGCAATCCTGCAACCATTGCCGATAATGTAGGCGACAACGTAGGCGACGTAGCCGGAATGGGTGCCGACCTCTACGAGAGCTATTGCGGTTCGATACTCTCTACTGCAGCTCTTGGAGCCACAGCATTTGCCATGAATGGCGACATGCAGTTGCGTGCCGTCATAGCACCGATGATTATTGCTGCCATCGGTATTTTCCTTTCGCTCATCGGCATCTTCATGGTGCGTACAAGGGAGGGCGCTACGATGAAGGAACTTCTTCACTCGCTTGGCTTGGGCACCAATGTCAGCGCCTGTCTGATAGCCGTTGCTACGTTCGTGATACTCTATATGCTGGGCATTGAAAACTGGTTGGGTCTCTCGTTCTCCGTCATCAGCGGTTTGGTAGCAGGTGTCGTGATTGGTCAAGCCACCGAATATTACACCTCGCACAGCTATGTGCCTACGCAGAAGATAGCCGAAGCATCGCAGACAGGTCCTGCCACTGTTATTATAAAAGGTATAGGCACGGGAATGATTTCGACGATGATACCAGTTGTTACCATCTCCGTAGCCATCATGCTGAGCTATCTTTGCGCCAACGGTTTCGATATGTCGCTGTCGGCAAAGTCGATCAGCACTGGTCTTTACGGCATTGGTATAGCCGCAGTGGGCATGCTTTCTACGCTCGGCATAACGCTTGCCACCGACGCTTACGGTCCGATAGCCGACAATGCGGGCGGCAATGCTGAGATGAGCGGACTGGGCAAGGAGGTGCGTGAGCGTACCGACGCTCTTGATGCACTTGGCAACACTACCGCAGCCACTGGTAAGGGATTTGCCATCGGTTCGGCTGCACTTACTGCCCTTGCCCTGCTGGCATCGTATATCGAAGAGATAAAGATAGCCATGATACGTGCCGTGGAGAACGGCAAGCAATATATTGATTCTGCCGGCAACGTGTTCGACCCTTCGAATGCTTCGACCATAGACTTCATTGAGTTCTTCCAGGTGAATCTTATCAATCCAAAGGTGCTTGTAGGAGCATTCCTCGGAGCCATGGCAGCCTTCCTCTTCTGTGGACTTACTATGGGAGCCGTGGGCCGTGCAGCCGAGTCGATGGTGCAGGAGGTGCGCCGTCAGTTCCGCGAGATAAAAGGAATACTCGAAGGCAAGGCTACGCCCGATTATGGCCGTTGCGTAGAGATAAGCACACGTAGCGCCCAGCGCGAGATGATACTGCCGTCGTTGCTCGCAATCATCATCCCGATTGTTGTGGGACTGGTGCTCGGAGTGGCTGGCGTACTTGGATTGCTTACAGGCGGATTGGCAGCAGGTTTCACCCTCGCCGTGTTCATGTCCAACTCAGGAGGAGCTTGGGACAACGCCAAGAAGATGATAGAGGAGGGCCACTACGGAGGTAAGGGTAGCGAGAACCATAAGGCCACTATCGTAGGCGACACCGTAGGCGACCCGTTTAAGGACACCTCAGGTCCGTCGCTCAACATCCTCATCAAGCTCATGTCGATGGTTAGTATTGTCATGGCAGGCTTGACAATTGCATTTCTTTAAAACGAAGAATATTGTATTAATATAAGATTATAACCTTATATTAATATAAGAAAGGAACGCCGCGAGTATGTTTTCTCCTTAAAATCAGTTACCTTTGCAGGTAATATTGGTTTTAAGGAAAAAACATACAACAATAAAAATAAATAAACGACAAATGAAAAGACTACTACTATTATCTGCTACGACAATCCTTTCAGCGGTTATGTCGGCACAGACCGTGGAGCGTATGAACAATTTGAAGCCCGAACAGAAGTCGATGGCTGTAAGCCTTAAGCTCACAGGCGAACTGTCTACCGACCGTAAGGGCGACTACAGACAGATGCGCGACCTCTGTTTTCAAGTACGCGACATCGACCTCAGTGACGCTAAGAGCACCGAGATACCAAAGAATGCGTTCCATTCGCGCCACCAACTCCTCACCATCGCTCTGCCAAAGGTGCTGAAGACCATCGGAACACAGGCGTTCTTTGCCTGCGACAAGCTTCAGAACATTACTATCCCGGCATCGGTAGAGAGCATCGGTGCAGCCGCTTTCTCGGGATGTAAGAGTATGACTGAACTTACTATCGACGGCGCTCCTGTAATCGGTGAATACGCATTTGCACGTCTGTCGGGACTGAAGACCGTCAAGGTCAATTCGAAAGTGCCGCCAAAGGCTGCCGTTTCTTCATTCTATGGTGTAGAGCCAGGCAGCGTTAAGCTCATCGTTCCGAAGGGTAGCGAGAAGGCTTATATGAAGGCAGCAGGCTGGAGCCGCTTCTATGCCGAGCCGAAGATGGCAAAGGAAGTGAGCGACCCGACGCTGTGCCTCACCCCAATGCCGCAGACCCTGACCGTTCAGAAGGGTGCTAAGGCGCTGAACGTGCAGACAGCCTGGAATATATTGCTTGACAAGAAGGATGATAATGTATTGAACAATGAGGTGGAGCGTGCTCGCGAGATGCTTACTGGTCGTATCGGCAACATCGTGAACAGCCGTCAGCGCGGATTGCAGCTCTTTCTCGCCCTCGACTCGTCGCTTGACGACGACGAGGCTTACACTCTTACTGTAGACTCTAAGGGTGTGAACATCAAGGGTAAGTCTCCGCGCGGTGTATTCTGGGGACTGATGACTCTCGACCAGATTCTTCTTGGTTCGGGCAATAAGGAGTGTGTCGACGCCATTCCGCAACTCACCATCAAGGACACTCCTCGCACTCACGTACGTGAATTGATGGTCGACCCAGCCCGTACATTCATTCCGCTTGACGAGCTGAAGGCTTTCATCCCCGAAATGGCTCGCTACAAGCTCAACGCTCTGCACCTGCACCTTGTAGACGACCAGGCTTGGCGCATTGAGATTAAGAAGTATCCGCAGCTTACCGAACAGGCTTCATCACGTTGGGGTCAGGACGACCTGCTGATGCCTTACAAGGGCTATTACACTCAGGAGCAGATGCGCGACTTGGTGAAGTTTGCCGCTCAGTATCACGTGGAGATAGTACCCGAGATTGAGATGCCGGGCCATGAGGTAGCTGCTATCAGTGTGTTCCCCGAACTTACATGTCATCAGCGTCAGGTGCCTATCCGCACCACATGTGGTGTTTCCAACGAGCTTCTTTGCCCGGGCAACGACTTCACTTACGAGTTCTTGGGTAATGTATTCAAGGAGATTGCCGACATTTTCCCGTCTAAGTATATCCATCTCGGTGGCGATGAGGCTGGCAATCCGGCACTCGACTGCTGGACCGACTGCCCCAAGTGTCAGGCTCTGAAGAAGAAGCTCGGCATCACAACAACCGACCGTTCGGAGAACTGGAAGCTTCAGGGATATATGTTCGACCGTGTTATCGAACTCCTGCGCGACACCTATCACAAGACTCCGATGTTCTGGTATGAGACCGACTTCAAGAAGATTCAGCCGGGATGCGTCACCTTCGCTTGGCGCAACGGACTCACCGACAAGGCTCTGCAGGCTGCCGTCGAGAACAACGCACGCATCATGCTCTGCCCGGGCGAGCACTGCTACTTCGACTATCCTATGGCTAAGGGCGACATGCCTGAGGTGAACTGGGGAATGCCCGTAACTTCGCTCAAGGCTACCTACGCTCTTGATCCGGCTTGGGGACACGACAAGCAGTTTGAGCAGAACAATCTTTTCGGCGTTGCCGGAACGCTCTGGAGCGAGTGCATCACATCGCCCGAGCGCATATACTATCAGGCTTATCCTCGCTCTATAGCCTTGGCTGAGGCAGGATGGAGCCAGCAGCAGAACCGTTCGTGGGAGTCGTTCATCAAGCGTATGAGCCCGTTGGCTAAGGATATGATGCGACGTGGTGTGACTTTCTCTATGGAATACTAATCAAACAAAACGCTAATAATCAGGATGAACATCAGAACTGTTATCATGTCATCGGCTGTCGTTATGGCAGCCATGACTACTAATGCCTTTGCTGCAAAGAAGAATGCGGCAAAAGCGAACAAGAATCTCACGGCTCAGATTGAAGCCGGTATGCGCTCTATCACCGAGGATGCTGCACGTGCTCACGTGTATTTCCTCGCCGACGACCTGCTTGAGGGTCGACGTGCAGGCGAACGTGGTTCGCGTATAGCCAAGCAGTACATCATCTCGCAGATACGTCAGGCAGGACTGAAGCCTCTGTTGGGCGATTCGTACGAGCAGCCGTTTGAGGCTTGCGCTGTGCAGAAGCTCAAGCGCGGCGTGCGTTTCTATGTCAATGCCGACTCTATAGCCAAGATTAAGAAAGGTGTATATCAGTCGATGGCGCTTAGCAATGTGCTCGCTGTGTTGCCCGGCAAGAAGACTGACGAATATGTTGTGGTGGGCGCACATCTCGACCATGAGGGCGTGTACAACGACGTCGCTGGCGACAAGATATACAATGGAGCTGACGACAATGCTTCGGGCGTTGCTGCCGTGTTGCAGATTATGAAGGCATTTGTAGCGAGTGGAGCTCAGCCCGAGCGTACTGTAGTGTTCGCTTTCTGGGACGGTGAGGAGCAGGGATTGCTCGGTTCGCAATACTTCACCGACCATTTCGCAGAAATATCGAAGGTGAAGGGCTATCTCAATTTCGACATGGTGGGCAGCGGTACAAGCAGCAAGTATCTGATGTACTTCTTCACTGCGGCTCATCCCAAACTGGGTGAGTGGCTCAAGAACGATGTCAATAAATATCAGTTCAGCACTTTCGAACCCGACTATCGTGCTTGGGAGAATCCCGTTGGCGGCAGCGACCAGCAGTCGTTCCATCTTAAGGGAGTGCCCATCGTGTGGTATCACACTGGCGGACAGCCTCATTACAACCAGCCATCGGACGAAGCGTCGACCATAAACTATCCGAAGCTTACGGACATAACACGCGCTTCTTATCTTACGACTTGGCATTTGGCAAACGAGAAAGAGTATTAGTTGAGAGTTGAAAGTTGAGAATTGAGAGTTATGATATGTATAGTTGATTATATTTCAAAACTATAATTATAAATGGTAATCATAACTCTCAACTTTCAACTCTTAATTTTCAATTAGTAAAGCAGCATCAGTCCGGCAAACGCCGCCCAGCATATCATTCGTATAGGGTTGATTTTTAGCGCCATTGTACCAATGAGTGTAGCTGTGAAAATATAAAGGCTGATGCCGAAATACCAGGGGTTTATTGACGGTGCCGAGAAATTTTCGCTGTTCATTAACAGCAACGCGGCGGCGGCAATAAGCCCCACTACAGCCGGGCGCAGACCCGACATCACGTTTTGCACCACCATTGAGTTCATGTATTTCATGAACAGACGACAAATCAGAATCATCAGTATGAACGACGGCAATACCAGTGCCAGTGTGGCAGTGGCGCTTCCAAGCACAGCCATTGTTTCGCCCATGGCGGCATTGTGTACAGCAGTGTAGCCGCAATAGGTAGCGGCATTGATGCCGATGGGGCCTGGGGTCATCTGGCTTATTGCCACAATGTTGGCAAATTCAGCCGATGTCATCCACGCGTTGTGCGTCACCGTCTCGCTCTGAATGAGCGACAGCATTCCGTAGCCACCTCCAAATCCGAACAGACCGATTTTGAAGAAGGTGTAAAAGAGTTTCAGAAATATCATTCGGTTGGTTTTATTAATAGTCCATACAAATATCCGCACATTCCTGCTGCGGTAAGAATAAATATCGGATTCACCTCAAGCAGCCATATAAGCAATGCGCAGGCTATAGGAATCCAGCAGTTTATCCATGAGATACGGGCAGCACGACCCATGCTGAACACCGGTGCGCATATCAATGCCACTACAGCCGGGCGTATGCCGTTGAATACGGAGCGTACCACTTCGTTGTCCTGGAACTGATGGAAGAACATGGCTATGAGCAATATTATCACGAACGACGGCAGTGCTACGCCGAGTGTGGCGCAGATGGCACCTCCCATCTTGCGCAGCTTGTATCCTATATACACGCTCATGTTCACCGCCAAAGCTCCTGGACACGTCTGTGCCACGGCTATAAGGTCTAGAAAATCCTTGCGATCCATCCATTTATGACGGTCAACAATCTCCGATTCTATCTGTGGAATCATAGCATAACCGCCACCAAGAGTGAAAAATCCTATTTTAAGAAAGATGCGGAATAAATTGATGTACATATAAAAACCATTCCATAAACAATAAGCCCCACTCCCAACGAGGAAGTGTCAAAATGGGAGTTATAGGAATTTAAGAAGAAGTTAATCCATCTACGATGAATGGAAGTTAACAGACAAATGCTTTGTTTTCAGCAATCTATACATATGTCCGCTAACTTCTGTTAACTACGGGCAAAGCCCAAACTTCCTATAACTTCTATTTTGACACACCTCCTCTCCCTACTTGGGAGAGGTTGGGAGTGGGGCTTTATTAATTACTTATTGTTCTCAATCCACTTGCGTGCATTGACGAATGCCTCAATCCAAGGTGTAACGTCGTCCTGACGACGCTCGGCAGGATACCAAGCGTTCTGCCATGGGAAGATGGCGCGCTCCAAGTGGGGCATCATAGCCAAGTGACGGCCGTCGGCTGAACAGATACCGGCTACGTTGTAGTCTGATCCGTTCGGGTTGCCCGGATACTCAGCGTAGTTGTAGCGAGCCACAACGTTGTACTTGTCCTCAGCCTCAGGCAATGAGAACTTGCCCTCGCCGTGAGCCACCCAGATGCCGAGCTTGTCGCCGCTGAGCGATGAGAACATCACGCTGTTGTTCTGCGGAATCTCCAAGCCGAGGAATGTGCTCTCAAACTTGTGTGAGTTGTTGTGCAGCATACGTGTGCGGTGCTCGTGCTCAGGATTGATAAGGTTGAGCTCAACCATAAGCTGGCAGCCGTTGCAGATACCCAATGACAGGGTGTCCTTGCGTGCATAGAACTTGTCAAGAGCCTCCTTAGCCTTCGGATTGAAGAGGAATGCACCTGCCCAACCCTTAGCCGAACCAAGCACGTCGGAGTTAGAGAAGCCACCACAGAATACTATCATGTTGACGTCTTCGAGTGTTTCGCGGCCGGTGATGAGGTCGGTCATCATAACGTCCTTCACGTCGAAGCCTGCAAGATAGAGTGAGTATGCCATCTCGCGCTCGCCGTTGGTACCCTTCTCACGGATGATAGCGGCCTTGATACCCGACGCTGTGCGACGGTCGGCAGAGATGCCGTAGCTTTCGAGCGAGCCCTTGAACGAGTCGTGGAACTTCATCTCAACAGGCTGCTTCTTGTAGTTGTCGCGGCGCTTTGCAGCACAACCGTTGAAGCTCTGGTCGCGGTCGAGCAGGTAAGAAGTCTTGTACCATGTGTCGCGCAGAGCGTCGATGTCGAAGGTGTGAGTATACTCGTCCTTCTTGATAACGATGGTGCGCTCCGACGGAGTGGGGTAGCCGATCTTTGCGTAGCCGATACCGTTCTCCTCCATATAGTCCTTGAACTCCTCCTTGTACTTGTCTGAAACCTGGATTACAACGCCCGGGTTCTCGGCAAGGAGCATCTTGATGATGTCGTTGCCAGCGAGGCTGTGCAGGTTGATGTGCATACCGCCCTCAGTGTTGGCGAAGCACATCTCGAGCAATGTTGTAATCAGACCGCCGGCAGAGATGTCGTGACCTGCCATAATCCAACCCTTCTCGATCATGTCCTGAACTGCGTTGAAGCAGTCGGCAAAGTATTCCGGATTCTTCACTGTCGGAACGTCATCGCCTACGAAGCCGAGGCTCTGAGCGAATGCACTGCCGCCAAGACGCTGCTCGTCGAACGAGAAGTCGATATGATAGAGTGAAGAGTTCTTGTCGTTAACCAATACAGGCGAAACAACCTTGCGGATATCTGAAACTTCGCCACCGGCGCTCACGATAACGGTACCCGGAGAGATGATCTTCTCGCCGTTAGGATACTGCTGGCTCATTGACAGCGAGTCCTTACCAGTAGGAACGTTAACCTTCAGTGCCAAGCAGAACTCGCTCAGTGCCTGAACGGCGCTGTAAAGACGAGCGTCCTCGCCCTTCTGCGAGCGGCATGGCCACATCCAGTTGGCTGAAAGCGAAAGGCTGTTCATGCCGTCGGCGAGAGGAGCCCAAACGATATTGGTCAGAGCTTCGGCTACAGAGAGAACCGAACCAGCCTCAGGTGAAGCCAGACCAGCCTGCGGTGCATGACCGAGAGCGGTAGCGATACCCTTCTTGCCACGGTAGTCGAGAGCTACAACGCCACAGTCTGAGAGAGGCAGCTGAATCTGACCCTGGCACTGCTGACGTGCAATCTTACCCGTTACCGAACGGTCTACCTTGTTGGTCAACCAATCCTTACATGCCACAGCCTCAAGCTGCAGTACGCGGCTTACGTATTTGTCGAGAACGTCGTCCTTGCCGTTCTCCGAAGTCTCCTCGTGAGTATACTCGGCATCCTTGTAGTGACGCTCTACGGTCTCGTCGCGCATGATGGTCTTAGGTGAGTGACCGAACATCTGTGCAACGTCCAGGTCGAACGGCTTCACGCCGTCGCCCTGCTTGAATGAGAAGTGTGCGTCGCCAGTGGTTTCGCCTACTACATACAGCGGAGCACGCTCGCGCTCTGCGATGCGGCGTACGTGGTCGATGTGCTTCTCGTCGATGAGCAAGCCCATACGCTCCTGGCTCTCGTTGGCGATGATTTCCTTAGCCGAGAGAGTCTTGTCGCCGATAGGCAGTTTGGTCATGTCTATCTCGCCACCACACTCCTCTACGAGCTCCGAGAGACAGTTGAGGTGACCAGCCGAACCGTGGTCGTGGATACTTACTACAGGGTTTACGTCCTCCTCGCACAATGCGCGAACGAGGTTGTAGGCACGCTTCTGCATCTCAGGGTTGGCACGCTGAACGGCGTTCAGCTCAATACCGTTGCTGTAACGGCCGGTATCAACCGACGATACAGAACCGCCACCGAGACCGATGCGGTAGTTGTCGCCACCAACAACGACAACCTTGTTGCCCTTCTGCGGCTCCTTCTTCAGGCAGTCGCGCTTTGTGCCGTAGCCTACACCGCCGGCAAGCATGATAACCTTGTCGTAGGCATACTTCTCCTCGCCCTCCTGGTGCTCGAAAGTGAGCAACGAACCGGTGATGAGAGGTTGTCCGAACTTGTTGCCGAAGTCGCTTGCTCCGTTCGAAGCCTTGATAAGAATCTGCTCAGGAGTCTGATACAGCCACTTGCGAACGGGCATGATGTCCTCCCAGTCGCGTGTCAGGTTGTCGTCATCTTTAAGACGAGGGTAAGATGTCATGTACACAGCTGTACCGGCGATAGGCCATGAACCTACACCACCGCCCATACGGTCGCGAATCTCACCGCCAGTACCGGTAGCGGCACCGTTGAACGGCTCTACGGTAGTAGGGAAGTTGTGAGTCTCAGCCTTGAGCGAGATAACGCTCTCGATGTCCTTCACCTGGAAGTAGTCGCTTGTAGACTGATCCTTCGGTGCGAACTGCTCAACAACCGGACCCTGTGCGAAAGCCACATTATCCTTATAAGCAGAGAGAATCTTGTTGGGGTTCTCCTTAGTGGTCTGCTTGATCATAGCAAACAGCGACGACTCCATTTCCTTGCCGTCGATGATGAATGTACCGCCGAAAATCTTGTGGCGGCAGTGCTCAGAGTTGATCTGTGCGAAACCGAAGATTTCCGAGTCAGTCAATGGGCGGCCCAGTTCCTTCTCTATCTTGTGGAGATATTCAATCTCCTCAGCCGACAGAGCCAGACCCTCCTGCTCGTTGTATTCCTCGATGTTATCCACGCGCTTGATAGGCTCAGGCTGGTGGTTGACGGTGAAGATGTCCTGGTTCAGACCCTCATACATGCGCTGAAGCATGGGGTCGTGGTCGGCATCCTTCGAGTCAACGGGGAAATACTCCTCAATACGCGAAATGCCGTGGAGGCTCATATTCTGAGTTATCTCTACGGCATTCGTACTCCATGGAGTAATCATTTCGCGGCGTGGGCCCACGAAGAAGCCCTCGACAGTCTCACCCTCTATGAGTGTAGCACCGCCGTAAAGCCAACACAGTTCATTGATCTCATCTTGTGAGAGCTGGTGATCCACTTCTGTAGCGATCACGCTCTTGCTTGGAGTCATGAAAAATAAAATCATACTGCTTGTATATGTGTTTTGATTTGAATTCTATCGTTTGCAAAGTTACTACTTTTTAATCGAAAGCCTACCGATTTATTATTATTTATTTTTTTTTCTTTGCATTATTATCATTGTTTGTTTAGGGGAATAATGATATTTACGTCGCAACGGGAGTTCGCCGTTCCTATTATGGACAATAAATTAAGCCCTAAACCTTGCACAAAACCTTTTGTTTGTGCAAGGTTTTATGCTTTTTCTGTTAATAGACCTTAAATAAGTGTTCTTTTGCACGGAAGAATAGAACAATCTGATTACCTTTGCAACCAATATTTTAAAGGTAATTAAATTAAGATGAACAAAATCAAAACAGTTTGCTTGACAGCAGCGATTGCCTCAAGCAGCTTTTCGTTTGCAGGAGGACTACTTACAAACACCAATCAGAACGTAGCATTCAACCGTATGATGAGCCGTGAGGCTTCAATCGGCATCGACGGTGTATACTTCAATCCGGCTGGCGTTGCTTTCTTGGGTCAGGGCCATCACCTCTCGCTCAACTGGCAGTTGGCTTATCAGGACCGTTCAATCAAGAACGACTACCAGTTGTTCACCAACAACGTGAACAATCCTATCACACCACGTACATTCAAGGGTAAGGCTTTTGCCCCCGTCATTCCCTCACTTCAATATGCTTACAACAAGGGACGCTGGTCGTTCCAGGCTAATCTGGCACTTGCCGGTGGCGGTGGAAAGTGTACTTTCGACAACGGACTTGGTTCGTTTGAGAAGATTGTGAGCGAAACTGCTATGGGAGCATGCCAGTTGGCACAGGTTGTTGACGGCGTTGCAGCCCAGTATGGCGTTCCTGCCGTATTCTCAAGCAAGTTCGGTAAAGACGGCAAGTACACCTACGACAGCTATATGCACGGTCGTCAGTATTACTATGGTATCTCGATAGGTGCAGCTTATAAGGTAAATGACAACTTCGCAGTATATGGCGGTGTGCGTACCGTATATGCATTGTGCAACTACTACGGATATGTACGCGACATCAAGGTAGGCAACATGCCCCTCTATCAGGTGCTCGACCCCACCAAGACAAATGCAGCCGATATAGAACTCAGCTGCGACCAGACTGGTCTCGGATTCACTCCGATGATTGGTGTAGACTATAAGACCGACCGTTGGAACTTCTCGGCTAAGTATGAGTTCAAGACTCGCATGCGTCTTAAGAACAAGTCGGTAAACCAGACTCCTTCAATCGGTAACCTCGATGGCAACTTGCGCAACGCATATCTCGCTGGTGGCGTGCCTGAGGCAGCTGCCGACGCTATCCTTAATGACAAGAAAGTACAGGGTGCAACAACAATGCTTAAGCAGCAGTTCAACACAGAGCTTGATGAAGCAATCGGCGAATACGAGGACGGCAAGAAGATTGAGGGCGACATTCCTGCTCTTCTCACTGTAGGTGTAGGCTACAAGCCAATCGACGACTTGCGCATCAACGTAGGTTTCCACTGGTTTGACGACAAGCACGCCACTTCGTACAACAACCGTCAGGAGAAGCTCGACCGTGGTACATTCGAGTACAGCGCAGGTGTAGAGTACGACCTCAACAAGAAGTTCACCGTAAGTACAGGCTGGCAGCGCACAAGCTACGGTGTGACCGACGACTACATGGACGACAAGTCGTTCGTGGTTAGCTCTAACTCGGTAGGTGTAGGTGGCGTAATCCACCTCTCAAAGAAGATGGATCTGCAAGTAGCCTACTTCCATACTTTCTACGACACAATGAAGACACAGAAGGACAACTATTCAGCCGACTTCACTCGTAACAACAATGTGTTTGGAGTAGGACTGGACATCAACTTCTAAGTCTCATCATATAATTTGCTTAAAATAGGCCATATAACTTAAAGTTTCGGCAAGTGGTTATCGGCAATCGCATTGATATTAATTTATCGTGTGATTGCCGTTTTTTTATGTCCTCTCAACACAATATTTGCATTTTTTTAATGATGAAAGTACATATAAAAAGTGTTTGGGAGAAGAATGAGGAAAGTTTACTGGTTGTCAGTTACTTTCCTCATTTTGGTTAAAAGTGGCTAGGACAGACGAAGACGGGAATACGACAAGATGAGACAGAGGAACGTTACCTATCC
>OIZO01001069.1_pt1 | contig 15554 bp, 9 predicted proteins | sample 1588551 | NCBI WGS metagenome assembly OIZO01 (sample SAMN03283271) | human gut metagenome | biome: human-associated habitat; material: feces | host: Homo sapiens | place: Peru | collected 2012 | reverse complement strand
AACACGAAAATAGGAGATAAACACCTATGATTAGTGTTTACCTCCTACTCGATTTGAGGCAAAAATATGGACATAATGACAATGTCGGATAGTATAAGGCGATACAAATTACGGCTGATTTTAGATTATTTAAGTTTGATGATTTAGTTAAATGCCGTTAAAATGTTATCTTTGCAAGATTATGTATAATGTCAATTAAAGGTGGATTTTACAGAAACAATTAAATCATGGAGATGGAGCTTCCTAAACAAATAAACAATATAAATGAACGAGTAGTAGACGACCTGAAGACGCGGTTGTCTGCCAATAGTCGTATTTGTGTGGCTGCAGCTTCATTTTCGATTTATGCTTTTGAGGCGTTAAAGAAAGAACTGGAGAGTGTAGAAGAACTCCGCTTCATTTTTACCTCGCCTACATTTGTCAAAGACAAAGGTAAGAAAGAGAAGCGTGAGTTTTTCATTCCCAAGCTGAATCGAGAGCGCAATCTTTATGGAACTGATTTTGAAATACGTCTGCGCAACCAGCTTTCACAGAAAGCCATAGCAAAGGAGTGTGCAGAATGGATAAAGCGCAAAGTGCGTTTTAAGAGCAATTCCACAGGCGACATTATGGGCGGTTTTCTGCATATAGCAGACAACAGCCAGCACGTATATCTGCCGTTCAACGAGTTTACCACAACAGAATTAGGATGTGAGCGCGGCAATAGTGTTTACCAAATGGTAAATGTCTTGCCGTCACCCACAGCAGAAGCATATCTGAAGATATTCAATGAGCAATGGGACAATGAAGAAAAGTTTTCCGATGTCACCAACAAAGTATTGGAGTACATCGAGACAGTGTATCAGGAGAACTCTCCGGAATACATCTATTTCATAGCTCTTTATAATATCTTTCACGAGTTCCTGGACGACATATCAGAAGATGTGTTGCCCAACGAGCGCACTGGTTTTAAGTCAAGTATCGTATGGAACAAGCTCTATAACTTTCAGAAAGATGCTGCCCTTGCCATCATCAACAAGCTTGAAAAATACAACGGCTGCATCCTTGCCGATAGTGTCGGACTTGGTAAGACATTCACGGCGCTTGCAGTGATAAAGTATTACGAGAACCGCAACAAGAGCGTGCTCGTACTTTGTCCAAAGAAGCTGAACGACAACTGGCAAACGTTTCGTGCCAACTACAAGAACAACCCTATCGCAGGCGATCGTTTGCGCTATGATATATTGTTCCATTCCGACCTGTCGCGCGACCGTGGCTTAAGCAACGGACTTGACTTGGAGCATATCAACTGGGGAAATTACGACCTTATCGTAATTGATGAGAGCCACAACTTCCGCAATGGCGGTAACGTTGACGAGGAGGAACTTGACGATGAAGAAGAACCACGCAAGGAAAACCGCTATCAGCGTTTGATGAACCGCGTCATCCGTTCCGGCGTGAAGACAAAAGTGCTGATGCTCAGTGCGACACCGGTAAACAACCGCTTCAATGATTTGAAAAATCAGTTGCAGCTCGCTTATGAAGGCAGAGCCGACTACATCAATGCTCTTGAATTAGACAAGAGCATTGATGATGTATTCCGCAACGCACAGACAGTATATAACAAGTGGGCGAAGCTGCCTCCTGAGGCACGCACCACAGAACGGTTGCTTAACGATTTGAGTTTTGACTTCTTCCAGATGCTTGATGCGGTGACAATCGCACGCAGCAGAAGTCACATCACTAAGTATTACGACACCAAAGATATCGGCGAGTTTCCGAAGCGCCTGGCACCTATCTCACGTCGTCCTAAGCTGACCGACCTCAATAGCGCCATCAACTTTCGTGACATTGCCAACACCCTCGACACCCTTTGTCTTGCCATCTATACGCCGTCGCTCTATCTGTTTGACAGCGTAAGGAGCGACTATGCTATCGACTTCGATGGTGAGGGATTGTCCATCGACGGACGAGAAAAGGGACTTCGCAAGCTCATGGCAACGAACCTCTTGAAGCGCCTTGAAAGCTCGGTCAACTCCTTCCGCCTGACATTGCAGCGCATTCAGGAATATATCACGGAAACTATAAAGCTTATAGACGAGTATGAGCAACGCCGTGGAAGTGAGAGTATTGACGTAAGTGAGTTTTCAGATGATATGGATAGCAGCGAAGGCGATACCGATCCGTTTGCCACCAAGAAGTCGAAGATAAGCCTTGCCGACATGGACACCACCAGCTGGCGCCGTGACCTTTCTTCAGATTTGGAGAAACTTGATTTGCTCCTTATCATGCTTTCCGACATCACACCGCGCCATGACAGCAAGCTCCAGATGCTTATCGAGGATTTGAAACACAAGTTTGAAAATCCGATAAACCCCGGCAACAAGAAAGTGCTTATCTTCACAGCCTTTGCCGACACAGCAAACTATCTGTACAATGAGCTGGCAGAAAAGATAAAGGAAGATTGCGGACTCAACACAGCCCTTATCACAGGAACGACAGACGGACGGTGCACAATCAAGAAGTTCCCGTTGAGCTTTAACAATGTGCTCACCTACTTCTCGCCAATCTCTAAGGACCGTGCATCCATATATCCGAACGCGAAGGAGGATATAGATGTGCTTATAGCCACCGACTGTATCAGTGAGGGACAGAACTTGCAGGACTGCGACTACCTTATAAACTACGATATCCATTGGAATCCAGTGCGTATCATCCAGCGTTTCGGACGAGTTGACCGTATCGGTTCACGCAACAAAGTGATCCAGCTGGTGAACTATTGGCCAGACATTGAGCTTGATGATTACATAAAGCTCAAAGGACGAGTAGAGAGCCGAATGAAAGCCACGGTGCTTACCTCAACCGGCGACGACAACCTGCTTTCCGACAACGAGAAGGGCGATTTGGAATATCGCCGTAATCAGCTGAAGCGTTTGCAGGAGGAAGTAGTGGACATCGAAGATATGGATACCGGCATCAACATAATGGACTTGGGATTGAACGAGTTTCGTCTTGACCTCTTGGCATACATAAAGAATCATCCCGACATCGAGCACGCACCATTCGGTATGAGTGCCGTAGTGGGGAGCGACAGCATGGCAAAACCAGGAGTGATGTTCATCCTGCGCAACCGCAACAATGCGGTAAACATCGACAAGAAGAACATGCTCCATCCGTTCTACATGGTATATGTAGGCGATGATGGCGAAGTGGTGTGCGACCATCTTCACCCCAAACAGCTGCTCGATGTGATGCGCCATGTGTGCAAGGGCAAGCAGGAGTATGACCGCACGCTCTGCGCAGCCCTCAACAAGGAGACTAAGGACGGACGTGACATGCGCAAATACAGAGACTTGCTGCACGGTGCCATCGACAGCATTGTAAGCGTGAAGGAAGAGAACGACATCGACAGTCTGTTTTTTGTAGGAGAAACCACCGCTCTGCGAGGTGAGATAAAAGGGCTTGATGATTTCGAGTTGATAACATTCTTGATAATCAGATAATATACTTTATTTATGACAAAGAAAGAAGCCCTTCAATTATTTGAAGAAAAGAAGATACGCTCCGTATGGGACGACAAAGAAGAGAAATGGTATTTCTCTATAGTGGATGTTTGTGCGGTGTTGACCGAACAACCAGACGCAGAACATGCGAGAAACTATTGGAAAGTATTAAAACACAGATTAATAAAGGAAGGCAACCAAACGGTTACAACTTGTAACCGGTTGAAATTGCGTGCAGCCGACGGCAAGCTCCGCCTGACGGATGTAGCTGATACAGAGCAACTGTTTCGTCTTATACAGTCCGTTCCTTCTCCCAAAGCAGAGCCTTTCAAGCTGTGGATGGCACAAGTGGCGAGCACACGATTGGAGCAGATGCAAGACCCGGAGAAAAGCATCGACCAGGCTGTGATGGATTATAAGCGATTGGGGTATTCTGACGCATGGATAAACCAGCGCATCAAGTCTATTGAGATAAGAAAAGAACTAACAGACGAATGGGCAAGAACAGGCGTTCAGCAAGGCATGCAGTATGCATCTCTTACCGACATCATCACTCGTGAATGGAGCGGAATGAGCACCAAGCAATACAAACAATTCAAGGGTCTGAAGAAAGAAAGTCTTCGCGACAATATGACCAATATGGAGATTGCGCTCAATATGCTCGCCGAGGCCTCTGCCACAGAACTGTCTAAACAGCGTGACCCAAAAGGCTTCAGTCAGCAGAAACAAATAGCGAAGGATGGCGGAAGCGTAGCAAAAGTAGCACGCAATCAATTGGAGAAGAAACTCGGGCATGGGGTTATTACTTCAGCCAAAGCAAGTGACTATCTTCCTTCTTTAGATTCTGAAGAAAAGAAAGAGCCATGATAACATTCCCCGAGTCAACCCTTGTAAGCAAGCCTGTGCCCAAGACGGCGTTCTACCGCAACCTGGAGGTAAATGCCAAAATGAAGCAGCGGTTTGTGGACAGCGTAGAGAGCATCACGTGGACGGCGAAGCTGGCACCCTCCACGCTCAGTGTGACCGACGGCAAGACGGTGCACGAAATAACCGTGTTCCGTATGGTGCTGAAGAAAGAGGAAGTGCCATCCGACGTGCTGATGCTTATAGACAAGCAGATGCCACGCCACACGGTGTTTGTATTGCAACACGAAGGCAAGTGCTGCCTGTATGTCAACTACAAAGAGTGGCACGGTGCGGAGCAACGGCAGTTTGACATTGTCAAGACATATCAGACGGATTGGGTAAAAGAAGCTGATATAGTGCTGAACATTGAAGGCAGCACGATGGATGCCGTGTTCTCCTCTTTTGTTCGTCAAATTGCTGAAGGACTGCTGGACGCAAACACCACGGACCTGCATACGGCAGTAATGGCGAACAAGGAGCGCGAGCAACTGCTGAAAAGCATCAACACTCTTGAACGGCAAATGCTAAAGGAGAAGCAACCGAGGAAACGATTTGAGATGCACCAAAGACTTGTGAAAATGAAAGCAAAACTGAATCAATAAGAAAAACGAAATACTTTAATAATATGGAGAAACTAAAAATGCAGACCGCCGATGGTGTGCAGGACAATATCAGCCGAATAGCTGAATTGTTTCCTGAATGTATCACGGAGGTTAACGACCAAATGGGGGGGTGAAACGCTCCATTGACTTTGACAAACTGCGCCAGCTGCTGTCTTCCGATATTGTAGAAGGCAACGAAGAGCGCTATCAGTTTACTTGGCCCGACAAGCGCAAGGCTATCCTTGCAGCCAATGCGCCCATCAACGCCACGCTGCGCCCCTGCCCGGAGGAGAGCGTGGACTTCGACACCACACAGAACCTGTATATCGAGGGCGACAACCTCGATGTGTTGAAATGCCTTAAAGAGACCTATCTGCATAAGGTGAAGATGATTTACATCGACCCGCCTTACAACACCGGCAACGACTTTGTTTATGAAGACGACTTTGCGGAGTCGGCTGCAGAATATCTCGCCAACTCTGGACAGTTTGACGAGCAGGGCAACCGTCTGGTTACGAACACCGAGAGCAACGGACGCTTCCACACCGATTGGCTTAATATGATTTATCCACGATTGAAAGTGGCAAGAGACTTGCTGACGGAGGATGGGGTGATATTTATTTCGATTGATGATAATGAGGTTGAGAATTTGAAGAAGGTATGTGATGAGGTTTTTGGAGAAAGTAATTTTGTCGCACAACTTGTATGGGAAAGAGCATTTGCACCTAAAAATGATGCAAAGTATGTATCTAATAGCCATGATTATATATTAATGTTTTCAAAGAATTTGGATAATTTTGTAATAGGTAGGCTTCCAAGAACGGAAGAAGCAGATGCAAGATATTCTAATCCAGATAATGATCCAAGAGGAGTTTGGCAATCTGATAATTTAACAGTAAAAACTTATTCTCCATCAGGAGATTATCCTATAACATGTCCTTCAGGACGAGTTGTAGAGCCTCCAGCAGGACGCTGCTGGAGTCTCTCAGCGAAAACATTCGCTGAGAGACTCGAAGATAATAGAATTTGGTTTGGGGCTGATGGGAATGGAGTACCTAGGATTAAGAGATTTTTAAGTGAATTAAAGTTTGATGGAATGGCGCCAACTTCCTTACTCTTCTATAAAGAAGTTGGACACAGTCAAGAAGGCTCGCAAGAAGTTATTAAACTTTTTGGTGACAAGGGCGTTTTTGATGGTCCAAAACCAGTTCGTTTGTTAGAGCGACTTATAACTTTAGCTAATCTAAAAGAAGATTCCATTGTCCTTGATTTCTTCTCAGGAAGTGCAACCACAGCACATGCAGTAATGAAGAAGAATGCAGAAAAAGCTAAGCATTGTCGCTTTATCATGGTACAGTTGCCAGAAGAAGTTAGTGATAAGAAAAAAGATCAAGGATACAAGAACATCTGCGAAATCGGCAAAGAGCGCATCCGTCGTGCAGGTGCCAAGATTAAGGCAGACTCTCCGCTCACGACGCAGCACCTCGACACTGGTTTCCGCGTTTTGAAGCTCGACAGCAGCAACATGAAGGAAGTGTTCTATTCTCCGAAAGAAACAGCACAGCAGGACTTGTTCGCTTTGGTAGACAACGTGAAAGACGACCGCACAAGCGAAGACCTCCTGTTCCAAGTAATGCTGGAACTCGGTGCAACACTTGACAGCATGATAGAAGAGAGCGAAGTGGATGGTAAGACTATATTTAATGTAGCCGACGGCTATCTTGTTGCTTGCTTCGACCAAGAAGTATCCGACGAGGTTGTGACAGCCATTGCCAAGATGCAGCCGACGTATGCAGTGCTGCGCGACACCAGCTTAGTAGATGATGCCACAGCAACAAACTTCGAGCAGATCTTCAAGACATACGCACCCAACACCACAACAAAAATCTTGTAAGGATGAAACTGCAATTCAAGATACAACAATATCAAACCGATGCCGTGGAAAGCACCGTCGATATCTTTAACGGACAACCCAACCAGGGACTCTTGGAATACAAGATGGACCAGGGAAAGGTGTACGTTATTGACAACGGCAAGCGCATAGAGCAAAAAGGCATGGGTTTCAGCGAATATGACACAGGCTACAAGAATGGTGAGATAGTGCTTTCTGAGGTCGAATTGCTGAAGAACATTCATCAGATACAGACACAGAACAACATTCACCTTAGTAGTGAGGTGATAAAACGCCTTGGAGCTTGTCAACTTGATATAGAAATGGAGACCGGTACGGGTAAGACCTACGTCTACGTGAAGACAATGTTCGAGCTGAACAAACGCTACGGTTGGACAAAGTTTATCGTCGTTGTGCCCAGCATTGCCATACGCGAAGGAGTGAAGAAGAGTTTCGACATAACGCAGGATCACTTTATGGAGCTGTATGGCAAGAAGGCACGCTACTTCGTTTATAATTCGGACAACCTCAATCAGATAGACACCTACTCGCAGAGTGCCGACATCTCCGTGATGATCATCAATACCCAGGCGTTCAACACCTCGATGAAGGAGGGAGCTAAAAACAAATATGCCCGTATCATATACGACAAGCGCGACGAGTTCGGTTCACGCCGACCAATCGACGTGATAGCAGCCAACCGCCCGATTATCATATTGGACGAACCTCAGAAGATGGGTGGTGCAGCCACGCAGACCGCATTGGCACGCTTCAACCCATTGTTCACGCTCAACTATTCAGCCACACATCGAGAGACCCACAACCCCGTGTATGTGCTCGATGCATTGGATGCCTACAACCAGAAGTTGGTGAAGAAGATAGAAGTAGTAGGATTTGAGCTTCGCAACCTCAAAGGTACGGAAAGCTACATCTACTTCGACAGCGTTGTTCTATCAAAGAATGAGCCTCCTAAGGTGCGCCTGGAGATAGATGTGCAGAGCAAGAGCGGCAACATCAAGCGTACCTACAAGAACGTAGGCGAAGGCGACGACCTCTTTTATCTATCAGGAGAGATGGAGCAGTATCGTGGCTATATGTTGACAGAGATAGATTCTTTGCGTGGAAAGGCTATATTCGGCAATGGCGTGACGTTAAACGTGAAGGATATTCAAGGAAATATCACTGCCGACCATAAGGCACGCATCCAGATACGTGAAACCATCAAGGCACACTTCCGTAAGGAGTCTGCCTTGTTCAAGCGTGGCATAAAGTGCCTTTCGCTGTTCTTCGTGGATGAAGTGGCAAACTACCGCCAGTATGATGAAGACGGCAATCAGCTGTTGGGACGATACGGTGAGATATTCGAGCAGGAGTATATGGCTGAGCTGAACAATAATCAGAACATGTTCGACCCTGACTATATGTCTTATCTTGGAAGCATATCAGCCCACGCCACCCATGCAGGATATTTCTCGATAGACAAGAAAGGGCATGCAATAAATAGTGCATTGAAGCGTGGCAGCGATCAGAGCGACGATATTTCTGCATACGACCTTATCTTAAAGAACAAGGAACGGCTGCTCAGTCTCGACGAGCCTGTGCGCTTCATCTTCTCACATTCGGCTCTTCGTGAGGGTTGGGACAATCCGAACGTCTTCCAGATATGTTCGCTGCGCCAGTCGAATAGCGTTTCACAGAAACGTCAGGAGGTAGGCCGTGGTTTGCGCTTGTGTGTAGACAGGCATGGTGTACGCCAAGACAATGATGCCCTTCCAGAAGAAGTGCATAAGGTGAACCGACTTACCGTAATTGCCAGCGAAGGTTATGCAACCTTTGTGGCAGATTTGCAGCGCGACATCAAGCAAGACCTTTACGACCGTCCGACAAAGGCTGACGTTGACTTCTTCACCGGCAAGATTGTAACCCTTGATGATGGAGCGAAGTACACAATCACGAAGAATGACGCACAGGAAATTTATTTTCAGTTGCGTATGAAGGGCTACATCACCAAAGATGGAGAGGTGACAGAAACATTCCGCAAGGCATGTGCTGAAGAGACCTTGTTGCCTTTAGCAGACGAGTTACAGCCAATGAGCAGTTCGGTGATTAAGCTGGTTCAGAGCATCTACGACCCGAGCGTATTGAATGACATGATTGACGATGGCAGCAAGACAACAACGCCCGACAACAAGCTCAACGACAACTTCATGAAGAAGGAGTTTCAGGAGCTTTGGCGACGCATCAATCATAAGTATGCCTATACCGTCAGCTTTGACAGCGAGGAACTTATTGAAAAAGCGGTAGGCGCAATAAACAGAGAGTTGGAGGTAACCCAACTGAGCTATGTAGTGACACGAGGTGAGCAAAAGGACAATACATCGCTCGACGACATGAAGCATGGCGATATGATGCGACAACAGGAAAGTGCAACAGAGAAACTGAAAACGGATATCGTAAGCAATGTGCGTTATGACTTGTTGGGCAAAATAAGCAGTGCCACACGTCTAACCCGTAAGACAGTTGCAACAATACTTTCAAAGATTCGTCCGTTGAAGTTCAGCATGTATAAGGCTAACCCTGAAGAATTTATACGTAAAGTGACACGTTTGATTCTGGAGCAGAAAGCCACAATCATTGTTGAGCATATCAGCTATAACAGAATAGAAGGAAAGTTTGACAGTGACATCTTCACGCAAGAGAAACACGGAACAATAGACCGTGCCTTCGAGGGCAAGAAGAGCATTGTGGATTATGTGTTTACCGATAGCGAGGGAGAACGGGAGTTTGTTGGTCAAATAGACACAGCAAAGGAAGTGGCTGTATATGCCAAGCTGCCAAAGGGATTCCATATTCCGACACCAGTAGGCAACTATTCTCCCGACTGGGCTATAGCGTTCCAAGAAGGCGAGGTGAAGCACATCTATTTTGTAGCAGAGACAAAAGGCTCAATGTCGAGTATGGACTTGCGCGAAATAGAAAAGGGCAAGATTGCTTGTGCTGAAAAACTCTTTTTTCAAATATCTACATCCAACGTTAAGTATGGTAAAGTGGATAGCTTTGAGACACTGATGGATATTGTGAAATAAGAAGTAAAAACAGAAGTACCATTTTCATAGAAAGTGTTTTTGTTGTATCGGAGACACCACAAAATGCAATTAGGGCTTCCTTACTCTCCAAATGTAGTTACTTTTGGAGAGTAAAGAAGCCCTTAATTATTCGCTCATCAGCAACTTCTTGAAGTCGCTGAACTCCTTCGACATGGCTATGCTCTTCTTCTCGCCCTTCATAAATGCTGCAAGACGTTCGGGTATTGCAACCTCGGCGTTGATAGCCGATTCTACAGTGTCCTTGAACTTGGCTGGATGAGCTGTCTCGCCAAACACGCCCACTTCACCGTCGAGCAGAAGGTCTTTCAATGCCTGATAGCCGCATGCTCCGTGTGGGTCGAGGATGTAGTGGTTCTGGTCGTAGCACTGGCGCATGGTTTGGCGTATCTGCTCGTCGCTGTATGTAGCACCGCTCATCAGACTTGAAATCTTTTTCCAGTCGCCCTTGAAGAGGTCGTTGATGCGTGCGAAGTTGCTCGGGTCGCCTACGTCCATGGCATTAGCAATGGTCTGAATGCTTGGGCGTGGATTGTACTCGCCAGTCTGCAGATACTTGTAAACGATGTCGTTGGCATTGTTGGCAGCGATGAAACGCTTTACGGGCAATCCCATTTCTCTGCCGAATATAGCTGCTGTGATGTTGCCGAAGTTGCCGCTCGGCACACATATTACGTATCCGTGCTCCTTGCCAATGCGCTTCAGCTGTGCGTAGGCGTAGAAATAGTAGAATGCCTGCGGAAGGAAACGTGCCACGTTGATGGAGTTGGCAGAGGTAAGCTTCATGTGCTTGTTAAGCTCGTCGTCCATGAACGCTTGCTTTACAAGAGCCTGGCAGTCGTCAAACACACCGTCAACCTCAATGGCTGTGATGTTCTGTCCGAGTGTGGTGAACTGGCTCTCCTGAATCTTGCTAACCTTGCCCTTTGGATAGAGCACGTATACATGGATGCCCTCTACACCAAGGAAACCATTGGCTACAGCCGAACCAGTGTCGCCACTTGTAGCTACAAGTACATTGACATTCTTGGTTCCCTCTTCGCGTATGAAGTATTGCAGCATACGCGCCATGAAGCGTGCGCCTACATCCTTAAATGCAAGTGTTGGTCCGTGGAAGAGTTCGAGCGAGTAGATATTCTGTTCAACTTCCTTTATGGGGCAGTCGAACGCCAAGGTGTCGTATACGATGCGCTTTAGGTCGTCTGCCTTGATGTCTTCGCCGAAGAAGGCATCTGCCACCTTGTATGCTATCTCCTGAAACGAGAGCTTATCGATGTTTTCAAAAAAGTCCTTAGGCAGTTTCTTTATGTGTTCTGGCATATAGAGACCGCGGTCAGGTGCAAGTCCTTTTACTACTGCCTCGTGCAGAGAGGCGAGGGGTGCTGTATGGTTGGTGCTGTAATATTTCATAGAATTTTAATGTTAAGTGTTAATTGTTAAGTGTTAAATTGCAGGAACGTCTATGCCCATAAACATGTCCATGAACTCTGTAAGGTGCAGCATGCCGTAGCTACCGTTTACGCAACTCACTTCGCTGTATGTCTTAACGTTGTCAGGTTCTATTCCGGGATACCATACGGCGAAAGGCACAGGCTCTTTCATGTGCGTGCGTATCTCCACCGGAGTGGGATGGTCGGGCATTAAGGCTATGCATACAGGCTCGTCCCACTTTGACACCTCATTATATATAGGGTCTACCATACGGCTGTCGAGGTTTTCGATGGTGCGAAGCTTCAGTTCCAGGTCGCCGTCATGTCCTGCTTCATCGCTTGCTTCGACATGAACGAATACGAAGTCGTCATTGCGCAGAGCGTCAATAGCGGCTTGTGCCTTTCCTTCATAATTGGTATCGGCAAGTCCTGTAGCGCCTGGCACGATGATGTTGTGCAATCCTGCGTAATGGCCGATGCCACGTATCAGGTCGACAGCTGAAATCACATCGCCTCGCTTTATCTGCGGATACATCTCCTGAAGCGTCTTCATCTGCGGACGATATCCGCCTCCCCAAGGCCATATACAGTTAGCCTCGTCTTTGCCTTCGGCACGTCTTGCTATGTTTAGCGGAGCTTGTGCAAGCACTTTCTGCGATTTCAGAATCAGGTCGTTCAGCAGGTCGGCGGTCTGTTGTGCCGTCATTCTGTCGGATGATTCGTCTTCGTTGAATTTCTCGCCATTGTCTTCATATCCCGGTTCGGGAGTGACGAGCAATTCACGCCACTGCTCATTGGGATGGTCGTGGGGTGGGGCGCATGTTATATGCTTGTTGCCACCTCTTATTATAAGTAAGTGTCGGTATTGTATTCCCTTGATAAACTCCACACGGTCGTTGCCCAGCTTCTCGTTCAATAGGTTGATGAGTTGCTGGCTGTCGTCGGTAGTAAGGTGCCCGCCGTGGTGGTTCTTTATCTTGCCGTCGGCAATGCAGATGATGTTACAGCGCAAGGCGAAGTCGTCGGGGCGCATGTCGTAGCCTATTGAAGCTGCTTCCAATGGTCCGCGGCCTTCATATACCTTATTCATGTCATAGCCAAGGATAGTGGCATTAGCCACCTCGCTGCCCGGTAGAAATCCGTCGGGCACGGTATTGAGTCGTCCGGTTCGTCCTATGCGAGCCAGATGGTCCATGTTTGGTGTGTTGGCATACTCAAGGAGGGTCTTGCCTTCGAGTCGGTCGACAGCATGATCTGCCATGCCGTCGCCGAGGATTATCATGTGTTTCATGGGTAATTCTTTTTAGACGTTAGCGATAGACATGATATTGGCGAATACGCCCGCAGCTGTTACACTTGCTCCAGCTCCGTAACCCTGTATGAGCATTGGGTATTCGCGATAGCGCTCAGTGGTGAGCGATACCACGTTGTTGCTGCCCTCAAGATTATAGAACGGATGGCGCATGTCGACCTCTTTGAGTGCCACGTTGGTCTTACCGTGGTCGAATGTTGCTACGAAACGCCAGCGCTTGCCTTCGGCTTCGAGTCGCTTGCGACGCTCTTCAAAGTCGGCATCAAGCTGTGGCAGCTTCTTCCAGAAGTCGTCGATTGTGCCCTCGAAGAACGAGTCTGGTATGAACAGATGCTTCTCAACATCAGCCTTCTCTACCTTATATCCAGCCTCACGGGCGAGAATTACGAGTTTGCGAATTACGTCCTTGCCCGAAAGGTCGATGCGTGGGTCTGGTTCGCTATATCCTTGCTCCTTGGCGCGGCGTACTGCCTCCGACAGTGGTACGTCTGCCGAAATCTCATTGAATATAAAGTTGAGCGTACCGCTAAGCACAGCCTCAATCTTCAATATCTCGTCGCCCGAGTTGCGCAGGTCGTTGATGGTTCCGATGATAGGCAGTCCGGCTCCTACATTGGTTTCGTAGCGGAATTTTACGCCACGTGCCAGAGCAGTCTCCTTCAGTCGGATGTAGTTGTCGTACGATGAAGATGCTGCAATCTTATTGGCTGCAATCACCGAGATGTTATGCTCGAGGAACGACTGGTAGAGCAGTGCCACGTCCTTGCTGGCTGTACAGTCTACAAACACGCTGTTGAAGATGTTCATGCTGATAATCTCGTCGCGCAAGGCATTGTCGTTGCATAAAGGTGCCTGCTCGAGCTGTTCGCGATATGTAGTAAGGTCGATACCGTCGCGGTTGAATATGGCTTTCTTCGATGATGCTATTCCCACTACGTTTAGCTTCAGTCGCTTGGTGCGTTTCAGCTCTTCATATTGATCGTGAATCTGCTCCAGAAGCTGTCCGCCCACAGTTCCCACACCGCATATAAAGAGGTTGAGCACCTTGTATTCAGAAAGGAAGAACGAGTCGTGTATTACGTTGAGCGCCTTGCGCAGGTATTTGCTGTCTACTACAAACGAGATGTTGGTCTCCGATGCACCCTGTGCACATGCTATCACGCTGATACCGCTTCTGCCAAGAGTGCCGAAGAGTTTGCCGGCAATGCCAGGTGTGTGCTTCATGTTCTCGCCTACGATAGCTATTGTAGCCAATCCGCTTTCGGCATGCATTGGGAACATGGCGCCCGTCTCTATCTCCTTGGCAAACTCGTTGTTGAGCACCTCTACAGCAGCCTGCGAGTCCTGATCGCGCACACCGATAGATGTAGAGTTCTCTGACGATGCCTGCGACACCATAAACACGCTTATGCCATTGTCGGCAAGAGCGGTAAAGATGCGTCGGTTGACACCGATGACACCCACCATCGACAGACCTGTTACGGTGATGAGGGTAGTGCCGTTGATGCTCGAAATACCCTTGATGGGTTTGGAATCCTTGGCTATTTGGGCCTTGATGATGGTTCCCTCTGCATCAGGATTGAATGTGTTCTTTACGCGTATAGGTATATTCTTAATGCAAACGGGGTATATCGTAGGCGGATAAATTACCTTTGCACCAAAGTTGCAAAGCTCCATAGCCTCGATATAGCTCAGTTCGTTGATAGTGTATGCTGTCTTGATAACTCGTGGATCGGCGGTCATGAAGCCGTCTACATCTGTCCATATTTCGAGTATATCAGCATCGAGTGCTGCCGCAATGATAGCTGCTGTATAGTCGGAACCACCGCGTCCGAGGTTGGTAATCTCGTCGGTGTCGCGGTCCATACTGATAAAACCTGGAACAAGTGAGATGCGTGGCAGGTCGCTGAATGTGCGACGCACCAGTCGGTTGGTGAGTTCAGAATCGAGAGTGTTCTTGTGGTTCTTCTGCACGGTCTTGATGAAGTCGCGCGAGTCAAACCACTTGGCACCATGCACAAGCGTAGCTACAATGTTAGAGCTAAGGCGTTCGCCGTAGCTTACGATAGCGTCTTGTGTCTTCTTAGAAAGGTCGTGGATAAGGAACACGCCAAAATATATAGAGCGCAACTGTTCAAACAGCGAATCGACAATATTGAACAGGTTTTCGCGCTTGCGTGTATCGGTGATGATGGTGTCAATCATCTTATGGTGGCGGTCCACCATGGCTTGAAACTCTTCCTTCCATGCTTCGTCGCCCTTAAGTGCAAGCTGCGAAGTGGCAAGGAGCTTGTCGGTGATGCCACCAAGGGCACTGACAACAATAATTACCGGCTGTTTCTGAGCCTCTTTCTCTACAATAGCCTTCAGGCTGAGAATACTCTCTACGGAACCTACTGAGGTTCCGCCAAATTTCAATACTTTCATTCTTCTTGTTCTTTGGTTAATGCCTCCATACAAAGGAGGCGGATTGTGTTTCGGTGCAGTGGCTTGCCGGCGCAGCGAGACTGGCTTCTGCATCATGCCTCAATACGAGAGAGGAATGGGCAAGACTCCTTGGTCTGCTTTTCAATACTGCGCGACAGCGGGGCGTAACAGCACCGTGTCGTGACATAAAGCTTTAATAAAGTGTCGGCAAATTTACGAAAAATAAATGTTATGTCAATAGAAAATGAAAGAAAAATTACAATTTTACATAATTCTATCGGTAGTAATAAACAAATCGTAGTGAAAAACGGTTGGGTTGTGATAATTGATTGCTCAAGCTTATTGCGGCTCATCCGATAAACCAGGGGGATTAAGCATATAGTTTTGTAAGTCTGAAAAG
>OIZO01001068.1_pt1 | contig 15557 bp, 16 predicted proteins | sample 1588551 | NCBI WGS metagenome assembly OIZO01 (sample SAMN03283271) | human gut metagenome | biome: human-associated habitat; material: feces | host: Homo sapiens | place: Peru | collected 2012 | reverse complement strand
CTGAGCAACTCGAAAAGATACGAGCTGTCAACATCGGGCAATGGTACACCTCACAACAATATCCCGCCTTACGTCGCCATGTACGTTTGGAAGCGCATTGCTTAACGAAAGGAGTATCTGACGATGAAAATTATTGACATCAACGGCAACCCCATGGAAACCCCCGACCTGTCTTTGGGCTGGCTGGAAGACAAGACACAGACCATCCACCACGATGCTGTGGCGGGCGTGGAAGAGGTGAGCCACTACGAGACCCTTGCCGAGTACCCCAACGGCGGAAAGGACGTGCAGAAAGTGGTGGACGTGCCCGGCGTGGAAGCGAAAGACGCTTGGGACGAGGAAGAGCAGGTGCAGGTGTACCACCTGTACACTGCCGAAGAGCTGGCTGCGCAGGAAGAGGCGCGCAAGAAGCAGGAAGCAAAGGAAAAGCTGCCGGAGACGGTGGCTGACCTGATGCAGCAGCTGACCGACCTGCAGCTTGCCCTGTGTGAACTGTACGAAAGGAGTGATGCCTGATGGCAAAGATCTATGCGGCCCTGATCCGCAAGGGGCTCAAAACGCCGGACGATGTCCCCGCCCGGCTGCGGGACGCGGTGGCAGCCCTGCTGCAGGAGGACGCCCATGCTTAACGCCTATTCCCGCCGGAAGGACGGCAATGCCCTGCTGAGCCGCAGCTTCCGGGTGCGGGAATTTGCCTGCAGGGACGGCTCCGACCCGCTTTTCGTGGACAGCGCGCTGGTACAGCTGCTGCAGGACATCCGGGATCACTTCGGTGCGCCGGTGGTCATTACCAGCGGCTACCGCACCGCCGCCCACAACAAGGCCGTGGGCGGTGCCCCCTACAGCCAGCACTGCTACGGCAGAGCCGCCGACATCCGGGTGGCCGGTGTTCCGGTGGAGCAGCTTGCCGCCTATGCGGAAACTCTGCTGCCCGGCACCGGCGGCATTGGCCGCTACCCGGCAAAGGCGGGCCGGGCAGTGGGCTGGGTTCATGTGGACGTGCGCCCCGTCAAGAGCCGATGGACAGGCTGAGGGGGTGAGCCCAGTGGAAAGCATCCTGTCCGCCGTGATCGCCGGTGCCGTGACCCTGATCGGTGTGCTGATTGCCAACAGCCGCAGTCAGGCCGTGACCGACACCAAGCTGGAAGAACTGACCCGCGAGGTGCGCGAGCACAACAATTTCGCCCGCCGCGTGCCCATTCTGGAAGAGCAGATGAAGGTGGCCAACCACCGCATCGCCGACCTTGAGAACCACGAACGAATGAAAGAGAGGAACTGATTTATGGAACTGAGCAACAAGATCTCCACCGCTACCCTGGCCCGCACCGCTGTGCTCCTGCTGGCCCTGACCAATCAGGTGCTGAGCGCAATGGGCAAGCCCGTGCTGCCCATCGAGAGCACCACCGTGGAGCAGCTGGTCACCGCCGGCATCACCACCGTGGCCGCCCTCATCAGCTGGTGGAAGAACAACAGCTTCACCGCTGCCGCCGTGGCCGCCGACAGCTACCTGGCCCAGCTGAAGCAGAAGCAGTGATCGCCGACTGCCCTATATAAGGTAAGAGGGCAAGGCCCCCGGAGACGCAGGTTTCCGGGGGCCTTTTTTCGTCTGCAGCAGGGCGGCAGGAGAAATTCCAGCCGGTTCTTTGCCAGAAATTCCGTCCCTCAAAAAGTGATTTTCCGCAACAATCCGCACACTCTGCACCAGTACCGCAACCGCATCATTTCACGTCCGCAACAGTTTCTCTTTTTTCTGCAACAAATTCTTGTGATTTGTGCAAAATATCCAATTCAGACTTTGGAATATTTTCACAAATCATGCGTTTCTACATATTTTTTCTTGACAACCCGCACCAGAAAATGGTATAAAAGAAGTAGGATAGCAAGCCTCGAAATATGTCCATTCTATGGGACAGTGGTAATGCGTAAAAGACTTGACACCATTTGAAAGGAGCCACCCATTATGACAAACAAAAACTTAAAACTCGCTGCAATGTCCGTAGCACTTACCGCCTGCGTTGCCGCCCAACCCCTGGTGGCTCACGCAGTAGACGCTCCTGCGGACCCTGAAGGCAAGGACGCCGACCCCAAGGCCGCTTTGGAGGAAGGTTCCGACCAGAAGGACCCGGAGGGCAAGGACCCTGCCCAGGAGACCGGCAAGGACCAGGTGGAGGCCCCTGTGAACCAGGAGGCCGACAAAAAGGAACAGGACCCTGCCTTTGCCCCGGATACGGAGTCTAAGGATGTAGAGATCGACTACAAGGACCCCCAGCCGGACCCCAAGGACCCCGACACCACCATCACCGAGGGCGACGTCATCGACACCAGCAAGAAGGATGAGGAGACTGGCGAGACGGGCAAGATCGGTGAGGCCACCAAGACCGAGACCGTGGACCCCGACGCCTCCACCACTGAGGTAGAGATGGGCAAGACCACCACCCACCCCGACGGCAGCACCACCACGCCCGGCACCCAGACCACCACTGACCAGGGCTCCGGCGAGGCCGAGGCCGAGACCAAGACCGAGACCAAGGAGACTGGCGACAAGGAAAAGGAGGAGAAGGGCCAGATCGACCTGAACCAGGAGCTGGGCGAGGACCGCTCGAAGCTGACCTGGGAGGGCGTGGACGCCGAAGCCGGGAAGACCCAGGAAGAAAAAGCCAAGTTCAACGGCTATACCATCCAGGAATCCAAGCCCTCTGCGGACGGCAACTCCAAGGAGCTGACCCTGAAAAAGACCGTACCCGGGGAGCCAAAGCGCCTTTCTGCCGAGGATATCGCCAAGCTGATGGACGAGACCGAGCACCTGGAGAAAAAAGAGGACGGCACCTATACCCTGAAAAAGACCGAGGACATCCTGGATGAGGAGGGTAATGTCATCGGCACCCGTACCACGGTGTACCAGGTTACCAAGGACTCGGTGCAGACCACCACCGAGACCACGCTGAAGATCCGGATGGATAAGGGCACTGAACCGGGCGAAAAGGACCTGAACACCGAGATCCAGAAGCCGGACATCAAGGACGAGACTACCGAAAAAGTCATTCTCCCCTCCACGGAGCTGGAAAATATCCTCAAGAACCCCGAAACCAAACAGAACGGCAACACCTACACCTATACTGAGACCATCCAAAATGAGGACGGCACCACCACCATCCGGGAGTACACCATCACCAAGACCGATGAGGCCCGGGGCCATCAAGAATGCCCTGCGGACTGCTGCCCAGAAGTATAAAATCACCCTCACTGAGGATGAACTGAAGGGTATCGACCTTGCAGGCGACACTCTGACCGTCACCCGGGAAAAGGACGGCCAGACCATCACCTACACCTTCCACTATACTGAGGCAGGTGTCAAATATTCTGGGCCCACCGCCACTGGCGACACCACCGTGGACGGCAAGGACGCCGAGGACGTGAAGGAGACCACCGTGACCGGCACCGCCTATGTCACCAGCGGCACCATCTCCTGGTCCAAGCAGGACGAGAATGGCAACTATACGGCCTCCGGGACCCTCAAGCCCGGTGACACCCACATTTCTTCTAAGCCCGAGATTCCCAAAGGCGACAATGTGGTCTTTACCCAGAAAGACGATGCTGCCGTCTACACCGTGACCACCAAGAACGACGACGGCAGCATCACCGAGACCATCTACACCTTTAGAGAAGGCGTCGTCTCCCTTGATTCTTACGAGAAGAAGCAGGCCGCTTGGGAAGCTCTTGCCAAGGCAGAGAACAAAACGGTCCAGCAGCTGAAGGACGAGGGCTACACCATCAGTGACATTCAGTTTGATACTATCACCAAAAACACCTGGACCGTGGAGACCAGGACCCGCAAGACCGAGACGACGAAGGAAACCCTTAACCAAACTCTAGTAGACGACACCTGGACCCTGACGGGCACCACCCTCAAAACCAAGGACGGCCAAATCTACAAGAACCTGAAGAAGAACTCTGACGGCACCTACACCGCCACCAAGGAGGATGGCGACAAGACCATCACCTACACCTTTACCCTTGGGGAAGAAAAGGACCTGGATGAACCCACCATCAAGGCCATGCTGGCTGCGAAGTTCCCGGAATCCAATGGCCAGATCACTTTGGATACCACTGCTAAGACTGCCACCTACAAGGTCGGCGAAACCACCGTTACCATCGACTACCGCAGCCTGAGCAAAAAGACCCTGAAGATCGACACATCGGTCAGCGAGGCTGTCTCCGTGACAGATACCATAAAGACCGACGCAGACCTGAAGGCCGCACAGGATAGGCTGTACGAGGCACTGAAGGAGAAAGTAAAATCCATCAAGCTGCAGGAGGGCGAGGAGCTCTGGATCGGTGACCTGCAGATCACGAACATTGAGACCCAGAAAGAGGAGATCATCAAGCACTTTACCACGGCTGTGTCCCACGAAAATATGTCCCAGCAGGCCCTCATCGCCGCCCTGAACGCCCAGGCCGACGAGGCAAAAACGACAAAAGTGACCGTGAACGAGGGCACCAAGTATCAGGAGGAGCTGAAGAACTACTACTCCGGTGATGAGAACCTCAAGCACAAACCCAAGGATCCCCCCAAGCACTGGAATGGACAGCCTAAAGAATTGGAGAAGGGAGACGGCATCACCCACCTGGACCTGGCCTCCGGTGCCAAGATGAACAAGCTGCCGGATGTAAACGGCAACGTGACCACGACCGACTGCGTGCTTCTTGCCAAGGGCCAGAAGCTGGAATGGAACTACGACGCTGGAAAACTGTTGGCAGATCAGTCCACCCTGAAGGGCTCCGATAAGAACCATACGGTGGGCCTGCAGGACTATATCTCCAAGGACACCGAGGACGGCAAGGGCTATCACTACGAGTATGACCGCCTCGATGATAAAAACAACAACCCCGAGAAGAGTGCCTTCTACAAGCTCACCGGCACCGTAGCCTATGATGCGCTCAAGAATAAAGATGGTACCATTACCACGTACTCCGGTTGGAACGCCGAGAGAGATGCCGTCAACGACTACCTGAAGGCCGTTGGGCGCAAGGGTGAAAGCTACGATACCCTCAACTGGAAACAGAAGCAGGAGATCCTCGGTACCTATGTGGTGCCCATCACCAATGACAGCAGCTTTGGGAGTTACACCACCTACCAGGTCTACACCAAGACTGCCGAGATGACCTCCTACGGCTACATGACCCGGGACGCCAACACCTGCGTCAACAGCACCTTTGGCCGCCAGTACGACAGCTGGGATAATCCCGAACACTACAAAAACTGGGACTATATCGGCGGCTATGACCTGATGATCAGCGACCTGGTGCAGGTCAGCGAGGGCAAGGTAGTGGGCCAGACCCAGTCCAGCATCAAGACCCTTTGGGCTCCCCTGGCTATCCGCTCCACCCAGAGCCTGGAGAACAAGAGCCTGCAGCTGGACGCCAAGCACACCAGCACCCCTAAGACCGAAACCGAGAACCTTGGCAGCGGCTATGAGGAGAAGGGCAGCTTCACCTACGACGTTTCCTACAACCATACCGATACCTACCACGACAACTGCAACAAGGGCGTCAAGGGTACCGGCACGGGCAAGTACAAGACCTTTACCCAGCTGCTGAAGGAGAAGTTCTCCGGCAAGGGCGAGACCAGCTACGATACCGGCAAGGTCAGCTACACCTACCGCACCACAGAAAATGTGGACACCACGGCCCTGACCAAGGACACCAAGAACACCACCACCGCCAAGGCAACCTACAACTTTACCACCGTAGCCCGGAAGAACTTTACCGTCACCACCCCTGCGGACCCGGAGGAGCCCACGCCTCCCCAGGAGGAAGAAGTAGAGACCCCGGACGAAGTCGTGACCCCGGAGACCCCCGAGCTGCCTGCTGTGCAGGATGCCACCCCGGATGAGGTCGTCCTCCCGGCTGAGCCCGAGCTGCCCGCCGTGCAGGATGCAACCGCACTGCCGCAGACCGGCGTGAACTGGTTCACCGCTCTGGGCATGGCATTCAGCGGCATGCTGCTGATGGTCGTAGGCGCATTCACCAGCCTCAAGTACAAGGAAAAGCACTGATGCTTTCCCCTTCCAACGTGATCCACGTCAAGTCGTAAACGCATAGAAAGGGCCTCCCCATTCCGGGGAGGCCCTTTCGTGTTGTGTTCGGCCTATGCTTCCGCTTTGGCAGCGCGGTACCACTGTACCAGCTTTTCGGCGTCCTGCCAGCCCTTGCGGTACATGGCTTCCAGACTCTGTTTGTCCTTGGTCAGGGTGGAGACATGCCCTCGGTGCTGTCGGGCGCAATGACGCACCCTGTGCCCGCCGCCCACATCAATGATGCCAAATTTCATCGGCTCTGCCCCCTGTCTGCATTTTCCACATCAGTATAAACCGTTTGTGGAAAATTTGCACCAGGCAGCTTGCGTTGTTTGTCCAAAACCGGTCGCACAGCGCACCGCACACAGCAAAAGCCGCCCCGCAGGCCGGAACTTCCGGTGCCTGCGGGGCGGCTTTTTGCATTTATGAAACGGAGGAAAACGCTCAGAGGTCTGCGCCGTTGGAGCGGATGACCTTCTGATACCAATCGAAAGAATCTTTTTTGCTGCGGGCCAGCGTACCGGTGCCGTCGTCCTGCTTGTCCACATAGACGAAGCCGTACCGCTTGCTCATCTCGCCGGTGGAGGCAGACACCAGGTCGATGCCGCTCCAGGCGATGTAACCCATCAGGTCCACGCCGTCGGACACAGCCTGCTTGACCGCCTCGATGTGACGGCGCAGGTAGTCGATGCGGTAATCATCGTGGACACTGCCGTCGGGCTCCACCGTGTCGTGGGCACCCAGACCGTTTTCCACCAGGAACAGCGGTTTCTGGTAGCGGTCGTACAGCTGGTTCATAGTGATGCGCAGGCCCAGCGGGTCGATGGCCCAGCCCCACTGGCTGGTCTGCAGATAGGGGTTCTTCACCGAGCGCACCACGTTGCCGTCGTTCACGGCCTTGCCCTCCAGGCTGGCCGCCACGCAGCGGCTGGCATAGTAGCTGAAGGAGATGAAGTCCACGGTGTTCTCCCGCAGCAGGGCGTCATCGCCGGGCTCAGTGTGCAGCTGCACCTGCTTTTCCGCAAACAGCTTGCGGGCGTAGCCGGGGTAGCGGCCCCGCACCTGCACGTCGATGAAGAGCAGGTTTTCCTGCTCCTTCTGCACCGACTCCCAGACGTCCTCCGGGTTGCAGGAGTAGGGGTAGAAGCTGCCGCCGGCCAGCATGCAGCCCACCTGATTGGCGGGGTCGTACTGATGGGCCAGGCGGGTGGCCGTGGCGCTGGCCAGCAGCACATGGTGGGCCGCCTGATAGATCACCTGACTGCGGTTCTCGCCCTCCTGGAAGGCGATGCCTGCCCCGGAGAAGGGGCTGTGCAGCAGGATGTTGATCTCGTTGAAGGTAAGCCAGTAGTGCACAAGGCCGGAGTATTCTTTGAAGCAGGTCTCGGCGTAGCGGGCAAAGCATTCCAGCGTTTTGCGGCTGCGCCAGGAGCCGTACTGCTCCACCAGACCCATGGGGATGTCAAAGTGGCACAGGGTGACCAGCGGCTCAATGCCGTACTTCCGGCACTCCTGGAACACATTGCGGTAAAAGGCCACGCCCTCCGGGTTGGGGGTCCGTTCATCGCCGTGGGGGTACAAGCGGGACCAGGAGATGGAGGTGCGGAACACCTTCAGCCCCAGCTCTGCCATCAGGGCGATGTCCTCTTTGTAATGGTGGTAGAAGTCCACGCCGGTGTGGCTGGGGTAATACTCCCCTGCCTGCAGCGTCGGGTGGGGCGTGCCGCCCAGCTTGACCTCCATGCGGTGGACACCGTGGGGCATCATGTCGATGTTGCTCAGGCCGCGGCCGCCCTCGTTGTAAGCGCCTTCGGCCTGATTGGCCGCAATGGCAGCACCCCAGAGGAAATTTTCGGGCAGATTGTAATCAGACATGGGGATCACTCCTCTTCCGGGAGATCCTCAAAGCCGATCACCAGCGTCAGCACAAAGGACAGCACGATGGACAGTACCGAGATGCCGGCGATCCAGGCGATGCTCACACCGGGGTTGGCCGGGTCGATGAACTGCACGCCGGTGAGCACGCTGGGCGACACCATGGAACGGCTGGCCAGACCTGCCATGCCGGCCAGGCAGCCGCAGACGAAGCCGGTGATCAGGGAAGCGATCAGGGGGCGCTTCAGGCGCACGGCCACGCCGTACAGGGCGGGCTCGGTGGTGCCGGCGATCAGAGCAGAGGAAGCAGCGGCCAGAGCGGTCTGGCGCAGCTCGCTGTTCTTGGTCTTGAAGGCAACGGCCAGGGACACACCGCCCAGGGACAGGTTTGCACCAATCTCAGAGGGCATAACGGTGCCCTCCATGCCGGTCTCGGAGATGGTCTGCAGGATGGTGGGGGTGAACACGCGGTGCATGCCGGTGATGACCAGCAGGGGCCAGAGGGCGCCCATGATGCCCACAGCCAGGAAGCCCAGCTTAGCCTGCACGAAGTAGACGAATGCGGAGATGCCCTCGCCGATCATGATGCCGACCGGGCCGACCACGATGATCGCAATGGGAGCAGCAATGAGGAAGATCAGCATGGGCTTGAGGAAGTTCTTGGTGACAGCCGGGGTGATCTTGTCGATGGCGCGCTCGATGTAAGACAGGATCCAGGTCATGCACAGGGCCGGGATGACGGTGTAGGTGTACTTGACGCCCACCACCGGGATGCCCAGGAAGTGCACGGCGGTGTCGCCGACCGTGACCGCCTCCATCATGGTGCGGAAATCCGGGTGCAGCATCAGGCCTGCAATGGCAATGGCGATGAACATATTGGTGTTGAACTTCTTGGAAGCAGAAGCGGCCACCATCACCGGCAGGAAGTAGAAGGCTGCGTCACCGATGGTGTTCAGGATCTTGTAGGTCTCACCGTCGGCCGACAGCACACCAACCATGCCCAGCAGCATGACCAGCAGCTTGACCATGGAGCCGCCGATGATGGCGGGGATCAGCGGGGACATGGTGCCCACGATGGCATCCAGAATGTTGTTGCCCACCTTCTTCAGGGTCAGGGGCTCCTTCTTCTCGCCGCGGGCCACCTGGCTTGCCTCGCCGAAGTCGCCCATCTTGAGCACTTCGTTGTAGGCCTCTTCCACATGGTTGCCAATGATGATCTGGTACTGGCCGCCCTGGTTCACGACGCCCATCACGCCGTCGGTCGCCTTGACGGCTGCGTCGTTGATCTTGCCCTCGTCCTTCACCACGAAGCGAAGGCGGGTCATGCAGTGGGTCACGCTGGCAATGTTCTCCACACCGCCGATGTTCTCCACGATCTTTTTGGAGATCGCAGCATAATCTTTTGCCATGATTGTTTCTCCTTTACCTTTTCAACTCATCCAATTTCCGGTCGAAGTACTTCTGATGCGTCCATTATAGACGCAGGCAGGTGGTTTGTCAGCAGTTTCCGGGCATAAAAAAACAAGTGCCGTTTTTTTGCACTTGTTTTTTCCAGGTAACACCCTGTTTTTTTATTTTGGACTTTTTTCAGATGGCCGCCGGGCCCTCGGAGGTGTAGCGGTAGAGCTTTTTGCCAAGCCGTTCCACGATGCTCATGGCCGGGAGCTGGGTCGTCACATCGTAGACTCCCAGCCGTTCGTAGGTGACATAATAGGCCAGATTATAGTCCGAGAGTTTTGCGATGGTGCAGTTTTCCGTGTTGGTCACGCTGAGGATCTGGCAGTTCTGCTCCTTGAAGCGCATCACATGGCCGATGGTGTCGCGGGACTCACCGGACACCGAAAACACGATCACCAACGAATTTTCCACGAATCGGCTCTCGGTGGGGTAGTGGGGCTCGTCGATGTACAGGCAGAACTTGCCCATGCTGGAAAAATAGCGTGCCCCGTACTTGGCCACGATGCCGGACATGCCGCTGCCTACAAAAAAGATGTGCCGGGCCTGAAAAATGACCCTGGTCAGCATGTCCAGCTTCTGCTCAAACTCCGCCGAGCAGGTCTTTTTCAAAAAGTCGATGACCTCCGACACATCGTCCTTGACCGGCGGCTGCTTTGCCTGTTCCAGATGCTGGCGCAGCCGGATCTTGAACTCCGCGTAGCCGTCGCAGCCCGCCTTTTTGCAGAACCGGAGGATGGTGGAGGTAGACACATGGGCGGCATCCGCAAACTCCCGGATGCGCATATAGCACACCTTGTCCGCGTTCCGCACAACATACTTATAAACTTCCAGCTCCAGATCATTCAGGCTGCAGATCATCTCTTCGCTGAACATCGGCCGCCCCTCCCTCGTGGTGGTTTTTGTTCCAGTATACTGTATTTTTTGTCGCGTTACAATTCCCCTGCTCAGAAAAAAGCCGCCGCACGGTGGCAGGGCCGTGCGGCGGCAGAAACATGCTTTGGGGAACCGATCAGATCAGGCTCAGGGCCTCTTCGTCGCCCACGAGGGTGAAGTCGGGGTGCATCTGCAGGATGCTGGCGGGCACTTCCGGGGTGACCGGGCCGAAGAAGGCCTTCTTCACGATCTCGGCCTTGCCGGTGCCGTTGACCACCATCAGCACCTTACGGGCCTGCATGATGGTCTTGATGCCCATGGTGTAGGCCTGCTTGGGCACCAGGTCTACGTTGCCGTCAAAGAAGCGCTTGTTGGCCTCGATGGTCTCCTGGGTCAGGTCCACACAGTGGGTCTCCAGCTCAAAGGCCTCGCCCGGCTCGTTGAAGCCGATGTGGCCGTCGTGGCCGATGCCCAGCAGCTGCAGGTCGATGCCGCCCACAGCGTGGATGATCTGGTTGTACTTTGCGCAGGCATCCTCTGCATCGGGGTTGGTGCCGTCCGGCAGGTTGATCTTTGCAGGGTCGATGTTCACCTTATCGAACAGATTCTTGTGCATGAAGCTCCAGTAGCTTTCCGGGTGCTCCTTGGGCAGGCCGCGGTACTCGTCCAGATTGACGGTGGTCACCTCAGAAAAATCGATGTCGCCCTTGTTGTACCAGTCCACCAGCTGTGCATACGCGCCCACGGGGGTGCCGCCGGTGGCCAGACCCAGCACGCAGTTGGGCTTCATAATGACCTGTGCCGAAATGATATTGGCTGCCTTGCGGGACATATCCGCATAATCCTTTGCACGAATGATCTTCATCACAAACGACCTCACTTATCATCTTTTTTGCCGCTCTGCACGGGCTGCGCAGAGCACTTCTGTGTTTAGTTTATCACATTTCGCAGACAAGCGCCAGTCATCCCGGCCATCTTTTCGGCGTGTTTGCACAAAAAGATGCAAAGTTCCACCCTTTGGGCCGACATTTCCGGTCATGAATGCGCAAAAACGCCGCCGGGCGTTTCCACACCGGCGGCGCTGCATGTTGAAAGATCAGTTTCCGCTGCACAGGCCGCAGGCGGCACAGGCGGCGGGGGTGGCGGCACAGCCGCCAAGGGCGGTCTCGCGCAGCTCGGCAGGCAGACGCTTGCCCACGGCGTACATGGCGTCCAGCATCTGGTCGAAGGGGATCAGCTGGCGGATGCCGCTCAGGGACAGTTCCGCTGCAATGAGGGCGTTGGCCACACCGGCAGCGTTGCGGTTCTGGCAGGGGTACTCCACCAGCCCGCCTACGGGGTCGCACACAAGGCCCAGCATGTTCATCAGCACGGTGGAAGCCGCGTCCAGACACTGCTGCGGGTCGCCGCCCATCAGCTCCACGGCGGCAGAAGCAGCCATGGCGGACGCAATGCCCACCTCGGCCTGACAGCCGCCCACGGCACCGGCCACGGTGGCGTTGCGCATGGCAAGATAGCCCACGGCACCGGCGTTGAACAGGGCATCCACGATGCGCTGGTCGGAGATGCGGTAGCACTCCTGCAGCGCCAGCATCATGCCCGGCACCACGCCTGCAGAGCCTGCGGTGGGTGCAGCCACGATCAGTCCCATGGAAGCGTTCACTTCCAGCACGGCCATGGCGTAGGTCATGGCCTTCTGCAGCACGTCGCCGCAGATGTTTTTCTTCTTATTATAATGTGTTTCCAGCTTTTTGGCCTCGCCGCCAATGAGCCCGCCCATGGATTTGATGGGCTTTTTCAGCGGCTGGGTGGCAGAAGCGCGCATGATCTCCCATGCCTTTGCCATGCGGTGATCCACAGCATCCCGGGGCACTTCGCCCAGAATGCATTCCCGCTGGCGCATCACTTCCGAAATGGGCAGTTGGTTTTCCTCGCACAGGTCCAGCAGCTCCTTGGCGGACTTGAAATCCATGTTCATCGCTCGTCCCTCCTTACGGCTGCACGACCATTACATCGTTGATGTTCGGGTTTGCCAGCAGCAGCTGATCCACACCCTCGGGCAGGCGCTCATCCGACTCCACGATGGTATAAGCCGTATGTCCCTTTCCCTCGCGGAACAGGCGCATGAATGCGATATTCACGCCGCGGTCGCTGAGGATCTTTGAGATATGCGCCACCACGCCGGGCTTGTCCTTCTGCACCACGATGAGGGCATTGTACTCGCCGGTAAAGTCCACCTCCACGCCGTTGATCCGCACGATGCGCACCTTGCCGCCGCCCAGCGATTCACCGCGCACGGTCATCACCTGACCGGCCGCATTCTCCATGCGGATATCCACCGTGTTGGGGTGGATGTCGGTCTCCACCTCATTGGGGGTGAAGCTGTAGCCAAGGCCGCGGTCGGTGGCAATGGCAAAGGAATCCCGGATGCGGGTATCATCGGCCGAAAAGCCCATGATGCCGCCCAGCAGGGCGCGGTCGGTGCCGTGGCCGTGGTAGGTCTTGGCAAAGGAACCGTAGAGGGTAAAGTCCGCCCGCTTCAGCGGCGGGGCGATCATCTTCTGTGCCAGAAAGGCGATGATCTCCGCGCCTGCGGTGTGGGAGCTGGAAGGGCCGATCATGTTCGGGCCCAGAACATCAAAAACACTGATAAATGCCATGGGGTGTCACTCCTGTCAGGTCAAGAACCGCGCCGCGCATCAGACGCTTGCGCTGCTCTTGTTGATGAACTTCTGGTAGATGGTCTCCACGATGACGCCGATGGCGTTGTCGCCGGAGACGTTGCAGGCAGTGCCGAAGGAATCCTGCGTGATGTACAGAGCCACCATGATGGCGCAGATGGGGCCATTGGGGTCACCGGCCTCAGCGCCAAAGATCATGTACAGGAAGGGCAGTGCGGTCATGATGGAGCCGCCGGGAGCACCGGGAGAAGCCACCATGGCAACGCCCAGCGTCATGATGAAGGGCACCACGGTAGCAAGGCTGATGGGCAGCTGGTTCATCAGGCAGACGGCAGTTGCGCAGGCGGTAATGGTGATCATGGAGCCTGCCATGTGGATGTTGGCGCACAGAGGCACCACGAAGTTGCGGATCTGCTCGCTCACGCCGTCAGCCGCAGCGCACTGCAGGTTGACCGGGATGGTGGCTGCAGAGGACTGGGTGCCCAGAGCGGTGGTGTAGCCGGGGATCTGGTTGCGGATCATCTTGAAGGGGCTCTTGTGGCTCACAGCGCCTGCAACGCAGAACTGCAGGAAGATGCAGACCAGATGCATGATGATGACCACCAGGAACACCTTCCACAGGATGCCCAGAATGGCGTAGGTCTTGCCGGACTTGGTCATGTCGATGAAGGTACCGCAGACGTACAGGGGCAGCAGCGGGATGATGACGCTGTGCAGCACCTGATCGATGATGCCGGAGAAGTCCTTCATGCCATTATAAAGTGTATCACCGATGGTCTTGCCGCGCAAGGTGGACATGCACAGGCCCAGCACGAAGGCCAGCACCACGGCAGACAGGGTGTCCAGCAGCGGAGGGATGGAGATGGAGATGTAGCTGGCCAGAGAGTTGTCAGCCGTGGCGGCGATCTGTTCCAGAGCGCCTTCGCTCATGAAGCTGGGGAACAGGTTTGCGGACACCAGATAGGATGCCGAGCCTGCGATCAGGGTGGAGCCGTAGGCCAGAGCCACCGTGATGAGCAGCAGCTTGCCTGCGCCGCTCTTCAGGTCGGCAATGCCCATGGTGACGTAGGCCACGATCATCAGCGGGATGATGAACTTCAGGAACGAGCTGAAGATGCTGGATGCCGTGACGACGACCCGGCAGAACCACACCGGGAAGAACTGGCCGATGATGATGCCCAGCACGATGGCGATGAGCAGCTTCGGCAGCAGTCCGAGCTTGAATTTTTTCTTTTCCATAAGAATAAAATCCTCCTTTTCCTATCCTGACCTTTGTGCGGCACCTGACAGCGCTCTCTCCGCCGCAGCCCGCACGGCCAGCCTTTCACGAAACGTCAAATTTTCACTTGACGTGTTGACACATTTAGTTTAACATAGACATACACATGATTCAAATTCATAAAAATAAAGTTATAGTTTAAAAATCTTAATAGTAAAGGAGTTTTTCCATGGAAGTGCGCCAGCTGAACACCCTGATCCGTGCCGCCCAGTTCCAGAGCTTTTCCAAGGCAGCGGAAAGTCTGGGCTATTCCCAGTCTGCCGTTACCGTGCAGATCAAGGCGCTGGAAGAAGAGCTGGGCGTGCGCCTGTTCGACCGCATGGGCAAGCGGGTGATCCTGACCGCACAGGGCCAGTGCTTTCTGGAATACGCCAACAGCATTCTGGACACCATCCACAACGCCCGCCGCGCCCTGAGCGAGGACGCCGAGCTGGAGGGCTGCCTGCACATCGGCACGCTGGAATCCCTCTGCTTTTTCCGTCTGCCCGGCCTGATGCATCAGTTCCGGGTGGAACACCCCAAGGTCAGCCTGCGGGTCACTACCGGCTCCCCGGAAGAGCTGATTGAAAAAATGGAGCGTGGCGAGGTGGACCTGATCTGCATTCTGGACGAGCCCCGCTACTCCAACAGCTGGCACAAATGCAACGAGATCCCGGAAGAGGTGGTGTTTGCGGCGTCGCCGGACATCGATCTGGGCCACCCCGGGCCCTACCGGGTGGCAGAGCTTCTGGACAAGCCCTTTTTCCTCACCGAACGCAACGCCAACTACCGCCGCACCTTTGACCGGTTTCTGGCTTCCCGCCAGATCGAGCTGACCCCCAGCCTTGAGATCAGCGATACCTCCTTTATCATCAAGATGCTGGAGCGCTCCTCCGGCATTTCCCTGCTGCCGCGCTTCGCTGTGGCCGAGCCTGCGTCCAGAGGAGATCTGCGCATTCTGGAGGTGTCGGACTTCCGGCTGACCATGTACCGCCAGATGTTCTACCACAAGGATAAATGCTGCACCCGGGAAATGGACGCCTTCATCCAGCTGGCCTCCGGGCCGGACCTGCCTCTTTTATAATACAGATAATACAGAAAGCAGCAGACCCCCGGGCGGTGAACCGCCCGGGGGTCTGCTGTGCTGAGGAGATTTCAGGAATTTGCAAAGCATTGCGCAGACTGTGTGCAGGCACAGCCCCGCAGATGAGGATGATCAGGCAAAGAAGGAGATGACCAGTGCCACCAGGAAGCCGACGCCGCCCACCAGAGTTTCCATGATGGTCCAGGTCTTGAGGGTGGTCTTTTCATCCATGCCCACCAGGCTCTTCACCA
>OIZO01001063.1_pt1 | contig 15601 bp, 17 predicted proteins | sample 1588551 | NCBI WGS metagenome assembly OIZO01 (sample SAMN03283271) | human gut metagenome | biome: human-associated habitat; material: feces | host: Homo sapiens | place: Peru | collected 2012 | reverse complement strand
CCTGCTTTTGATGCTGAAGAGTAGGCGAAAAAGATCCGCTCTTCAGCCGCAGACGGTTTATTCAGAGTTTCCCCCAGTTTGTAGGGGCGGCCATTGGCCGCCCTTGCGCCGAAAGGCATAAAAGCAAAAAATCAGGGACGATTGCCCGTTTTTTGCAACCGTCCCTGTTATTTTAATTCAGATTCAGCTTTCTGTCAACCAGCCAATACATGAGGAAGTAGCCGCCCAGGCTCAAAGCCGTCATCAGCAGCGCCGTGCGGCCAAAGAAGCCGGACATTGCCGCCAGCGCGCCGTCGCTGAGCACATCGTTTGCGGACATCAGGAAGGCAGTGGCAATGGAAATCAGCACGTGGATGCCATAGAATACGGCAACCGCCGCCAGAATTTTGTGCTTCTTGGCAATCAGGGAGCCGACGGTCACCGCCAGCATCAGCATCACCAGGCTGTTGATGGCGCCGGTAAGGGCGCTCAACATTCCTCTTGCCATAACGCCCCAGGGGATTTCCCCGGCATGGGTCTGCACCAGGCTCCAGAGCGTTTCCCATAGCTCCGGAAAACGCTCCCACAACGTCGGATAGAAGCCCTCTACTCCGGCGAAGGCAATGGCCAGCCACAGGACACCGCAGGCGCAGATCACCAGGGTTATCAGAACCATGCCAATGGCGGTATTTACAAGGCTTGCCAGCAAATTCTGATGGGTGTTTACCGGCAGGGTGAAGGTCAGGTAGCCTTCGTCGGTAAACCGGCTCTTGTAAAACCGCCCCATGTATACCAGCACAGCCGCCGCGCCCACCACCGCCAGCGCAATCATCGCCGCGATCATGAACAGCACACTGAGAATCTTCAGCGCATCGCTTCCGCCACCGTCGTGGGAGCTGACGTAAAACAGATAGCACATGGTCAGGCCGCCCAGCAGGCTGGCTCCCAGGCTGATCAGGCACAGAATCCCCAACATTTCGCGGGTAGACCGCCACTCGTGTTTCAGCAATTTGGCAAACATTTGAATACCTCCCGGAACAGTTCATCCAGCGATTTTCCGGTTTCCTCCCGGACAGTGTCGGCTTCCCCTCTCTGAATCACCTTGCCCTGATACAGGAACAGGAATTCATCCAGCACCCGCTCCACGTCGGAAATCAGATGGGTGGAAATCAGCACCGTTGCGCTGGGGTCGTAGTTGTTGATGATTGTGTTGAGAATGTAGTCCCGGGCTGCCGGGTCTACACCGCCGATGGGCTCGTCCAGCAGATACAGCCTTGCCCGCCGGGACATGGTCAGCACCAGCTGTACCTTCTCCTGAGTGCCCTTGGACAAAGTGCGGTATCTGGCCTGGGGGTCAATGCCCAGGGCGTTCAGCATCTGCTGCGCCCGATTTACGTCAAAATCGGCGTAAAAATCCCGGAAAAAGTCCAGAAGCTCCGCAACTTTCAGCCGTTTATTGAAGCAGGTGCGATCCGGCAGGTAGGAAACCAGTGCCTTGCTGGCAGGGCCGATTTTCTCCCCGCAAATGGTAATTTCCCCGGCCGTTGGGGTCAGCAGTCCCGCCGCCAGCTTGATAAAGGTGGTCTTGCCGCTGCCGTTTGGGCCCAGCAGACCCACGATTTTCCCCTGGGGCAGCTCCAGGTTCAGGTTGTCCAGAGCCGGGCTTCCGTGATACCGCTTGGTAAGCCCGGATGCTTTCAATACACTTTCCATGTTTACTCCTCCTTTTCCAGCTCCAGCAGCAGCTGTGCCGCCTGACTGGGGGTGATGCCGAATACCATAAATTTCTCGGCGCATTCCCGCGCCAGCTCCTGCAAAACCGCTTCCCGCATTTTTTCCAAAACCTCCGGATTTTCCGTAACCGTCCGGCCGCTGGTGCCTCCGCTGACCAGCAGTCCCTCCCGTTCCAGCTCGGTCATGGCCCGCTGCATGGTGTTGGGGTTCACCTGCGCCTGGGCAGCCAGCTCCCGCACCGAGGGTATTTTCCCGCCGGGGGGCAGCTCCCCTTTCACGATGCCGCCGCGCATCAGCTCCATGATCTGCTGATACACCGGTCGGTCGCCCGAAAACTTCCAGTTCATTGCGTTCATCTCCTTTTGCTACTGTATTAGTGCACTAGTACAATAACACATTCATACAGTTTTGTCAACCCTCTTTTCAAAAAAAGGTTGTCGGTTGCATTTTTTCCCGGTTGTGGTATAATGCTCTACAAAGATTCCAGAAAGGAACGAGAATTATGAACCGAATCGTTACCATGGTGCTGAAAAATCTGGGTATGGTGCCCGGGGCCTGGTTCAAGCTGTGCCGCTACGCCAAAAATCCGGATAAGTATCCGGAGTCGGAACGCTACGCCCATATCCAGTATATCCTGCGCTGCGCCGTCAAGGGGGGCAACGTGGATTTGCAGGTGGACGGTCAGGAGAACATCCCCGCCGAAAGGGGCTTCATGCTCTACGCCAATCACCAGGGCATGTTCGACGTGCTGGCCATCGCCGCCACCTGCGACCGTCCCATCGGTGCGGTGCTGAAGCAGGAGCTTTACGACATCCCCTTTATCCACCAGATTGCCCTGTGCACCAAGTCCTTCCCCATGAACCGGGAGGATGTGCGTCAATCCCTGACCGTAATCCAGCATGTGACCCAGGAGGTCAAGGACGGCCGTGGCTATCTGATTTTCCCCGAGGGCACCCGGAGTAAAAAGGGCAACGAAATGCTGGACTTCCATGGGGGCAGCTTCCGGTGCGCCACCAAGTCCGGCTGTCCGGTGATACCCATTGCCCTGGTGGACTGCTTCAAGGTGCTCGATCAGCCCGGCAGCAAGCCGGTGTCCGTCCAGGCGCACTATCTGAAGCCCATCACCGCCCAGGAATACGCCGGCATGAAGCCCGCGGAGCTGGCCGCATTGGTAAAGCAGCGGATTCAGGAAAAGCTGGACGAATGCCTGCAAGAAGCGTGAGGTTCGTTATCATCTGTAGGGGCGACGATTCGTCGCCCGCACAGTGTAAATCGCAAAATTCTACTATGTCGAGAAAAAACCGGGTGATTTCCTCAGAAATCACCCGGTTTTTCATTTCAAAGAAGCGCTGTTGTTCAGCACCAGGGTGCTGTACAGGAACAGCACGTCCTGGCCGTGGAAGTCCAGGAAGCTGTCCAGCTTCGCTGAGCTCACATAGCGAATATCCACCAAAGTCACCTTTGCGTAATCTTCCAGCAGCAGCGGTACCATAGAGCTTCCGAAGGAGTCCCTGAACACAATCAGCTCCCGGTCGGTTTTGGCATTGGGGTTTTCAATCGTCAGCAGTGCCCGGGCACCGGACAAAAACACATCGTAAGGATCCCGGCTTTCCGTCAGCTTGGCGGTGTCGTAAACCGCCCCGGTTTTCCCGGTTTCGTAGTCGTAAACGGCGCATTGCCGGAGGGTTTCGCTTTCCAGCCAAGTCAGAGTATCCGGCTCCATGGGCAGAGCCGCCTGGCCGTAGTAGACCCCATAGAAGGGTCGCTCCGACTGAATCCGCGAATAGTCCTCCCCCTTCGGCGCTGTCACTCCCAGAGCATCACAAATAGCCGTTGCCGCCGGAAGCAAGCATTCCTGCCGCCAGTGGGTGTCCGTCCGGTAGTAGTCCCCAGCGGTCAAAGCCTGCCGCAAATCAATCTGCACCGCCCAGGGCAGCCCCGTCTCCAGCTTGGCATACAGTGCGTCATAATCCATGGCCAGATGGCCGCTGGACTGCGCCAGGTAATAGCCCTTATCCGGAACCACGGCGAAAAAGCACCGGCTTTCTCCCAGATACCGCCGATAAACGGTGTCGAACTTTCGGATGGCCGCCTCCAGGGAGGTCTCGTTCAGGGGGTACTCCTGCTTGACGGCGATGCCCTTGGTCAGGTAAATGCCGTTGTTGTCCTTCATTCCCAGCACCTGGGTGTGGAACAGGGATTTCAGCGTCCGGAAACCGTCCCGCAGGGGAAACTGATCCAGGCTGTAGTCTTCAAATTTCTCCCGGAACTTACCGCTTTCCAGGGCAGAAAGGGAAAACTCCGGCATTTGCGCCAGGGGACGCCGCTCTGCCTGGGAAATGTCCTTCGGCGGATGGAACCAAACCGCCAGCGTCAACGTGGCCCAAAGGGTCAGCAGCAAAATCGTCTGATATTTTTTCATAGTGCCACCTCAGAACCGGAAGTACAGGAAGGGGCTGAAGGAGCCGTCCACCAGATAGCCGGTGGCCACCAGGGCAAGTCCAATCCAGAAAAGGGGCTGAATTGTCCGAATGAATCCGTTTTTCTCCAGATACCGGCCATAATTTTTCACCACCGGTGTAGCCCCCAGCAGGGAAATGAGCAGCAGAGGCAGGCAGCTTCCCAGGTAATACCCGGTTTCCGCCGTGAAGACGGGCAGCCCGCCAAAACCGAACAGGGCGGCAAAATCTCCTGCCGCCTGGGAAAGAGACTGGGCATTGAACAGCACGAAGCTCAGGCACACCGCCAGCAGCACATAGGCCTGATGGACAGGATCGGGCAGCCTTTGCAGCCCCGGCACCCACTTTTCCAGAAGCAGCAGCCCGGCGAAGACCAGACCCCACAGAACGAAATTCCAGGCCGCCCCGTGCCACAATCCCGTGAGCATCCAGACAATCAGGATATTTCGCACCCATTTGCCCCGGCTCACCCGGTTGCCTCCCAGGGGAATGTACACATAGTCCCGGAACCAGCCTCCCAGAGTCATATGCCACCGCCGCCAGAATTCCGTAACGCTTTTCGCGCAGTAGGGATAGTCGAAATTCTCCGGAAACTGGAAGCCGAACATCCGACCCAGGCCGATGGCCATGTCGGAATACCCGGAAAAATCGAAGTAAATGTTCAGCATAAAGGAAAGGGCGTACAGCCAGGCAAACACCACCGAAGGGGCGGTACTCTGCCGGTAAAGATTTCCCAGCAGTGCCAGATTGTCCGCCAGAATCACCTTCTTGGCAAGGCCGATCACAAACCGCCGCAGACCCAGGCCGATGTCCTCCAGGCTGTGCTTTCTCGTTTCCAGCTCCCGGGCTACGTCCCGGTAGCGGACGATAGGCCCGGCAATCAGCTGAGGGAACAGAGCCACATAGGCCCCGAAGGAAACGAGATTCCGTTGGGGCTCCACCTGCCCCCGGTACACGTCCACGGTGTAGCTCAGGCACTGGAAGGTATAAAAGCTGATGCCCACGGGCAGAGCCAGCTTCAGAAGGGGCAGGCTCAGACCGGTAAGCGCATTGAAGCTGGAAAGGAAAAAGTCCGCGTATTTGAATAGCCCCAGCAGCCCCACGCCCACGCAGACGGACACCGTCAGCCACAGCTTTTTGTGCCTTTCACTTTTCCCGATGGCAAGGCCGCAGAGGTAAAAGGCCAGAATGGTCGCAGCCATCAGCAGCAGCAGCTTCGGCTCTCCCCAGCCGTAGAACAGCAGACTTGCAATCAGCAGCACCGCGTTTTTTCCCTTCCTGGGGGTGAGGAAATAGACGATCAGCACCGCCGGGAGAAAGTAGTATAGAAACGGAATACTGGAAAAAACCATAGATTCTCCTCAATTTTCAAAAAAGGCAGCGGCACTGCCGCTGCCTTTTTGTCGTCAGATTACAAAGTCCAGCTCTCTGCCCGCCACGCTCTGGAAGGCATCCACAAAGCTCTGGGCGGTCATGCCGTCCTCGGAAGCCAGCATGATGAGCATCACCACATCGCCGCAGCCGGCAACCAGCATATCGTCGGCCTCCACGCAGATCCACTTCCGGGGGTTGATGCCCTCCTTCATAGCCTGGGCAACCTCCTTGGGATCCACCGCGTCCGCCGTGCGAACCATCACCAGGGAAAAGGCGATGGAGCTCATCATCGGCTCAAAGAACGCCGCCTGCTTCAGCTGAGCCGGATCGGACAGGCCTGTGGTGCTTTCAAAAGTCCAGGTTCCCTCCTGGCTGGTGTCCGTCAGGTCAATGGCGGCAACCTCCCCGTCAAACCCGGAAGGCTGCTTCTCCAGAACTTGGTTCAGCAGCTCCTCAACGGTGCCATCCAGATTGGTATTCCCGGGAGCGGTCGTCTCGGTGCTGTCTTTTCCGCAGGCTCCCAGGGACAGCAGCATGGTCAGTGCCAGCAGGACACAAATCAGTTTCTTCATTTCAGTTTCCTCCTAAATGTCGTTTCTTGCGCTTACAAAGGCAATCATATCCAATTGAAAGCAAAATCATTCCCGTGAGTACGCCGCAGGTGTCGATGCCCACATCCCGCAGCCCAGGCCCCCGGTCGGGGACAAACAGCTGAATGGACTCATCCACACAGGCAGCCGCCACACCCCACAGGGCCGCCGGAAGCCGTCCTTTTTGGAGCATTCCAAAAAGCCAGGTCAGGCACAGGCCCAGGGCGGTGAACTCCGTAAAGTGAGCCAGCTTCCGCAGTGGGAACACGCTTTCCTCCGGAAGCACCTCCCCTTCCGGCAGCAGCAGCTCCAGTATATGCTCCACCTCGTCGCTGATGGCTCCGGAAATCTCCCCGGGAAGCAGGGAGTTGCCCCAGATAAAGGCCAGGCACAGGGCCGTGAGGATACAGCAGAGGGTCATTCTTTTTTTCGTGCGAATCAAGCCAGCACCCCCAGATGCTCCAGCAGGATTTTCACGCCCAAAAGAATCAGAATCACGCCGCCGGCAATCTGCGCCTTCTTTTCAAATCGGCTGCCGAAGACATTGCCCACCTTCACGCCGATGGCGGAGAGAAGGCAGGTACACAGGCCGATGAGCGGGGCGGCAAAGAAGATATTCACCTGTCCCACCATGGCCAGGGAAATGCCCACGGCCAGAGCATCGATGGAGGTGGCCACCGCCAGAATGAACATAGTCTTCACGGAAAGATCCGCCGTTTCCCCTTCCGTATCCCCGGACGCAGCTTCCTTGAGCATGTTCACGCCGATCACCGCCAGAAGCCCGAAGGCAATCCAGTGATCCACCGCCTCGATGGCCGCGGCAAACAGAGTTCCCAGAAAATAGCCCAGGGTGGGCATCAGGGCCTGAAAGCCGCCGAACCACACCCCGCAGGTCAGTTCCGAGCGCAGCGTGGCCTTCTTCATGGCAAGTCCCTTGCACACGGACACGGCGAAGGCGTCCATACTCAGACCCACTGCCAGCAAACTCAGCTCTCCGATTCCCATAAAAAAGCCTCCGTACCAGAATTTAGGAAACCCGAAGTTTCCCTTAACCGACACAGAAGCTGCAAAGAGACTGAGCCGGCCCTCCAAGTCTCGTCATTTCAGGTGGAACCGGGGTTTCCCCAGTATGTCGATTCCGCCCCGGGCTTTCCCGCCGACTACTCCCTCTTCTGGGTTAAGTTATAACAAAAGCCTCCCGGTTTGTCAAGACAAACCGGGAAGATACACAGTTATTTAACAATTTTTCCTATTTTTTCCTTCTGGGCAGAACAATGGTTTTTCCAGCAAAACCAGATCGATTCCGGAAATGCCGTTGAAATCGCAGGGCACGATGCCGATTTCCCGATAGCCAAGGCCAGCGTACATTTTCCGTGCCCGGGCGTTGCGCCGGTTGGTGTCCATCCGGAGGACACGGCAGCCGTTTTCCCGGGCGTATTGCTCATAAAAGGCCACAAAGGCCTTGCCGTAGCCCTTTCCCCCGGTATTGGGGTCGATGGTCAGGGTGTGCAGCACCATGACCTCTTCGTCCCGGGCAGGAAACTCCCAGGGCGCACCGTAATATTCCGGCACCTGGGTCTGGTTGAGGATGGCCGCGCCTACCACCTTTCCGCCCTCTTCCATGACAAACAGGTCGCCCCGCTCAAAAGCCGCCTGAGCTGTCCTCTTCGTGGGATACACCCCCCGAACCCAGCCGATTTCCGCCTTTCCTGCCTCCTCGGCATCGTGAAGCCGGTCGTAGATAGCGGCGATGGCCGGAATATCCGCCTTGCAGGCCTTGCGAATCATGCCAAAACCCCCAGCATCTTCAGAATAAACTCTACAATCAGCACCGCCGCGCTGCTGCTCAGTGCCACCACGATCAGGCTCTTGCCCCGGTAGGCAAGGAGGATTGCCACCGCCAGAGCCGCCGCCCCGCTGATGACCGAGGCCGTACTGGAAAGGATAGCCGGGAAGGTCATGGCGGTCAGGCACACATAGGGCACATAGTAGAGGAAGGAGCGCAGAAACCGGCTGCGGATAGGCTTGCGGAAAATGGTCAGGGGCAGCACCCGAATCAGATAGGTGGTCAGAGCCATGGCCAGAATGTACACATACAGATTCACGCTGCCGCCTCCTCTTTCTCCTCAATGGGCAGAAGCCAGGCGCAGATGCCCGCCGCCGCCACGGTGCAGATGACGATGGAAATGCCTGCGGACACCTGCTGAAGCATGGGCACCCAGGCAAAGGCACTGCTGCAAAGAAGCGCCAGAATCACAGAAACCAGAACCTTCCGATCCTGCTTGGCAGGGGGAATCACAATGGCTACGAACATGCCGTAGAGCATGACGCCCAATGCCGCCTGGATGGAATGGGGCAGCACGGAGCCGGCCAGGCCGCCGCACAGGGTACCCAGGGTCCAGCCCACAATGGGGAGCGTCCCCAGGCCCAGCAGATAGGGCACTGTCAGCGGTTCCGTCCGCGCCATGGCCAGGGCGAAAATCTCGTCGGTGTTGAAAAAGGCAATGAAAAGCCTGGGCAGCAATCCGATTTTTTCGCCCATCCGCTGGCTCAAAGCCAGACTCATCAGGGCATAGCGGCTGTTGATAATCAGCTGGGTCAGAATCATTTCCCACAGGGTGGCCGCCGCCACGATCACCGTCAGCCCGGCGAACTGACCGGCGCTGGTCAGATTGGTCAGGGAAATCAGGGTGGCACTCCAGGCGGAAAGGCCCTGGCTCACCGCCATGGCTCCGAATCCGAAGCTCACGGAGAAATAGCCCATTCCCACCGGAAGCCCCCGGTTGACTCCGGCCCGGTACTCTTGAAAGTTCATTTCTGTCTTACCTCGTTTTACTCTTCTGTCATTCCCTGATACTCCAGCATTTCCAGCACCTGCTGGCCCCGTTGGGTCAGCGCCATGCTACCCCGGATGGGAAGGCTCTCATAGGCGGGTCCATACTCCGCTTTCAGAGGCTTGTCATAGTCCAGGGAGATCAGGTTCTTTTTTTCCAGCAGCTGCAAGATCAGGGAAACATCCTCCGGGGCATCCGGCTCCGGATAGCAGGGGGTCAGATCGCCCATTTTCCGGGCTACCGGCAAAAAGGCATACTGGCCCAGTTTTTTCAGAAATTCGATTTCCCCGGGGCTTACCACCAGCTCCCGGGCACAGCCGGAGCATCCGGCGCAGCCGCCGCAATTTTCGCAATTACTCATGGTTCATCCTCCAGAAACCTTTTTATTATAGCAACCGGCCCACAATCTGTCAATTTTCAGTGTGTACAAAAACCCGTGAAAAAACCGGTGTGAAACTCACACCGGCTTCTTCTCCATCCAATTTGCGTAGTGCTGCTTCAAAGCCCGGAAGGATTCATCGGAAATGGTATGCTCCATCTTGCAGGCATCCGCCAGGGCGGTGCCCTCCGATACCCCCAGCTCAATCAGCAGCCGGGACAGCACCGTGTGCCGCTCATAGATTTTTTCCGCCACTTCCCGGCCCGCGTCGGTGAGAATCAGGGCTCCGGTGTCCTCCACCCGCACATAGCCGCCCTTACGCAGAATGCCCATTGCCCGGGAGACGCTGGGCTTGGAATATCCCAGATACTCGCCCACATCTACACTGCGGGTAAAGCCGTTTTTCTGGTTCAGCACCAGAATGGCCTCCAGGTACATCTCCCCGGATTCATGGAGATTCACAGCAATCCCCTCCTTCATTTGTCCGAATTCTAACAATTAGGATACCACAGCTTTGGGCAGAATGCAAGAACTTAAGTTTTTTCTTTTCCGGGTACTTTTCAAATGAGGAAAAATAGTGTAAATTGGGAACCAGAAAATATAAGGAGGAATTCCCTATGGACTACGCAAAAGAATCCCTGCGGCTGCACAAGCAGTGGGGCGGCAAGATTGAGGTCACCTGCACCGTACCCTGCGCCACCAAGGACGACCTGTCCCTGGCCTATACTCCCGGCGTGGCCGCCCCCTGTCTGGAAATTCAGAAGGACGTGAATAAGTCCTATGAGCTGACCCGGCGGCACAACCTGTGCGCCGTCATCACCGACGGCTCCGCCGTACTTGGCCTGGGTGATATCGGCCCGGAGGCGGGTATGCCCGTTATGGAGGGCAAGTGCGCCCTGTTCAAGGCCTTCGGCGACGTGGACGCCTTCCCCATCTGCATAAAAACCAAGGATGTGGACGAATTCGTCAACGCCGTGTATCTGATTTCCGGCTCCTTCGGCGGCATCAACCTGGAGGATATCTCCGCCCCCCGGTGCTTCGAGATTGAGCGGAAGCTCAAGGAAAAGTGCGACATTCCCATCTTCCACGACGACCAGCACGGCACTGCCGTCATTACCCTGGCAGGCCTGACCAATGCTCTGAAAGTGGTGGGAAAGAAGAAGGAGGACGTGAAGATCGTCACCTCCGGTGCCGGCGCCGCGGCCATCGCCATCGTGAAGCTGCTGCTCAGCGCGGGCTTCCGGAACGTGGTCATGACCGACCGGCAGGGCGCAATCTGCGCCGGACGAGAGAACCTGAACTGGATCAAGGAAGAGATGGCCCAGGTGACGAATCTCCAGAAGGAAACCGGTAAGCTGGCGGATGTCATCCGGGGAGCCGACGTGTTCATCGGTGTCTCCGCCCCCGGAACGCTGACCACCGAGATGGTTGCGACTATGAACAAGGATGCCATCGTCTTCGCCTGCGCCAACCCCACGCCGGAGATTTTCCCGGACGATGCCAAGGCGGGCGGAGCCAAGGTGGTTTCCACCGGCCGCAGCGATTATCCCAATCAGATCAACAACGTGCTGGCCTTCCCGGGAATCTTCCGGGGTGCTTTCGATGTCCGGGCCAGCGATATCAACGAGGAGATGAAGGTAGCCGCGGCCAACGCTCTGGCAGGTCTCATTTCCGACGAGGAGCTGAACGAAAACTACATCATTCCCGCGGCCTTTGACCCGAGAGTGGGCCCGGCCGTTGCCAAGGCCGTAGCCGAAGCCGCCAGAAAGTCCGGCGTAGCCCGAATTTAACGAGTGTTTTCAAAAACCGGTGTCATTGCGAGCCAGTGGTGCTCCGCGCAGCGAATCAAAATCGAAATGACTGCCAGTGGCAGTCATACCTTAACGTAGCTCACACTGGCGTGGCCCCTTCCAGGGATTCCCTCCGGTCACAATCCCCCGGTTCTTCCGAAGACCGATTAGGAGCAAGTAGGGGCGGCCATTGGCCGCCCGAGGCTCCCCTATTTTACAATTCCTCAGTCATGGCCTTGCGTGAGACGGCCATGACTTACACTATGGTATGACTGCCACCGGCAGTCATTGGGATTCTAATTTGCTGCTCCGATCACCAGTGCGTTTTTCGATAGTTCCCGGAAGAACCGGGGGATTGCCACACCACTTAAGCGGACTGGTTCGCAATGACATACTTCTATCGAAAGCACTCTGTGAATCCAGCAATTCACCCAAAACAAGCCAGAGCCTCCGGGTTTCCCGGAGGCTCCTTTTCCTTCTTTACTTCGTCAGCCGTTTGACGGTCTTCCCCGGAATCAGCTCACCGGAAACCATAATCCGATCCACCAGGGTGGTCTTGGGATGCTCAATCAGGCTGATCAGCCGCTCGGCGGCGATTCTGCCCAGAGCCTCGGTGTCCTGACGATAGGTGGTCAGCCCCAACACCCGAGCCAGGTGAATGCCGTCGTAGCCCATAACCGACACATCCTCCGGAATCTGAAGGCCCATCTGTGCCAGGGCGTTCTGGCCGCCTACATAGGAGTAATCGTCCGGGAACAGAATACAGGTAGGCCGCTCCGGCAGCTGCATCAGTTCCATGGTAGTCGCCGCACAACGATCTGGATCGTGATAAGCCGCCTCCCGGACATATTCCTCCGGAATTTCCAGCCCCAGTTCCTCGCAAGCTCGGTAGAAGCCCACCAGTCGGTTCTGGGTAACGGTGGTGGTTTCGCCGTGGAGGAAGGCAATCCGCCGGTGACCCATCCGGTAGGCATAGTGCACCAGAGCCTCCACGCCCTGGACATTGTCAGACATCACCGCCAGCCGGTTGTTGAACACATGATCCAGCGTCACCAGCGGCAGTTCGCTTTCCGCCAGCCCCCGAACCAGAGGATCCAGGAAATCCACGCAGGCGATGACCACCCCGTCCACTCCCCGGTAGCGGCAGTGCTGCAAATAGGAGGTGGGCTTGCCGCCCACATTGTGATTGATAAAGGTAATGTCGTAACCGTGCCGCTCGGACTCCTTCTTGAAGCTTTCCAGAACGGTGGAAAAATACTCATGCCCCAGGCCGCTGTGCTTCTCGTCCACAAACAGCACACCCAGATGGTAGGTGCGGTTGATTTTCAGGGCACGGGCGGCAGAATTGACGGTATAGCCCATTTTCTGAGCCATTTCGCATACCCGAACCCGAGTCTCCTCGCCGATGTCCGGCTGCCCGTTCAGCGCCTTGCTCACCGTGGCCACGGAGACCCCGCAGGCCTGGGCAATGTCCTTCATGGATACCAAGTCTGACCCCTTCCTTTCCTTGAAACCTAAAACGTTTTCGCCTTATAAATATACCCGAAAAAACGAAAAAAAGCAATGCTTACTTTTCGCTATTTTCGTAAATTTCTATTTTTTGTTGATATCATACATTTTACGTTCCTCATTTTGTCTATTATGGCAATGCCAATTTCTGCCACAAAAATATTTCTCTATTTCCTTTGGAAAAAGTTCTGGTTTTGTGAAAAAAAGTCTTGCATTTCCGGGAAAAATCCGCTATGCTATCCATGTAAAGCAGCGGGCTGCGGCAGCTTAATCGTTATCGTTCCCGCAACCATGACAAGTAAGGAGAGTGCACATATGAAATTCGGTCATTTCGATGATGCCCGGCGGGAGTACGTCATTACCACCCCCGCCACTCCCCTGCCCTGGATCAACTACCTGGGCAGTGAGGATTTCCTGGGCATGATTTCCAATACGGGCGGCGGCTACTGCTTCTATCGGGATGCCAAGCTGCAGCGTCTGCTGCGCTACCGCTACAACGCCATTCCCGGCGACGAGGGCGGCCGCTTTTACTACATCAAGGAAGCGGGAAAGCCCGCCTGGAATCCTGGGTACCTTCCCACCAAGACCCAGCTTGACCGTTACGAGTGCCGCCACGGCATGGGCTACACCACCTTTCATAGCGCTAAGGACGGTCTGAACGCCAGGATGACCTTCTTCGTCCCCGTGGGCGAAAACTGTGAACTCCACGATCTGGTGCTGACCAACGAAACCAAGGAAGCCAAGAACGTCCACGTCTGGGGTCTGATGGAATGGTGCCTGTGGAACGCCGTAGACGACAGCACCAACTATCAGCGCAACCTGAATATTGCCGAGTCTGAGGTAGAAGACGGTGTCATCTATCATAAGACCGAGTACCGGGAGCGTCGGGATCACTATGCCTACTACGGCGTGAACCGGCCTGCCGCCGGCTGGGACGCCGACCGGAACACCTTCCTGGGCCACATGGGCGAGTGGGCCGATCCTCAGCTGGTTCGTGAGGAGCGCAGTGCCTTCTCCAAGATCGTGGGCTGGTATCCCGTCGGCTGCCAGCACATGACCGTCACCCTGGCACCCGGCGAAAGCTGGCGAGCTACCTTCGTTCTGGGCTACGGTAAAAATCCCAGAGATCAGAAGTTCATCGCCCCCGGTGTCATCCGCAAGGATACCGCCAAGCGGGTCATGGCGAAATTTGCCACCGCCGAGGCCGTGGATGCGGCTTACGCAGAGCTTGCCGCCTACTGGGACAAGCTGCTGGGGAACTATCAGCTGGTTTCCGACAACGAAAAGCTGAACCGGATGGTGAACATCTGGCATCAGTATCAGTGCATGGTCACCTTCAACATGAGCCGTTCCGCCTCCTACTACGAGACCGGCACCGGCCGGGGCATGGGCTTCCGGGATTCCTGCCAGGATCTGTACGGCTTCATGCACATCATTCCCGACCGTGCCCGGGAGCGGATCATCGACATCGCCTCCATCCAGTTCGCCGACGGCTCCACCTACCACCAGTATCAGCCCCTGACCAAGCGGGGCAACAACGACATCGGCGGCGGCTTCAACGACGATCCCCTGTGGCTGGTAGGCGCGGTGTGCACCTACATCAAGGAAACCGGCGACTTCTCCATTCTGGAGCATCCCACGCCGTTTGACAACGTTCCCGGCACCGAGGTGCCTCTGCTGGAGCACGTCCGCCGGAGTGTTAACTTTACCCTGAACAACCTGGGCCCCCACAAGCTGCCTCTCATCGGCCGGGCGGACTGGAACGACTGTCTGAACCTGAACTGCTTCTCTGCCGAACCCGGTGAAAGCTTCCAGACCTTCGGCCCCAGCGAAGGGCCGGTGGCCGAGTCCGTGTTCATCGCCGGTATGTTCGTCAAGTACGGCAGCGAGTATGTGGCTCTGTGCCGTCAGCTGGGGCTGAACGAGGAGGCCGACACCATCGCCAAGGCCGTTTCCGACATGGAGAAGGCCGTTCTGAAGGACGGCTGGGACGGCGAGTGGTTCCTCCGTGCCTACGATGCCCATGGCGACAAGGTGGGCAGCCATGAATGCCGGGAGGGTCAGATTTACATTGAGCCTCAGGGCTTCTGCACTCTGGCCGGCATCGGCAAGGACACCGGCGAGGGTCTGAAGGCCATGGAATCCACCCGGAAGCGTCTGCTGGGCGAGTACGGCGTGGAGCTGCTGGATCCCTGCTACACGGAGTACCACCTAGAGCTGGGCGAAATCTCCTCCTATCCTCCCGGATTCAAGGAGAACGGCGCGGTGTTCTGCCACAACAATCCCTGGATTGTCTGCGCCGAGGCCACTCTGGGTCGTGGCAACGAGGCCTTCGACATCTACCGTCGGATCTGCCCGGCCTACCTGGAAGACAAGAGCGAAATTCACGAGACTGAGCCCTACTGCTACGCCCAGATGGTCACCGGTCGTGCCTCCGGCGCCCCGGGTCACGCCAAGAACAGCTGGCTCACCGGCACCGCCAGCTGGACCTTCCTGTCCATCTCCCAGGCCATCCTGGGTATTTACCCGGACTACCAGGGTCTGCGGATTCAGCCCTGCATTCCCGATGACTGGAAGGAATACACCGTCACCCGGAAGTTCCGGGGCACCGAGTATGTGGTGCACGTGGGGCGCACCGGCAAGCCCGGAATGACCGTGGACGGCCAGGCCGTGGATGGCCACATCGTACCTCTGAGCGACAAGAAGACCGTTCAGGTGGAAGTCAGCCTGTAAAAAACCTTTGCCAATGGGGCTGCCGCAAAATTGCGGCAGCCTTTTTTGCACCTTGCCGGATTCTTTTCTGATATTTTCCCTTCCTTTATGCACTGTGCCAAAAATGCGCGAAACCGCAATTTAGTACTTTACTTCTCTAAAGTGATGAAGTATAATGCAGACAGTTGATACTGAACTCCAATTAAAATCTTTAAAAAAGATTTTAATTGCCTGAAGGGCA
>OIZO01001059.1_pt1 | contig 15634 bp, 12 predicted proteins | sample 1588551 | NCBI WGS metagenome assembly OIZO01 (sample SAMN03283271) | human gut metagenome | biome: human-associated habitat; material: feces | host: Homo sapiens | place: Peru | collected 2012 | reverse complement strand
CAGAAAGAAAGGGGAAATTCGTATAATAAAATAAATTATACGAGTAAAACAAAATGAGAATAGTAACAGATGAGAAAGATAGACAAGCATATAAAGAATTTTTAGAAAAACATGAAAGGTGTAATTTTCAACAATCACCAGAATGGGCAAAAGTAAAAGAAAATTGGATAAATGAAATAGTATTAGCAGAAGATGAAAGCGGAAAAATAATTGGAGCAGTAAGTATTTTAATAAGAAAAATACCTATTTTTGGAAATATAATGTATTCATCAAGAGGGCCAACATGTGATATACATGATATATCTGTAATGAAACAACTAACAGATGGAATCAAAGAATTAGCAAAAAAATATAAAGCAATTGTATATAAAGCAGAACCAGATATTTTAAGTAGTGATGAAGAATATAGAAAGATAGTAACAAGTTTAGGATATAAAATAAAAGATGATGCCAAAAATTTTAGAGAAGAAATTCAACCAAGATATGTATTTAGACTAGATATAAAAAATAAAACAGAAGACGAAATTTTTGCAAGATTTCATTCAAAAACAAGATATAATGTACGTTTAGCAATAAAAAAAGGTGTTGAAGTAAAAGAAGGAACAAGAGAGGATTTAAAAGATTTTCATAAAATAATGGTTGAAACAGGAGAAAGAGATGGATTTATAATAAGACCATTATCATATTTTGAAAAAATGTATGATGAAATGGCTCCAGAACATATGAAATTATTAATGGCATATCATGATGGAAAGCCAATATCAGGAGTAATACCAATTTTTTATGGTAATAAAACATGGTATTTATATGGAGCTAGTAGTAATGAACATAGAAATTTAATGCCAAATTATTTATTACAATGGGAAATGATAAAGATGGCTATAGCAAGAAAAGATGATGTGTATGACTTTAGAGGAGTTTCAGGAGTTGTAGACGAAAATCACCCACAATATGGATTATATAGATTTAAAAAAGGATTTGGAGCAACATTTACAGAATTTGTAGGAGAAGTTTATATCCCATTTAAGCCATTTACTTATTCTTTATATAAATTTTCAGAAAAAACATTCAGAAATTTAAGAGGATTAAAGACGAAATTCAAAAAATAAATGTGCAATTAATAATCGAGAGGAAGAAAAATATTGAAAGAGCTATTAGTAGAAAAAAGTAAAATAAAAAACAATTTAAAAATAATTAATAATATAATAAATAAAAATGGAAAAAATGATAATGGAGAAAAAGTAAAATTAATAGCAGTTGTAAAAGGAAATGGATATGGATTAGATTTAGTTCAATACTCAAAATTTCTTGCTGACAATGGTGTAAAAATATTTGCAGTTGCAACAGTTGAAGAAGCTTTAGAATTAAGAAAAGGTGGAATAAAAGAAGATATATTAATGATGTCATCTACAGCAGTAAAAGAAGACATTCAAAAAATGTTGGATAAAAATATTATTTTAACAATAGGATCTAAAGAAGCAGGAGATGCAGTAAATGAATTAGCACAAAATAAAAAAGCAAGAGTTCATCTAAAAATAGATACTGGATTTGGAAGATATGGATTTATATATACTGAAAAAGAAAAAATGGTAGAAAATATTAAACAGTGGAATAATATACAAATAGAAGGAACATTTTCACACTTTTCATTAGCGTTTTTTGGGAATGGAAAAGAAGCACAAGAACAATTTAGTAGATTTATAGATTGTGTAGCAGTATTGAAAAAAGAAAAAATTGATACAGGAATGCTACATATATGTAACTCATCTGCATTTCTTAAATTTACAAATATGTATTTAAATGCAGTAAGGATAGGGTCTGCTCTTTTAGGAAGATTATCAATTCCAAACACATGGGGATTTCAAAGAGTTGGAATATTAAAATCTAATGTTGCAGAAATAAAAACATTACCTAAAGGGTATAATATAGGATATTCAAATTCATATAAAACAAAAAAAGAAACAAAAGTTGCTGTAGTTCCATGTGGATATGCAGATGGATTTAATGTAATAGTTGATAAAGATATGTTTAGAAAAAGAGACAAGATAAGATATATAGTAAGAGATATAAAAAATGCATTTAAGAAGCAACAAATTTTTGTGAAAATAAATGGAGAAAAGTTCAAAGTTCTTGGAAGACTTGGAATGTTTCATGTAACAGTTGATATAACTGGAAAGAATATTAACATTGGAGATGAAGTAATGTTTGAAGTAAGCCCAATGTTGGTAGATAGTAAGATTGAAAGAAAATATATTTAAGTTATAAATATATTTTGCAAAAGGAGTTTATAAAATGGAAGAAAAAGAAGATGAAAAATATCGAGTTGTTAATATTAATTTTTTCAAAAAAGTATGGTATTCAATAACAAAATTTGAAAAATATCCAGAAATGGCAACAGAAGGCCTTGGAAGAGCATTAAAATATTTGGCTATGATGTGTGCATTTATAACAGTATTCATGGTGATCAGTTCATTTATTGAAATGAAAAAAGTTGTATTTAATTTATCAGAATATATAGAACAAAATATACCAGAGTTTTCTTATGAAGATGGTCAAATTCAAATGGATACAGAAGAACCAATAATAATTGATAATATCCAATATGATGGAATAAATAGAATTATTATAAATCCATTACTAGAGAATGATGAAGAAAAAGAAAAATTTGAAGCAGAAAATGATGCAACAGGAGTTACAATATATTTCTTTAAAAATCAAATTGTAATGAGAACAAAAGCTGATAATATAGATACAAAGATAAGTCCATATACATATAAAGATTTTGTTCAAAATTATGCTGGAAATGATGTTAAATCATTTAGCAAAACGCAATTGATAGAATATATGCGTAGTTCAAAAATGAATAATTTCTATGGAAAATATATGATATCATCATTTATTTCGTTATTATTAGTTGAAATTATGATCACATTAATAGATGCATTAGAAATTGCAGCATTTGGTTGGCTAACAACTATGATAACAAGAATTAGAATAAGGTTTGTTGCAATTTATAATATGGCTGTATATGCATTAACATTACCAATGATATTAAACATGTTATATATTATAGTAAATTATTTCACAACATTTACTATAAGTTATTTCCAAGTTGCATATATAACAATTGCATATATATATTTAGCAGCAGTAATTTTCTTATTAAAAGATGATTTATTAAAGAAATTGGAAGAAGTAGAAAAAATAAAAAAAGAACAAGAAAAAGTAAGAGAAGAAATAAAAGAACAGGAAGAAAATAAAGAACCAGAATCTAAAGAAGAAAAAGAACCAAAAGATGAAGATAAAACAGATGATGAAAATAAGGATACTCCTAATGATCAAGAACCAGATGGCTCTGAGGCATAATGGAAATATAGAGGAATATGTATAGTACGGAATTTTAGAAAGGGTTATGAAAATGAAAAAAGACAAGAAAAAGGAAGAAAACAAAAAATTAGATATAATAAAATTAGTAATATTAACAATTTTATTAATTGCACTAATTGTTGTTTCAATAGTAATAATTGTAAAACAACAAAAAAATGATGATGAACAAGATGACAAAGTTCTTGCATATACAGAATTATTAAAAGAAATTCAAAATAAAAATGTAGAAAAAATTGAAATGACAGTTGGAAGTACATCATTAAAAGTAAAACTAAAAAATGAAGAAGAAGAGAAAAAAGCAATAATACCAAATACTCAAGTATTTATGGAATTAATTCAAAGTCAAACACTTGAAGGAAATGAAATAAAATTAGAACAAAAAACAAGAAGTGTAATTTCACAAATTCCATCATATTTCTTTTCAATATTACCAACAGCAATAATGGTAGCATTATTTATAATGATTTATAAAATGCAAGGCTTAGGTGATAAAGGGCAAGTTTATGAAGAAACAGAAAGAAAAACAAAAATTACATTTGATGATATTGCAGGATTAGATGAAGAAAAGGCAGAATTAAAAGAAATTGTAGAATTCCTAAAAGAGCCAAAAAGATTTACTGAAATGGGAGCCAAAATTCCAAAAGGAGTTTTATTATATGGAAAGCCAGGAACTGGAAAAACACTAATAGCAAAAGCAATTGCTGGTGAAGCAGATGTTCCATTTATATCAATGAGTGGATCAGAATTTATTGAAATGTTTGCAGGTTTAGGAGCTTCAAGAGTTAGAAAATTATTTGAAAAAGCAAGAAAGATTTCACCATGTATAGTTTTTATTGATGAAATAGATGCAATTGGTTCAAGAAGAACAAGTAATAGCGGTGCAGAAACAGAAAACAACCAAACCTTAAATCAATTATTAGTCGAAATGGATGGATTTTCATCAGAAGAAACAATTATAGTTTTAGCAGCAACCAATAGACCAGAAATGCTTGATAAAGCATTATTAAGACCAGGAAGATTTGATAGACAAATAACAATACCTGCACCAGATATAGCAGGAAGAGAAGAAATCTTAAAAATTCATTCAAAGGATAAAAAATTAGCTAATGATGTTTCATTACACAGTATTGCAGAAGATACAGCTGGGTTTACAGGAGCTGAACTTGCCAATATTTTAAATGAAGCAGCAATAATTGCAACAAAAAATCAACATAATGCAATAACAAATGATGATTTAGATGAAGCAGTAAAAAAAGTTACAGTTGGGCTAGAAAAAACAAGTAGAAAAATTTCAGACAAAGACAAAAAATTAACTGCATATCATGAAGCTGGACATGCAATTGTAAGTCAATTTTTACCAACACAAACAGCAGTAAAAGAAATATCAATTGTTCCAAGAGGTGTAGCTGGTGGATATACAATGTATAAATCAGACGAAGATAAATCATTTATTTCCAAAACAGAAATGGAAGAAAAATTGATAGCATTGCTTGGAGGAAGAGCTGCTGAAAAAATAGTTTTAGATGATATTTCAACAGGAGCAAGTAATGATATAGAAGTAGCAACAGAAATTGCTAAAAATATGGTTACAGTATATGGAATGAGTGATGTTGTTGGTCCTATATGTTTAAAGAGTAGTGACGGAAATTATGAATATCAATTATTAGGAAATAATATGGAAGATGTAATAGGTCAAGAAGTGAAAAAACTTATAGATACAGCATATAAAAGTGCTCAACAAATTTTATTACAAAATATGGATCTATTACATGCAATAGCTGCAGAGTTAATAGCAAAAGAAAAGATAAATGAAGAAGAATTTAATAAATTCTTTATGTAATAATTAATTAAAAGGAGAAACAAAGGATGGAAGAATTTGCAGAATATATTTTAAATGAAGAAGACTTAATAGCTAAGGAAGAAATAATATATTTTTTAGCACCTAAGTTAGGAATTAATTTTGATAAAGCAACAATATTTAAAACTGAAATAGCAAGAATGTTTTTAAAGTATACTAAAATAAGATTAGATCATAATTTAATATTAACTGCATGTTTATTGTGTAATTGTAAAAAAGTTGATGATGCTCAAAAAATGGGAAAAGTTCAAATATATGCAATAGAAGGTGCGCAATTATTAAAAAAATTAGGATTTGATGCAAGATTCTGTAAAATATGTGAAGGTGTAAATAGATATAGTGAACAAGAAAAAAGAGAACCTGAAAGTGATATTCTAGAATTGGTAGATCAATTTGGAGGTATGTTATTAGATAGACCAGAGAGAATAGGACTAAATCCAGATGAAGCATTAGTTTTACTAGAACATAGAAACCTAAAAAATGAATATAATAGATATTTAGAAAGTTTTAGAGAATTTGCACAAACTTTTGATAAAGTATATATTCAAGGTGTTGTAAATACAACTGTTTTTGCAAGATTGCAAAAATTAGTTAGAGAATCAAAAGATGTTCCAGAATTTGTGAACAAACTTTCTGTAGATTATTCTGTTACTGTTGACCAAAAAATAGTAGAAGTATTGAAAAATACAAATGTTGAAACGGAAAATAAATCATTATTTACAAATGAAACAAAAGAAAAAATATTAAAACATATAGAATAAAGAAAAGGAGGATATGTTAGCTTTTTAGCTAGCATAAACTAGAAATGTACGAAGTATTTGCAGATTTACATGTTCACATAGGAAGAAGTGAAAATGGAAAACCAATAAAAATTACAGCAGCAAGAAGTTTAAATTTTGCTAATATTGCAAAAGAATGTGCTGAAAGAAAAGGAATAAATATAGTAGGAATAATAGATTGTGCATCACCATATGTAATAGAAGATATTGAAAAATTTCTTCAAACAGGAGAAGCATATGAATTAAAAGATGGTGGAATAATTTATAAAGACAAAGTTTGTATATTGTTAGGAAGTGAAGTAGAAACATCAGAAAAAGGAAGAAATGGAAAAAAAGGAGCAGCACATAATATATGTTTCTTTCCACATTTAAGTGATATAAAAGCATTCTCACAAGAAATGAGTCATCATATAAAAAATATTACATTAAGTACGCAAAGATCTGATTTATCAGGATATGATTTAATAGATATAGTAGAAAAATATAATGGAATATTAATACCTGCACATATATTTACACCATTTAAAAGCTATTATGGAAATTGTACAGATAGAATAGAAAATATATTTAAAGAAAAATATAATAAGATATTTGCAGTAGAATTAGGCCTAAGTTCAGATACATACTTAGCTGATATGATTTCAGAATTAGAAGGAAAAACATTTGTTACAAATTCAGATGCACATTCTCTTCCTAAAATAGCAAGAGAATATAATAAAATGTTAGTAGATGATATAAGCTTTAAAGAAGTGGTAAAAGCATTAAAAAACGAAGATGGTCGAAAAGTTTTAGTAAACTATGGATTAGATCCAAAGCTTGGAAAATATCATAGAACACATTGTGATAATTGTGATTGTACAATTGAAACAAAAGAACCAGTAGATAAATGCCCAAATTGTGGAAGTGATAAAGTAACATTTGGAGTTTTTGATAGAATAGAGTTAATAAAAGATAAAGAAGAATCAAAAAGTCCTGAAAATAGACCACCATATGTTTATCAAATACCATTAAATTTTATTCCTGGAGTAGGTGGAAAAACAATTGATAAATTGTTAGATGCTTTTGAAACAGAAATGAATATTTTACATAAATTATCAAATGATGATATAGAAGCTGTTGTTGGAGAAAAAATTGCCCAAAATATTATAAATGCACGAGAAGGAAAAATGAAAGTAGAATCTGGTGGAGGCGGAATATACGGAAAAGTATCTGCAGAATAGATTTTAAGTGAAACAAAGTTCTAAAAAAATCTTTATTGAATAAAAATTATGTATAAAGTTTATTTAATAAGGAGATTAAAAGTGCGAAAGAAAAAAAGTGAAATCCTAAATATAATTAAAGAAGAGATTATCAGTAATTATAAATCATATATACTTGTAATAATATTATTTTCAGTTGGATTATTTTTAGGAGTATTATTTATAAATCAAACAGAAAATCAAGAAAATGTTATAAAATATATAAATACATATATTGATGAAATAAAAATGTTAAAAAGTAATAATACAATAGTACAATTGAAATCTGATATAAAAAGTAATATATTTTTAGTATTTATATTATGGTTTGCGGGAACAACAATAGTAGGAATTCCGATAGTTTTTGGAATCATTATAGCAAGAGGATTTTGCTTAGGATATACAATATCTGCATGTGTAATAACATTAGGAAAAACAAAAGGATTAATATTTGTACTATTAACAATATTTTTACAAAATTTAATATTAATACCAGCATTAATATTTTTAGGAGTTAGTAGTATAAAATTATATAAATCAATAGTAAAAGATAGAAGAAAAGAAAATATAAAAATATCAATACTAAAACATAGTATAGTTTCTACATTTATATTAATAATTCTAATTATTTCATCTTTGATAAAGATAGAAATATCATACAGACTGATATTTCTATTTGCAAAATATTTTTAGATAAATAGATGAAAAACTATTTACAATTTAGAGAAAATTTGATATAACATAAACACGTATATTATTTATGTTAAATTTACAATTTGAATTAGGGTGGGGAAAGAAATGGAAGAAGAATTAAACTTATTTTTTGGATTTTTAGAGAATGACAAAAAAGTATCAAATAATACTCTTCAATCATATGAAAGAGATTTAAAACAATATGAAAGATATTTAAGTGAACAAGGAAAAGAATATAAAAAAGAAACAAACGAAGGAATTAAAGAGTACATAACATATATGCAAGAAATAGGTAAAAAATCATCAACAATATCAAGAGGATTAGCATCAATTAGATCATTTTACCAATATGGAGTAAAAAATAAGGATGTAGAAAATGACCCAACAGAAGGAATTTCATCACCAAAAATAGAGAAAAGAGTTCCTAGTGTATTAACATCAAGTGAAGTAGCATTATTATTAGATCAACCAAAAAATGTCGATTTAAAAGGAACTAGAGATAAAGCAATGCTAGAATTTGCATATGCAACAGGAATGAGAGTTACAGAAATTATATCATTAAATGTTGAAGATGTAGATTTAGAAAAAGGTTTTGCAACATGTAGAAATGGAAAAAAAGAAAGAACAGTGCCATTAGGAGAAATGTCATTAAAAGCACTAAAAGATTATGTTGAAAATGCAAGAAATATAATGATAAAAGACGAAAATGAAAAAGCATTATTCGTAAATGTTAATGGTCAAAGATTAACAAGACAAGGATTTTGGAAAATTATAAAATATTATAAAGAACAAGCACATATTGAAAAAGACATAACACCACATGTATTAAGACATTCATTCGCAACACATTTATTACAAAATGGAGCAGATTTAAAATCAATTCAAACAATGCTTGGACATTCAGATATATTATCAACACAAGTGTATATGCAATTTCAAGATGAAAGTTTAAAAAACATTTATAAAAAAGCTCATCCAAGAGCATAGTAAGAAAAAGAAGGAAATATCCTTCTTTTTTTCAAATATAAATGTTTTTCATATTTTACAATAAAAACTCTTGACAGTTAACAATAATAATTATAAAATATAATAGGTTGAAAAAATATATAAAAAAATAATAGAAATCATATATATATATTTATTCGAACATTGAAAATTTAATAAGAAAGAGGTGTATGGTTATGGAAACTATAATCATTGTCGCCACTGTCTTAATCTCATTAGTAATAGGAATACTAGTTGGAGTTGTAATCAGAAAGAAAATTGCTGAATCAAAAATTAACGGAGCAGAAGAAGAAGCAAAAAAACTAGTAGAATTAGCAAAAATAGAAGCAGATAATTTAAAAAAAGAAGAAATCTTTAAAGCTAAAGAAGAAATTATGAATGCTAGAAATGAACTAGACAAAGAGATTAAAGAAAGAAGAGGCGAAATTCAAAAACAAGAAAGCAGAATTATTCAAAAGGAAGAAAATTTAGAAAGACGTTCAGATAATTTTGAGAAAAAAGAAAAAGACTTAGAAAGAGAAGAGCAAAATCTAAATGAAAGAAAACAAGATGTTGAGAATTTGTATACAGAACAAATGAAAGTTCTTCAAGACATTGCAAAACTAACACAAGAAGAAGCCAAAAATCAATTATTAAAAAGTGTAGAACAAGATATAACATCTGAAAAAGCAGCATTAATAAGAGATTTAACTCAAAAGGCAAAAGACGAAGCTTTGAAAAATGGAAGAGAAATAGTTGCTTATGCTATTCAAAAATGTGCAGCAGATCATTCAGCTGAAACAACAGTATCAATAGTTCCACTTCCATCTGACGATGTAAAAGGAAGAATAATTGGTAGAGAAGGAAGAAATATAAGAGCTTTAGAAACATTAACAGGAATTGATTTAATAATAGATGATACACCTGAAGCAGTAATCTTATCAGGATTTGATCCATTAAGAAGAGAAGTTGCTAGAATTGCTCTTGAAAAATTAATAGATGATGGAAGAATTCATCCAGCTAAAATTGAAGAAATGGTAGAAAAAGCAAAACAAGAATTAGCAGAAATCATTCGTTCAGAAGGTGAAAGAGCAGCACTTGAAAGTGGAGTTATAGGTTTAAATCCAGAACTTATAAAATTATTAGGAAAACTAAAATATAGAACAAGTTATGGACAAAACGTATTAAACCATTCAATAGAAGTATCAAATTTAGCAAGAATAATGGCTGAAGAACTTGGGTTAGATGCAAAACTTGCTCGTAGAGCAGGATTATTACATGATATTGGAAAAGCACTAGATCATGATATGGAAGGAACACATGTTGAAATTGGTGTAGAAATCTTAAAGAAATTCAAAGAAAATCCACTTGTAATAAATGCAGTAGAAGCACATCATGGAGATGTTGAACCACAAACATTAGAAGCAGTATTAGTACAAGCTGCTGATGCAATATCTGCGTCAAGACCAGGAGCAAGAAGAGAAACACTAGAAGCATACATAAAGAGATTAGAAAACCTTGAATCAATTGCAGATTCATTTGATGGTGTTGAAAAATCATTTGCAATACAAGCTGGTAGAGAAGTTAGAATAATAGTAAAACCAGAAAAAATTTCAGATGATCAAATGACATTATTAGCAAGAGATGTTTCTAAGAGAATTGAAGAAGAAATGGATTATCCAGGACAAATTAAAGTTAATATAATTAGAGAAACAAGAGTAGTAGATTATGCTAAATAATTTTTAGAGAATTTTCGAAAGAAAGTTCTCTTTTTTATTGACAATTAAGAACAAATGTTTTATAATAATGACGATATAAAAATAAGCAGGTGATATTATGGAAAGACAAATATTGCATGTAGATGTAAACAATGCATTTTTAAGTTGGACAGCAGTAGAAATGTTAAAACAAGGAAGTAAAATTGATATAAGAGAAATACCATCAGTAATAGGTGGAGATGAAAACAGAAGAGCAGGAATAGTATTAGCCAAAAGTCCTAAAGCAAAAATTTTTGGTATTATAACAGGAGAAACATTATATCAAGCAAGAATGAAATGTCCTCAATTACAGGTATATCCAGGAAATTATAATATGTATAAAAAATATTCAAATAGTTTATATAAATTATTACTTCAATATACAGATAAAATAGAGAGATTTAGCATAGATGAATGTTTTTTAGATATGACTAACTATTTATGTGGAGATACATTAATAAATAAAGCATATGAAATAAAAAAGAGAGTAAAAGAAGAATTAGGATTTACAGTAAATGTTGGAGTGGCACATAATAAATTATTAGCTAAAATGGCATCAGACTTTAAAAAACCAGATAGAGTACATACATTATATGAAAATGAAATTCCAAGTAAAATGTGGACACTAAATGTATCAGAGTTACTAATGCTTGGAAGAAAAACAATTCCAAAACTTTTAAATATGAGAATAAGAACAATAGGAGACTTAGCCAAAACAGATAAAGAACTATTATCAAAAAAGTTCGGAAAACATGGAATAATGATGTGGGAATATGCAAATGGCATAGACAATTCAGAAGTACAATATAAATTCGAAAAGCCAAAAGGAATTGGTAATTCTACAACTTTACCAGTTGATATAACAGAAATATTAAAATTAGAAGAAGTATTATTAGCATTAACAGAACAAGTAACATATAGATTAAGAAAATATAATATGTTAGCAAATGTAGTAAATGTTCAATTAAGAACAAGCAATTTTGAAAATAAAACACATCAAAGAAAATTAAATGAAGCAACCTCAAATACAAAAGATATATTTAAAATGGCTAAAGAACTATTAGAAGAAATGTATACTAATGGAATAGCAATAAGACTTGTAGGAATGAGAGTAGATGGATTAATTGAAAAGAATGAAAAACAATTATCATTATTTAATTCTAAAGACACAGAAAAACAAGAAAATTTAGATAAAGTAGTTGATGAATTAAAGCAAAAATTCGGATATAATTCTATTACCAGAGCAGGAAAATTACATTCTGAAAAAGAAATAAAATTAAAAGATATTTAAATTAATAAAGATTTAATTTAATAAAAATTTTATTTGTGATATAATATCGATGAAATAAAATATATTTTATGGAAGGAAAAAATTATGAAGAAAAAAATTATTATTGTTTTAATTATTTCAATATTAATTGGAGGAGGATTAGTAGCATATTATATTTTAAATAAAGAAAAGACAACTCCAGAAGATATTTGGAACCAATATGTTTCATATATAAATGAAGAAAAATATGAAGAAATGTATGAAATGATTACAGATACAGCTAAATCTCAGATATCAAAAGAAGATTTCATAAAAAGAAATGAGAATATTTATAGTGGAATAGATATGGCAAATTTAGATATACAAATAGCAAGTGTTGAAGAAGAAGAAAAAAATATATCTAAAATAAATTATACAGAAACAATGGAGACAAGTGCAGGAAATGTAGAATTTCAAAACACAGTAAGAATAGTAAAAAACGATCAAAAAGAATATAAAGTTGAATGGAGCCATAGTTTAATTTTGCCAGGTTTAAGTAGTACTGACAAGGTTAGAGTAAAAACAATAAAAGCTCAAAGAGGTGAAATTGATGATAAAAATGGAATAATGCTAGCTGGGGAAGGAAAGGTATCTTCGATAGGAATTGTTCCTGGAAAATTACCACAAAATAAAGAAGAAGCAATTCAACAAATATCTGATGTTTTAGGAATTTCTGCAGAAACAATAAATAAAGCACTTTCAGCATCATGGGTAAAAGATGATACATTTGTACCTATAAAAAAGGTAGAACAAAGTGAAACAGAAATAAAAGAAAAAGTTCTACAAATATCAGGAATAAAAATTACAAGTGAAACATCAAGAGTGTATCCATTAGGAGAAGCTTCAGCACAACTAGTTGGATATGTTCAAACAATTACAGCAGAGGAATTAGAAAAAAACAAAGGACAAGGATATACAAGTACTAGTTTAATAGGAAAATCAGGACTAGAAAAACAATATGAAGAACAATTAAAAGGAAATAATGGTCTTGAAATTTATATTGAAGATGAAAAAGGAAAAAGAAAATCAGAAATAGCTAAAATAGATGTAAAAAATGGAGAAAATATAAAATTAACAATAGACTCTACTATTCAACAAAAACTTTATGAAGAATTAAAAAATGATGCAGGATTTTTTGTTGTAATGGAACCAAATACTGGAGAATTATTAGCACTAGTAAGTACACCATCATATAATCCTAACAAATTTGTTTTAGGAATGACATCAAACGAATGGAATGAAATTAATAATAATGAAAATAAACCAATGTTTGTAAGATATCAACAAAGCTATATACCAGGATCTACATTTAAACCAATTACAGGTGCAATAGGGCTTACAACAGGAACATTATCAGTTGATGACACATTTACATATAATGGACTTAGTTGGAAGAAAGATGGATGGGGAGAATTTGATATAACAACATTAACATCATATAGTGGACCAAAGAACTTAAAAAATGCTCTAATACATTCAGATAATATATATTTTGCACAAGCAGCATTACAGATTGGAAAAAAGAATTTTACTGATGGATTAAATAAAATATTATTTAATCAAGATTTAAACCTTGAAATATCAACAGCCAAATCTCAATATTCAAATTCAAAAGATATTTCAAATGAAAAAGTACTTGCAGATAGTGGATATGGTCAAGGAGAAATTTTAGTAAATCCAATACTAATGGCATCTATATATTCAGCCTTTAACAATGATGGAAATATGGTAAAACCATATATTATAGAAAAAGATAATAAAAATGTAGAATATTTAGTAAAAAATGCTTTTAGTAAAGAAGCGGCAAATATAATAAAAGAAGATTTAATTCAAGTTGTAGAAAATCCAGAAGGAACAGCTAAAGATATGAAAGTAGCAGGAAGGACAATTGCAGGAAAAACAGGAACTGCAGAATTAAAAGCATCAAAAGACGGAGAGGCAGATGTTTTAGGATGGTTTGATTGTTTTACAACAGATTCAAATGATAATCAATTATTAATAATTAGTATGGTTGAAAATGGAAGAAGTTTAGGTGGAAGTCATTATTTAATAAAGAAAATAAAAACTTTATTTTAATATAAATTATTGTCTTGAAATTTAAAATTATATGTGCTAAAATACAACATGTCTTAACATTAGATATCCCTTTAAGACATGTCCGAAAACAAACACAACAAATAATTATTGGAGGGAATGATGAACATTAATCAGATTGAATGGTGTTCGTATACTAAAGGAAATCCTGATTATGTACAAGAAATTGAATTTTTAGAGTGGCAAAGTGATCCTGAGGGAAAGTTTTGTAAATCAGATGTATGTAAGCTATTTCAAAGTATTACGTTTGCATATTCTAAGGTTTTGGAATATATTGCAGATGTTAGCTTTGAAGAAGCACATGAGCGAATGCAATCTGAAAATTATGCAAATTTTTTCGAAAAGCTTGAAGAAGTGTTTAAAGAAGTTCCTTTTAAGAATGGAATTACCTATTCGAAACTTGAAGAAATTATGAGTGTAATTAAAATTCCTAAAATTTGTAAATAACATAATTTAGAATTTTTGAGAGTCCTTGAAGAAAGTATAATATATTTTCTTCAGGGACGTTTTTTGTAAAAAAAGCAATTTATATAATTGACAAATTATTTCAATAACGATATAATAGATAGGTTGGCGAAAAAAGCCAGTAAGAGAAAAAGAAAGAGGGAGGAAAAAATGGAACAAGAAGAAAATATACTAGGAAAAGAAAAAATAGGAAAATTAATTAGAAAATTTTCAATACCTTGCATAATATCAATGTTGGTAAATTCATTATATAATATAGTTGACCAAATATTCATAGGACAAGGAGTTGGATATTTAGGAAATGGAGCAACAAACGTAGTATTCCCATTAGTAATGATAGGATTAGCATTTTCATTAATGTTTGGAGATGGAGCATCAGCATATTTAAGTTTAAAACTTGGAGAGAAAAAGAAAAAAGAAGCAGAGATAGGAATTGGTAATGGAATAATGTTATCAACAATTGTTTCAATATTATTTTGTGTAATAACATTAATATTTTTACCTCAATTCTTAAAAATATTTGGATGTACAGAAAATCTAAAAAGTTATGCAATGGCTTATGGAAGGATAATAGCAATAGGATTTCCTTTTTCAATGATAGGAACAACATTAAACTCAATAATTAGAGCAGATGGAAGTCCAAAATATTCAATGTTTAGCATGGTGGCAGGAGCTATATTAAATACAATATTAGATCCAATATTTATATTTGTATTTCACAAAGGTGTTGAAGGAGCAGCAATAGCAACAGTAATTAGCCAAATATTAACATTTATATTAAATGTTGCTTATGTAAAAAAATTCAAATCAATAAAATTAACAAAACAATCTTTAAAATTAAAAGCAAATGTATGCAAGAAAATTGTAATGCTTGGAATCAGTAGTTTTATAACACAAATGAGTATAGTATGTGTTATGACAGCTGAAAATAACTTACTTGGAAAATACGGAGCAGACAGTAAATATGGTGCAGAAATTCCTATTACAGTATTAGGAATTGTAATGAAAATAAATCAAATATTAAATAGTATAATAATAGGAATTGCAGCAGGAAGTCAACCAATATTAGG
>OIZO01001056.1_pt1 | contig 15651 bp, 12 predicted proteins | sample 1588551 | NCBI WGS metagenome assembly OIZO01 (sample SAMN03283271) | human gut metagenome | biome: human-associated habitat; material: feces | host: Homo sapiens | place: Peru | collected 2012 | reverse complement strand
TATCACAGTTTAAATCGCATTTACCATCACCGTTAAGATCTTGATTCATTAAGTTTTTATCTGGTTTACCATCACCATCAGTATCAATATTAAAGAATACTTCATCCAATTTTGTTTTACTATAAGTAATATTTAGATAAGGCTTTTTACTAAACCATTTAGAACAGTTAGCATCACACTTACCATTATCATTTTTATCTAAGTTAACTTCCGGAATATTATCTTTATTAATATCTATATTTAACCACCAACGATGTTTTCTAGAAGCACAACAGCCAATTAAAAGAAGCAAAAGAATAATAATAATGATAATAATTCTGATTATGCGTTTTATTCTTTTTTTATCTTTTTTATCTTGATCATTTTTTGTTTCAACTGTTTTTTCCGGTTCAATAGAATTTAACTCTTCTTTAGTCTTTGGTAAATCTATTGGAGTTATATTATTATCTTTCTTATTCATTTGTACTCTCTCCTTCTACAATATTAACTTGATTAACATTTTCATTATTTACACTCTTTTCATAAGATATATATATCATTATGGATGATATAGCTGTAAATATAAGTGCTATTACAAAGCTGGAAACCATCATTGTAAGAATCAAATTCCGTTCTTTTTTATCTTTATTCATATAGTCATATAAACTATTTAAGAATTTACTTTTTATTTCTTCTGATTCATTTCTATTTATCATAATTAAACTCCTAAACTATTCAGTAGGAGCTGCTACGGCTTCTAGGGTTGCACTAAAAGTTTTACCCATTTCGTTAGTTTGATCAGCATCAGTATCAGTATAGAAAATCTGTAGTTGACAGGTGTTAGTAGCATTTGGAGCAATAGTTCCTGTTATTAGGTTACTAGCTGTACTTGGCATCGCAAGTTGTTCACCGGTTCCAGTAGCGGTCTTATCACAAGTAATAGTATATTTTAGTCCGGTTATACCAGTATTAGTAATGGTAGCCCAATTTATCTTATAAGCAAGGTTAACATTACCGGTATTAGTAAATTTTATTGTTTTTATGGCACTAGAAGTACCAGGAATAGCATTAGATAAAGTAATAGCATTACCATCTGAGTACTCAGCAGTAATATTGGCCGTGGTAAACTCACTCCTAGAATTATCAGGATTTATTACTGTAATTTTAGAAGCAAAGTAAGCATATGATGTTGTTATTGTTAAAGTAATAATTCCAACCATTAAAAGAAAAGCACTAATTCCAGTATATATACCCTTTTCTAAACCTTTTTTATCCTTCATACGATATCACCTAGTATAATAATAGCAAAATTATTCTTTTTTATCAAGAACTAAAGCCGGCTATTTTTGTATTTCTAAAAGTAAATTTTCTTAAACAAACATAAAAAGACATAGAAATAATTAAATTCATTTTTACCGTCAAAAAAAAGACCTAACACATAATCGTTAAGTCTTAAATCGCTATAAACTAGTTAGCTTTTGGTGCAAATGACATATCAATGCTGAATGATTTACCAACTTGAGTATTTTGATTTTCTTTATTAGCATATTCAACTACTAGATAGTAACTATCTGAAGTGTTGTAATTTACTGAAACATTAAGTGATTTAGCAGCAGCGCCACCAGCATCAATAACTACTTCAGCACCTTCTGGAATTGTGCAAGTTGCATTATCATAGTATTGAGTCCCAGTAGTTACAGGGCTTGAAGTACAAGTGATAGCAGTTGCTGATTTATATAATTTCCAAGTTACATCAGTAGCAAAATCACCAAGGGCAGGTGTAACAGTTATAGTTGCATTAGCAGGTTCATCACCAGCATGACCAGACCCAGTTACAGTAACGGGTTTAACAGTTTTAAATCCAGGTAGTGCATCAGTAGCAGTTACCTTACTACCCATATCCATTACAGCACTAGCAATTACCTTAGTTTTAACTTCAGTCTTTGAATTATCAGCATTACTAGTAGTAATACTTGCAGTGAAGTATGCAAATGTTGTACCGATTACGGCAGTTAATAGTGTAGCAACAGCTATTACACTTAAAAAGATAACATTTTTCTTCTCCATGATTTTTTATCCTCCTCTATGATTACATAATAGCAAATTTGAAAAATTATTTCAACCCCTTTTTGCTAAAATTTATAATTTGTAAATTTGCATATGACTATTAAAGAAGGACTTGGGTCACCTGATAACCATATATCTCTAAAATAGAAACTATTCTCCTGCTCTTGTGACCAGCATTGCAATATATATAATAATGTTTATTCTTATCTAGTAGATTTTGAAAGTGATAAGACAATTCTAAATACGGTATATTAATTGCTCCGTTTATATGTTTTATTTTATAGATATTTGAATCTTCAACATCAATTAATGGTCCCATACTATTATGGTAATCTTTAATACTTATTGATTGCATAAAAAACTCCTTTCATCTTATTTTATGAAAAGAGTTATTTTTAAGTTAAGTATTAATCTTCCCCAAAGAAGTCATCAAAGAATTCATCATCAGATATATTATCATCTATTTTAATATCATCAGGTTTAACATTGATTATAGGTTTATCTTCACTTTTAATTACTTCATTAGTTACTGGTTTTACTTCTTTTTTAATTGGTTCTTCTTTAATTATTTCTTCTTTTACTGGTTCTTCCTTAACAGGACTACTTATAGTACTTTTTAAATAATTATCCTTTTCCTTATTAATTAAATCTTCATTAATAAAGACATTATTATTTTCCTTAATATTCGCATTTTGAGGATTATATAATAAGTCTCTTAGACTAGCATTAGGGTTATATTGGGGAACTTCTTCTAGAATTTCACTATTATTTATGATTGGTTCTTCTTTAATAGGCTCTACTGAAGGTTCCTTTGGTATTTCTACTTTTGGAAGTGGTTTTACCTCTTCTGTTTTAGCTTCTTTTACTTTTTGAGTTTCTTCTTCTTTGTTATTAGAGCCCAAAAGATTTGCTAATAGTGTATCTATATCTGATTTGTTAAAGTCATTAAAATCAGTTTTGGTGTTGTTAATTGGAGATAGTTCTTCATTTTTATCTAGGTTATGTCCAAAATTGATTGGTTCAGGTTTGACTGTAGGAGCTTCAATTGGTTTAGGCTCTACTACTTGTTTTGGTTCTTTAGTAATGACTTCTTCTTCTTTAATTTCTGGTTTTATTTCTTGCTGTGGTTCTTGGATATCATTAAATAAAGAGTTATTAGTTAAATTATCTAAACCAATACTTGACAATTCTTGAAGAGTGTTCTTAAGTGCTGGTTCTTTAACTTCTGTTTCTGGAAGTTTAGGTGTCTCTTCTTTCTTGGCATTGGCTTCTTTTTCTTTGGCTTCTTCAGCATCTAATTCTGCTATCTTACGATCAATATCTTTTAACATAGCATCTAAATCAAGTCCTCCGCTTGGTGTACTAGGACTACTAGTAGAGGTTGTTTCAAAAGGATTAGATGGTCCAAAAGGATTAGTAGAAGTGCCAAAGGGATTAGCACCTCCAAATGGGGAACTACCAAATGGGTTATCAAATAGATTAGGACCAAATGGGTTATTATTTGCTTGGGGATTATTTAAAGATTGTTCCTTTTTCTTTTCTTTAACAAAAGCTTTTATATCGAATAGTGCAACTGGCTTAGCCGCTCTTTCTGGGAATGGTTCATCAATCTGCTCATAACCCCAGTTTGTTTTATAATCAAATTGTAACTTAGTTTTGAAGGGACCTTTACGCATTCTAATAAGCAAAGCTTCACCCATTTTAAATTTTTGTAAGTCGGATACGGTTACTAATGGCGTTGAGGCAGTCTTATCTTTTTCTTTAGATTTAACTTCGCCACACATTTTACTTATCTCTTCTAAAGCAGCAAGTTCACTTGATATTAAGTAAATAGTATTACCGCAGTTACCACGAATTACTTCAGCTACTTCTTTGCCGTAAACATCATTTAACTGAGCAAAGTTTTGAATAATAAAGGTAAAACGCATATCACGGCTACGAGCAGCGGTTACCATTGAATCGACATCTTTTAATGGAGGCATATTAGCAAATTCATCTAGAATGAAGTTAGTTCTAATAGGTAATTTACCACCATTCTTTTGGGCAACATCAATTAAAGTTTCATAAGCCTGCTTAATAAAGATGGTAGCTAGGGCATGATAAGTTGTTTTTTCATCATGAATAACGATAAAAACAGCTGTCTTTTGTTTACCGATATCTAGGATACTAAAGTCACTATGACCTAACATCTCGGATAGGTTTTGACGGGATGCAAATAGACGGATTTTCTGTCTAAATGTTGACATGATACCACCTTTAGTATCACTAGGAGCATTAATTGTATTTGAGGCAAAGGTATAAGCAGATGAAGCTTCACCTTTCATTGTAAAGTATTCTTTAGTATAAGTAGAAGGTCCTAAACGATCTTCGCCAGATGTTGACATAACACTAATAGAATTAATATTAATTTCCTCTTCTTTAGCATCTTCAAAAAGTCCTAGTGCTAATCCTGAGAAAAAGTCAGCAGCACTTTTTTCCCAGAAAGGTTCACCCTTATTATTAGGATCATAAAGAATATTTAAGGCAACATCATCTAAAAGTTCAGTAGCTTTATCCATATTTCCCATTTTCATATATTGATATGGTAATGTTAACGGGTTCCAAGCATTTCCTTTTAGTGGATCACGAAAGTTTAAAACGATAACGTTATAACCTAAGTCTTTTAAACGATGAGCAGCCGAAGTATATAATTCGCCTTTAGGATCGGTAATAATCATTGACTCACCTTTTTTGGCAAGTAAGTTAACCAATGGTTTAACAATACATTGTGATTTACCAGAACCAGAAGCACCAATTACAACAGTATGATATTCGCCATTATCAACCCATACTTGATGTTTCTTGGTATCATAAATTAAAGGAATACCAGCCGCTTTAACAGTTGGGGCTGTATAATCAACAGCCTCTATGCCTCTATCGGTTTTAATATCCTTATCTTTAGCCCAAGATGAGTAACCAGTTTCTACTTTATCTTCAACAACTAATCCTATTCCCTTTTTACCTTTTTTCTCAAAAACATAAGAAGAGACAGATGCAAAAATAACTATTACACATACAATGTATAGTAATAGTGTAAGTGCTAAATACTGTGTAAATGCTGGTATTGGATTTAATCCTGCTAAAGTACCTGTAGCGCCAAAGGTTACAAAGTTAACTACTCCAACAGCACACAAATATAGTAAAAGCACTAGAAAAACTGCTAATATTATTAAGTCTTTTTTAGATATTCTGAATTTCACTTTTAAACACCCAATTTCTATTCATATTATACTATAATAGTTAAAAGATAACTAGAATAATTTTTTCTTTTTATTAAAGAAGTTTACGACTGCAATTATAATAACTAAGTAAAGACCAATAATAAAGATGATATGAAAAGCTGTATTATCTTTTTTATTGCTCGTATTGTTATTTTTCTTAACATCTTCTGGATTTTTTTCTGCTTGCGGTCTTTCGATATATAAAGATATTTTTTTATTTAGATAATTATTTTTATCTAAATTCCACGTATATGTATTATTTTCAACAGAATCAGCATTATTAGATGTCACTGTTAATTCTGTATAAATAGATAAAGTTACATCATCTATCTCATCTAATAATCCATTTGGAATATTATCTATATGAAGTATTATACTATTGTCATTAATGATAATGCTATCTTTTACAATATTATTTATAAATAAATTATTTTTTAAAGATAATTCTTTAGATTCGTTTTTTATTACATATCTATACTCAGTATTATACATCTGATTAGTTCTAACATCATTATCTCTATAGAAATTATCTTTATTAATATAATATTTATTAATAGTATCATCTATTTTTTTATCCGTATAAGTTTTTAAATAGGTCCTTCCTTCAGAAAAATCATCTAAACTGCCATAAATATCTAGATAAGCATTTTTATAAGCTTTTTCAGATGTTTCAATAATGCTTATATTTTCGGTTATACTTTTATTAGTTATTTCTGCATAGTATGTAGTACTGCATCCATTACAAATAAATATTAAAGAAATAAAAATAAATAATAATTTCAGTTTTTTTTGCATTTAGACCTCTTTTTTCTTTTTCTTAGTAATAATTATTACTATAATTACAATGTATACAAAGACTACTAATAGCACTATTGGAATAGTTAGTTTATTCTTTTTCTCTTGACTAGTATTTCTGTTATTTAATTCTTCCTGAGTTTGAGTTAAATCAACCGTGAGATTTATCCTTTTTTCATAATTATTTGTTTTATTAAAATACCAAATATATCTATTCCCAATGACAGAATCAGCGTTGTTGTCAGTTACAATATAATTGGTAATTATATTTACAGTTAAATTTGTAAAATTACTGTCATATTTTAAACGATTGTTTGGACTAGAAGTTTTTAAAGTTAAAATATTTTTATTATAAGATATATCTTTGAAATCGTAATTGTAGTTTATTGAATTTGCTAATATATACTTTTCTATTGGATAAGTATATTCATAATATAAATGATAACCATTACTGTCTATGTTGTATGTTTGATTATAATATATACCTTCTGGATAAGTAGCGTATAAATCGTCTTCATCTAAAATACCATCGATGTTGTAAACCGGATATTTTCTTTTGTATCCAGACATAACATCAGTAACACTTCTTATATCACTAACCTTATCTAATACTTCTATTTTTTCATTGATATTATTATTATCGATTGTAATAGTATATGTTGCTTCACATCCTGTTAATAATATTAAAGAAGACAATAAAATATATCTTTTTATCTTGGATCGTAGCATAGTCCATAACCTTTCTCATCTAGAGGTAAATAATCTCTAGGATTTAATAATGAATAACCTGGATAACTTAACATTTGGTAATGTAAATGGTATCCACCACTAGCTCCATATGTTTGGCCAGTATTTCCAACTTCCCCTATTTTTTGACCGGCTTGTACTTGTTGTCCTTCAACTAAATTTTCCCTTTTACTAAAGTGAAAATAATAACTAATTGTTCCATCTCCGTTGTTTATAGCAACTCCTAAGCCCTCTTTTTCACCTTTTTTACAATTTGGATAGCATTGATAATTTGTATCATATAAGCTTGCTACTGTCCCTGAATGAGCTGCGTAAACTGGTGTTCCCTTTGGAGCTGCAAAATCCATACCATTATGATCTCTATATGTGTGTTTTCCATCACATCTATCATGAATTTCTCCTGAAATATAGCTAAAAGTATTGATTGGCATAATATATTCTTTTGAGCTAATTATTGATACGTCAGCATCATAATAATATTTTAATATTTCTTTGTAAGTTTTATTTTCCTCTCTAGCAAGGTAATATGCACCATATTGACTCATTCCAATTCCGTGTTTATGACCATAATAATATTCTAAGGTATTGGTCAGTTTTGAATTTAGCCAAGACTTTGGTATCTGTTGACCTTTTTGACATAATGTATAATTTGCACTGCTAGTATTAGTTTTATAACCATCGCTTATACATAATGCATCAAATTGAGATTCAGCAGCCGTTAATCGTTTTCCATTTTTCATTAAGTATTCTCCCGCAGTAGCATTTACGGCATCCACTATTACTTGTGGAGCATTTGGTTTGTATCCAAGCGTACTGCCACCAGTATCTATATAGCAAACACCGTTTTCTACTTTAGCACGCCCAACAAGATAAGTTCTAGCAGCTACTGCCTGGGCTTTCATTAATTCTGGATAATTAGACCAAGAGCCAACCTCTCCGTACACGGCGCCAGCTATAAATTCTTCTATCGTATGATCGCCGGCGTTTGAACCACTATTTATATGTACAGTAGAACATATATCATTGGCATAAACTATATTAGCCTTGCTATCTGAATTAGATTGTTGATAATCGCATACCGGATATATGCCAACAACTTCACCATCATTGTCATCCTTGGTATTATCATCTTCACTAGTTGAAACATCTTCAGTTATATCAGAATCATTATTAGATGTTACTTCTTCATAATCAGGACTACCCTCTATATAATCTCTAATAATTTTCTTATAATCGCTACCAGTCGATGATGATATTCCTAAAACACTTTTATATCCATCATAAAATATATCTAATCTTTGAGTATATATATCTACAACTTCGGTAATAACACTTTCTGCAGCAGTTTTTGCTTTATTATAATAATCATTCTTTCTTTTAGTTTCTTCATCTTCTTCTGGTTGTTCTTCAGATACTTGAGTATTTTGACCAGCATCAGCACCAGAAACTCCATCTACTTCACCACTACTGGAATTATCTGTATTATCTGAAGATGTATCATCATTATTAGTAGTGTCATTTTGTATCGTTGGAATGTATATATTATTGAATCTTGATCCTTCATTAACAGTACAAGTTTCATTTGTATAATCATAATCAGAAAAAGCTGCTATATCAGAATGAATTACAACACTGAATGCTTTTAATAAGTTCTGGTCTACATCGGTATCCATAACAGCATAATCATCATGTTCATAATAATTTACAATGGCGCCAGCAATATACTCATCCATTGAATAGGTTTTATCACCAGCTTCACTTTTAATTACTACTTTATTACAACTTGGAGTTACGTAACATACTGTACCATCATCTTCTTTACCATATTGAAAAAACGAGACTATTAAAGTTACAATTGTGGAAATAAGAATTACAACAGCTGCTATTATTAGTATTATAGATATCAATACAATATGAGTTATTATGAAAGTGCCTATTGCTCCTAATACTCCAAAGAATCCTGAGATTATTCCCGCTGTCAATTTCAGCATATTTCCTAGTGCTTTTATATCATCTTTTATTGATGTTTCTTCACTTTCTGGCTCATTATTATTTAGTTTCTTTTTTGGAAATAATCCATCTTTCTTTAATGGATTGATGCTCTTTTTAGAGTCACTACTTTGTTTAACAGGTGAATCATCATTGGAACCATCTGCATGCTTACTATGTTTTTTTATGGTATCATTATATTTATTTCTAGATGGATTCTTTCCACCAAAGGTTGGGGTGTTTTCACTTTTCTTTGCTGGATTATTTGATTTATTCAAAGTTGGCTTTTTGGCTGCTTTATCAGGAACTTTACCTTTAGGGCTAGAGCTATGATTGTCTGCACTGGCATCTATTCCCTTATCTACTAGGTCAAGCGCTCCACTATTTGCTAATGCATTTGTAAGCTTTTGATTAGTTTTGCCAGTTGGCGACAGTTTGTTTGCAACATTACCAGCTTGGGCAGCAGCATCGGTTATAGCATTACCGACCTTAGAATTATTTATGACATCAGCTGCCTTAGAGCCTATTTTAGATCCTGTACTTCCTCCAAAATATGCACCAGCGGCAGTAGCTGCACCTTTTAAGCTTGTTTGAGCCATCCTCTTATTGGCAGCGGTATTTTCTTGGGTTTGATTATCTACTTTTTCCTGTTTTTTTTGTGTAATATCGTTTTCATCGTTTTCCATTTACTTCACCGCCTTATTTCTTTTTTATTTTATCATAATTAGGAAAAAAAAGCAGTAAAAACTGCTTCTTACAATCCACCCCCAGAGCCAAATGAATCTAGTTCTTCACTTGTACAAATTACGTATATTTGCATACGTCTTGCACCGCATATAAATAATCCTTGACCTTGGTTATAATATTTAATATTATTCTTTTCCGCTTCGTTTAAGTCAATAAGTAATGATAAATCATCAACAGCTTGTTTCTTTAAGCCCATTACTAAGTAGTATGATGCGTTATCGAATATGGCTTTACCATGCATAATTAAGTTAGGCGCAGCAAAATCTGTTGGTTGTTGAGTAATTATGATAGTGCCACTATTATATTTACGACTACGGCGTTGAATTTGTGCTAAGAACTCAGCTCCTAATTCGTTTCTTGATGATAATAAAACATGAGCTTCATCTACGGAAAGAACTGACGTTACAGATTTATCTAAACATAAACCCCAGGCATATTTTAAGATATTAAAGAATACAGCATTTCTAATATTATCATCAGTATTCATTAAATCTCTAATATTAAATACAATGAAATCACTATCAATATCTAAAGTCGTATGACCATTAAAATAATATCTTAATTCATTAGTAAATGGTCTTATCTTAAGTTCCAATCTTTCTAATACATCTCTTTCTCTAGTTTTATCAGGCATTGATAATAATCGTCCACGAATTGTTGCATATAAGTCATCAAATGTTGGATAATCATTGCTTGTTAGCTTAGAAAAATCGGTATTAAAATCAATTTTAAATCTACGATAAGTATCTTGTAATACTTCGCTAAACATTGTAAGAACATCTTCTTCGATATCTGGGGAATAGTATTTCATAAAGGCTTTTTGAGATTGAATTGCTCTTGTTAAGATAGTATAGCCTAACCCTTGAGCAATATCTTCTTCATCGGCATCCATTACTACTTCTAATGGATTTATCATTCCGAATTGGCCACCTTTACCTAGATCAATAAAGTTTCCTCCTAGGAAATGACACATATCTTCAAGTTCACCTTCTGGGTCAATAGCCACTACTTTGTAGCCATTTCTGATATGGCTACGAAGTAGTAATTTAGCTGCTGTTGATTTACCAGAACCAGATGTACCTAAAATAATCATATTAGCATTATTTCTGTTATGTTCTTTTTTTACTTGGTATAAGAATTGATTAAATAATACTACACCACCAGAGTAATCAACACCAAATAATGTCGAATTTCCTACGTCTTTTACACTATCAAAAATAAATGGATACATAGCGGCAATAGTTGGACTTGGAATTGGCGTACCTATTCTATCTTCTATATCTTGTTTTGGAAAGATTGGCAAAATTGATTTAAGAACTTTTTCTTGTTCAAACATTAAAGGAATTCCTTGCATTCCCATGGCATCTAAGAAACTGCGAACATTCATTTTTTTATTTTCTAAATCTTCTTTTGAGTCACCCATTACCATTAAATGCAATTGAAAGTCAAATACTCTTGATTGAGTGGCTGCTAACATTTGAACAAATTGCTCCAAAGATTCATAATCTTGTCTTATTCTTTCTTGAATTGTTTTATCCTTTTCATTTTGATATCTTTGCTTTAAATCTGCAATTTCTTTGTTAATCATTTTTTGCATAGTTGAAAATTCAAGAGGAATATGTTTTGCCACCACTTTTACGCCAGCTATATTAGAAAGGTCTGATAAATAACCAGGTGCTATATATTTTGGAAAACTTACAATTGTAAATATAGTACAATATTTACCACTAATTATGAAATCTGTTACATCAAATTTCATTCCTTTTGGTGCTAATTCACTTTTAATATTTAACATTAAAACATCACCGTCCCAAAATTAGTTTGTTTGCCGCCATTTAAGAAGTTATCGAGTAGCATTCTTAAATCTGAGTTAGATACTTGCATTGAATTTAACCCACAATTAGCTAAGCCACTCATAAGAGTTCTTAATTTTTTTTGAATTAAATCCATTCTCTTTTCTTTAAATAAGAAATAATATTCAGTATCTACAACATTATATTCAGCCCCCATAAAGGCATTTGCTTTGTTAATATCTTGCATAATTAACTTTCTAATAATATTATTAGTAGTCTTATTATATAAAACTTGCAATTGTGCTAAATACAAATTAATATCAACTGGTCTATCCGCTATTGTCATCCAGAACTCAAAATCAATTGTATTATAGAAATTTCGTAACTGAACGATAACATTATTTCTAGCACCCTCATCTAAAATAAATATATTTTTAGGTTCTACTTTAACCCCACAAACAAAATAACCATTTTCTAACTGTATCATTCCGTTTGTTATATTTTTTACTGGTAACCAATCTTCACAATATTTATTGGTTCCATTTGTCTTCTCGACCATAGCCATCTTTAACACACCAACCTTTCCATCTATACATTCTTTGATTAAAGAAGAACATAAATATATTGCCAAGTAAAGTCATTACATTATGATAATGCATTACAGGCATAACCAAGAACCCCGAAATTAGTAAAGGGGTACATTCTAATAGAATAACATAAAGACTATTTGTATCAAACATAAGTAATAATATTACTGTAAACAATGCCCCTATACTAAATACAATTAAGTCTGTAACTGTAAAGAAATTAAATATTAATTGTGATTTCTTTGAGTTAGCTGGTATTAAATAATTATTCAAATTCTAGTCCCTCCTATTATTTCTTCGAGCTATCCTTTTTTTCTTGAATTTTATTGGCTATTTCATTTATTTCAGCTGTAACGTTATTTTTAGAGACATTCGCAACCTTTGACAATCCTTCCTTGCCAGTAATCATTTTACCAACTTCTTTAAATGAATCAGGACTATCACTTGATATATCTATCCTCAACATATCATTAATAGCTGTCAATGCTTTATTATACTCAGCTGTCCCAGCTTTATATCCTAGATGATTTAAAACTTCTGATTGATTTTCGCTCAAAGCAGATTTCAATGATTTCAACGAATTATAAACAGATGCATTCAAATGTTGTTTACCATCTAACCCTTCTTCTGTCCCTAAATTTCCAGAAAGAACTTCACTTTTGGCAGTTTTTATTATTGCATCTAATTGGTTTTGCATTGATATAGCCTGCGCTATATCCATTTCATTACCAGTTTGTTTTGCTACTTCTGCCTGATGTTCAGCCATTTTTCTCAATTCTGCGATTGTGTACTTATTATCTTTCACCACGTGTTCAATTCCTTGGTTGTCCTTGAATTTAAAATCTTTAACTATAAACTCCGAGTTACTTTCATTTTTTGTTACAACATCTCCAGCAGCATCAAGTGCAGCTTTTGATGCATCTGTTATTGTCGATATGTTTTTACTAGATTTTTGTAAATGGGAATAGATTGCTTCATCTGGAGACAAAAAACTTCCAACTTTATTTTTGGCATCATTAAAATGCGCTCTGGTTCTCCAAAATTTGTTGCCGTCATTGTGAAGGGCGTTGTACTCTTCTCTTTTTAGTTTTGCTTCCATGGCTTCAGCAGCTGCTTTTCCTGCACCTTCTTTAACATCGCTCCATTTTTTTACGTCTTTAGTATTACTCCAACCACGTCTAGTACCACTAGCCGCACCTGCTAAACCACTTGGAAGGGATTTAATACCACCACCAATTGCACCTAAAACGCCACCATTAGCAAAACCTTTAGCAACTCCGGGTGCCATATTTCTCACGCCGGCTGTAATTCCACCACCAAGAGCTCCTAACCCTTGAATCATGCCATTTTCTTTCATCTTATCCATTAAACCGATTTTGAAACCATCCGATTTAATTCCAGTTGCTTCGCTGAAAAATTTAGGTGCTTGTTTTATAAAGGCAAAAATTGAACAATATATAAGTGCTCTCAGTAAAACAACTAGAACAAATCCTAATTTCAATCCACAAATATACGAGCCAAAAGCTTCTAGCTGGATTTCTTTAATTGTTCTAACTAGATAAATAGCAAAAACAACAATAAATAACCGAACAAAAGCTTCTAATGCACAACTAACTGTTTTCTTAGACCAATTTTTAAAAACACTATCCTTGCCTGGAATGATTTTTGTCATTATGGCCAATGGAGCAATTAATTCGAGATATCCGAGTTTAATTGCTCGTATCCCCATATCTATGCACATACTGATTAATACATAAGCACAGAACCCACCGGCGATAGTAGATAGTATTATTAAGTATTGAACACTATTATTAGCAATACTATTTTCAAACCAATCACCCATTATAAAAGGCCAAAAAGTGGTTAGAAACATCTTACCTTCTTCAGCATGCTCATAGGCCATAGCTAAAGTATAATTTCCTGTGCCAGTAAATGGATCTGAACTTTTTAATTTAATTTCTTCCAAAGCTTGTGGTAGAGCTGTTACTTCACCGTCTACCGAGGCAATTGAATTTGGATAGAAGAAAGACTCAAATAATAAAGCAGAAAACTTAGTTGCAGTATTTTCAACAGTGTTTCCATCATCGTCAACCCTATCCAAAAGTAATTTTGGTATTGTATTGTTACACAAGACAGCACTTTGGAATTCATAAAACCAATTGAATACTGTTGGAACGAGTGCTATGCCGATTATTGCTATAATAATATTTTTCACGATTTTAGAAACAGATTTATCTCCTTTTGAAAAATTATCTGGATTTATTATGGCATTTAGTAAAGCATAAGCTACCAAAAACAATGATATAACGCCTATTACCACATAAGTTCTATTAATTAAATCATTAAAGGCAGCATCACTAAATATTTCAAACTGAGAAATAGCTAAAAAAAGTTTAAATGCTATCGAAACTATATAATAAACCATACTGTCAATCATCAAACAAACAGTTGATAATAAAGCCTGAATAAACTGCCCAATGGTGGCCTGTTTACTTGCGTCTAAAATAGAACTGTTAGCCAATATTAATATTAAATTCATAATTTTTTTCCTTTCTATGTGATTTTACAAGTTCCATGCGTAGATATCCAGCTTAATACCAAATTCAACACTGTAGGAAAAACAAACAGCAATACAGCAAATATAATTCTTTTAGCAGAAGACGTTAGTAATTTATTTAAAGCATCTTTATCTCCACTAGCCACAGCCTTAACAGAATCCATCACGATTAAACAAATTACCAAAATTGGGCCTAAAAACTTCATAAAGTTAAATATTTTTTGCAAATAATAAGCAACATCACCTTTTTTATTAACATCACCAAGTATCGATTCACAGTCACCTGGAACATAGTACGAATTGTCCTCATCTTCCGACGTTTTATTATTTTCAGGATTATCAGAATCCACAAATATCGTAGCTGTAGGTGTTACCGTTATTGTTACATCGCGATAGGTTGTAGCCCCTTTTGGCTTACATTTTAAATAAATGTTTGTGTTTTCGGTAGGTATAGATGCTACTCGTATTGAAGTATTGTTTACTATATTAACATATTTATTTCTTTCATCACCAGTTGAAGTAAAATGACAACTATCGTAACCAATCATATCTTCTTTAGAGGCACCACTTGTTATTGTTTTGGAATCATTATCTAAATTATTAATACCAGAATTGGTATCTTCTCCACTAACCGTTGCTGAGTCTTCTACTTTTACATTTACACATTCTCTTTCATTATCGGTTCCAACCTTAACGCAGCTAAATTTATTATATTTACTAACGTATTGGTCTGATTTTACGACGTAAAAAACTACACCATCTTTACCATCAACCTTTTTATAAACAGCCCTAGCATAAATATCATCGTTGGACACAGCCCCTATCATTTCGCATGACGTATAGCCTTCCACAAATTCTGATGAAGAGCATTTCTCACTATTACATCTAGAAAACTTTATTTCTTTTGTCGAGGTGCAAGAAGTAGAACTGGTGCATACACTTCCAGTAGCGACTCCACCATTAAGGTTATTGGTGTCAAATTTTGTTGCATCTTCATATACTCTTGCTTCAATTTCAACAGTACTTCCGTCATTGTTGCTAGTGCAAATTAGTCTCTGATCGACATGAGTTTTACCAAAAGGATTCCATTGCAAATAAGTATGCTTAGGCACCTCTCTTACATAAAGAGT
>OIZO01001051.1_pt1 | contig 15708 bp, 16 predicted proteins | sample 1588551 | NCBI WGS metagenome assembly OIZO01 (sample SAMN03283271) | human gut metagenome | biome: human-associated habitat; material: feces | host: Homo sapiens | place: Peru | collected 2012 | reverse complement strand
TACTGGAGGGAAATTCTTAACAATGTGACAAATTGAGTAAATTGGATACAACATTAATAGCATTATTTCTTTGAAATTTAATTTTGCATTTACTAAACTCAAAGCAAAAATTGCTATCAAAACAAACGCAGTAAAAATCACCACGCTACATTTCACAATAAACTGACAATGATATGAATACGCTATTAATAATGCATAAATAGCAATCAATGTCCAACAATTAGGATTTAGTAAGGAACAAATATGCTCAATAAAGTTAAAATTAATTGTTTTTAAATTTTTAAAGCAACTATTCAATATCTCTTCATCATTTTTTATATTTAATTCTTCAAATGTATTTTTTATATTTTGCAGACGTTCCTGTTCTATCGGATCATTATCTTCACAAACTTGAACAAAGTCAGGTAGATTAAAATCTGTCATATATTTTGGCTTATCTTTGATAAGTTCTTCCATCAAAGTTTGTTTATTATTTTTATAATATCTTCTTCATTTGAATTGTCTTGTAAATCTAAATAATAATATAATTTTCCATCTAAATTTGGTATTTCTATTATATCTTTAACTTCTATTTTTACATTTTCTTTTTCTGGCTGTTCAACTATTCCAACAGTTCTTAGTCCAAATCTATCAATATATCTTTGAAAACGTAGTTCTTCAAAAATTTCTAATACTTTTGCTTTATCCCATTCTTCTACTTTTAAATTTTCTAATGTATCTTCTAATGGTACATTTGTATCTATTTCTCCAAGTTTTCTTGAAAGTTCTGCCATATCTTTATTTGCAACAATATTTTCTTTTTGTTTTCCTTTTAAATCATCTTCACCTTTTTCTATTTTTTCATATAATTCTTTTACAGAATGATATTTTTGAATTAATGATATTGCTGTTTTTGGTCCTATTCCTGGAACGCCGGGAATGTTGTCAGATGTATCTCCTTGCAATGCTTTTACTTCTATTAATTGTACTGGTTCTAATCCATATTCTTCAAGAACTTTTTCTCTATTATAATTTTCTGTTTCTGTTTTTCCTGCTTTTGTTCTTGGAATTCTTATTGTTATATTATCACTTGCTAATTGAAATGTATCTCTATCTCCTGAAAGTATTGTAACTTCTAGTCCTTGCTTTTCTCCATATTTTGCAAGTGTACCTAAAATATCATCACCTTCATATCCTTCTTTTTCAATAATATCTATATTCATTGCTCTTAAAACATCTTTTATTACTGGCATTTGTTCTGCTAGTTCATCTGGCATTCCATGTCTATTTGCTTTATATCCTTCAAATAGTTCTTTTCTTTTTAATTTTCCTTTTAAGTCAAATGCAACAGCTATATATTCTGGTTTTATATCATCTATTATATTAAACAATATTGCTAAAAATCCATATACTGCATTTGTGTATTTTCCGTCTTTTGTTGTTAGCATTTTGCTTCCCATTATTCCATAAAAAGCTCTATTCATTATGCTATTTCCGTCTATTAATACTAATTTATCCATTGACATTTCCTCTCTTCTGTTTGATGTTTTTCTTGAACAACTATATCATATTAAATATTATTTATCAATAAAAAAGAAACATGAAATTTAATTTTCATGCTTCTTTATGTAAAAATTATTCATTTACTGTTGTTTCTTCAACAGGGTAAACACTAACTTGTTTTTTGTCTTTACCTTTTCTTTCAAATTTTACTGTTCCATCAACTAATGCAAATAGTGTATCATCACTACCTTTTCCAACATTAACTCCTGGATGTACTTTTGTTCCTCTTTGTCTTATTAGGATATTTCCTGCTAAAACGAATTGGCCATCAGCTCTCTTGACACCAAGTCTCTTAGATTCACTATCTCTACCGTTCTTGATACTACCTTGACCTTTTTTATGTGCCATGATTTTCACTCCTTTCAGCTTTTAATCTAATCTGATTTCTCTTCCAGATTGCCTTATATGAATTTCTTCATTATATTACTATTATTAAAATCACTATTTATAACTAAGCTTCAACTTTTTCTGTTTTTTCAGCTTTTGCTGCTGTTTTCTTTGCAGCTGTTTTTATTCCTGTAATTTCAACTTTAGTGTATGGTTGTCTATGTCCTTGTTTTGTTCTTTCATTTTTCTTAGCTTTCATTTTGAAAACTATGATTTTTTTAGCTTTTCCGTGTGCTACAACTTTTCCTTCAACCTTTACACCTTTAACATAAGGATTTCCAACTTGTACTTTTCCATCATCAGATACTAATATTACTTTATCAAAAGTAACTTTTTTTCCTTCTGCTGTATCTAATTTTTCGAAGAATACTACATCTCCTTCTGCTACTTTGTATTGTTTTCCACAACTTTCAATTACTGCGTACATTTAAAATGCACCTCCCTTATTTGTATACTCGCTAATCCTTAAAAAAGGTAGTTATTTCTTTCATAACATTTGCTTACCTTGACTAAGCGGATTACAGTTAAATATTTTAACATATATGTCCAACTTTGTCAATTGTTTTCAATATATTTTTCTATTTTATCTTTCCTCATTTGTTTTTCTATCTATATTTTCTATTCCTTTTATATCTAATATAGAATTATTTAATTGGCTTACTTGTAAGTATTCTTTAATTCTATTTATTAATTTTGTTGAATCTTGTTCAATTGTTTGTTTAAGTGCTTTTGGAAAATCATTAGGCTTATACTCATCTGGCATTAAATCTCTTATTGCATTTCTTGTACTATCATCTAATGCTTTACTTAATACAGAATTATATGATTTTGATACATTTACTATATTTCCATCTATTTGCCTATACATATCTGTTTGCGGATTTGGAGCATATGACATAATTCCACCTATTGATTTCATAAATGGATTCATATAATTAGCATCATTAAACAATTCTGGTCTCTCTTTTAGAATTTGCATAATATTATTCGTAACTTGTGGCACTTCATCTTGTCTAAGATATATAACTATTTTCTCATTTCTAGATGCTCCATTTTTAATAGAATTGTCTCTTAAAATCTTTAAATATATCGGATTTTTTCCCATTTTATTTAATATTTGGCATGCTAATTCTGTTGAATTTGCTCTAGTCGGATTTAAGTATAATCTTGCATTTATATCCTCACTTTTAGTATGAGTCTTTATAAAATTCTCATTTCTTATATGCATAAATGTTCCTGCTTGATCTTGCAAGTTGTAATCATTTTTTTGTAATTCTGAAAATAAACTTTCTTGTTCTGCAAAATAACTTTTATTATCCTGTTCTTTTTTTCCTGCTAACTCTGTCAAAGCTCTATATGCAACATCTCCTTGTTGTACATTATTATTTTGCAATTGTGTTAGATATGAATATAAATATTGTTGAATTGCATTTTCTATAGAATTTTCAACATATACTGGTTGTTCTATAACATTACTTTTTTGTAATTTCTTAACAAACTTTTGGTGTCTATTTTGTAATTCTACATTTTCTCCTCTTCCTTCTGGCAATGCTTTATTTTTATTAAAAAATCCTTTAAATTTATCACTTATTTTTTTCCAAACTGATTGTTTGTTTGACATTTTTACTCCTCTTTCGTTCGCAATTAATTTTTTTCATTTATCTTTCGACATCATCTTTTTCACTACTCATATGGCTAATTATTGTAATAATTCCACTTACTAATACAAGTAAATAGAAATTAATTCCTCTATTTAATAATACTGCACTACTCATTATATTTTCTGGATAAATATTTCTAAATATTTCTGTAAATGCTCCTTCTGTTACTCCAACAGCCCCAGGTGATGGTATACCAGATACTGTTGCATATAATACTGCTTGTAATGATGTTAATCTTAAAATATTATATTGTGAAAATCCTAGTGCTCTGTATGTCCAATATGTTACACTATAATATGTTAAAAATTGTATTAATGTTGTTCCTAAAATTTTTAACATTAATAATCTATTATTCTTTACATATTTGGCTCCTTCTTGATATTTAGTAAGTTCCTCTTCAAATTTTTCTTTTTTACTTTCTATATTTTTTACTCTAAATAATTTTAAAACTTTTATAGCAAAATCAATTAACCATTTTGATAATCTTTTTGAAAACACTCCTATTAATAATAAAATTAATGCACTTGAATTTAATGCAATTCCAACTATAAAAAATATTATTAATAATTTATTCATATATTGATGATTAAAAATTAAACTTACTAGTGCAATACCTATAGTGCAAATCTGCATACTAGTTAAATTCAATAATAATGCAAGTGTTGAATTTGACACTGCTATTCCATCTTTATACATATAATATATTTGCATTGGTTGACCGCCACTTGCTGCTGGGGTTACAGCACTAAAGAAAAATCCTATTAGTGCATATTTTATATCTTGTAAAAATGTTGTTTTTTCATTTAAGTTTTTTAATGTTCTTCTTATATTAACAGCTTCTAATATAATATAAATAAACATACATAATATACCTATAAGAACAAACTCAACTTTTGCTGAAGATATTATTTTCAATATTTCCATTGGATTTTGATCTTTTAATAATATATAAAATGTTAAAGCTATTAAAACTATAAATATTAATGCATTTCTAAATACTTTACCATTCTTTTTCATCTTTTATTTCTTCTTTCTTAATTTTCTTTATAGATATTATCATAAATGCATTTTTTAATCAATATTTATGTATTTTTTTAATAAAATGTTAATTTCTTATAATTTTTCTAAGTATTTTTCCTTCATTTTTCTTGATGAATGTACATATCTATTTAATGTAATATCTACAGTAGCATGTCCTAATATTTCACTCAATGATTTTATATCCATTCCAACCTCTATACAATTTGTTGCAAAAGTGTGTCTTAAAATATGAAAATTATATTCTTTTACTTTACTGCTTTTTAACGTGTTTTTATAATAATTTTGATAAACTCTTGGCTCTATATAAATTCCATCTGCTCCTGTCAAAAAAAAATCTTTTTCTGAAAAACCCTTTTTTATTTTGTTTAATTCTCCATAAATCTTGGAATTTAATGGTATACATCTTATAGAATTTTCTGTTTTAGGCTTATCTATAATTATTTTAGTTTTCTTATTTTCAGTATCATATACTCTTTGCAATGTTTTCTTTACATATATATTTTTTTCTTTTAAATCAATGTTTTCCCATTTTAAAGCACAAATTTCTCCTATTCTTAACCCTGTATTTAAACTTAATAAAATTCCAAGTGATTTCAAAGTATTTTCTTTTAAACAATACTTTTCTAATCTGATTCTTTCTTTTGAGGATAATATTTTTATTTCTTTCTTTTCTAATTTGGGGATATTCATTCTTTTATATTTTAATTTATAATCATTTTCTTCTTCATAATATTTTAAAATTGCTTTTAATACACAAATTATGTCTCTTATTGTTTTTGCTGCTAACTTTTTGGTTAATTCTTGTATATATTGATTATAATCTTTTATTTTTTCTACATTTTGCTCTCCAAATTCTTTATTTAAATATTTTTCTATTATGAATTTATAATTGTAATATGTTGAGTTTTTGATTGAATTTTTCTTATATTCTAACCATTCATTTGCTACTTTTCTAAATTTATTTTCTCCTTTTATACTTCTTTTGATTCTTCTTATTATTTGCATTTCTTTTGTTTCTCCTTTTCATTTATATTATAATATTAAAGGAGTTTATAGAAAGCTATTTGAGTATGTTTTTTTTACTTTTTATATGTTTAAAGGGAGTATAAAACTATACTCCCATTATATTATATCCATTATCTGCATAAATAACTTGACCTGTAACTGCTTCTGACATAGAACTTAATAAAAATGTAGCTACATTTCCAACTTGTACAGTTGTAACATTTCTGTGTAAAGGAGCCTTTTGTTCTACTACCTTTAATATTGAACTAAAATCTTTTATTCCTTTTGCAGATAATGTTTTTATTGGTCCTGCTGATACTGCATTAACTCTTATATTTTCTTTTCCTAAATTTTCTGCTAAATATCTAACACTAGATTCTAATGCTGCTTTAGCAATTCCCATTACATTATATCCTTCTAATACTTTTGTTGAACCATGATATGTTAATGTAATTAAACTTGCATTTTCATTTAGCATTTCTAATTCTTTTGCTATTCTTGCAATTAATACAAATGAATATGCACTAACATCACAAGCATGTGCAAATCCTTCTTTACTTGTATATATAAAATCATTATGCAAATCTTCTGTATTTGCATGTGCTATTGCATGTACTATTCCATCTATTTTTCCATTTTCTTCTTTTATTTTTGTAAATGTTTCTCTTACTTTTTCATCTTCTGAAGCACCATTTAATACATATGCTTTACTTCCTTTAAATTCTGATACAAGTTCTTCTATTTTTTCTTTATTTTCTTCTCCCATATATGTAAATAATAATTGCGCTCCATTTTCATAAGCTGATTTTGCAATTCCAAATGCTATACTCCATTTGTTTCTTATTCCCATTATTAATATTTTTTTACCTTCTAATAACATTTCTTTTTTTATAGTTTATAAAATTTGTGTATAATTCCTTTCTATTAGACAATTATTTAAACACAAACAAACTATTTTCCTCCTTTTTATAATATTTGAAATTCTCCCATATTTCTAAACTTTTGGTATCTTTCTTCTTTTATATCTTCTGGTTTCATTTTAGCATATTTTTTTATTGCTTTCAAAATTTCATTTTTCAAATTTTGGCTAACAACTTCAAAAGCTTCACTTTCTTCAATTTCTGGTTCTTTTATTATTTCATCAATTACATTCATTTCTTTTAAATCTTTAGCTGTTAATTTCATTTTTTCTGCCGCTTCTTTTGCTCTTGATGCATCTTTCCATAATATACTTGCATATCCTTCTGGTGAAAGAATTGAATATATAGCATTTTCAAGCATTAATACCTTGTTTCCAAGTCCTAATGCTAAAGCTCCTCCACTTGATCCTTCTCCAATAATAATACTAATTGTTGGAACTGTTAAATTTGCCATTTCTAACATTGAACTTGCAATTGCTTCACCTTGTCCTCTTTCTTCTGCTCCAATTCCTGGATATGCCCCTTTTGTATCTATAAAAGTAATTACAGGTCTATGAAATTTTTCTGCTTGTTTCATAAATCTTATTCCTTTTCTATAGCTTTCTGGATTTGGCATTCCAAAATTTCTTTCAATATTTTCTTTTGTCGTTCTTCCTTTTTGCTCTGCTATAATTGTAAAATTTTGATTACCAATTCTTGCAAGTCCACAAACTATTGCTTTATCATCTTTAAATTGTCTATCTCCATGTAATTCAATAAATTCATCAAATATTTTTTCTATGTAATCTAATGATGTTTTTCTTTTAGGATTTCTTGCAATTTCTACTTTTTCATAAGCATCCATTTTATCTTCCCTTCCTTAAAATCTGATTTATTCTCACACAATCGAATTATCTGTCATTAATAAAAAATTCTAACTTTTATTATATATATTATTTATTTAATTGTATTAGATTTGATAATGTATTTTTCAAATCTTTTCTTTCAACAATTTTATCTATAAATCCATGTTCTAATAAAAATTCTGCTGTTTGAAATCCTTCTGGTAATTTCTCTCCAATAGTTTGTTCAATAACTCTTTGACCAGCAAATCCTATCATTGCGCCTGGTTCTGCTAAAATTATATCTGCTATACTTGCAAAAGATGCTGTTACACCTCCATAAGTTGGATCTGTTAAAACAGATATATATAATAATCCTGCTTCATTTAATTTAGATATAGCAGATGTCGTTTTTGCCATTTGCATTAATGACATTATTCCTTCTTGCATTCTTGCACCACCAGAAACGCAAAATATTATTATTGGAAGTTTTAATTCTATTGCTTTTTCTATTGAATATGTAATCTTTTCACCAACAACTACTCCCATACTTCCCATCAAAAATCCACTATCCATTACACATATTACAACATCTTCGCCATTTATTTTTCCTTGTCCTGCACTTACTGCTTCCTGCAATCCTGTTTTTTCTCTTAAAGCTTTTATCTTTTTAGTGTAATCTTCTAAGTTTAATGGATTTGTTGTATCTATATTCAAATCAAACTTTTGATATGTTCCTTCATCAATTATACTTTCAAGCCTTCTATTTATATGCATTCTAAAATATCCACCACAATTAGGACAAATATTCATGTTTTCTCTGATTGTTTCTTTATAAATTATTTCTTTACATTTATCACATTTTACCCATTTTCCAACAGGTATATCAACTTTGTTTTCTTTTCTTTTGGCAGTAGGTTCTCTTTTTTTTATTTTGTCTACTATCATATTTAACCTCTTTCAATAAAATTATTTCTTTAAAATCTCTTTTTCAATAAAAGAAGTATCAAAATTTCCTCTAATAAAATTTGGATTTTTAATTATTTTAAATAAAAAGTCTATATTTGTATCAACACCTTCAATCACAGTTTCTTCTAAAGCTCTTTTCATTTTACTAATTGCTTCATTTCTACTATCTCCATGTGTTATTATTTTGGCTATCATTGAATCATAAGTTGGTGGAATTGTATATCCTTCATATATTGCTGTATCTATCCTTACACCATTACCTCCTGGTAAGTTTAATCCTGTAATTGTTCCTGGACATGGCATAAAATTCTTACTAGGATTTTCTGCATTTATTCTACATTCCATACTATATCCTCTAAATTCAACATCTTTTTGTTTTAATTTTAATGTTTCACCTGCTGCTATTTTTATTTGTTCTTTTACTATGTCTATACCTGTTCTTTCTTCTGTTATTGGATGTTCTACTTGAATTCTTGTATTCATTTCCATAAAATAAAAGTTTTTATCACTATCCACTAAAAATTCTATTGTTCCACAACTTGTATATCCTGCAACTTTAGCTGCTTTTACTGCCGCTTCCCCCATTTTATTTCTTAATTTATCATCTATTGCTGTTGATGGTGTTTCTTCTAATACTTTTTGATTTCTTCTTTGAATTGAACAATCTCTTTCTCCTAAATGTATTACATTTCCATGTTCATCTGCTAATATTTGAATTTCTACATGACGAGGATTTTTTATGAATTTTTCCATATATATTTCATCATCATTAAAAGATATTTTTGCTTCTTGTTTTACTATATTATAATTTTTTTCTAGTTCTTCAGAATTATTTGCAATTCGTATTCCTTTTCCACCACCACCAGCTGCTGCTTTTAGCATAACAGGATAACCTATTTTTTCAGCTGTTTTTATTGCATCTGTAAGTCCTGTAACACTTCCTTTTGAACCTGGTATTACTGGAACTCCTGCAGATTCCATTAATTTTTTGGCATTTGATTTATTTCCTAATAATTCTATTACTTGATATTTAGGTCCTATGAATTTTATATTTGATTCTTCACATATTTTTGCAAATTGACTGTTTTCTGATAAAAATCCAAAACCTGGATGTATTCCATCTGCCCCTGTAATATGTGCTGCCTCTATTATGTTTTTGAAATTTAAATAACTTTTATTTGAGCTTGCTGGGCCTATACAAATTGCTTCATCTGCAAGTTTTGTATGCATTGCATCTTTATCTATTTCTGAATATACTGCTACTGTTTTTATGTTCATCTCTTTACATGCTCTTATTATTCTGACTGCTATTTCTCCTCTATTTGCAATTAATATTTTGTTCATTTATATTCCCATCCTTTTCTCTATTGTTTCAAGTTCACACATATTAACAATTTTTTATTTGTTATCAACCACTGCAAATGTTAATTCACCTTTTGCTACAATTTTACCATCAACTGTGGCTATTGCTTCTCCAATTCCAATTGGACCTTTTCTTTTTATAATTTTTACTTCTAATTTTAACTTATCTCCTGGAACAACCATTTTTTTGAATTTCATTTTGTCTATTCCACCAAATAAAGCATTTTTTCCTTTATTTTCTTCCATACTTAATATTGCAATCGCTCCAGCTTGTGCTAGACTTTCTGTTATTAGTACACCTGGCATTATTGGATTTCCAGGAAAATGTCCTTTAAAATACCATTCTTCTTCATTTACATATTTATATGCTACTGCACTTTCTCCTGGTATATATTCTTCTACCTCATCTATCATTAAAAATGGTTCTCTTTGTGGTATTATTTCTTTTATTTGCTCTTTATTTAACATCTTTATTTTCCTTTCTTTTATTTTATCTTAAATAATGGCTTTCCATATTCGACCATCTCTCCATCTTTAACAAGGATTTCTGCAATTTCACCATCAAATTCACATTCTATTTCATTCATCAATTTCATTGCTTCTATAATACATAAAATATCACCTTTTTTTACTTTTTTTCCAATCTCTACATAAGGATTTGAATTAGGATCTGGTTTTAAATAAAATGTTCCAACCATTGGTGATTTTACAATTTTACAATTATCTTCTTGTGTTTCTGTTTCTACAATTTCATTTACTTCTTTTTTCTCAATATGTTGTATGTTTTTTTCTTGTACTTTTTCAACTACTTTTACTTCTTTTTTCATTCCAATTTTAGTTCCATCTGGAAAATCTATTGAAATCTCTGTTAATTTAGAATTTCCCATGTCATCAATTAATTTTTTTATATCTTCATAATTCATTTTTATATTCCTTTCTGTCAGCAATATTACTCATATTTTTTTAAAATAATACTTGCATTATGTCCTCCAAATCCTAAAGAGTTTGACATTGCAATATTTATTTTTTCATTTCTTACTTCATTTGGAACTATATCTAAATCACATTCTTCATCTTTTTCTTTATAATTAATAGTTGGTGGAACTTTTCCTTGTTCAATTGCTTTTGTACAGAAAATTGCTTCTACTCCACCTGCAGCTCCTAATAAATGACCTGTATTTCCTTTTGTTGAACTTATCATTACTTTTGAGCTATATTCTCCTAATGCTTTTTTTATTGCCATTGTTTCGCAAGAATCATTTAAATGTGTTGAAGTTCCATGTGCATTTATATAATTTATATCTTCTGGTTTTATTTTTGCATCTTCTATTGCTCTTGTCATAGCTCTTGCTGCACCTTCTCCATCAGGAGCTGGTGATGTTATATGATAAGCATCTGATGTTGCACCATATCCAATTATTTCAGCATATATTTTTGCACCTCTTTTTTGTGCATGTTCTAGTTCTTCTAAAACTAAAACACCTGCACCTTCTCCCATTACAAATCCACTTCTTTCTTTATCAAATGGAATACTTGCTCTTGTTATATCTGTTGCACTTGATAATGCTTTCATATTTTCAAATCCTGCAATTCCAATTTCGCATATTGATGCTTCTGAACCACCTGCTACTATTACATCTTCTGAACCATATTTTATTGTTTTATATGCTTCTCCTATTGCATGTGTTGATGATGCACAAGCTGAAAGTATTGAAATTGATTCACCTTTTGCGCCTAATTCAATTGCAACATTTCCTGCTGGCATATTTGCAATTGACATTGGAATAAACATTGGTGAAATTCTATTATGTCCTTTTGTACAATTTATTGTACATTGTTCTTGGATTGTGCTTAGCCCTGCAATTCCTGAACTTACAAATACTCCTACTCTTTCAAAATCTGTATTTTCTTTTGTAATTCCACTATCTTTAAAAGCTTCTCTTGAAGCTATAATTGCAAATTGTGAACTTCTGTCTAATCTTTTTGATTGTTTCAAATCAAAATATTCTTGTGATTCATAATTTTTAACTTCTGCATCTACTTTTGTTTTAAATGTAGAATTATCAAATAAAGAAATATTATCAATTCCACATTTTTTATTTAATATACTATTCCATGATTCATTTACATCTTTTCCTATTGGAGTTATTGCTCCAAGTCCTGTAATTACTACTCTTCTTTCCATATCATTCTCTCCTATTTTTTCACTTATTCAAATTACATAAGCATACCACCATCAACATTAATAACTTGCCCAGTAATATAAGAACTATCATCAGAAGCTAAAAACTTAACAACATTAGCAACATCTTGAGCAGTTCCCATTCTCTTCAAAGGAATATTTTTGGCAATTTCCTGTTTAACATCATCTTTTAAAACATCAGTCATATTTGTTTCAATAAAACCAGGAGCAACAGCATTTACTAAAATATTTCTAGAAGCAATTTCTTTAGCCAAACTTTTTGTAAATCCAATAATTCCTGCTTTTGATGCAGAATAATTTGTTTGACCTGCATTACCTGAAATTCCAACAACAGATGAAATATTAATTATTCTTCCAGAACGGGCTTTCATCATATATGGCACTACATTTTTGGTAACATTAAATGTTCCAACTAAATTAGTATCTATTACTTGTTCAAAATCCTCTTTTTTCATTCTCATAAGTAACATATCTTTTGTAATTCCTGCATTATTTACTAATACATTTATTTGTCCAAATCTTTCTATTACTTGTTTTACGAAGTTTTCACAATCTTCAAAATTTGCAACATCACCTTTTACTGCTAGAACTTGAACTCCAATTTCTTCAATTTCTTTTTTTGTATTTTCTAGTTCTTCATTTTCTTTTCTATAATTTAATGCAATATTATAGCCTTGTTTTGCTAATGTTATTGCTATTTGTTTGCCTATTCCTCTTGTTGCACCTGTTATTAATGCACACTTCTCCATTTTCTTCCACCTTTCTTATTGAAAAATAATTAATTTTTTTCCAGAACTTGATATAAAACGTTTTTCAATGTTTCCACATCTGTCACATTAAAAATCCTAATCTCTTTATCTGTTTTAATCTTTTTAGCAAATCCAGACAATGTCTTACCTGGCCCTATTTCAATAAAAGTATCAACACCAAGTTTAATCATATTTTCCAAACTCTTTGAAAATCTCACAGGACTTATTATATGTTTTGCTAAAATATCTTTCATATCATCATTTTCTGTATAAACTTCTGCATCTATATTTTTAACAACTTTTGAATCTCCATTATTAAATTTTATTTTATCTAATTCTTTTCTTAATTCATCAGATGCCTTTTGCAATTTTATGGTATGAAAAGGACCTGATGTTTTCAATTCAATCACTCTTCTAGCACCATATTGTTTAGCTATATTTTCTGCTTCTTTTATTCCATCTTTATCACCTGAAATTACAATTTGACCTGGGCAATTAAAATTTACTGGTACTGCAAATCCATTTTGAATTTCTGAACATACTTCTTCAACTTCATTTTCTCCCATTCCAAGTATAGCTGACATTAGCCATTCACCATCAGGAACTAAATTTTGCATATATTCTCCACGTTTTTTAACTAATTTTACTCCATCTTCAAAATTTAATATCCCACTATATATTAGTGCAGAATATTCACCAAGGCTTAAACCTGCTGATATTTCTGCTTTGACTCCATTTTTATTAAGTATTTCTAATATTGCTAAACTCATTGTTAAAATACAAAGTTGAGTATTTTTAGTTTGATTTAATTCTTCTTCAGGACCTTCAAATGATATCTTTTTCACATTTACTCCTGTCAAACTTTCTACTCTATCATATATATTTCTAACTTCATCATATTTCTCATATAAATCTTTTCCCATTCCAACATATTGTGAACCTTGACCTGAGAACAAAAATCCTATTTTCATATTATTCTTCTATCCTTTTCATTAATCTTTTTTCAAATATTTTGCAAAATTCATTTACAATAAATAAATTATCAACATCTATGTTAAATTCTTTTTTAATTGATGTTGCAATATTTCTTATATCATCACTAAAATTCTTACTATTAGTATTTATGCCTATTCCTACAACTATATATTTTGTTTTCTGTCCAACAATTTTAGATTCTGTTAATATTCCCCCAACTTTTTTTCCATTATAATAAATATCATTTGGAGCTTTTATTTGAAGTTTTATTCCATATTTTTCTTCAAAAATTTGTATTAATATTTGTGCAATTTCTATTGTTATACCTTCAAGTTTTTGTGGATCACATTCTGTTTCAATATAAAATGAAAATGCAATATTATTTTCATTACCTGTATGCCAAACTCTACCATGTGTTCCTTTTCCATTTGTTTGTCTATCTGCCATTATAATTGTTCCATTTTGTATTTTACATTTTTCTATTCTTCTATGTATTTCTATTTGTGTAGAGTCAATTTCTTCATAATGTTCAAATACATTACCTAAAATTTGTGTTGTCATTATAACTCCTTCATTATTTGTTCTAGATTTTTTTCTCTTTTAATTTTATTTGTTGTAGTTTTTATTAATGGTTTGTCTGAAATAATAATTCCTCTAATTGCTTTATAATGTGGCATCGTTTTATTTATTGATTTTATTTTTTCATTAAAATATTCATTTATTTCAGTTTCTGTTTTTCCTTCAAAACTTTCTTTGTTATAAACAATTTTTACGAAAATCTTTATATCATTTGGATCTTTTGAAATTGGTTTTCCAAAAATAAATGATTCTTCTACACCATCTTCTTTATTAATTAATGTTTCCATTTCTTCTGGGAAAATATTTTTACCATTTTTTAATACAATTACACTTTTCTTTCTTCCACAAATAAATATATAACCCTCTTCATCAATTCTTGCTAAATCACCAGTTTGAAACCATCCATCTTTTAATACTTTTTCTGTTGCTTCTTTATTTTCATAATATTCAAGCATTACATTAGGTCCTTTTACTGCTAATTCTCCAATCCCATCTTTATTTATATCTAATAATTTCACTTCATCACTTGGAACACATTTTCCAATAGATCCTGTTTTATGATATTTTTTATTTCCTATTGCAACAACTGGTGATGTTTCTGTTAATCCATATCCTTGAACCATATTAAATCCAAGCCTTCTAAATTTTTCTTCAATACTTGGTTCTAAACTTGCAGCACCACTTATAAATAGTTTCATATTTCCACCAAGCAAATCATGTATTTCTTTAAATACTTCTTTTTTCTTTTCCATACTTGAATCTTTATATTTTTCTTCATCTTTAAGTATTTGTTCAACTTTTCCTTGTTTTTCTAAGTGCTTTTTTATTATTTTGAATAATCTTTCATATATTGCTGGAACAGATGCCATTACAGAAACCTTATATTCAGCTAAGTTTTCTGGGATATGTCTAATTCCATCACAAAATACTGTTTCAGCTCCAACATATAGTGAAAATAAAAATCCAACTGTACATTCAAATACATGATGTAATGGTAAAAATGATAAAAACACATCTGATGAATTTACATCTAATATTGATGATATATCCATTAAATTTGAACATATATTTTTATGTGAAAGTGCTACTGCTTTTGATATTGAAGTTGTTCCAGATGTAAATAACATTATACTCATTTTTTCATTATCAATTTTTGCATTTGTAAAACTTGCATCTCCAGATTTTACTAGTTGTATTCCTTCTGATATAAGTCTTTTTTGTGATATGATTCCATCATTATCATTTTCTAAATCCATTGAAATGATATATTTTAATTTTGTCTTTTTTAATATTTCGACATATTTTTGTGAACATATTATTGCTTCTGCTTTTGATCTTTCAATTAAACTTTCTAATTCATTTTCTGGTAATGATTTGTCTAATGGCACTACTGTTCCTGTCCCACAAACTATTGATAAATACGCTATTTCCCATTCATATCTATTTTCACCTATTACAGCTATTCTTTTATCTTTTAATCCCATTTGAATTAAT
>OIZO01001049.1_pt1 | contig 15713 bp, 10 predicted proteins | sample 1588551 | NCBI WGS metagenome assembly OIZO01 (sample SAMN03283271) | human gut metagenome | biome: human-associated habitat; material: feces | host: Homo sapiens | place: Peru | collected 2012 | reverse complement strand
TTTTTCCAGTTGGATTCATCATATAATTTCTTGTTTCTTCTACAACCCTTTTTATATCTGCTACTCCTGCTGTTACTGCATTTATTTTATAAAACTTATATTTAGTTGTTTCACTTATTACTTTTGCTAATGAGGTTTTTCCACACCCTGGAGGTCCAAATAATATGATACTTGATAATCTATCTGCTTTTATTGTTCTATATAACAATTTTCCTGGACCTATTACATGTTCTTGACCAACATATTCTTCTAATGTTTTTGGTCTCATTCTAAATGCTAATGGTTCTTTTTCATTCATTTTTTATTTTCCTTTTCTCATATAATCTTTGTAAATTATAAAACTATAAACTAAAAAAGTCAATCTCCTTTTCGAACATTTTTTTGTGTATTTTTTCTTTACAATTTATGTTAATTATGATATACTATAAATGTACGCAATTTCATTCAGAAACATTATAATGTTTCGCCAAGACTTTTGGAGGGTTATTATTTATGAAGTGTGATGGTATGAACATTATTACCGCCACTAGCTACATGGCTCGTGACATCGCAATCAGTGTTCTCCGCTCTGGTCATTTTAATCCTGAAGGATACACCATCAAATACAATTTGGGAAAAGGTCTCCCCAACCCTGATGATATTAAGGAAGAGGACTATCCTCTTATTATCAGTGGAAGATATGATGGATTTCCTTTCGAGCTCCGTGTGTTCTGCCTCACAGCAGGCTATGGCGGCACTGGCCCCCACGACATGCTCAAAGTTATTAGAACGGGAGGATTCCCTGTGGACGAAGATGCCATCCTGACACCTAAATGGTCTCATGATCGCCAGATTCTCATTAAGGGAACCAAGCTCGGCATGAAAGACATTTGGACCAGCACTTTCTAACCTGAAGCAGCAAGTCTACCTGAATTAGGTAGACTTGTTGCTTTTATTTTTATTTTGATATATAATCCTACTATAAATTCACATGAAAGGAAAATATAATTATGTTTGCATATATAAAAGGATCTCTTGAAATGAAATCAAGTGGATATATTGTTATAGATATCAATGGCTTAGGTTATAAAATTTTTATGTCTCAAAGTAATATTGACACAATTGGAGAGTTACATGATATTGTAAAAGTATTTACATATGTAAAAGTCAGAGAAGATGATATAAGTATATTTGGTTTTAAAACTCAAGAGCAATTAAAAATGTTTGAACTACTTATTTCTGTTAGTGGTGTTGGAGCTAAAAGTGCATTAGTAATGCTTTCTTGTATAGAACCTTCTGATTTTGCAATCGCAGTAATCTCTAATGATGTAAAAGTTCTTACAAAAGTTCCTGGAATAGGAAATAAATCTGCTCAAAGAATTATTCTTGAATTAAAAGATAAGCTAAAAGAAGAACAACTTGAAGAAAGACTTGAAAATTCATCAAAGAAGACTAAAGATAATAGTGAAAATATTAATGAAGCTATTTCTGGTTTAATGGTTTTAGGATATTCTAAGAAAGATATTGAAAAAGCTTTTGAACATCTTGATATTGATAATTTATCTATTGAAGATTTAATAAAAAAAGGATTAGTTTTATTATCACAAAAATAAGGGACTTTTCAGCCCCTTATCATTTTTTTATTCTCCTGGTTCAAAACCTTCTGATTTTTGATTATCTTCTAAACCATTTACTCTTATTATAACATTAGAAAGTTGGTCTTTTTTTCCGCCTTCTTTTCCTAAATATTCATTACAATTTGCATTTCTTACATATTCTTTTCTCATATCTTCAATCATCATTAATGGTCCAGCAATTTCGCTTAATGTACTATTTTCATTTTCTATTCCATCCCAAGAATCAATTGTTTCTCCACTAGCTTTTTTTACTAGTATTTCTTCTATTGTTTCAGGATTATTATCTCTGTTAAAGAACTCAATTGAAATATTTCCAGCAAGTTCTTTTCCTGTATTTTTTGCATATTGTTCTTTATAAAATTTTTTCATATATTCTAATGTATCTGTAGCTGAACTTATATTTTTTATTTCATCTCTTATTTGTTTTCTTTCAGCTTCTCTTTGAACATTTAAATCATTTTTTGCTTTTATATCATTAACATTTTGATTTGTAATTTGTACATCTTGTCCATTTTCATCTTGTACAAGTAATACACCTTCATCACCTAATCCAACAACTTTAATAGATTCTCTAAACTTATTAGCATCAACTGTAACTGATTCTGAATTCTCTTGTGTAACTCCTTCTATTTTTCCAGAACCTTCTCCTAACATTTTGCCTGTTGAAAATATAGTAAGACCAACTAAAGATGCTGCTCCAACTTTAACTGCTAATTGTGTTTTAAAATTATGAGCAACTTTATGTCTTACTCTAGCCTTTTCTTGAGCTGTTAGTGGTCTTTTTAAATTATATTCTTTCTTCCTAATTTCTTGATTTGCTTTTCTTTCTATTACACCTTTAAATAACCCTACATTTTTATGAATTTTTTCATTTCTTTTTGAATTTTTTTCCATAGTATCTTCTCCTCAACTTTTGTTAAAACTATTTATATAATATCTCATTATACATTTAAAGTCAATAATTTTCATAAAATTGTATTCTTTTACTCTATTTGGATAGACTAGTTCTGTCAAATTTACTGCTATACTCAAATATATTAATTTTAAGAGGTGATTAAAATGTATTTATCAGATGCAATAAGAGAAAGAATTAAATTTTATCAAAAGAAAAATGGAATGAGTTTATGGGCATTATATAAATCATCAGGTGTTCCTATGTCAACACTTGCAGCATTTATGAGTAAAAGAACTGAACTAATAAAGTTGGATACATTGCTTCATATATGCGAAGGTTTTAGAATTACTATAACAGAATTTTTTGAAGATGATATTTTTAAAGAAGTTGAACAAGATAACGATAAAGCTGAGTAATTAAATTGCTCAGTTTTTTTGTAATATTTTTGTAATATAAATTTAATACTATTGTAATACACATTTGAATTAAAATATTGTATAATTAATTTGACGAATTTAATATACAAATGTCAAAATAAAGAACTGGAGGATACAATGAGCGTTGAATCTGACTTAAGAAAAGATGGAATAAAAGTAGTCGACATATTAGATACAATGACAGTTAATAGAATAGCTCACAATATTGCAACAAAGCTTTGTGGAACATTTCCAGAACTTTGTTTTAATGAATCAGATTTATTTGCAAAACTTGCTAGATTAACAATGTATCGTGCTGAAATGCCTGAAGGTATGGCTGAAGCAAATTACTTTTATAAAAATACATCTATTTATTTTAATGAAAGAGTTGCTATTGAAGATTTAGAAGAATTTGCAATTCATGAATGTATACACTATATTCAAGAAATTAAAGATAAAAGAAATAATTTAATTCGTATGGGCTTATGTAATTTTGATACATTAAAAATTACAGGTATGGGTTTAAATGAAGCTGCAGTCCAATATTCAACATCAAAAGTAATTGGAATTCAAAAAGAAGCTGTAAAATATTTTGGCATTTCATTTGAAACAATTAGTCCATCATATTATCCACTAGAATGTAATTTGATTGAACAATTAACTTACTTTACAGGTGACGAAATATTATTTGATAGTACTTTTACAAGTAATGATAAATTCAAAAACTATTTTATCCAACTTACTTCAAGTAAAACATTTACTGAAATTGAATCATGTTGTGATCAAATTTTAGAACTTGAAGAAGAAATTTTAAGATTAAATAATAAATTTAATTCTTATGATGAAAGATGTAATAAAGTTGATAAAATAGTAGCTAAACAAGATACTTTAAAAAAGAAAATTACAGATACATATTTAAAAGCTCAAGATAGTCTTATAAGAGGTTACTTTGATAAAGCATTTAAAAATATTTCTAATTTAGAGGAACTTGATAATTATAGAAAGAAACTAGATCATTATGGAAATTTAATCGGAAGAACTGATGATTATACTTTCTTCGATGACTATTATACTGAAAAAATGTCACAATTAGAACATAAATCTAACGTGCTTGAAAATGGTGGCATTGAAACAGCTCTAACAATCAAAAAGCCTACAAAAGTTGGTTCTTGGTTTAGAGCATTCCTTAACTTCGTAACAGGAGATAAAATACATAATTAACAAAAGATTTTAATACACAAAAGAAATTCAATAAACAAAAGATAAATTTTTTAACTTTTACTAAAGATTTTTAAAATACCAAAGATAAAAGTACCAAAGAATATTAATTTACAAAAGTATTACTTAAGTACATATGATTTTTAAGTTACATATGACTTCACAAAAGATGAAGTTTTACATATGATATTATACTAAAGATAATCAATTTTCTACACAAAAAAGATATCCCTATCTTTTTTGAAAAGGACTAGAGCATTCTAGTCCTTTATTTTTATATATTCTGTAAATATTCATCTATTGAATTTGCCGCATCTCTTCCAGACCTAGCAGCCCATGCAACAGTTCCTTTACATCCTGCAATATCTCCTCCAGCGAAAATTTTAGCTTTTGAGGTTCTATTTTTTTCGTCTACTATAATATAACCATACTTGTCTAAATCAAGTTCTAAATTGTTTGTAAACTGTTCAGGCATTGATCCTAATGCCATTATTACATAGTCTATATCAATTAAATAATTTGAATTTTCTATATTAATAGGAACTTTTCTTTTTTCTCCTTCTTTTTGCACTAATTCTGTTTTAATTAATTCTAATTTTTCTACTTTTTGATTTCCTATAATTTTTACAATATTATTTTGAAATAAAAACTTTATTCCCTCTTGTTTAGCCTCTTCTATTTCTTTTGCTTCTGCTGGCATTTGTTCTTCTGCTCTTCTATATATAACATCTACTTCTTCTGCACCTAATCTTTTTATTGTTCTAGCACAATCCATTGCTACATTTCCGCCACCTATTATAGCAACTTTCTTTCCTTTATAATTTGGATGTAAATTTTTTTCTAAAAGCTGATTTCCTCCAAATACTCCTTGTAAATTTTCTCCGTCTACTCCCATTTTAGTAGTTATATTAGCACCATAAGCTAAAAATATTGCATCAAATTTATCTTCAAGCTCTTGTAATGTAAAATTCTTTCCAAGCTCTTTATTATATTCTATTTGTAATCCTAAATCTAGTATTTTCTGAATTGTATCTTTTACAATCTTCTTTGGGAGTCTAAACTCTGGAATTCCATGAACAAGTAGTCCTCCAAGATAATCATATTTTTCGAATATAGTAACAGAATATCCTTTTTCTAATAAGAATGCAGATGCAGTTAAACCAGCAGGGCCTCCACCAACAATTGCAATTTTTTTATTTTTATTTTCATTATTTATTTCTGCAAATTTATATCCTTCTTTTATCGCAATATCTCCTACAAATGCTTCTAAATCTCCAATACTAACAGGTTGTCCTTTTATTCCTCTTACGCATGAACCTTGACACTGCTTTGTATGTGGACATATTCTCCCACATACAGATTCTAAAACTGTTGTTTCTGATAATATCTCATATGCTTTTTTATAATCTTCTTCTTTTATTGCTTTTATAAATCCTGGTATATTATTATTTAATGGACACCCTTTATTAGAACAAGGTTTTGTCACACAATTTAAACAATAATTTGCTTTTGATTTTATTTCTTCCATTATAAGTAACTCCATTCAACTAATTTCGTATAAATATTTTATATTTTTATACTATTTCAGTCAATATACCTGACCTTTTATTCAATCTATTGGCATATTTCATTATATCTTTTTATAACTTGTTTTAAGTCTTTAATAAAATCTATTTTTTTATTTTCATCTCTCAATAATGCTGCTGGATGCCATGTTGGCATATAAAGGATTCCTTTTCTTTCTAACCATTTTCCTCTACTAGCTGTTATTCCATATTCTTTTCCTAATATATTTTTTAATGCAACACTACCTAATAAAACAATTATTTTTGGTTTTACTAAGATTACTTGATTTCTTAAATAATCTAAACAATTTTCTGCCTCGTCATCTTGTGGATTTCTATTATTTGGTGGCCTACATTTTACTATATTTGCTATATACACGTCTTCTCTTTTTAATCCAATCGCTTCAAATGCACAATTCATTAATTTCCCTGCCTTACCTACAAATGGTATTCCTTGAATATCCTCGTCTGCTCCAGGTCCTTCACCTATAAACATTATATCTGTTTCTCTATTTCCCACTCCAAATACTACATTTTTTCTAGTTTCACATAGCCTACATTTTCTACATTGTTTTACTACTTCTTCTAATTCTTCCCAATTGTTATACATATTTTTTCCTATATTATAGTATTTAGGTTTTTCTGGATTTGCCTATAAACCTTATTTCTCTATTTCAAAAATTTTCATAGCATTTTCATAAGTTTGTTTTGCAATTTCTTCTAGCGAGATTCCCTTTAAATCTGCAATTTTTTGAGCAACATATTTAACATTTCTGCAATCATTTCTTTGACCTCTATGTGGTTCTGGTGATAAATATGGACTATCTGTTTCTATTAACATCTTATCAAGAGGAACCATATCAATTATTGCTGGAGCATTCTTAGAATTCTTAAATGTGATTGGTCCTGCAAATGATATATAATATCCAAGTTGTAATGCCTGTTTTACTAATTCTTGATTTTGTTGGCAACAATGAAATATTCCTGCTTTATTTACTTTATGATTTTTTATAATATCAATTGTATCAATAAATGCATCTCTTGAATGAATTACTATTGGTAATTCTAATTTATTAGCCAATTCTATTTGTTTTATAAAAGCTTGTTTTTGCAACTCTTTATTTTCAGTATTCCAATAATAATCTAATCCTATTTCGCCTATTGCAACTATTTTATTATTTCTATTTTCGACTGCGATATTTGAAATTTCTTCTATACTTTTCCACAATTCTTCTTCAGTTTGTGGAATATCATTTGGTGAAATTCCAACTATTGAATATATATAATTATACTTTTTGGCTAATTCTAATGAAAATTTTGATGATGGAATATTGTATCCAGCACATACAAATTTTGTTATTCCATCATTATATGTTTGTTCTATTATTTCTTCTCTATCTTCATCAAACTTTTCATCATTATAATGTGAATGTGAATCAAAAAACTCCATATTATTCTTCCTTTATTTTATATTTAGGTTTTTAGATTTCCTATAACTTATTTGAATATCACTACAGCATTTGCAACTGCATATTCTTTACAATGTGATAAGCTAATATCTATATCTTCTATATTTTGTATCTTATTATTTAAAATACTAACATATGGTCTACCTTTTTCATCATTTAATATTTCTATATCTTTCCAATTTATTTCAAATTTATTCTCTAATTCATCAGATACTGCTTTAAATATCGCTTCTTTTGCTGAAAATCTAACAGCATAATGCTGATATTTTTGCATTTTTTTACTTTCACAATATTCTCTTTCTTTTTTAGTATATACTCTTTCACAAAATTTTTCATTTGTACTTTCTATACTTTCTTTTACTCTGCTTATCTCTATAATATCTGTTCCTGTTCTTATTTTCATCTTTAATCCTTCCAAATTTGAAAAATATATATAATACTTTTCACAAAATTCTTCATAGTAATTTTAATTCATATTACAAAAAATAGCAAGTAAAACTTGCTATTTTTATTACTTATATAAATATTCTAATTATAATACAAACTTCTTAATTAAAACAATTCCTATTAATATAGTTGAAAGTAATCCAATTGTTAATCCAAAGAATGTTTGACCAATACCTGTTGATATTGTTAATATAACTTTTGCTATATCTATATCATCTTCGCCTGGCACTTGATTATCTGGTGTTGAGTCTCTATCTGGTACATCTCCATGGTCATTATAGTCTTCAGAAATTTCTGCTGTATTTGTCTTTTCACCTAAATTATCTGCTCCGTTTATCCATGTTAATACTACTTCTACTACTGCACTTTCTCCTGGTTGTAATAATGTTCCTTCTAATTGTCTTGTTGATATTACATTATTTCCTTCATCTTTCCATTCTGGATTATCTGATGCTTCAAATCTTAGTCCTGCTGGAACATAGTCTGTTATTTCTTTTGCATATCCTGGTATATCTCCCTCATTTGTTATCTTTATTCCATATGCAAATTTTACTATAACATTGTTTAGTTGATTTCTCTTGATTTCTACTTTTACTACTGGTTCTGGATCTTCTAATCCATTATATCCTGTTTCTGTAATTCTTTCTTGACCATTTTCTATTACTATTGCTTTTGTTACATATTTTAGTAATGCTAGATCAAAATATTCAACTTTTACATGTTCTACATCTTGGTCATCTTCGCCTTCATTCCATTCTCCTGGCTTTGAATCTATATCTTCAATTGGTTTTCCATCTTTATCTGAATCATCTGAAATTTGTGCATGGTTTGTTATTATATATGTGTTTGAATTCGGATCTTTTACTTTAAATGCTATTTTTATGTCTTTATATGAAATATTTTCAACATTTCCATCAAATGCTTTTAATAAATTTTCTCCTGCTGTTTTTTCGTTATCTTTTGATAAATATGTTGTTTTTACTTTTTCTGCTTTGCTAACATCTTGTGTTTCATTTCCATCTTTATCATACATTTTCCATAAATATTGTGTATTTGTTTCATTTTCTGGTAAATATTCTAAGTAATCTGGAATATCATCTGTTATTTCACTTGCATATCCATCAATATTTCCTTCATTAAATATTCTTAATGTATATATTACGACATCATTAACATGTACTACTACTGGCTCTTTTGTATGTTCATAAGTTATTTGTCCATTTTCATATTTAACTTGTGGTATTCTTGTTGTTACATCTGTGTCTTGAACTTTTGTTATGAATTTTCTTAATGCTAAGTCAAAGTTTAACTTATTATTTTTTACTTCATATACTGGTTTCTTTTCGTCATAACTATCTTTATTTATTGTTACTGCTATTATATTATTATATTTTTCGAATCCATCTGGAGCTTCTATTTCAGCTATCCAATAATTTGTACTTGCTTTATCAGCATCATATTTATATGTTCCATCTTGTTGTTTATTGTTTTCACTGTCTTTTGCATCTCCACCATATTTTAAACCAACAAATTTTATAAGTCCATCTTTGTCTGATGTTGCTGTCATTATAACATTTTTATTATTTTTTGCATCTTCTTCTGTTGCATAAATTCCAAATTTTGCTCCTTCTAATGAATGTTTTTCATCTTTTAACTCATAATATTTATATAAAACAACTCCACCTGTATGTACTTCTGGTTTTTCTGATTCTTTTGTTACTTTATTATCATTTGATGTATTTATATATTCTAGTTTTGCTTGGTTTGGTATTTGTTCTCCCATTCCTGCTAAAAGATTACCATTTTCGTCTTTAGCAAATGTTGTATTAAATGTAACTTGAATCTTCTTTCCTTGATTATTCTTTAATGTTGTTGATGCATTCATTCCATTTTCTGTGTCTAAGAATAATAATGTTAATTTTCCTGATGTTGTTTTATTCTGTACTCCATCTGCATTTTCTACAAATGATATTTTATAGTCTGTTCCTTCTTTTAAAGTTGTACTTCCTATTTTTACAATAACTTTTTCTATTCCTTCAAATTTTAGTCTATAATCTATATCATCTATTATATCATATAATTTATAATCATTTAAATTTGATGGTATATCTGATTCAATTACCCATGTATGTACTTCATCTGCATCATATCCTGAGTCTTGATTTGTTACATCTTTTACACCCTTATGAATTTCTGGTTCTTCATAATTTTTAACTTCTACATAAATATTTCCATCTTCATTTAAGTATACATTTGCATCTTTTTTATTTGTTATGTCGTTTCCTTTTGAATCTACAACTGTATATTTCATTGATTTCTCATATCCTGTTCTATCTGATTTTTGTTTCTTTGTTACTGTTATTGTTATTGTTCCGTCAAATCTACAATAATCGTCTGGTGCTTTTGTCTCTTTGATTACATATACATCATCTGTTAAATGATCTGCATCTACAAGTACATTTTCTGCAATTGTTAGTCTACCTGTTACTTTCTTAGTTTCTGTTTTTCCATTTGTTGTTACTTCAAACTCTGCTGTTGAATTTAATTGTTCTCCGTTTTTATCTTCTTTTACTAAAACTATACTATATTTATCTGGTGTTCTAACTTTAATTTTCTCTAAATCTTCATCATCCTCATGTGGTCCGTCTTTAGGTAAATTGTCTGGTGTTGAATCTTTATCAGTTATTTCATTTCCATCTTTATCTGTATCTGCTGATATTTGAGCATAGTTTACTAATATTTTATTTGTTTGTTCTTTTACTCTACATAGTACTTGAACATCTCTGTAGTCTGGGTTTCTTGGTTGTGTATCTGATACAGACTTTTCATCATCTAATGCTCTTAATAAATTTGCAGTATAATTTGCATCACCTTGAACTGAGTGCAACTCTTTTCCTTTTCCTTTTGCTAAATGGTCTGTTGAAATCACTTCTCTTTCATCACCATTTTCATCTGTCATTTTATCTATGTTCCATATTCCATAATATTCTGCATTTTGATCTGATGTTTCAACAAATTCTAATCCAACTGGTAATAAATCTTTTATTAATGATGCATATCCATCAACTTCCCCTGCATTATATACTCTAATAGTATATAAAACATAATCCCCTGGATCAACTAATAATGGTTCTTTATTACTTGGTGACCAATCGCATTTTATCTTTCTGTTTGTATCTTGTTTTGATTCGTCTTGCTCAATTGATATTTTTGGTGCTCTTGTATAAATTCCATCAGATTTTTTTGTATCTGTTAAATATTCGCCTTCATCTATTTTAGCATCTTTACTTACTGCCGCTATAAATTTTACTAATTCTAAGTCAAATTGTCTTTTTACTGGTTTTATTATTAATTTTTCAAAGTCATCATCATCTTGTTCACCTTTATAAAAATTATTATCATCTTCTAAATCTTTTTTATTTGATGTATTTCCTGTATAGTTTTCCATATTATCTCTATTAACATTTGGAGATGAACTTGGTGATGAATCTCTATCTGTCACACTATTTCCATTTGAATCTTTTGCATCTGCTATCCATGCAACATTTGTTAAGATTTTACTTTTCTCACTATCAGCTTCTTGTTTAACTATACATTTAAATGTTAATGTTTCATAATCTAATCCATCTGTTTCTGAATAAGCCTTTAAACTTTTGGCTGGTGTTACTATATTAAATACTATTGAATTTGCTGGTGCATCTGTTGTTGAAGCTGTTGGCAATCCATTTGTTATTTTATATTGATTTTTTGCCTTTCCATCTTTTCCTATTGAAGTTATTATTGATGGGTTATCTGGAGATGTAATTAAATTAGTTGGTAATTGGTCTATAATCTTACTTGCATATCCATCAATGTCACCTTCATTATATATTGTTATTGAATATGTTACTACATCATTTTCCTTAACTTCTACAGGGACTTTTCTATGATTATATGTAGCTGTTGTTCCTGTTTTTAATGAGCTAACATCAACTTTTGGATTTCTTGATGGTAAGTTTAAATCTGCTAATTTTTTTCCATTTACTTCTACTATATACTTTCTTAATGCTAAATCAAATTCTGTATATTCTGCTGTAAATTCTGTTTCTATTGTTTCTTTCTCTCTTGATATTTCAACTAATGGTTGTTCTCCGTCTAATGTTATTGATGAACTTGTCTCAGTTCCTTTTAGCCATAATGTTTTCTTTGTTCCTGAATTTGTTATATTAAGTGAAATTTTTACTGTTTTTCCACTTGATGTTGGAACTTTTACATAAAATCCTTCTGAATCTCCTATATAATCTTTTAATGTTTTGTTTTGTTCTGTTCCGTCTGAACTTGAAAATTTATATCCTGATATTTCTTTTCCGTCTTTATCTGTTACTTTTAATGTTAATTCTGAACTAGTTGTGTTTGTTCCTGATAGTTTTATTGGTCCTAATACATAATAGTTTCCTGCTTTTTTTATTGCTACTTTGTATTTATTATCTGAGATTTTTGTTAAATTAGTTGTGTCTATACTTACTTGCTTACTTCCCTTGTCATATTCACTTGCTCCATTTTGTGCTGCTTTTATTAAGTTCTTATATAAGTCATCTGTTTGAAGTTTTCTTGAATATTCATCCTTTCCTTCACCTATATTCCATTGGGTACTCCAATTATCATTTGTCAACTTCAACCATAAATCTGTACTAGAAGATGTTTGATCATAAATTTTATATCTATTTGAGCTAATATAATTTATGTCATCATGAATAACATAGTTTGTAAAATACCATATTGCCATTTTTTGTATTGCAATAATATCATCATCTGTTATTTCTTGAACAATAGTATCTGATGTATCAACTTCTAATTTAGCTAAATACTCTTCTTTATTTGTTTCTCCTGGTATATATGCATTATCTAAAATCCATAATATTTGTCTATAAGCTCCTTTTTCTGGAGTTAATAAATTTTTTACAACAGTACCTGAATTAGAATTTGTTAATTTATTTAATATATCTTCTCTTTGTTTTTCTAAATCATATGACAAATTATATTTTACAATAGTATTCTCACCACCAGCAGTTCCTGTCCAAGAAGTTCCATATTCTGCTTTTATACAATATAAATTTCTTGGATTTGTTACTTTATCATTTACATTATTGGAATTGTATTGATTAATCTCCCAAATATAGTTTCCATCAGCTTCTGTTGGAGTTTTTATTGCATATCCTTTATTATTTTTTGACTTTCCCAAATTAATATAAAGTGGTGTTTCTGCAACATCTGCAAAACTTATATTTTTTCCACAAATTACTCCTAATATCATTATTAGCAAAATATTAAAAGCTATTGTAAATTTCAATATTTTTTTATTCATTTTTCTTCCTTCCTTTTTTCATATATAATTTTATATAAGTCTCTAAAAAATAATTTTACACTATATATTTTACTATTTTATGACCAAAAAGTCAATAAAAAACACTATAAAAGTAATTAAATTAATTACTTTTTATAGTGTTTTTATTTAAGATATTAACTACATTTGATTATACTGCTATTTTGTTTTTATTAGTACCTTTTTCTTTATTACATATGCTCCAATACCTACTATAATCAATGATATTATTGCTATCGCAATATATCCATCTCTTGTTATCATACCTGTTGGTGGTGTAATTTCTATTTTTATTCTATCATCATCTTGTTCATGCATTCCATCAAAAGGTGAATGCCCATTTTTATATGCTATTCTACTTGCTGTTGATGGTATATAGTTTCCTGGTCTATATTCTTTCTCAACTTGTATTCTAGTATTTTTATCTGTTTTTATTTCTTTTATTGTTCTAGCTCTATCTCCATTAATTCTTAAAATTTCTGTATGATTTTCAAATGTATAATTATCTGTTTTTGTTGATAATAATTTTGTTGCATATAATGTAATTGATTTTGAACCATTTACTGGAATCTCTGCAAAAGCATCTGTTGTTAAAACTGTATATTTTTCTTTCTTTATTTGTTTTAACACTGCATCTTCATTTTCATCTGATATTAATCCTTCTTCCTTTAAATCATCTGCAGTTGTTATATTCCAGCTATCTTTTTGTTTATCACTATCATATTCGCAATCAGAATCTAAATAATCTACTAATAATGGTACACTGCCAGTTACTAATTCATTATCATTTCCTTCTTCACCATAATAGTAATAGTTCTCTGTAGTATAGTCAATTTCACTATTATTATTTACTGTTATTTGATATGTTATTTGTAATTCTGCTCCTTGCATCAATTCTGTATCCATTTCGATTTTTACTAGTCTATCACTTCTATCATATTCTTTTCTAATACCTTTAGTTCCTACAGCCACCATATATGGTAAATTATCTGTATATGGATTTCCATCAAATAGTACTTGGCCATTAGCTAATATAAGTTTTATATTTGATATTGTTTTATCTACAACAAAATCTTCTCTTGGTCTTTCTATTATTCCAAAGTTTAATGCAATATTAGTATCGAATTTTTTACTTATTGTTATTTTGTCCTCTGATGGTTCACCAGATTTATTTACTTGTGTACTTTCATCAAGTCTATATTCTATACCTTGTTTAAATGTATTAGTATATGATGCTATATTATATTTATTATTATATGTATTAAATGTTAAATCAATAGCATTTATAGCTTTTCTTTGATTTATATCATCTATAGCTGTAGAAGCTGAATTAGTATTTTCCAAATTTATTTTTATATGCCAATTATCTTTATTTTGACTATTTGTATTTTTGAATACATCTTTTATCGTAGAATCTGTTATAATTGTTGATTTATAATTTCTTGCATCAATTATATTATTATCGATTGTTGAATTAATTGGTTGTTCTACTTCATTTATTGTTTGTTCTTTATTACCATTTTCATCTATTTTATGTTCTTGAACTTTATAGTTCACATCTCCATAAATATAGTATAGTTGGTACTTATCTTCAATTACACCATAATGTTCATTACTGTCTTTATTTCCGAATGAATAGTTTCCATTTTTATCAGTAATTGTAACAGCTTCTTTTATAATAGTATTTCCATCCTTATCAATTCCATATAATGTAGCTATTTGATGTGTTCCATCATCATTTACTTTATGCAATTCAACTCTAACTCCTGCCACTCCTTTTTCAGAATCAACATATTTTCCATCACCAATTCTTTCTCTTGGTCTTGATTCATCCTTTTGATCTTCAAATACTTTACCATTAACAATTCTATAATTATCATCTGCTATATCCAACTTAAACAATGGTGCCATACTTGTATCATCTTCCATCTTTTGTAATAAATTATATATGTTTATACCTGACTCATCTGTGAATTGTTTAGCTATTTTATTTAATTCATCTGTTATACCTGTAGCAAAAAGTTTACTCAATTCATTTTTTATTTTATCCGGTAAGCCATCGATACCTAGTAAATCTGCAATTTTTGACATATCTACTGGAACATCAATTTTTTCAGTTTGATCACTTAATTTATCTCCCAATGAACTAAAACTATTAGATATACCTTGTTCCAAATTAATTCCGTTTTGAGTTAAAAGCTCTGCTATACTAGTTGCCAAACTATCTATTGCGTTTCCTGGGCGTGAATCTTTATCTACTCCTGCATATCCTGTAAATAACATCCATGGATGTTTTAATACTGATTCGCCATTTACGCATACTGTATTTATTCCATATCCTGTAGTATATGATGCAATTTCTGAAATATTACTTACAACTAATTTCTTATTTTGTCTTAATATTCCTAAATTATCTTTTAATCCATAACTTACAACAAATGCTAATACTATAAATGCTAATTGGAACCATCTGGTTTTATAACTATATTTTCCTATTTTTTCTAGATTGAATTGTGGACTCTTTTTATGTGTTTTTATTATTAATTTATCACATAATAATAATAATCCTGGTAAACAGCAGAAAATACTTACTAAGCTAAATAAAACACCTTTTGCAAGTACAAATCCTAAATCTTTTCCTATTGTAAAACTCATAAATACTAAGGCTATTAATCCTGCAATAGTTGTTACTGAACTACTTGAAATTGCTTTAAATGAATCATAT
>OIZO01001043.1_pt1 | contig 15789 bp, 10 predicted proteins | sample 1588551 | NCBI WGS metagenome assembly OIZO01 (sample SAMN03283271) | human gut metagenome | biome: human-associated habitat; material: feces | host: Homo sapiens | place: Peru | collected 2012 | reverse complement strand
TGCCGCATGACAAGCAGCGTCTGCTGCGCGATATTGATTACAGTATTGCTCAGCTCAGCAAGCTGAAAAGCTGGGACGTATATAACTATAATTAATTATTAATTTTGTATTAATTTTACATTTGAGCGGGGCTGATGAAGATGAAAAAGAAGCTGGCTTCCGTGCTGACCGTAATTATGCTGGCCTGCAGCCTGCCGTGGCAGGCACAGGCTGCAGCGCCTATTGTCAGCAACAAACCGCATAGGGCACCGGTGGCAACGCCGCCGGCCGTAAGTGAGGTGCAGCCTGTGAAGGAGGGGCCGGAGCCTGCTGCCGTCAAAGCCGGTGCAGCCAAGCCTGCTGCCGAAGTTAAGGCCGAAAAGCAGGCGAAGCCTGAGAAAAAGGCGAAGAAAGCCGCTGCTAAAAAGTCTAAAAAAACTAAGGAAAAGCAGTCTAAGGTGCAGGTGCAGCAAAGCAACTGGCGCCTGAAGGTGGCACAGCAAAAGCTGCAGGTGCTGGGATTCAGTGACGAACGCCCCAGCGGACGTATGACGGAGGCTACCAGCAGTGCGCTGAAGAGCTTCCAGAAGCAGCACAAGCTGAAGGCAGACGGTGAGCTGAATGATGCAACCTATCATAAGCTGACGTGGGAGGCCTTTGCCAAGGAGGGTATTCCCAAGGTTAAGGGCAAGGAAATCGTCAGCCGTGCCGCCAAATACAAGGGCGTGCCCTATGTGTTCGGCGGAACCACGACCAAGGGCTTTGACTGCTCCGGTTACGTGCAGTATGTGTTTAAGGACTGCAAGGCCAAGCTGCCGCGACTGGCAGACGAGCAGGCGTTACAGGGGATTTTTGTAACGCAGAAGCAGCTGCGGCCAGGCGACCTGGTATTTTTTACCACCTACGCGCCGGGAGCATCGCATGTGGGTATTTATGCCGGTGACGGACAGTTTTGGAGTGCATCCTCGTCCAAGGGTGTAATCCTGTCATCGCTGAAGGAAAAGTATTGGAAACAACGTTATTTTGGGGCACGCCGGGTGTTGATTACGAACGGCGAGGTTAATAAATAAAAAGTTCTGCTGACGGCAGCTTATTGCCGGACAGACGGGGAGGGTATAAAATATGATTCGTGAGAGAAGAAATAAGGACAAGCTGGCTTCTTATTACAGAAAGTTTATGGAAGAGGGTATTGTTGACCCCAACGTGCATCCGTGGGTTGCAGACAGCTGGCAGCGTTGCCGTGCTATGCATCTGCCGCACGAAACTATGCCTAAAATCAATAAGCTGAGCCGCGAAGAGATTATCGCACACCAAAAGACACATGAGTTTATTGTCAAATATGTTGACGGTTTGTATGAGCAGAGCAAGCAGCATTTCAATATCCATAACCTGAGCATGCTGCTGATTGACGAAAACGGCTATGTAATCAAAAACTACGCTATGCCGTTCTTCCAACGCATTATCGAGGATATTCAGGGTATGCGCGTTCTGGAGGAGGATGTTGGTACCTCCAGCATCAGCATTGCGCGTGAGCATAACGTGCCCTTTTTGATGTTCGGCCCGGAAATGTGGATTAAGGACAGCCATTCCGGTGATGCTTGCAGTGCGCCTATCTGCGTAAACGGCAAAATCCGCTATATTATTTCCTTCTTTTCTCTGGATCAGAACGATTTGCCCTATGACCTGCTTTTGAGCCTGCTGATGACGATGAAATATTCCATCGAGCAGCACCTGAATATGCTGGAGGCATGGAGCATCAACCGCATTATGATGGAGCAGCTGCCGGTAACCGTTTACTGGCTGGGCAAGGACGGCAGCGTGAAATACTGCAACGAAAACGGCCGCAAGCGTCTGGATGGACACGAGCGTCTGGAGGACGTGTTCCTGAACTACGAGCATATTCCTATCAAAAAGGCGCTGCACGGCGTAGCGACACAGCGTCGTGAAATTACCTGGATTACTCAGGACAGAACCTTTGAGGATATTACCACCGTTATGCCTATTAAGGTAGGCAGCGAGGTGGAAAGCGCTTTGGTGCTTTCCATGTCCATTGAGGATTTAAAGACAACCATCGCCCATGCAACCGGTTACAGCAGCCGTTACAGCCTGTACAGCATGGTTGGTGAAACCAGCGAATTTTTGGCGCTGCAGCATAAGGCAAGCCGCGTTGCCCGCACCGACCACAACATCCTGCTGCAGGGCGAGCCCGGTACCGGCAAGCAGCGTTTGGCACACGGCATTCATCAGGCCAGCCCCCGCGCTGCCGCTCCGCTGATTGCGGTAAAATGTCACAACGCATCTATGGCAGAGCTGGAGGCTGAATTCTTCGGCACCAATGAGGACGGACAGCAGTCCGCAGGCAAGCTGGAGCTTGCTATCGGCGGTACGCTGTTCCTCGACGAGGTAGAAAAACTGCCGCTCGAAATGGGCGACAAGCTGGCTGATGCACTGACGCACGGCCTGCTAGCAACGGAAAAGGGCGGCAAACCGCGTATGTTCGACGTGCGCGTAATCGCTGCCTGCGATTCCAACCTCAAGCGCTTGGCAGATAAGGGCCTGTTCTCCCGTAATCTGTATGAGCTGGTGCTGGATACTACCATGCGCGTGCCGCCTCTGCGCGAGCGCGTGAAGGATATCGAGGTTATCGCTTCGCATATTCTGGTGGAAATGTCCGCACAGCACAACCTGCCGCAAAAACGCCTTTCTCCCGAAGCTGTTTCCCTGCTGCTGTCCTGCAGCTGGCCGGGTAACATCAAGCAGCTGCAGGGTGTTATCGAGCAGGCCTTCTTCCACACTCCCGGCAGCATCATCGAAGCAGAAAATATTAAGCTGCCCGGTGACAAAACCTTGGAGCGCTCTTGGAAGTATGACAAGGAAGCCTTTATTGCAGCCTGGAAATCCGCCGGCGGCAATATCAGTAAGCTGGCAACAATGCTTGATGTCAGCCGTGTAACCCTGTACCGTTATCTGAAGAAATACGGCCTGGGACCGAAAGCAAAATAAAATTTATCATGATTGCCCCTGAAGCAGGCTTGCCCTGCTCCGGGGGCTTTTGCGTTTTTGAGGGAGCTTGGCGCTGCTAGGCTAATTTAGAAGAGAAAAGTGCAACATATTGCAAAAATTTCTTGCAAAAATGGTATTGAGGGTGAATATTAGGAAGAAAAAGGCGAATTTAGAAGAGAAAAGTGCAGCATGTTGCAAAAATCTCTTGTAGAAACAGTGTTGATAGTGAATATTAGGAAGAAAAAGGCGAATTTAGAAGAGAAAAATGCAACATGTTGCAAAAATCTCTTGCAGAAATGGCGTTGAGATTGAATACGGGGAGAAAAAAGGCTATAATAGAAGAGAAAAGTGCAACATGTTGCAAAAATCTCTTCTAAAGAAGGTGAGCTAATGGAAATACGCAGAGATTTTTATTTGGACAAGCTGATAAAACGCAAGCATAACGGGTTGATTAAAATTATTACAGGTATTCGCAGATGCGGTAAATCCTATCTGCTGAACAACATATTTTATCAGCATTTGCTTTCATGCGGTATAGATGATGCGCATATTATCCGTTTTGCTTTCGACTCCGCCGATGATCTGCAAAAGATAGGTGAAAGTCTTATTGCCATGGGAAAGGAAAAGCGTGGCGTAAATCCGGAAAAGTTTATGGCTTATGTTAACAGCAGGATTGCTGATGAGGGTATGTATTATCTGCTGCTCGATGAGGTACAGGAAATGGATTGCTTCGAAGCTGTGCTTAACGGGTATTTGCGCAAGGCGAATATGGATGTATATGTTACCGGCAGTAATGCTAAATTTCTTTCCAAGGATATTATTACGGAATTTGCCGGACGCGGCGATGAGATGCATATGTATCCGCTTAGCTTTGCCGAATTTATGAGTGTTTATCCCGGTGATAAGTATATGGGCTTGGCGGAATATATGCTTTACGGAGGAATTCCGGTAGTTGTGCTGCGTGAAGGGACTGCCGAAAAGGCTGCCGCTTTGCAGAATTTGTTGAGTGAAATTTATTTGAGTGATATTTATAAGCGCAACCGTATCCGTAATAAGGGAGAAATGGAGGATTTACTTAATATACTGGCTTCGGCCATTGGCTCTTTAACTAATTATGAAAAGCTGAAAAATACCTTTAAAAGTGTCAAAAAATCCAAAATTACTTCTACCACTATCAAAAAGTATCTGGATTGCCTGGAAGATTCTTTTTTAATTGAAGCAGCTTCGCGCTATGATGTAAAGGGCAAGGCCTATATTGATACTCCGAAAAAATATTATTTTTCTGATCTGGGGTTGCGTAATGCGCGCATTAATTTCCGGCAGTTTGAACAAACTCATTCTATGGAAAATGTAATCTACAATGAGCTTTGCATGCGTGGGTACAGCGTTGATGTGGGTGTAGTGCCTATTGCCGTGAGAGATGACAGCGGTAATGTAGTAAGAAAACAGCTGGAGGTTGATTTTGTCTGCAATATGGGCTCAGTAAGGTACTATATACAGTCTGCATATTCCTTGCCGGATGAAATGAAACGTGCGCAGGAGGTGCGTCCCTTGAAAAATATTGATGATACCTTCAAAAAAATTATCATTACCAAGGATATTGTCCCGGCCTATTATGATGAATACGGAATTCTTACCGTGAACATATATGATTTTTTACTTGATTGTGATAGCTTAGAAAAATAAAGCAGTTCGTTTTGGCATTTCAGTTTGATTGCTCTCGAAGCAGGTTTGTCCTGCGCCGGGGGCTTTTGCGTTTTTTGCATTTTTGGCGCTGCAAGGCGAATTTAGAAGAGAAAAATGCAACATGTTGCAAAAATCTCTTGCAGAAACGGTGTTGAGGGTGAATGAAAGGTAGTAAAAGGTGAGGTTAGAAGAGATTTGTTCAATATGTTACATAATCTTTTTTTTAATAGAGCCATTTGCGGTTGATAGTTTGTTGAAGATAATTTTAGAATAAAATATTTTTTTTAGAAAATTTTTCAGAAAAAGTCTGCAATAATTCGTAAAACTCAGCATGGATGCGGGTTACAGTATTTCTTTAAAAATAGCATACTTAAACTATTTGTACAGGTTAGCACCTTGCTAAAAGAAATTCTAAGTGCTATAAGAAACAATGTATAGAATAGTTAGCCGAAGATTAAATAGCTTCGAGTGTACTTGAAGCTGTTTTACGAAGGCTTGTTGCCAGTGTTGCTGCAAGACAGCGAGACTGAAAAACAGTAATATCGGCGCAGGATAATTAATACAATAGTTGTTTAACTTGTTTCCACACGCAGCGAGTTCTGCGTACATTATATATATAAAATATATTTATGTGGGAGGATTTTTGATGAATAAAATTTTTAAAGTAGTTTGGAGCGAAGCACGCAACGCTTATGTTGTTGTTTCCGAAATAGCAAAAAATCATGGCAGTAAAAGCTGCTCTACCAAAAAGCTGTTGACAATGCTGATTGCAACAGGTGTTATGACCTGTGCAAGCATGGCTCCGGCGATGGCTGCTCCGGCATCGGATGTAAATGCAAACTCCATTCAAACCAATGTACTGAATTCCAAATACAATCTGTCCGTAGGTACTATGGCAGAAAACGGAATTATGCCGTTCTTTGTAAACAGCAACGGTGCATTCTATGCAGCCAGCGGCAAATTGGTTGTAGATAAAGACGGCAACGTAACCGCAGGCAACGTAGTTCTGAATAATGGCGTATTCACCGGTAATTCCGCACTGCGTGATGGCGAGCTGTTCGTAGGCGATGCAAGCGGCAGCTACAGCCAAATCACTCCGAAATCCGCTAAGCTTGGTCAGGTAACTATCGATGAAAAAGGCAATATTGCCAGTGTAAACTCCATCCAGACCAACGCACTGAACGCAAAATACAACCTGTCCGTAGGTACTGCAAATGAAAACGGAATTATGCCGTTCTTCGTAAACAGTAACGGCGCATTCTATGCAGCAGGCAACAAATTCTCTGTAGATAAAGACGGTAAAGTAATTGCTCCTGAAGCAGAAATCAACAAGCTGACTGCTAAAGAAGGTGTAGTTGGCAATGTTGTTCTGAAAAATGGCGTATTCTACAAGAACAGCGCACTGCGTGACGGCGAACTGTTCATTGGCGATAATGACGGCAACTACAGCCAAATCACTCCGAAATCCGCTAAACTTGGTCAGGTAACCATCGATGAAAAAGGCAACATTGCCGGTGTAAACTCCATCCAGACCAATGCACTGAACGCAAAATACAACCTGTCCGTAGGTACTGCAAATGAAAACGGCACTGTACCGTTCTTCGTAAACAGCAACGGTGCATTCTATGCTGCAAACGGCAAATTGGTTGTAGATAAAGACGGCAAATTAGTTGCTCCTGAGGCTGAACTTGGCAAAGTAACTGCTGACGAAGGCGTAATCGGCAACGTAGTTCTGAAAGACGGTGTATTCTATAAACATACCGCATTGCGTGACGGTGAGCTGTTTGTAGGCGATGCAGATGGCAATTACAGCCAAATCACCACTAAAGGCGCTAAGCTCGGTCAGGTAGTAATTGCTGAGGACGGTAAAATTTCCAACGTAGCTAAAGGTGTAGCTGATACTGATGCGGTTAACGTAGGCCAATTGAAAGAAGCTGTTGAAGCAGGCAACACCGATACCCATATCAAACCGGGTGAATACGGCGTTGGTGCTGACAACAAAGTAAATATGGATGTTGTTGATAAAAACGGCAACAAGGTTGATACCGTTACCATTAAAGACGTAGCAAAAGCAAGTGACGTAGGCGATGTTAATAATATTGCCAGCGACATTAAGAACAAAGAAGGCAAGACTACCGTTGTTGACGCTGTAAACAACCTGAACAACAAGGTTGGCGATTTGCAATACAGCAAGGTAGAAAAAGGTGATATTGCAGATGGCGATAGCACCACTACCGCAATCGGCAAGCTGGATCAAAAGCTGAATGATGTAGCAGCAACCGCAGCTAAGCACACTAAAGTAGAAGGCAGCAGCAACATTACTGTTACCAATACTGCTAAAGAAGGTGAAGCTGCAAAGTATGAGGTTAAGCTGAATAATAAAATTGATCTTGGCGATGAGGGTAAAGTAACCACCGGCCAAACCGTAATGAACAACGATGGCTTGAAGGTTGGCGACAAGGTTAGCGTAACTGCAACTGCTGTAACCGCAGGCAAGACCTCCATCAGCGATGAAGGCGTAAAAGTTGGCGACAAGACCTACATCAGTGCTGACGGTCTGAATGCAAATAATAATAAGGTTACCAACGTAGCAGACGGTAAGGTGGAAAAAGATTCCAAAGACGCAATCAATGGCGGTCAGTTGCATCAAGCAAAAGCTGATATTAACAACCGCATCGATGGTGTTGAAAATCAGGTTGTAAGCAACACCAACCGCATCGGTCAATTGAGCAGCCGCGTGAACAAGGTTGGCGCAGGCGCAGCAGCTCTGGCAGCACTGCATCCGATGGACTTCGATCCGGACGACAAACTGACCTTCTCCGCAGGCTACGGCAACTACGGCGGTGAAAACGCTGCTGCAATCGGCGCTTACTACCGTCCGGACGAAAAGGTAATGTTCAGTGTTGCAGGTACCGTAGGCAACGGCGAAAACATGGTTAACGCAGGCGTATCCTTCGCTCTGGACCGCACCAACCATGTAAGCAACAGCCGTACCGCTCTGGCTCGTGAGGTTATCGACCTCCGCGGTCAGCTGGCAGTAATGGGCGCTAAGATGGCTAAGATGGAAAAAGCATTCGGTATGCTGGATGAAACCAAGACCAAACTCTTCCCGGATGTTCCGGCTAACCACTGGGCATATGAATACATCGCTAAGCTGGCAGGCAACGGCTACATCGAAGGCTATCCTGACGGCAACTTCGGCGGTGACCGTCTGATGACTCGTTATGAATTTGCTGCAATGCTCTATCGTGCAATCGAAAACGGCGCAGCTCTGGAAGAAAAGATCATCAAAGAATTTGAGCCTGAATTGGGCCGCATCCGTGTAGACCGCATCAGCGGTGAAGATGGCGATCGCGATAAGATCGAACGTGTACGCGTAAACGATACTAAAGGCGAGCGCGACCATTACGGCAACAAGCTGGCAAAATAAATTGTCGGCAGTGACAAGTGAATAGGGTTCTGTAAAAAGTAAAGGCGTTCTCCCGCAGGGGAGAACGCCTTTTGCAGTAATGAAATATGCCCTAAGTGTAATAGCATTTTTTACTTAACGAACTATTGTTTTTGAAACGTTTCTGTGCTATAATTACCTTAGTTGCATAGGTAGCCGCATTTTTGCGGAGCTTATGCCTGGTCATGCGGACCAGTGGCGCCTGTCGAGCTTTCGGCAGGCGCCTTTTCCTTTATGTCAGTCGCAATTGCCGGCTTATATATTTTTACTGCAAATTATGCTATAATCAAAGGAGGAAACATATGCAAAAGCAAATCTCTAATCTCGATAAGCTGACTCTTTCCAACGATTTTCTTTTCAAGCACGTTATGCTCAGAAAGCGCATCTGCAAGCATATTCTGGAAGAGCTTTTACACACCGAAATTGCAGACATTACCTATCTTGAAGCAGAGCAGACTATTGATGTTTATCCTGACAGCCATGGTATTCGTTTGGATGTTAGAATTGCAGATGCTGCCAATACTCATTACAATTTGGAAATGCAGGTAAAGAATCCTGTTAATCGTGCTACAGGAAAATTTCTGTTGCCTAAGCGTACTCGCTACTATCAGGCTATGCTTGATACGGATATGCTGCAAAAAGGTCAGGATTATGACGAATTATCTCCTACGTATATAATTTTCTTCTGTCTGTTTGATTTTTTTCAGGATTCTCAGCGTATTTATACCTTTAAGAAGCGTTGTCTGGAAAACATGAATATTGAATTGGCAGATGAAGCAGTTATTATGTTTCTCAATACCTTGGGAACCAAAGGTGATGTGTCACCGGACATTCAAAGTCTGTTTGACTACATCAACAGCAATACTATTAACAGTAATTTTACACGTGAGGTTGCTGACACGATTGTAGAAATTAAAAATGACAAGAAAGTGAGGGATGCCTATATGACTTACGAAATGCGTATGAAAGACCTGCGTGACGAAGCACATGCCGAAGGTCTGGCTGAGGGTAAGGCTCAGGGTCTCGCCGAAGGTAAGGCAGAAGGTCTAGCCGAAGGCAAGGCAAAAGAAAAGACTGCAACTGCAAAGCGTCTTTTAAGTATGGGATTATCTGTAGAGGATATTGCTAAGGCTACTTCACTTTCCGTTGAGCAGGTTGAAGCAATTAATGCGGAATGAATTTGATAAAGAGTTTTTGCTTACAGTAAAGGCGTTCTCCCGCAATGGGAGAACGCCTTTTTACATTGTAACGAAAGCAGTTAAGCTGTTATGGTATACGCTTTATAGACTGCTTGCGAAGCTGACACTTACCATTTTTCCGGAATTCCGGGGAAGTCGGCAATCGTCAGCATACAGCAGCTGCCGGTAGCCAGCAGTGTATCTGTATCAGTATCATATACATGAATCTGTATAGTAATCAACCGGTCATTATGCGAAACAACCTCAGCTTGTGCCTCTACCATTGCACCGGAAGGAGCGCTCTTAATGAAATCTACGGTCATCGATACCGTAACCACGCGCTTGCCCATAGCGGCACAGGCGATGCCGGTGGCATTATCCACCAGTGTTGTAAGCAAGCCTCCGTGCAACTTGCCGTTAAGGTTTGTGTGGATAGCAGGGTCGATGCGCAGGCCGACTGCAGCTTTGCCGCAGCTGATGCTGTGAACCTTTATGCCGCAGTGCTGCATAAAAGCGTTATGCGTGTAGATATCTTTTACGCTTCGGATAATTTCTTCCGGTTGCATAAATCATTCCTCCTTTAGACAGGCGTCCAGCGCTTGGGCGACGTCGTTGCATTGCTCAAGGCTTGCTACCCAATTTTGTAAACGTAATGCTTTAGCTTCACCGTAGACAGGTACGGCAAGGCTCATAAACTTGGCGCAGAGCTCCTCCCAAGTCAGAGGATTTTCCGGATCTCCCTTAGGATAATCAACCTGCATTGTAAGAGTTTGTCCGTTTTGCAGCTGGATTTCTACTCTGGAAGCCAGCTTGGAAGCATCTGCTGCATGAAGCTGTTCCATAGCCTCATCGCGGATAACCTCGATGCGCTGCATTAAATCCGTAAGCTCTTTGTTATGGATACATTCCTCACTGAACTGCGCAATGCCTACTTCGCCGAACTTCAGCATAGCAGCGGAGCAATATTGAATACTGAATTTGCCGCCGTAGGGAGTTTGCGGCTGCGGATTGTTGATCAGATAGTTGGTAATATCGTTGACGTACAGTTTAATTTCAGCGATGTCCTCAGGCTGCAGGGAATGAGCCTTACGCAGCTCCTGAATGGCGTAAAGAGCGGCATGGGCATGCTTGCAGCAGGCGTAGGGCTTGAAGGAGTTGATGTCGATTTTCAGTTTATCAGTGCTCATGTTTTCGGTAAGTTTTTCCAAATGCGGTTCTTTGACCATGGCACGGCAGAAGCCCTTTTCGCCTTCTAAAATTTCACTGGCTGCAGTAAAACCCTTCTGCGACAGATAAGCGCTGAGGACACCGCTGTAGGAAGCCTTGCCTGTGTGCAGCGGCTTGCTCATGGCACCCTCTTTTAAAAACTCCCACAGACCTGCTGCCTGGGTACCGGCGCTGCCGTAGCACATCAGTGTCTGCTGTGCGTCAAGACCGAGAGCGTTGGCGGCAGCAGCACCGGCGGCGATGGTGCCTGCGGTACCGGTAGTATGCCAAAAGAAGTAGGATTCCGGGATAACTGCTTCGCCTACGCGGCCGCTGGCTTCGTAGCCTGCACAAATTGCTGCAATGAGCTGCTTGCCGCTTTTGTGTTCGGCCTCGCAGACAGCCAACGCTGGGGAAACAACAACGCAGGCCGGATGAATAATCGACGGGTTATGCAGGTCATCAAAGTCCAGACTGTGAGAGGCAGCACTGTTGATAAAGGTTGCGTTCAGGGCACCGGCCTTTTTGGCGGGAAGGCTGCCGAAAATATTTGCCTGCGGTGCATCTCCCTGAAGAATAACATCATGTATAATACGTACAGGTTTTTCCTGCGAACCGCGGATAGCAATTCCCAGCCAGTCCAGCAGACATTTTTTAGCCATTTCGATGCTGTGAGCAGAAAGCTTTTCGTAGCACAATTCTGCGGTAAATTTTGCTAATGCTTTAGTTGTCATTGTTAATACCTGCCTTTGCTTTAATTTTAACTATTGCCATGGTATTCGCCAAATGCAACGTAAACACCTGCCTTAGCCTTAAAACAAATTACCTCCCTGCTGGTATTCTCCGAAAACCTCGCGCAGTACGCCGCAGATTTCGCCTAAGGTTGCATAGGTTTTGACAGCATCAATAAGATAAGGCATAAGGTTAGCTTCTCCCTTGGCAGCTTCCTTCAGAGCTTTCAGGGAAGAATCTACTGCTTGCTGGTCACGGTGAGCCTTCATTTCATTTACACGGGCAATCTGACGTTCCGCAACGCTTAAATCTGCCGTAATAACATCATTTGTTTTGACAGCCTTATTGTCTGCAAATTTGTTGACGCCGATGACTGTACGCTTGCCTTTTTCAATATCTGTCTGATATTCGTAGGCATGGGCAGCCATTTCACCTTGCATATAGCCTTGTTCGATAGCAGCAACCGCACCGCCCATGGCATCAATTTTTTGGATGTATTCATAAGCTTCTTTTTCGAATTTGTCAGTGAGTGCTTCAACATAATAGGAACCGGCCATGGGGTCGATAGTGTCGGCAACACCGCTTTCGTAAGCGATGAGCTGTTGGGTACGCAGTGCAAGCGTTGCACTTTCTTCTGTCGGGAGGGCAATGGCTTCGTCATACGCGCAGCAGGCCATCGACTGAATGCCTGCAAGTACAGCGGACATAGCCTGCCAGGTAATGCGGGCAACGTTGTTCAAAGGCTGCTGTGCTGTAAGCACGCTGCCTGCGGTATGAACGTGTACGCGCAGCATCTGTGCCTTGGGAACGGTGGCTCCGTAACGCTCTTTCATGATGCGTGCCCACAAGCGGCGGGCAGCGCGGAATTTGGCTATTTCAGAGAAGAAATTAAGGCCTGCGGTAAAAATCCAGCTGATACCGGGAGCAAAATCATCAACCTTTTGGCCTGCTTTGATTGCAGCATCAATATAGGCCATGGCATTAGCGAAGGCAAAAGCGATTTCCTGTACCTCGGAAGCACCTGCTTCGCGAATGTGATAAGCGCCAACGCTGATAGTATTCCATTTGGGGATATTCTGCGAGCAATAAGCAAAGGTATCTGTAATCAGGCGCATGGAAGGACGTGGCGGGAATATATAGGTTCCACGGGCGATATATTCCTTGAGAATATCGTTTTGAATAGTGCCCTTCAGCTGCTCCAGTTTTACGCCCTGCTTTTCGGCAACAGCTACATACATTGCCAAAAGTACGGCTGCCGGACCATTGATGGTCATCGAGGTGCTGACCTTGTCCAGGGGAATCCCTTCAAAAAGCTTTTCCATGTCAGCGAGAGAATCAATAGCTACGCCAACCTTGCCGACTTCGCCTTCGGATAACGGTGCGTCGCTGTCCAGACCGATTTGTGTCGGTAAATCCATAGCTACGGAAAGACCGGTTTGGCCTGCCTGCAGCAGATATTTGTAACGGGCATTTGTTTCTTCGGCAGTGGCAAAGCCTGCATAAGCACGCATAGTCCACAGGCGGCCTCTGTACATTGTGGGCTGTACGCCACGGGTGAAGGGATACTGACCGGGAAAGCCGAGTTTACTGTTATAATCAAATTTTTTATCGATATCTAAGGGTGTATATAAGCGCTTTTCGCTTAAATGCTGGCGTTCAGGGAATTTTGCGATTGCCTTGGCAACCTTGGCATCATAGGCATCTAAGCTAAGCTGTAAATCTTCTCGTGTAGTCATAATGATTTTCCTCCTTGGATTGCTCTTTCATCGTGCCTGTTTTTTCTAACGCTATGTGCATGTCGAAGGCATGTTCCAAATCAACAGGCTCATGGCCGTTTTTTCTTTGCGCCATTTTCAGGTAATCATAAAGCTGTTCTCTGAAATCGGGGTGGGCGCATTTTTCGATAATCAGCTTGGCCCGTTTTAGAGGACTCAGACCGCGGATATCGGCTACACCTTGCTCGGTAATAAAAACCATCGTATCATGTTCGGTATGATCTGCGTGTGAAACCATGGGAACTACGCTCGAGATATTACCGCCTTTGGCAGTTGATGGGGTAGAGAATATTGTCAGGTAACCGTTGCGCATATAATCTCCGCTGCCGCCGATACCGTTCATCATACGGTTGCCCATAACATGGGTAGAATTTGCCTGACCGTAAATATCAAATTCAAGCGGTGTATTCATGGAGATAACGCCGAGGCGGCGGATGACCTCCGGATTATTGCTGATGTCGAGCGGGCGCAGAACAATGCGGTTACGGTAGAGCTTGGGATCTTCTTTATACATCTCCCAAACTGTCGGCGATGGGGTGAAGGCACAGCCGGAGGCTTGGGTGACTTTACCGCATTTTATCAGCTTAAAAACAGAATCTTGCAAAATCTCCGAGTACATAGTAAGATTATTAAATTTAGATTCTGCCAAACCCATTAATACAGCATTGGCTATGCTTCCTACGCCGGACTGCAACGGCAGCATTTGCTGCGGCAGACGGCCGTGGCGCTGCTCGTGCTCCAAAAAATCAACCAGGTTAGCGGCAATTTTTTTGCTTGCTTCATCAGGAGCGCTTAAATTGCGTACATGGTCGACAATGTCTGATTCGACGATGCAGGTTATTCTGTCAAGTCCGCAGCTTACATAAGGAGAACCGATGCGGTCACCAACATGATAAATAGGGATTTCGGTGCGCTCAGGTGGTTTGCTGCAGATGTAAATATCGTGCATTCCCTCCAGCGTCAGTGGGATAGATGTGTTGACCTCAACAATAATTTTTTTCGCATGCTTTACAAGCATAGGCGTGTTGCCGACACCAGAACCGAGAACAATGCTGCCGTCTGCATTAATAGCAGCGGCTTCAACGATTGCAACATCAACATCGCCATAAAAGCCGTAGTCGATTTGTTGGGCAAAGTGGCTTAAATGCTGATCAATATATGTTACGCTGCCGGTGTTGATCTGGCGGCTGAGTGTTTTGTTGGAGGCTGCATAATAAGGCATGCGTCCGCTGATACCGCCAACTTCGGCAAGTGCTTCTTCGATTTCCGGTCCGACGGAAGCACCGCTCCAAATATTGATACAGCATTTTTTGCCGGCCTTGATGGCTTTAGCGAGAGCAAGTGTGGTTTTCTTAGGATAGCCAGAGGGGGTGAAGCCGCTGACACCGACATTCATACCATCGGTAATCAGTGTGGCTGCTTCGTCCGCGCTGACTATTTTGTCAAATAGGCAGGGGGTGCGCAAACGTGATGCATCCAGCATTTCAAAAACCTCTTTTCTTTTTTGGAAATTTCCTTATCTGCTTACAGTTTAAATCTATCAACATATAAAGTAAAATACGGAAAATACATTTTACATATAAAAAATGCGTATATGTTAACTCGCTCTTTGATGCGGGAACAGGATAATTCATGATATATAGTTGTCTGTTTTTAGAAAAAAACGAAAAACTTATGCTTTTGTTCCTAATCACTTATAAAAATAATCTATTGGAGTTATATGTGTTTTGCATATGCTGTCATTGGTTTTATGAAAAATTTAATTTAAAAAACTAAAAAAGTACTCAGAAATATTGCTGTATAGTATAATAAAGGCAGAGAGAAGTAAAGGAGAACCCTATATGGACATAGAATATTACCGCAATTTTATTGCCATAGTTGAGGCCGGCAGTATTTCTGCCGCAGCTAAGCAGATAGCGATTGCCCAACCGGCGCTGAGTAATCAGCTTAAGGTGCTGCAGAAGCGTTTTGGTACGCAGCTGCTGCATGTGCGCCGTGGCGGTCACAGCATTGAGCTTACGGATGCAGGCTGTATTTTATATAATAAGGCTAAGTATATCTGCTCGGCAGAAAACAGTGCTCTGAAGGAGATAGTTGACTGTCAGGCAGGCTTTAGCGGTACGCTGCGCATCAGTCTGTCGCCTTCGATGTCAATAAACTTTATTAAAAACTTTTTGAGTGATTTTTACAGAGAGTTTCCGCATATTAATTATGAGCTGTATGAGGTGCCGATTGACGAACAAACCCAGCAGCTTTTGGAGGGGAAAACGGAAATAGGCATTGCCAATGCACCCCTAAAGCAATCTAAACGCTTTGAAACGCTGTTCAGCCGTAAAGAGCGTCTGGTTGCGCTTTTTCATAAGGATAGCCCGTATCTGAAAAATGATAAGCCTAATATCCTGCTGGATGATTTGGAGGACATTCCTTTATGTCTTTCGCGTGGCTGTTCTGAGCTGTTTTTTTCTGTGTGCTCGGATTCACACATTTTCCCGCAGGTTATGAGTATTAATACTACTAAGCTTTCGGCCATAGCATGGGCAGAAAAAAATACCGGTGTGGCAATTGTACCGGCACCGGCTGTAGAATTGTTTCCAGCGAATCTGGTCCGCAAGGAAATCAAGGATGAGCGCTTGTTTCTGGAGATGACGCTGTCTATAGTTAAGGGCAGAGAGCTGTCGCAGGTTGCGCAGACCTTTATTAATTATTATATGCAGAATAAATAAAAATGGCTCATTGTATAATGAAATTGCACACCTGAAAAATCGAATAAAAAATAGTCCAT
>OIZO01001033.1_pt1 | contig 15959 bp, 20 predicted proteins | sample 1588551 | NCBI WGS metagenome assembly OIZO01 (sample SAMN03283271) | human gut metagenome | biome: human-associated habitat; material: feces | host: Homo sapiens | place: Peru | collected 2012 | reverse complement strand
GGGCGGCTTTTTGATTTTACGGCAAGAGAGGTGGTGACGTGGCCAACGAAGAAAATCTCATCCCGTTCAACGAACGAACGGAGAGCGAACAGAGACAGATCGCCCAGAAGGGCGGCATTGCTTCCGGTGCGGCCCGCCGCCGCAAGCGCAGCATGAAAGAAGCGGCGGACTACTATCTCAGCCTGCCGGAGACCGACCGCCGCAGCGTGAACGCACTGCTGCGGGATGCTGTGGATCCGGAGGACATCGACAACCAGATGGCCGTGATCAAGGGCATCACCGCCCGTGCCAAGAAGGGCGACCCGCAGGCCGCCAACGTGCTGCTGAAGATGCTGGGCGAGGACAACCCGCCCGATGATACCGCCGCCGACACGCTGGAGCGTGCCCGGGAGCTGCTGGGAGGTGTGGACAGTGCCATTGACTGAGTTTCAGCAGGAGTTCCTGCGCAACTGCAGCCACCGCTGGAACATCAAGACCGGTGCCACCCGTTCCGGCAAGACCTACCTTGACTGCGCCGTCACCATCCCGAAGCGCATCTGCGCGGCCCGGGACGAGGGCCTGCTGGTCATGCTGGGCAACACCCTGGGCACACTGGAACGCAACGTGCTGGAGCCCATGCGGGCCCTCTGGGGGGCGGAGCTGGTGGGCGTCGTGCGCACCTCGGCTGCCGGCAATGTCGTGCAGCTGTTTGGCCGCAAGGTGTATGTGCTGGGCGCTGACAACAAAAAGCACATTGCCCGCATTCAGGGCGCTGCCTTCGAGTATGCCTACGGCGACGAGATCACCACCTGGGACGAGGGCGTCTTTCAGATGCTCAAGAGCCGCCTTTCCTGCCCGCACAGCCATTTTGACGGCACCTGCAACCCGGATAACCCCCAGCACTGGTTCAAGCGGTTCCTCGACAGTGATGCTGACATTTACTGTCAGGCCTACACCATCGACGACAACCCCACCCTGCCGCCGGAGTTCGTGGCGCAGCTGAAAAAAGAATATGCCGGCACGGTGTACTACAACCGGTTTATTCTTGGCCAGTGGGCTGCGGCGGGTGGCATCATCTACCGCCCGTTTGCGGACAGTATCGCCGCCGGAGACAAGCGCTTCCTCTGGCCCGCAGACAAGCCCTGCAAGCCGTGGCGGGTGCACATCGGGGTGGACTTCGGCGGCAACGGGTCGTGGCACGCCTTTGTGGCCACCGGCATTCTGCCGTACTATTCCGGCGTCATCGGGCTGGCGTCCCAGCGGGTAGACCCCCGCAACCAGGATGCCGACTACCTGGCTGACCAGCTGATCACCTTTTGCCTGGCCGTGTTCGCACGGTACGGCGAGATCCACTATGTTTTCTGCGACAGCGCCGAGCAGACGCTGATCAACCACATCCGCACCCGGCTGCGAGCCTCCAAGCTGTACTGGCTGGCCGACCGGGTGAATAACTCCGCAAAAATTCAGATTATCGACCGCATCCGCCTGACGTCCATTCTCATGGGCGGCGGGCGCTTTTGGTATATGCCGGAGGCCGCCACCCTGCGGGACGCCCTTGCAAGCGCCCTGTGGAGCCAGAAGCGCCCCGGCGTGGACGAGCGTCTGGACGACGGAACCACCGACATTGATACCCTCGATGCTTTTGAGTACACCATTGAGCGAGACCACAGGAGACTGACTGCAAGATGAACGTTTCGGCTTTTATCGAATATCTGAACAAAACCAGGCATCTGCAGTTGGATGCGGATTATTACGGCAACATTGAGATCTGGCGGCAGTGGTGGAAGGGCGATGTGCCCGACATCCACGACCAGAAGGAGGACGCCCCGGACGGCAGCGTCATTTCCCGGCGTCTGGCTTCCCTGCGGATGCCGAAACACGTCTGCGAGGACTGGGCAAACCTGCTGCTCAACGACAAGACCACCTTCCAGATCGGCGACGCAAAGAGTGCCGCCTACCTGCTGGGCAGTGATGAGCAGCAGACCGGCGGCCTTTTGCGGCAGCTGCATTTCTGGGAGAATGCAAACGAGCTGGTGGAGCAGGCCTACTGGTCCGGCACCGGTGCTTTTGTGCTGAGCGTGCAGGGCCTGACGGTGGATGCCGCCGGGAACGCCCTGCCCTCGCCGCAGGGGCGCATTCAGCTGGACTATGACCCCGCCTGCTGCATCCTGCCCATCAGCGTGGAGCGGGGCGTGGTGACCGAGGCGGCCTTTGTGTCCGAGTGCATGATGGGCGGCAAGCCCGCCGTGTACCTGCAGACCCACACCTGCAAGGGCGGCGAACGGACCATCACCAACGAGTGGTTCGAGGTGATGGATGATGTTTCCGGCACCCCGAAGTTTACCAAGAGCAAGACGCCGCCGGGCATGGTGGAACACATCACCGTCACCGGTGCGCCGGCATGGTTCAGCCTGTTCAGCCCGGCTGTCGCCAAAAACCTTGACGGCGGCATGGGGCTGGGCATGAGCGTCTTTTCTGAAGCGCTGGACGCCGCACAGATGGTGGACTACGCCTTTGACAACTACCGGCAGGACCTCCGCCTGGGCGGCAAAAAAATTTTCTATGACCGCTCCATGTGCAAAAAGTGGGTGGACAAGGACGGTGTGGAGCACGCTGTGCCGCCGGACGCCGTCCACCGCCAGATCTTCTACGAGCTGCCCGCACCGGAGGGCAGCATCGACCAGCCGGCCGCATGGCGGGAGTACAACCCCGACCTGCGCACCGCATCCAACCATCAGGCCGTGCAGGACGCTCTGGACATGATGAGCTTCAAGTGCGGCCTGGGCTGCCACCGCTACAGTTTTGAGCTTGGCAAGGTGGCCACCGCCACCGAGTACACCGGCAGCCGACAGGACCTTGTGCAGAACGCCAACAAAAACCAGATCCCCATCGAGACGGCGCTGATCGGCATTCTGCGGGCCATCCTGTGGGCGGCAAAGAACCTGCTGGGTGCAGATGTGGACCCGGACACCAGCATCTCGGTCAACTGGGACGACAGCTACATTGTCAGCGAGCAGGAGCGCACCGCACAGCTGCGGGAGGACGCTCTGGCAGGGCTTGTGCCCCGCTGCCGGTATCTGTCCGCCCGGTATGGTCTGAGCGAGGACGAGGCCCACCAGTGGGCGGCAGAGGCCAAGGCTGACAGCCAGACCGATGAGCAGCTCACCTTCGGAGGTGCCTGATGCTGCCGCCGAGCTACCTCGATGCCATGCCGGATGCCTTTGTGCAGCTGGCGCAGCAGGTCGAGGATGAGATCTTACAGGATGTCGCCCGGCGCATCGGCAAAATGGGTACCCTCACCGAAACGGCCGACTGGCAGTTGTGGCGCTACCAGCAGACCGAGGCGGTGCGGGAGAACGTGGTCAAGCTGCTGGCAAAGTACAGCGGCAAGAGCGAAGCCACCATCCGCAGGCTGCTCAAAGAGGCTGCCACCGAAGCCATGGAGCGGGAAGATGCCATCTATTACAACTACAACCTCGAGCCCACACCCTTTGAAGAGAGCGCGGCCCTGAACAACCTGCTCAACGCCGGTGCCCGGCAGACCTGCGGCACATGGCGGAACCTCACGGCCACAACGGCCAACACCGTCTCCGGGGCCTTTGAGCGCACGCTGGATGTCGCCTGGGGCAAGGTGGCCACAGGTGCCTTTGACTACAAAACCGCCGTCAAGCAGGCTGTGGACAGCCTTGCAGACGAGATGCCCATGGTCACATACCCCAGCGGCCACAAGGACAGCATCGAGGTGGCCGCACGCAGATGTATAATCACAGGTGTAAATCAAACCTGTGCTAAACTGCAACTGGAACGGATGAAGCAAATGGGCGCTCGCTACGTTCAGGTAACAGCACACGGCGGTGCCAGACCCAGCCACGCCGAGTGGCAGGGAAAAATTTATGCGCTGAATGGTTTTCATTTGTAAAAGCCTTGACTTTTGTGTAACCAAAAGTTATAATATTTATGGTGACACAGAAGTGAGGTGATTTAATGTCGCCTAGAACCGGACGACCGACAACTGAGCCTAAAACACACGAAACACGAATCCGCATGTCTGATGCCGATGTACAGATGCTTGAAATCTGCTGCAAAGAAACAGGGATGACCAAAGCGGACGTAATTCGTCAAGGTATAAAGCTGGTATACGAAGGTCTGAAAAAAGAATAACGCCTTGCCCGGCGACTGGAAATCTTGGGCAAAGCGTTATAAGACACCAGAGGAATTGCCATCTGGTAAATCTATTATACCATTTGACAGCACCTCTTACAAGAGAATAAGAGGTAAAAACATGACCGCAATTGAATCTGCTTTGAAAACCATCGATTACGAGAGGTCCCAGAAACACGGCAACTATATTCCGCCTGTCTATGTATTCAGTGCCATCCAGAAACGGAGCGCATCCGACCCGTTTGAGTATGGATATGACATGTTCCTGCTGGGCATTGCCAAAGGTCGGCGCATGGAGAAGGCCGCACGGAAAGGTGGTGCCCGCTGATGGGGAAGTTCGTTGATTTGACTGGCCAGCGGTTCGGAAAGCTTGTAGTTCAGGAACGGTCCACAACAAACACGAAAGATGGGAAACCTCAGTGGGTATGTAAATGCGACTGTGGACAAAACACTATTGTTTCTGGCCATAACCTAAAAGACGGTAAAACTAAGTCTTGCGGTTGCTCACGAAAAGGCGTCAACGCCACCCATGGATTTACACGAAACAACTTTCGCGAGAAGCTATATAGCGTCTGGGAAGGAATTCACCAAAGGTGTGACAATCCCCACAACAAGGCGTATCACAATTATGGTGGACGCGGCATTAAAATGTGTCCTGAATGGCGCGAAAGCTACCCACGCTTTCGTGAATGGGCATACCAAAATGGATACGCTGAAGGGTTGCAAATCGACCGTATTAACAATGACGGTAATTATGAACCTTCAAACTGTCGATTTGTTTCACCGACAACCAATGCACAAAATCGCCGGGTTCCTAAAAATAACACATCTGGGTATAGCGGCATTGAGTATCGTCCAAAGCAGCAAGACTACCGCGTGACTATTTCAGCCAATGGTGCTCATCAACACGTTGGCATCTATTCTTCTCTTGAAGAAGCCGTAGCCGCCCGCAAGGAAGCCGAGTTAAAATACTGGGGTTACACAAAAACTGAATAACCGAGAGAGCATCCTCAAGGGTGCTCTTTTTGTTGTAGGGGGGGTGATGCAGTGAGTTCCGACAACTTCAATTATCCTGATTTCGTGTCCAGCACAGGTTATGGAACGGGAGAGGGTTTATGTGGTTGGAACTGTTAGGAGCCGCCACACCTTTTTCGCGGTGTTCCCGGAGCTGGGCGACCCGCCCCAATGGACACAGGAACAGCTGCGGGAGCTGAACGCCCGGAACATCGAGTGGAACGGCAAAAAGTACACCGCCTACGAGATATCCCAAATGCAGCGTGCCCGGGAGCGGAACGTCCGCCGCTGGAAAAAGCGGTATCTGGCCGAGGACGCCGCCGGGCTGGACCCCACCGACGCCGCTGTTCGCCTGAGAGCGGCCCGCCAGAGCCTTGCAGAGTTTGCACAGGCCACGGGTGGCCGTGTGGACAGCGCCCGCACCAGCGTGCCGAAGTTTGGCAGGAGTGAAGCGGGCAGGGCTAGCTATACCGCCCGCAAACAGGAACGTTTGGACGCGGTCAACAAAGAATTGACTGCCCTTCGTGAATCTGGTAAAATCAAACTGACCGGCGTTGCTGTTTCGCCGCCCGCAATTCCGGATGTGCTGAATTTTGAAGGCCACGCTCTGGAACAGATGGGAAAACGGCAGATCAGTCTGGCGCAGGCAAATGAAATTGCCGAGCACGCCGTTCTCGCTATCAGACAGCGAAATGGCACGCAGCATTCCTATTATTCCGACAAAGGATTTATCGTTATCCGGCAGGATGGGTCTATTGGCACAGTTGGCTGGCTGGATGATGGTGGCAAACAAGTTGTAGAGGTGATGAAGAAGCATGGTTTTTAATACAACGCCTATCCCTGATCCTCAGGTGTTCTGTCCCATTTTTAACCATAAAATTGCGGACGGCCTCTGCTGGGATATTTCAAACATCGGGAATGACAGCCTGATGCTGCCGCCGGAAAAGACCCCGCCATGCGGATGGGATGAAGCTCACAAGATTTGTCTCAATTGTCACGTTTACAAGGAAATGGGAGAATGAGTTATCAACCACGATGCACGCGCACCGTGGTTTTCTTTTGCCCATTTTTAAGCACGATGCAGTTTTGCACCGTGCTTTTTTCATGCCGTTTTAGCTCATGTTGGCAGAGCACCGGACTTTTAATCCGGGGGTGGCGGGTTCAACTCCCGCAAGCGGCACCATGCGGCGGGCGGCGCGTATCCCGCCCACAACCGAACACGGACGGAGAACCGTGTCACCAAACCGAGGTTTTCCCCACAGAAAGGAGCTTTTCCACCATGAAACGTGAAGATGTGAAGAACAAGATCCCCGGCATTACCGAGGAACAGCTGAACTGGATCATGCAGGAGAACGGCAACGACGTCAACCGCGAGAAGTCCGCCGCCACTGCCCTGCAGGCCCAGCTGGACAACGCAAACGCCCAGCTCAAGACCGCCCAGGACGGCCTGAAAGCCTTTGAAGGCAAGAAGAAGCCCGAGGAGTACGAGGCCGAGCTGACCAAGCTGCAGGCGGACATGAAGGCCCAGGCGGACGGCTTTGCCTTTGACAGCGCCCTGAACACTGCCATCCTGGGCAAGAAGGGCCGCAGCGTCAAGGCGGTGCGTGCCCTGCTGGATCTGGACGCTCTGAAGGGCTCCAAGGACCGCAGCGCCGACATTGACAAGGCTCTGGACGACGCTGCCAAGGCCAACCCCTGGGCCTTTGGTGAAGACGGTGCCGCCGGCGTGGCCGTGGTCTCTACCGGCGCTGAGCATGGCGCACCGCCCGCCAACGAATCCAATGGTGTGGAAGCCGCCTTTAAGTCCCTGAATCCCGAACTGAACCTGTAAAACGAAAGGAGTTCAACATGGCACATGCAAATCAGGAGCGGTATTCCGCTCTGGTAGACGCAAAGCTGCGGGCCACTCTGGTCACCCGTGACGGTGCGATCTTCAACACCCGCTACGAGGGCAGCCCCAAGGCCGGCAAGGTCAAGATCCCGGTGCGTGACACCGAGGTGGCCGTCAAGGCATACGACAAGGCAAACGGCGTGGATGCCGATGCCGGCACCACCACCTATCTGGATCTGGACATCGACAACGACGAGGCTGTCAATGAGATCATCGACGGCTTTGACGCTGCATCCGTGCCCGACGGCATCACCGCCGAGCGTCTGGACAGCGCCGCCTACTCCATGGCCCTGTCCATCGACAAGAAGTCCATCGAGGCGCTGCAGAGTGCAACCGGTGCTACCATCAGCGCCACCAAGACCGCCTGCACCGCTTCCACCGCCTACAAAGAGGCTCTGGCCGCCAAGCGCACCCTGAGCCGCAACGGCGTGCCCCAGACCGGCCGCTTTATGATCGTCAGCCCTGAGTATCTGGAGATCCTCATGCAGGATGACAAGTTCATCAAGCAGGGTGACCTGTCCCAGCAGCTGGTGCAGACCGGTGCGGTGGGTCAGATCGCCGGCTTTGCGGTGTACGAATCCAACAACATGGACTTCGAGAACACCACCCGTGTCAGCACCAAGAAAACTACCACCGAGTTCATCTGCGGCCACCCCAACTGGTGCCACCGTGTGATGGAGTGGCAGACCCCCGTGCACCTGCAGGATCTGGGCGGCTCCGGCAAGTACATTGGCGCGTCCGCTGTGCAGGGCCGCAAGGTGTACGGCATCAAGGTGTCCAAGCCCAAGACCCTGTACATCAAGCGCATCGAGGCGTAAGGAGGGCCCCGCCCATGAACTACTGCACCTACCCGGAGTATCAGGCGGCGGGCGGCACGGTGAGTGAGCTGGCGTTCGGTGTGCTGTGCAGCCGGGCGTCCCGCCTCATCGACAGCGCGACCTTCGGCAAGGCGGAGCCCCATGCCGCCGTGTGCGAGAGCTGCCGTCAGATGCTGGCAGACGCCTGCGCCCAGATCGTGGATCTGCTGGCCGCAAAACTGGCTGTGGGTGCTGTGCCGGGTGCACAGAGTGTGTCCAATGACGGCTATGCTGTCACCTTTGCGGCCAACACAAGCCTGTCCGCTGCCGTGCGTTTTGAAGCCTGGCATGTGCTGGAAGCCGCCCTCGGGTCTGACCCCCACGGCCTGCTGTACAGGGGGATCATGTGAGATGAACACGACCGTTACCGTGGTGAACCTCATCCACGACCCCAAGGCCGACACCGATACGCCCAAGTGCTGGGTGTTCCCGGCCTGCAGCTGGCGGGAAAAGCTGGACACCTCCGGCACTGGCACCAGCAAGGACCCGGAACGCACCATCCACATCCGCATCTCCGCCAGCGTGTGCACCCTGGGCTACCTGCCCTATGTGCAGTGGGCGGCCCTGCCCGCTGCCGAAAAGGCAAAGCACTGGACGCTCAAGCGCGGCTGGAAGCTCGTGCAGGGTGCGGTGCAGAGCCTGACCGCTGAGGAATACGCCCGGCTGGAAAAAACGCACACCTGCTGCACGGTGGCGGCTGTCTCCGACAACCGGGAGCCGCTGCTGCCGCACTGGCATGTGGAAGGGAGCTGACGCCATGAGCGCACCGGTCTTTGATTTTAAGATCACCTTTCGACCCGGCTTTCAGGCCGACATGGACGCAGGCTTTGCGAAGGTGCAGTATGCGTTTTCCCAGCAGGTAGCCAAGACCGTTGACCCTTATGTGCCCTTCGACACCGGTACCCTGAAAAACAGCGTGAATCTGGCCAGCAAGTACGACGAGGGCCTGCTGGTGTATAACACGCCCTATGCACGCAAGCAGTATTACCTGCACGAGCAGGGCACTTGCCTGCATGGCGAGACCGGCCTGCGCGGCTCCTACTGGGGCCAGCGTGCCATTGCTGACCACAAGGACGAGCTGGTCAAGTTCGCCCACAACGCCGCAAAGCAGTTCCTCGGAGGTGAAAAATGAGCGAAGTTAAACCCACCATTGCCGCCCTGCGGGCGTGGCTCAAGACCTGCCCGCTCATCGCCGAAGAGCAGGAGGCCACCGGGGCCGCGTTCCGCATTGCAGGGCTGGATGAGGACGCCACCGCCTTTTCCATCGAGGACAGCCCCGGTGACCCGGTGATCACAGAGTATTTCTCCGGCCGGGATATGGCGAAGAACTACCTCTTTTTGTCCCGCCGGGAGTACGGCGAGGCGGACGTGCTCACCGTGCAGAACAGCGGCTTTTTTGAGCAGCTCACCGACTGGGTGATGGCGCAAAACGACTGCCACCATCTCCCCGCGCTGGAAGCGCCCCGCCAGCCCCTCGGCGTGTCCGTCACCTCCACCGGCTACATCGTCACCAGCAGCGCGGGCAGCTGCCGGATGCAGATGCAGCTGCGCCTGACCTACTATCAGCCCAAATGAAAGGAGTTTTGCTATGACCGTAGCAGAAGCCATTACCAAGTCCGGCATCACGCCCAGTGCGTCCTATACCGGCATTGAGACGGCAGATGACTTTGTCTTTGCCATCCAGACCGAGAGCGCCAAGCAGACCAAGGAAACCGACTGGATCGTCTGCGCCGACCACGTCAAGGAGCACAGCGGTGCGCTGAACGCCTCCACTAACTCCGACACCTTCATCCGCACCGGCCCCACCGACACCAAGAGCGCCACCCAGCGCACCCTGTCGGTCAACGGCAACCGCTGCGTCGGCGATGCGTTCCAGGATTTCCTGCTCTCCCACAAGATCAAGTACGGCACCGGCAGCGATGTCATTGTGCCGTACATCTATTTCAGCCTGCGCACCGGCAAGGGCGAGAAGGGCACCTGCACCCTGATCGTGACCAGCGACGTGGGCGGCTCCGCCGGTTCTCCGGCCACCTTTGCCTGCGACGTCAAGGGCATTGGCATCCCGAACGAGTTTGACTACAATCCCGCCACCCAGTCCGCTGAGCCTGCAAAGGCCGTCAAGGGCTGATTTTTTTCAAACACAGTCCCCGCTCCATACCCGGAACGGGGATTTTTCATGCCGTGAATTAAGTTTATTCCTCCGGGGCAGAACCGGGGCACGGCGCAACGAAAGGAGCCAGAATATGGTTATTTGTGGACAGGAATTCAATTTTTCGGTGCTGAACGCCAACGATCTTGACCGTTTCGAGGATGCGCAGGAGAAGATGCAGGCTCGGAACGCAACACAGACCGAGCGTTTCCGGCAGGGCAGTATGCGTCTGGGCGACCATGTGCGTGCGCAGACCCGCATTGCCATGGACTGCATTGACGACATTCTCGGGGCTGGCGCGTCCGCCCGTCTGGGTCTGGACGAAAACAACATGGCCCCTGTGTATGACGTGATCGAGGAGCTGGGCAACGCCTTTGAAGCTGAGAAGCAGCGCTATGCAGCCCGAGCTCCCCAGCCCATGAACCGTGCCCAGCGCCGTGCCCAGAAAAAGAAGCACAAGCCGCCCGTGTCCTATCCGACACAGCCCGCTGACATCCCTTATGAGCAGCGGCCCCCCATGACCTCGCATAACGCTGAGGAACTGCGCCAGGCGGACCGGGACGCCCGCCGCAAGCAGCTTCTGGCCGAGCTGGCGGCGCTGGAAAATGTCTGACCTGCTGCTGGACGAGCTGCCCACCCGGTGGCGCGGGCACGAGATTATCCCGGACTTCCGGCCCATGGTCTGGCTGGTGAACGCCTATGTTCGCGGCCAGGCGGATGAGGACCCCACCGGCTTTGCAATCGACGCCCTGTGGCGGTTCTACAAAGATCCCCGCTGTTTTCTGAGCGACCCGCAGAAGATCGCCGATGCCTACGGGCATATGATCGAGTTCTATCGGGCAGGAGAAAAGGCTGCAGAGAACGCAGCGGGAGACAGCGGCAGCGCTTCCGCCGGGCCGGCCTTTGACTACCAGCTCGATGCTCCCTACATCGTGGCGGCATTCCAGCAGGCCTACGGCATCGACCTGACCCGGGAGAAGATCCACTGGTGGCGCTTCCGGGCGCTTTTCGCGGCCCTGCCGGAAGATACCCTCATGGCAAAGATCATGGGGTGGCGCACCATGGACCTCTCGGACTACGAGGGCGCCATACGGGACCACTACGCCGACCTGCAGGAGCGTTTTGCCCTGCCGCCGGAGCTGAGAGGGGGTGCAGGCCGTGTCCTGTCGGTCGAAGAGCATGACGCCGCATTCCTCGCACGCTTCAAGCACTGACCGTGCCCCGGTGCCCTGTCCGCACTGCGGCAGGCCGCTGCCTGTGTGGGCGGAGCCTGCCGCAGCAGCCCACGGTCTGTGGGTCAAGTGTAAGAACCCCGCTTGCAGGCGGGAGGTAGAGATCAAACTTTAAGCCTGTGCCCCTGTGCCCGCGCTCCGATGGAGGTGGACACATAAGTGGCAGATTTCAGTATCACCGGTGAGGTCAGGCTCAACAGCGACCCGGCTGAAAAGAGCACCAGCAAGTGGACGGTCGCCGCCGGGCAGATGATCGCTGACTTTGCAAAAAAGGCGGCTTCTGAGCTTGAAAAGGTAGTCAAAAGCGGCGTGGACTACAACGCCACCATGGAAAGCTACCTGACCAACTTCAAGGTCATGCTGGGCAACGAAGAGCAGGCTGCTTCCAAGCTGGCAGAGATCCGCAAAATGGCGGCTTCCACACCATTCACGCTGGATGACCTGACCAGCGGCACCCAGACCCTGCTGCAGTTCGGCATTGCGGCGGATGACACCACCGGCGTGCTGAAAATGCTGGGCGATATCTCCCTTGGCAATGCCGACAAGCTGCAGACCCTCGTCCGGGCTTACGGCAAAATGTCCAGTGCGCAGAAGGTCACGCTGGAAAACGTCAACATGATGATCGACGCGGGCTTTAACCCGCTGAATCAGATCTGCGACGCTACCGGCGAGAGCATGTCCGCCCTGTACAAACGCATCTCGGACGGCAAGGTCGGCTTTAACGAACTGGAGGCCGCCGTGGAAGCCGCCACCAGTCAGGGCGGGCAGTTCTATAACGGCATGCTGGAGGCCAGCCAGACCTTCAACGGGCGGATGTCCACCCTGAAGGACAACCTGGCCGCTCTGACCGGTGAGCTGACCAGCGGGCTGTTTGCCGCCCTGGGAGACCTTGTCGTCAAGCTCAACGAGACGGCGGTGTCGTTCCTCGACAACGACGAGAAAATAGCCCGGCTGAAGGACACCATCGGCATCGCAACGGCAGTCATCGTTGCCGCCGGCACGGCGTTCCTGACCTACAAGGGCTATGTGGCCGCTGCTACAGCTGCTGAAGCGATTCATACAGCGACAACGACCGCCATGACCGCTGCCCACAAGGCGGCCGAAGCTGGTGCGACCGGCCTGAAGTTGGCGCAGGCTGCGCTGAATGCGGTGATCTCCGCAAACCCGGTAGGATTGTTCGTGGCTGCTCTGGCCGCTCTGGCGGCAGGCCTTGTGACCGCCTACCAGACCAGCGAGACGTTCCGCACCGCAGTGAATTCGGCATTTTCCGCAGTGCAGAAGATCGCCCAGAGTGCCATCGGCACGGTGGTGGACTGGATCAATGAACTGGTCGCCAAGATCAAGGGTGCAGCCGCCGCGCTGGCCAACCTGAAAAGCGGCGTTGGTGCGGCAAAAGACGCTTATGATGCCGCCTACAACGAATCCATAGACGCCTACAACCAGTCCAAGCAGGAAAAGGCCGCTGCCCGCCGCAAGGCTCTCCACGATGAGCGCGTGAGACAGGCGCAGGAGGAAGCCGCTGCGGCCAAGGCTGCGGCGGCGGTGGTCACCGATTCCGCCGGGAAGGCCGCTGCCGCAGTCGATACCTCCGGCAAAAAGGCCAGCAAGTCCGCCAAAACCGCCACCGCTACGGTAGTCCAGTCCATCTCCGACACGAACACCACCGTGGAGAACGGCGTCACCCGCACGGTGGAAACTGTGAACGAGGTTCTGTCCAACGGCAAAAAGCAGCAGAAGCAGGTCATCACCGAGACTTCCCGCCAGATGGTGGGCGGCGTCCTGAAGGACGTCAAAACCATCACGGAGATCGCTGCCGACGGCACAAAAACGGTCAAGCAGACCATGGAGACCGTCCGCGAGACGGCCAAGACCGTCACCTCCACCTTTGACACGCTGGTGAACGGCGTCAAGACCACCACCCAGACGGTGACCGAGACGCTCACCGACGGCACCACCAAGCAGAAGCAGGTCATCACCGAGACCTACGACGACGTGGTGGACGGGGCCCTCGTGACCGTGGAGCGGGTCAAGACCATTGCCGCCGACGGCACCGAAGAGGTGGCCGAGACCACCAAAGAGGCATCCATCAAGAGCTTTGACGACCTGTGGAAGGAGCTGCAGACCCACGCAGACACCGGCCTGCTGGGCACCTTCGATAACCTGTATACCGCCGTCAAGAACAAGGACTGGAAGTCCATCGGCCTGTGGGCGGCAAACGCCATCTACGGCGGCCTGACCGCCGACCAGAAGAAGAAGGTCAACGACTTTGCCATCGGTCTGGTGGACAAGCTCAACGAAGCCCTTGGCAACGCCCAGACGGCCCTTGTGCAGAAGGGCATCGACATCGGTGCCCAGATCTGCAAGGGTCTGACCAGCGGATTTGATGAGGTGTGGGCGCAGGCCAAGACCCTCGGCACCACCCTCACCGGCATCTTTAAGGGACTGAAAGCCCCCTTGCGCAGCGCCGCGCTGGCCATCAGTCAGGGCCTGTCCGGCGGGCTGCTGTCCAGTTTCCCGGCCATCTATGCAGGTGTGGGCACCATGGTTGGCACCATCGGCGCAGCCTTTGAGGGCATGATGACGGCCATTGCATCCGCCCTGAATGCTACCGTGTTCGGCATCCCCATGGGCGTGATCGTGGCGGGAGCTGCTGTGGCGCTGGGTATCGCCATCGCGGCCATCTGTGCAAGCCTTGGCGCCTCCAAGAAGAGCACGCCCAGCACCGGCGGGGGCAGCGCTTCCGGCGGGTCTGGCTCCGGCAGCATCAGCGGAGATATCGACATTTCCACCGGCACCGGCAGCCTGGAGGACGCCATCAACGCCAACACCAAGGCGCTGGAAAAGACGAACGCCGCCCTTGCCGACATGATCCGGCAGGCGGGCACGCTGGTCCTCTCGGACAACATGCGGCTTGGCAGCACCGTGGCCGCGTCCGGCACGGCCCGTGTGGCCGCAGCCGCCAACAACTACCACCGCGAGGGCGACACCAACATCACCCAGAACATCTACAGCAAGGCCCAGACGGCGGCAGACCTGCAGCGGGAAGCCCGCTGGGAAGCCGACCGCGCCAAGGCCCAGCGCCGATGAAAGGAGGACGCCAATGCTTTTTAAGGATCACTTAAAACTGGTCACAGACGCCGGTGCCGTCCTGCATCTGGGCTGGGACTACAACGCGCCCTACAACCTCGACCCGCTGAACGGCGTGGATGTGGACATCCAGACCGCGCAGGGCATCAACCAGACCGGCACCACCGTCGAGCGGCAGAGTGTGGCAGGCGTGTCCCGTACTCTGTCGGTGGTGTTCTGGGGTGGCCATGCCCTCGACAATGCCCGCAATTTTGCCCGCAAACTGCCCTACTACACCACCGGCACGATGTACTTCGGGGACGCATACTTCACCCGTTTTGTGGTGCAGAAAACGCCCTACTTTTCCAGCTACACCGAGCCGCGCTGTGAGCTGATGCTGTACAGCCCCAAACCCTACTGGTACGGCCTGACCGCAACAGCCCGCGTGCTGGGCGGCTACCAGCCCGCGTTTACCTTCCCGGTCTGCTACGACAGTCACACCTACGGCATCCGGCAGGACGGCGAGGCGGCAGTACTGCGCAACCCCGGCAGCCTGCCGGTGCCCTTTACGGCAACCCTGCGCAGCACCATGCCGGTGGAGCACCCGCGCGTGGTAGACCTGCACACCGGGGCCTTTATCGGCTTTGACCTGACCTTACAGGATGGCGACCGGCTGGAGATCTACCGCAGTACCACCGACCGGCTGGCCTGCACCCTGACACAGGAGGGCGTGACCAGCAACATCTTTGCCAAGCTGGACGAGGACAGCACCCTGACTGAGCTGCAGCCCGGCGACAACGTTTTGTCCATGCAGGCCGACAGCGGCGCGGCCTACTTGCAGGCATCCGTGAGCTTTTACCCGATGGAGGCGGGCATCCTGCCCGAACCGCTATGAGACTGGACGTTTTAGACGCCGACACCCTGGTCCGTGTGGGCTGGGTGGACGTATGGGTGTCCCTTTACTGGGACAGTCCCTATTACTCCGAGGGCGGTTTTACCCTTGAGGTAAGGCCGACCACCGAGAATTTGCAGCTGCTGACCGAGGGCCGGTGGCTGGTGCGCAGCGACGAGACGCCCCGCATCCCGATGCGGATCTGCGCCCGGGCCAACCAAAACCCGGACGCAAACCTGGTGGTGTCCGGCTACCCGGCCACCTGGCTGCTGACCAAGCGGGCCAGCGCTGAGGTCATCAAGGGGCAGAACGCCGAGCAGGCCATGCGCAGCCTTGTGGCGGCGGCAAAGCCGTGGCCGAGGCTGGAGCTGGGCACCGCATACGGCTTTGACACAACCTTCGACAAGCAGACCTCCGGCGGCACTGTCTTTGACTACTGCCAGACCATCGGCCAGGCCTGCGACACTGGCTTCCGTATCGTGCTGGACGGCAAGGGCAGCAGCAAGCGCCTGCTGTTCGAGTGCTTCCGGCCCACCTTCAACCCTAACCGCCGGTACAGCCCCAAGTGGGGCAATCTGCTCAACGCGGGATGGTCCTTTGCCGATACCGACTACGCCAACGTAGCCCTTGTGCAGGGGGCCGGTGAGGGCAGCCAGCGGGCCACCTGCTGGGTGGGCGACGTGGACAGCACCGGAGCTGACCGGCGGGAGATCAACAT
>OIZO01001024.1_pt1 | contig 16047 bp, 14 predicted proteins | sample 1588551 | NCBI WGS metagenome assembly OIZO01 (sample SAMN03283271) | human gut metagenome | biome: human-associated habitat; material: feces | host: Homo sapiens | place: Peru | collected 2012 | reverse complement strand
ATAGCGGGTGGTTCTTTGTTTCGGACGTTCCGTCCTCAACTGGCTAAAGCCCTAACACAAGACGGCAGGGAGTAATCCCTGCCGCCGTTTTTTTCTGTGCCATCTAAACGAGCAGACCATTTTTACTTCCGCGGAGCAAAACGGCAAAATCTTGTGTTAGGACACCCTAAGACCCGTTAGCGCGTTATAGCTACACAGGTTAGTTTCCATAGTAGACAGCCATAGGATGGATTACGCACAGGTTCCTTTCTTTTGTTGGTAGAAGTTGTCGTAAAACTTCATTTACGCTAAATTGTAGTGTAGCAAATATGTTCTGCGAATCATCGGGATCGGTATCTTCGCCGATAATATTTGTAATCATCCCAACGCAAGTGATTTCACCACCATATTTGAATCCTAAGTTCTGTGCATCAATACGGAAATAACGATCATCCAAAGGGATAAGGTACCCATCCGAAGAAATCAGCATTCGGTTATAAGGAATAATCTGGCGAATCATATCGATTATCTCTTTGATTCCATCATACTGTTTCCCGCTGGCAGCAACTGCTTCTTTAATCTTAGCTCGGATTGCGTTGCTATTTGATCTTTGTTGTGAACGATTAAGACTTTCTGTTGCAACGGATGCTGTGGTTTCAATTTTCTCTTTCTCTGTTTTCTTTAAATACTCAATCAGACCGCCTTTTGAAAAAATTCTCTCCAGATAATCAAAATCAACGACATCGAAAACTCTTGTCAGCTCAACATATGCACCATAATCATCTTGATCCTGTCCATTAGAAGTCAAACATACAGGGGTAATACTATCATACGCAATGTCGAATGCTGCATCGTGAAGTGTTTTGGTTATAATCTCTCGAGATGCCGAATGTACTTCCTTTTCCGTGCCAATGCCTCCTCGGATATCAAGTTTAAGCTCTGCATTAAAAACTTTTAATAGCTTTCCTCCAGCGTCACCTTCGAGATTGCCGGAGATTGACTTGTTTGTGGATTTCTGCTCGCCATTCTCTTCTTCAGTAGAGAAGCCTGTGATAATGCCTTTTTCACTTTGTGCAATAATTGAGTTAACGATATCTGTATCCAAGTAAAGAAACTGTTTCATAGAAGACACTTCCTTTCTATGTAAGTCTTATTCTACGACAGCTTTAGTTGCCTTAATCTTACGATTGCTATATGCCACAACATCTTTGATAACCAGCTTATGAATAGCAGAAATGATTATCGCCATTTTATCATAATCAGGGTTGCCCGCTTCATTCACCGGCAGAGATATGTAAAGTGCATCTGCATCCTTTGCATAGAAATTATGGCCGTAATCGAATTGCCCTTTATGGGAAGATTTGTGAATTGCTGTTGTAACAAATATCGATGCGTATTTCGGCAAATTCTCCGTATGTACGACTGCGATATGATCATCACCGCCATAAATATAATTTCTATATTTCGCAGAGCCGAACATATCGATTGTGGTTGTATTCTTCTCGAACACCTCGACCTCGTTGCTGATATATGCAGAAATGCCTTCTGATGCTTCGCCGGCAGTGACAAACGGAAGCGTACCTGCAATGCGGTCATCGCCTTTCAAACGCTTTCCCCGTGTCGATTTGCCAAAGAGCTTTTCGAGATTATAGGTATCCCATTTAAGCGATTGGAAGTTTTTGAGTGCGTCTTCTTCATCATTGGATAATTCGTAATTATCCAGTCCGCTTACTGTTAAGTAAGCGGACAGCTCCGCTACACGCTCCGCTTCCAGCTCCGCTATAAAGGACTCCATAAAATCAAAGTCAATTGCGCCATCATCTGTCACTGGAAGGTGCATTGTAAAGTCCTCGCTTTGAGAACTTCTAAGCTTTTTCCCATAAGAAAATCTTCCCATCATCGACTTTTGCATAGCAACCGCAAAAAAGAGCATTGCATTTGATGAATAGGCGGTTGCATCATTCCAGTAAACCCCAGTATCATCCCCTGCGCCAAAAGCATAATTACGATAAAATGTATTTCCAAAAATATCGATCGTGATTGCATTTTTAGGGAATGAAGCTACTGGATTTGATATGTAGTTAACGACACCTGCATTAGTCGTTCCAGACATAACAAACGGTATAGTTCCATCTATCTGATCATCTTTTTTCAGACGCCTGCCTTGTTCTATTCTATTGAAGACTTCTTTGTATTTAAATTCGCCCCACTTAACAGTCCCCAGCTTTTCGTTAAGTGAGGCATTCATTTTCCCAGGCGGTCATCCTCCGTGGATTGATTTTTCAGCAAATTTGATACTTCCCACGCCAGATAATCGCTGACGGTTTTCTTGAAATCATCCAGTGTCGGCTTTGTGTCGATTGGAGCCGTCTGATTCCAGTCTGCGCCGTTGTTGGGATCAATTTTGCCTTCGTAGTATTCCTTTTCGGTAAAGATGTTCAGCTTTGATTTACCGAAGCGCACCAAGTCCACAAGCTCGGCGTATCGCTCTTTTGCATGGTCGGTATCCCGCAGATTACAACTTGCCTTTTTCCGATTTGTTCGCGTATATCCGTCAACGGAGAAGTCAATAAACTTTACGGTGTCATCCTTCTGATGCGCTTCTCCGACGCGGAAAACATATATATTTGTCTGAACGCTGGACTTGCCAATGAAAAGGTCTATCGGCATTTTGATGCTTGCAAGCAGAGTACTGTGCTTTAATATCTTTTTGTTATACTCTGTTGCCTTTCCGCTGCCTGCGGAGTTCTGAATAATTATAGCTGCATAGCCTTTACTCATCATCGAGAGGGCTTTTTCAACGAAAATCATACCATTGCCCGGTGCAGAATACGGTGGATTCAGAACAAAAGCATCTGCCGGGAACTTTTCATCCGTTTTGCCAAAGCCGTAATGACCGTTAAATTCTTTCAAAGAGTCTTTGTTCAGAATATTAGAGCTGCCGTCTCCCATCAAAATCATATTGAGGATAGCAAGCATATAAACCTCCGAAAGAAGTTCAAGTCCGAGCAGTTGATTAGCCTTGATTTCGGCAGACTTAATTGCGAATTTGTCCGGTGATTTTATTTTATCCTTCGCATCATTGAGCATTTCATTCATTGAGGCAACAAGCAAACCTGCCGAACCGGTAGCGAAGTCCCAAACATAGGAATCCATATTTACTCTTGCAAGGCGAGCCAGTAGGGTAGCAACGTATGCCGGCGTTAGAACAACATCATTCAGCTTGTCCTGCGAAAAACCGAGCCAGCTGTACATTTCATTGAACAGCTTGCCTGTGAAATCTGTAGTTAATCCTATTTTGTAATAAATTCCCAAATCATCAACTATTTTTGTAAAGACACGCTTTAATTGGCTTTCGCCGTTTTCAACTTTATTGATATTGTCGGTTGTAAGCGTGTTCTGCAGGGTGCGGACAATCAGTTCTCTCTTTTCCTGCGGCAGATTTTTTTCATTTAAAAACGCCTTGATTTTCCGCAAAATGATATCGCCGTCTCGGTTTTCTTCTTCCGTAGACGATTTCAGCTCTTGCTTTTCAAGAGCAGCAACCTTACCCGGTACTCCGAGAGTGGCTATAATGGACGCTGCCACAAGATAAACACGGTCACGTTCGCTAAGCCCTTTTTCATTCTGGTAAATATCATTATTGAGTTTTACAAGGCTTGTGTTGATTTCCTGCTCGCGCTGCTCCTTCAGCCTTTCAATCTCGTCCTGCGTCAGCTTGAGCTTTTTTACTTTATCAATAAATTTATCAAAGTTTGTTTTCTTGAGAAACGAAAAATCTGTATAATCATCGACCTTTTGTCCTATGCCGAAGTTGCTCTTTGAAACATAATATACTCCGATTTCGTATTCGAGATTGCCGCTGTCATCTTTGAATCCGGTCATACCGATGGCAATTATATCGGTATAGCTTGTGTAATGCAAAAGTGCGTTTGCATAATGAACAGCGCCGTTTACGGCATAAGAATTAATGTTTTTAAAATCGGGTTGATTCTTTGCGGTTTTGTTTGCGACTTTGCCCTCAAAATCAAGCTTGACAAGCTTGTCTTTGTAGCCTTTATACTCAATCAAAATCGGGTAATTGACTAAATTTTTATCCTGCAAAAGTAGTTTTGCATCAGGGCGATTCCCGCCAACGCCGCCATTTTTGGAATAGTAATCATTTAACGCCTGATCAATTTCTGTGTTAAGTGATTCCTGTTCAAGTTTATAATCAAGCTTATAAGATTTAAGCCATCCATTTGCTAAATCAGCAATATTAGGTTCGACAGATTGAGTTTTAGTCATTGTCATTTCCTCCCTGTATCCAGCTATTGTTATTAGCTAACCAAATTTTAGTGTATTTTATATCAGCAACTGCAGCTTTGTACGGTTCTGTTAAAAACTTTTTTATAGTTCTCAGCACCGCATTGAAATCATCCGTTTTGGTGTCAATCTTCTTGCAGAAAGCTTTCCATTTTTTCTGCATAGCATCATCGTTGCCAAAGGTTAGTACCTGCTCAAATTGTTCTATCGTAAAGGCGTGTCCACGATTTTCAAAAGTCTTTTTAAGTGCTTCTGTCAGTGTGGTTCCGTCAAAATCAAATTTATTGGCAAGATAGTAAATATCGTAGTAATCTTTCATTCTGCTGGAAAACTCCATAAGACTGAGAATAGCGTCAATTTTCTCGGCAATGGTTGTTTCAAGGGAGTATGTATTTACCGTCGGTGCGTCAAAGTCGAAAAGCTGTGTAGGAATTTTTCTCTTTTCTTGTTTTGGCACGATGACATCGCCTACACCGAAATCAATACTAAACGGTGTTCTGGTGTTCTTAATACGAGCAACTACCGATGCACCGATTCCTGCATATTTTTTCGCAACGGCAATAGGCGCAACATCTTTAATCTCAAAAGTGATAAAGTCATTTCCGGTGGGCGTAGCAATAATTTCCTCCAACACGGTTTTTAACTGCTCAGGCGTATTTGGCATTTGTCGGAGCAGAAAGTCCACATCAACCGTTACTCGGCTGTCAAAATCGGTGAGAGTATAGATAAACAAGCCGCCTTTCAGCACAAGATTATCTGAATATTTTGATTTTTCCAAACGGCGCAGAAATTCCTCTTGGCAAAAGAGCTGCAGACAAAGTTGATAGCTTCTGCCACTTATCTGAGCCTTATTTTTCAGTCGTGCAAGCACGGATGCCGCTATATCAGCCATTTAGCAATACCTCCATCAGTTCGGTAACTTTTTTATATACACGCAGCTTTTTTGCGTATGCAGAAAGGTTGCTCAGGTTTTTCTCTGTATCATTTGCATAAGCATTTTGCGCTTTATTAAAAATCTCATTGTCAAGTTTTGCACGATATTTAAAACAGTCGCAAATGGTACGCTCTCGGTCATATACGGGAAGGACAACCCCATTGAAATTATCTGTGGTTTTACCTAAATCGTACAGTTCTGCTTGCACATAGTAAGGTTGCAGAGCGAGAACATCCACATTAAGTTTCGTCCTTGACATAGAACGAGGGACTGCTATCGACCACTTGCGTGGAGCAAAATCGCTGTAGCCGTAATGAAAAAGAGCCGATTCAACGCAAACGATTCCTTTCGGAACGAGGGTTGCAAGAAGCTGTTCCTCGGAAACCTCACTCTTTTCCGTAATCTCATAATAACCGTGTCGCACACGGGAAAGTATTCCGGCGTTGCAGAGATTTACAACATCTGCCGCCCTGATTCCGGCAGCAACAAAATCAGCAGATTTTGCAATTCCGCCGTTATTGATGATAACCTCTTTTACTTGCTTTCGGATGTCCACTCATTCACCTTCTTTCATTATAAAATTCGAGCACACAAAGAGTATATGTGTGTTTGGATTTATTATAACACGAAAAAAGAATTGTTGCAATAAAAATTCACGCACAAAATTTTGAAAACTGTGCGTGAATTTAAAAATCACTGTTGCAACAAGAACAAATATATGCTATAATATCAGCGTACCGTTTCCATATTATCCACGGTGAAATTATTCTTGTTATCAACCTCGATAACAAAATGATAACAAGGGCGTTTTAGCACAGGATAATACAGATAAATCGTAAAATCAAAATAGTGAGACAAACAAAAAACAAAAATACATAAGCGAAATTGTTTAGTCTTCGTCGAGTGGGAATAACTGCACACTCCTGAAAAAGCCTATAAAAGGCAGGCAACTAAAAATACTTTTAAAAGCGATCGATAAGAGTAACACAAACCTCGCAAAGAACAACATCTTTGCGGGGTTTGTATTTTAAATACTCAGTACTCCATAAACAATATGTGCAGTGGTATTATTTACTGCTTAACTTACATTTCCTCTGGCTCTTTCGCTGCCGTTTGTATAAAACAAAACTCCGCATACTATACCTATATGTCTCTAAAAAACGCTCACATAAAAAAGGATGGTGAAAATCCATCCTTTTTTGTGCTTATTTTTCTTGCCTTAATTAAGCAATTTTATCCTCAAACTGGCTGTTATAAAGGTCGGCGTAAAAGCCGCTGCGCTGCATCAGTTCCTCGTGCGTTCCGCTCTCAATTACATCGCCGTCGCGCATAACAAGAATAAGATCGGCATTTTTAATGGTGGAAAGCCGGTGTGCAATAACAAAGCTGGTACGCCCTTTGGTAAGCTCATCCATAGCGCGCTGAATTAAAAGCTCAGTACGGGTATCGACCGAAGATGTTGCCTCGTCAAGAATCAACATAGGAGCGTTTTGCAGCATGGCGCGAGCAATGGTAAGCAGCTGTTTTTGCCCGGCAGAGATGCTGGCACTTTCGGAAAGAACGGTATTAAAACCCTGCGGCAGCGTATGGACGAATTTATCAAGCCCGCAGGCACGGCAAACTTCTTCCAGCTGTTCGTTGGTAATGTCCTGCATATTGTAAACAAGGTTTTCCCTCACCGTTCCCTCAAAGAGCCAGGTGTCCTGCAAAACCATGCTAAACAGCTTATGCACATTCTCCCGGCTTATTTCGGAAATCGGGACGCCATCAATTTTAATGGTGCCGCTGTTAATTTCAAAAAAGCGCATGAGCAGGTTGACCATGGTTGTTTTTCCGGCGCCGGTTGGGCCAACAATAGCAACCTTTTGACCGGGATGAACCTCGGCAGAAAAATCTTTAATAATAATCTTATCCGGCGTATCGGGGTAGCTGAAACGCACATGCTCAAAGCTGACCGTGCCGTGAACATTGGTAAGGGCGGTTGCTTTTTTGCTCTCGTCGGGCATCTCCTCGCTTTCCAAAAAGTTGAAAATACGGTGTGCGGAGGCAGAGGCCGTTTGCATATTGGTCGTGCCCTGGGCAATTTGCGTTAGCGGGGAAGTAAACAAGCGAACATAAAGAATGAAAGAAACAATTACACCGAACTCAATTATGCCGTTCATGGCAAGAATTGAGCCGAAAACACAAACGGCAACATAGGCAATGTTGCCAATAATGTTCATGAGTGGCTGCATGATGCCGGAAAGGAACTGCGACTTCCAGTTTGAGTCGTAAACGGCGGCATTGAGCGCGTCGAACCTTGTGCAGACCTTGCATTCTGCGCGGCTGATTCGCACAACCTGGTGGCCGGAATACATTTCCTCCACATAGCCATTCAGCGCACCAAGGCTTTTTTGCCGTGCAGAGAAAAAGCGCTGCGATTTAGATATAATTAAAACTGTTAACAGCATGCCAACTAAGGTTACCCCAACCGAGATAAGGGCAAGGCGCCATTCGGTAATAAACATCATAATTAAGCAACCAACAAACTGCGTTGCGGCACTAATAATTGTTGGCATGCTGTTCGTCAGCCCCTGCTGCAAGGTAGAAACATCGTTTGTAATGCGGCTGAGAATATTGCCCTGCGAGGTAGTGTTGAAGTATTTTTGCGGCACTTTATTAATTTTCTCGGAAAGCTCGCCCCGCATACGGTAAGACATTTTTAGCGTAACAACCGACATTGTGTAGTGCTGAATAAAGCTGAAAGCCGCACTGAGAATATAGATGATTGCAAGAAAAATGCCAACTTTGGCAATTGCCGCAAGGTCAATGCTGCCGGTCAGCCCATCCGACATCAGCGTGGCAATTCGGCCAATCTTATTGGGACCAATAATTGTCATAACAGCGCTAAGGGCGGCAAGAATTAGGGCGGCAATAATAATTCCCAGGCTGGAGCGCATATATTCGGCAATTCTTGGAATAGCTGAGCGAATACCGGCTTTATGATCTTTGCGTTTCATTTTTACTCCTCCCTTATGCCAGTTCTGCGGCGCTGAGTTGCGACGTGGCGATCTCACGGTAGACTTTACAAGATTTCATCAGTTCTTCATGTGTTCCCATGCCAACAATCTCGCCGCGATCCAAAACAAGGATCTTATTTGCGTGACGGATGGTGCTAATGCGCTGGGCAACAATAATTTTGGTCGTGCCGTAGAGCTGTTCATTCAGCCCCTCGCGCAGCTTTGCGTCCGTCCGATAGTCAAGTGCCGAGAACGAATCGTCAAAAATTAAAATCTCGGGCTTTCGCGCCAACGCACGGGCAATAGAAAGTCGCTGCTTTTGGCCGCCCGACACATTGCGGCCAAGCTGGGCAATTTCGTACCCTGTTCCCTCCGGCAGTTTATCTACAAATTCCTTTGCCTGCGAAAGCGCAAGGGCCTTGTTTAGCCTTGCCTCATCCGTATCGGCGGCACTTTCGCCAAAAAGAATATTATCCTCTACGGTTCCGGAGAACAAAACCGCCTTTTGCGTAACATAGCCCAGCTTATTGTACAGTGCGTTAAAGGTGTAGTCTTTAACATTTACGCCGTCTACCAATACTTCGCCCTTTGTTGCGTCGTAAAAGCGCGGAATTAGGCTAACCAGCGTTGTTTTACCGCTGCCGGTTGCGCCAATAATCGCCAATGTTTCACCCTTGTTCAGTTTAAAATCAATCCCTATTAGTTCATCCTCCGAGGCGTGGGGATAGCGGAAGGAAACATTTCGGAACTCTACCGTGCCGATTTCTTTTCCGTCTTTTACGCTGCCTTCACAGATCGACACATCACGATCCAGTACCTCGTTGATACGCTCGGCAGAAACCTGCGCCTGCGGCAGCAGCATAAAAATCATTGCCAGCATCATAAACGACATAACAACATAGGTTGCGTAGGTGCTGAATACCAACACCTCGCTGAACATTGTAAGCCTGGCGCTCATATTGGTAACCGCAATATTGCTTACCAGCGCCGCACCAAGCCAATAGATTGCCAGCGCCAGCCCGTTCATGCCAAACGCCATTGTTGGCTGCATAAGCGCAAACAGCTTTTGGTTTTTCATTTGCAGCTCCATCATACCGCGGCTCGGGCCGTCAAACTTTTTGTTTTGAAAATCCTCGGCATTAAAGGCGTGCACAACATTAATGCCGGTTAGGTTTTCGCGGGCCACCCGGTTAATTTTATCCGTCATTTTTTGTACCAGGCGAAAACGCGGAATACAAGAGCTCATAATCAGCAGCACCGTAGCAAACAGCGCCACAACAAAAACGGCGGTAACGGCCGAAAGCTCCCAGCTCTTGCCAAGAATTTTAATAACCGCCCAAACCGCCATAATGGGGGCCTTAATTAACATTTGCAGCCCCATTGCAACAATCATTTGAATTTGTGTAATATCGTTGGTGGTACGGGTAATTAGGCTGGGAATAGAAAAGTCCTGCATTTCCTCGCTGCCAATGTCCATAACATGGCGGAACAGCTTTTTCCGCACGGTAAAGCTAAAGCCGGACGCCGTTTTGGCGGCGAGAAAGCCGCAGGTAATGGCAAGCAGTGCGCTGGCCGCCGTGCAGCCGAGCATTTTTAGCCCCACCATTACAATATCCGCTGTGGTGCCGGAGGTTTTAATAAGCTTGGTCAATTCGGTCATATAATCCGGCAGGCGCAGATCAAAATAAACCTGCACCACAACAAACACCAAACAAAGCAGCGCCATTCGTTTTTCTTTTCGGCGCATATTTTTTAGTAGCTTAAACATGGTTGCCTCCTATTCTTTCGTTGAAAGTCCGTTTTTACGAATTTCATTAATATTACTGCCAAGAACCGCCAAACAGTGGTGGAATATTTCAATGTCCGCGCTCGGCACCCCGGCAAGCAGCCTTTGTGCAAAGCGCTTTTGCAGCTCGCACCCCTTTTCAATCAGCCCCTTGGCCGCAGCGGTGCAGCTTAGCTGTGTTTTTCTTCGGTCCCCCTGAACCGCCTGCCGCAGGAGCAGCCCCTCGTTAACCAGCCGGTCAACATAAACCGAAACAATGCCGGTTTTCAGCCCCCTGCACCGGCAAATATCCCCCGCCGTATTGCTTTCCGGATTATTTGCAATAAACATTAAAATATCAACGGCCATAGGCGGCAGCCCCGTTTCCTTACAGATCGGCTGCAGCACAGCATGGTACGCTTCAATAAATCGGTTTGCATTGTTAAACAATTTCGATGCCGTGTAATTCCAATGGTTCATATTCATCCTCCAATTGCAAAAACTCTAAAATTAGAATATCTATTATTATAGTTATCCTTGCAGCGATTGTCAATAGGTTTCCCAGAAAATCTTCCCTTTTTCTAAAAAATTAAAATGCAGCAATAAAAAAGCATGATGTAACCAGCCTGCACCATGTTTGGTTATAGATATAATTATAAAAAAGTTGGCAGGTAAATATACAGCCGGCCTAAAAAAAACCCAAATATTTACGCCTTTGCGTTATCAGCCTTTTTACGCCTTTCATTAAAAAACCTCCAAAAAATAAGCACCCGTATACACATCTTCTAAGACCTGACGATGTGTAAACGAATGCTTTGCATTCTACTACCCGGTGGCAGTAATAATATTAAATGATGTTTGAACCTCTTGTTCGCAGCAAAAAGTTTAAGTAAGTATACACTGTTCCGACCGTTTTGTCAAGAGCTTTTCGTAATCATCCCAAATTCCTGAAATGCCGGTTTTAATAACAATATTATAAATACTTTCTGTTGTGCCGCCGTTTTTTTGCTGCGCTACAATGTTAGGAATAAAACAGCCCCAATATCCGCATTAATGCAAATTGCCTGCTGCTCAATCTCCTGCGGGCAAGCTGCCTGCCCTTGATTAACACAAGCGTAGGTGGCACCCGGATTTTTGGCCGTTATTTGCCAGAACGGATATTTAATAATGCCCGGGGTATTGTAGCCAACGCCCAATTCCAAAAAGAGAATTTTTTCGCCTGCCCGGTGGGTTCCGGGTGACCTTGCTTTTTTATCAGTTCCGCACAGGCAAGGCGCAGCTCCACCCCAGCAAAGGTGTGGATAGCGTTATCAATGCAGCGGTGATTTGGAATATAGCAGCCGGTAAGCCCCGAATTAGCAGCATTAACAATGGCATCGTATTTAAGCGTGGTAATATCCCCCTGCCAAAGGTACAGCCCCGGCTGCACGGGCGTTAAATTTGCAATATCGGTAACGCCTTTGGCGGCGGTTTCAATTTGCAAATAGGCGTCCTGCACCTGCAAAATTTTTCTCCAAGGCCAAGGGGTGCCCGAATATTCATGAGCCCCCGCAAAAGCTGGCGCTGATTTTCCGGCTCTGCCGGAATATTAACGGCCCGATATTCTGCTTTTTCTTTTAAAAGCGCCTGAATTAAAAGCAACCGCCGTTTATTCTGGTTCAAAGCTTTTTCACCGCCTTTGCGAACAATTCAAAGGATTTTTTAAAACTCGTAGGGTGGGTTGCCGGAAAAATCAGCGATGGCACCGTGGGCACCCTCCAGATAGAACACCTCAAAAACAGGGTTGGCATTCAAAAATTCTACAACCTTGTTCATCATAAATACCTCCAAAATGGTTTTTAATAAATTTTGACTTCGAAAGGTTGCTTTTTCCTTTCACTGGTATTATAATATCGCTGTACAGCCTGTTTGTGAAGTAGGCACTATATTGTGCTGTAGTTACCTATAAGAAATTAATGGATAGTTACCGCAAGGAAACGATTGCGCCGCTGCTGGGTTTTCCGGCGTTTCGGCGCTTCAAAAAATTTTTTTTGAGGTTGCAAATATGAATGAAGTAAAAGCAAAAAAAGAGCTTCCCGCCTGCCCGGTTGAAACTACGCTGACCCTTATTGGGGATAAATGGAAGGTTCTGATCCTCCGGGACCTAATGCCGGGAACAAAGCGTTTTGGAGAACTGAAAAAGTCGGTGGGTAATGTATCTCAAAAGGTCTTGACCGTTCAGCTCCGCGCAATGGAGGAAAGCGGTCTGGTTCACCGTAAGGTCTACGCCGAAGTGCCCCCGCGAGTGGAATATTCGCTAACAAAACTGGGTCAAAGCCTAAAGCCGATCCTTGAGGCCCTGTGGACTTGGGGCGAGAATTATAAAAGCAGTATTACAGCCCAATAATACCTCTGCGCAACAACAAAATTATGGCGCACTGCAAAACCGAATATAAAAAAGCCTGCAATAAGGCAAGGGGTGGTAGCATGTATTTTAAATACGGAGAAACAGAGCTTGCTTACCTGCGCCGAAAGGACCAACGGCTTTGCGAGGTCATTGACCGTGTTGGCCCGATTCAGCGCGCGGTAGATACCGATCTATTCTCATCGGTAATTCACCACATTATAGGGCAGCAAATTTCTACAAAAGCGCAGGCAACAATATGGCAGCGGCTGCAAAAAAGCCTTGGCATTGTAACGGCCGAAACGGTTCTTGCGGCCGGCGTTTCTAAGCTGCAGGCGTTTGGAATAACCTTTCGCAAAGCGGAATATATTACCGATTTTGCCCAAAAGGTTTGCACCGGCGCGTTTGATTTAAAGGCCGTTTGGCACCTGCCCGACAGCGAAGCAATTTTAGCGTTAAGCAGCTTAAAGGGCATTGGCGTTTGGACCGCTGAAATGATTCTGCTGTTTTGTATGCAGCGACCCAATATTTTTAGTTATGACGACCTGGCAATTCAGCGAGGGCTACGGATGGTTTACCACCACCGAAGCATTAACCGCAGGCTGTTTGAAAAATACCGCCGCCGGTTTCACCCTTATTGCAGTGTAGCCAGCCTGTATTTGTGGGCCGTGGCAGGCGGCGCCATTCCGGAAATGAAAGATTACAAGCCCAAAAACAAATAAAGCCCGTGCTGCCAAAGCTGTTTTAAGGCTTAAACAGCTTTGGCACCGGGCAGTGGAGCTTTAAAGGTGGAACAGAACAATGACCTTTATTACGCATTACCAGTCGCCCTTGGGCGGCATTTTACTTGCCGCCGACGAGATTGGCCTAACCGGTTTGTGGTTTAACGGGGAAAAATATTTTGCCAACAATTTGCCCGCCGAGCCTGCCGAGCAAGAAACACCTACCCTGTTAAACGCCAAACGCTGGCTGGACCTTTATTTTTCCGGCAAGGAGCCAAATTTTTTGCCGCCGCTGCACCCGGTTGGTTCTGCGTTTCGCCAGCAGGTGTGGAAAATACTTTTGCAAATTCCCTACGGCCAAACAACAACCTACGGCCAAATTGCCCGGCAGCTTGCAAAGCAGCGGGGGGTTGCAAAAATTTCGGCGCAGGCGGTAGGCGGCGCAGTTGGGCACAATGAGATCTCCGTTATAATTCCTTGCCACCGCGTTGTTGGCACCAACGGCAGCCTTACCGGGTATGCGGGCGGCATTAACAAAAAAATTGAACTGTTAAAGCTGGAGCATGCCGATATGCACCGCTTTTTTGTGCCCAAGAAAGGTACGGCGCTTTAGGCAAAATCCGCCGGCCGAGCGGCGCCCAAGGCGTGTTAATAGGTTCATAGGTGTTTTTAAAATTAACAGCTTATTTTTTAAAAATTGCCTTTAAAATTTGCACCGCTTTTTTAGGCGGTTAAAATACACTTATAGATTAAAAAGCACTATTGTGCCTATGGCACAGCAATATTATATTCGCCCCAACAATCGCAAAGTAAATATCACTCGGCCAAAAACCGAATATCACTGTGCAGCAATAGAACTCGCCGTAAAGCAAATAAAACTAAAAAAAGCACTTGCTTTTGCAAGTGCTTTTTTCATGGTGCCGCTGACCGGAATCGAACCGGTACGGTGTTTCCACCGAGGGATTTTAAGTCCCTTGCGTCTGCCTGTTCCGCCACAGCGGCGTTGATAAAATCAACATTTAATATAATAATACATTTTGCGTAAATTGTCAAGATAAATTTGCAATATTTCACGCAAAATATTCTTAAAGCGCCCGGCCAAACGGAATAAACCAATTGGCGCAATTGACAAGGTACAGGTCGGCTAAACAAAACCGGCGCAGAATTTTAGGGCTTCGCAGCAAAAAGGCAACCACTTTTTTTTGTGGCTGCCTTTTTGCTGCGAATTAAACCCCAAGGCGGCGCTAACACTGCCTTGGTGCTTAAAAGCTTTGCTTGCCTTTATTTTTGTGCTTCGCAATAATAGTAGTTCCAACAATGGCGCTGCTGCCAAAAAACAGCAGTGCGCCCCACAAAAGCGTATTAATGCTGCTACCGATTTTTGGGGAAAGGCTATTGCAGCTCGGCAGTGTTTCAACTACCGTGTTTTCATTAAAATTGGCGCCGCGAACGGTATATTCCTTGTGCTTTAAGCAGCCGGTTTCGGCCGCCCAAACCGTGGTGGGCAGCAAACCTGCAGCCAGGGTAAGGCAAAGCAAAACGGCCAACAATTTTTTCTTCATCATAATGCCTCCAAGCTTCAATGGTTTGCCTATTGGCTCCTTCGGCAGAAAAACGCCGAAAGCAAATTGGCTTTAATCGGTTAAAAAGCATTTGCGTATAAACGCGGTTGTTTGGGCCGCGCTTTGGGTAAGGTGCTTTTAATACATCAATATTATACATTAAATTCGCGAACCAAAACCCTTTTCTTCGCGAAATGCACCTATTTCGGAGCGAAATGCAAGCCGGCCCTACAAACAGGCCAAAACCACAACTGTTACAGCAAAAATTCGGCAGCGGCCGCCGGCCGCAAGTAAAAGCTTACAACCGACAGCCACTGCCGAAAAATATAAATGAGCCTGCTGTTTTGCGCTTTGTTATTTGGCAGAGCGTTTTATCTTTTTATCAGTTACAGTTGTGCCTATAACAGCTCCCCCGCCAATGCTCAGCAATACGAGCCACCATATAAGGCTGCCATCATCGCCCGTCTTTGGAGACTTCGATTCGTCCGGCAGCTTCGCCGTTACGGTGTCGGCCTTGGCAATTTCCTTGGTCGCATCGGCATCGCCGTAATACTTTCCACAATCCTCACAGTACCAGTATTCAATATTGCCCTCGGCGTCCTTGGTTGCCGCCTTGGCCTCAGTATGCTTGAGGTTGGCGTGATTATCCCCATCAAGCTCGCCATAGGCTTTGCCACAGACCTCGCATACCGCTTTTTCGGCGCAGGTTTCCTTGCCGCCGGTGTGGTTTTTATTTATCTTACCACAGTAGTCACAAATGTGATTGTTATCTGCATCTTCGTGGTTAGTAATTACCTTTTCACAGTAATCGCAGATGTGATTTTTGTCCGTGTCCTCGTGGTTGGAAATCACCTTTTCGCAGAAGTCACAGATGTGATTTTTGTCTGCGTCCTCATGGTTGGAAATCGTCTTATTGCAGTAATCACAGACGTGGTTTTTGTCTGCGTCCTCATGGTTGGAAATCGTCTTTCCGCAATAGTTGCAGATGTGGTCTTTATTTGTATCTTCGTGATTGGAGAGTATCTTCTCGCAGTAGTCGCAAATATGATCTTTGTCTACGTCCTCGTGGTTGGAGATGATCTTCTCGCAGTAATCGCAAATATGATCTTTGTTCGCGTCCTCGTGATTGGAAATCACTTTGCTGCAAATATCGCAGATATGGTTTTTGTCCGCGTCGTCGTGCAGGCAGGCATATCCGCACTCACTGCACTCACCGTCCGACCATTCATGGGGTTCGCTAGCCACGCTCACAGCGCCGCAGCAGCTCCATTTTTGCTTGTGAACGTAAGCGGTCCTTATTGTCCACTGCTGCGTACCGCCCTCATGGTTGGCGGGATCCTTTTCTCCGTAGTACTGATGACAATACCTGCATATTGCCTCGGCGGTGCAGGTAGCCAT
>OIZO01001022.1_pt1 | contig 16050 bp, 13 predicted proteins | sample 1588551 | NCBI WGS metagenome assembly OIZO01 (sample SAMN03283271) | human gut metagenome | biome: human-associated habitat; material: feces | host: Homo sapiens | place: Peru | collected 2012 | reverse complement strand
CATGATCTCGCCCCAGGCCTGAGCCCGCTCAAAAACGGGAATGCCCGCGGCACGGGCAGCGGCGATCTCCGGAGCCCCCAGCTTCCAACCGGCGTACAAGGTCATATTGCCGGTAACGGTATCCTTGTCAAAGTCCCAGAGTTCGGTCCGGTCCAGGTTCTTGTACCAGGCATCGAAGGTATAGCCGTCCCGGGTGGGGTCTTCCGGCTTAGTGAGCTTTTCACCATAGGGAACGGTCTGATCCGATACGTCGCTGCCGCCGTTACTCAGGAACTTGACCGTGCAGTCTGTATCCAGAATGACCCGGACCGAGTTATCCACGCTCTCAAAGGAATCCTTGCCGTCCTTGGTGGACACCAGGCAGTTGACGGGCTTCACTTCGGAAACGCCGCCCTGACCGATGACTTTCAGCTGGAAAGAGCCGATAACCGTTTCCTTGGGCCACTCCTGGCCGCCGGAAAGGGACAGGAAATTCATGTAGACCACCCGGCCACCGGTACGCCGCCCCATCTCTTTCCAGGTGATATTGGAAGCGGTCATAACGGAGCTTTCCACAAACTCGAAGAAGGTATCATCGTATTCCAGTTCGGCCTGCATAGCGTACATCTCTCCCGGAGCGCCGCTGTCCGTCTGGGCCAGGGACAAGCTCACAGTTACGGTATTGCCGGTAGCGGAGGTCACTTCCTTGGCTCCATCCACCGTCAGTCGGAAATCATAGCTGCGGCTGTTGTCCACAGCAAAGGCCTGGCAGGGGAGCAGTACCGTAGCCAGCAGGCACAGGCACAGCAGCATGGTCATCCATCGTTTCATAGTCATTCTCCTTTTTGGGGTTATCGGGCAGACCGCCCGTCCACGACAACATCCGCGTCTTTTACGTTCACAACGCCGTCTCGGTTCGTATCCGCTTCCAGGAACGAGGCCATGGGCAAATCGTCAAAGTCCCAGTACATGGCATTGTACACGTTGTACACGAGCCTGGCATCCTTCTCATTGATTTCGCCGGAACCGTCCATGTCCAAGTCAGCGTCAATCTTCGGGGCGGTTCCTTTGACCTCCGTAATTTTCTTGGCGGCATCCGCTTCCAGCAGGGGCTCGCCGCTCTTTACGATTTGCAGATAGAGATACACATTTTCTCCGAATGCCGCTCCGGAGCTGCGGTACTTTTCCGTATAGAACATGGGGTCGCCATCATAGGCGTAGGTCTGGCCGCTCTTGGGGCTGCCGGATACGGCAACCAAGAACACCGTTGCCTTATCCAGTTCTACATAAGACTGGACCCACAGCTGCTTGTAGCTTGCCGTGGATGCCGTAGTCGTTCCCGATGTTTTGGTGCCACTTGTCCCACCACTTCCGGGAATAAAGTGATTGTTATTTCCGCCGGTGCCCGGAGTAACAATTGATCTTGCAGCTGTCACGGCAATTGGTCCGGTAATATATTCTGCTAAAATCGTATATGTACCATCCCCATTATCTCTACAAGTGTACTTTTTTCCGTTGATTTCTGCTCTAACAACATACTTTGTCGTTCCGGCGGGTCCATTGAAGGTGTAGTCCTGCCCCGGGTACGCAATTGCGCTGCCCTTGAATCCAGCCGGAAGTGTAACCGCATACCCGGCAACGTTAATTTTTGTAACGCCATTAAGTATCCGGGCCTCTGGTGCGTTATATCGCAGTGCATGATCGGAGTTATCTACTTTTGCGGAACCAATTTTAACCTCTGATTCTTCCATCTTTTTGGGCTGAAAGGTGACCGAAAACGCTTCCGCTCCTGTCTTTTGTGCTTTCCCATAAAATCGGACATAAATAGTCCCATTTGTCAGCGTTACCTGATCCTTGGTTAAGGTTGAAGATGCGTATTCCAGCTTTGTGGCATCAAAGGTAATACGTATATCCACCGCATTGTAACTTCCTGTCCCCTCGCTGATTGTCACAGGAATTGTCACAGTACCACCGCTGGCGATAGTCGCCTCCGTTGGTATGGATACCGTATAACCGCCGCTGGCTGAAGCTGGCAGCACCAAACTCCCACACAGCAGCAGGCATAAAAGGCCGCAGACCCATCTTCTCATATCGCACACTCCTTCTGAATTTTCCTTCCAGGGGCTCAACTCCGACCCTCAATTTGGGGGTAAGAGTTCAACCTCTCAAAACGCACGATAACTTCCCGGCAGAATGCGGCTGGGAAGTTGTCGTGTGACCTCCCTCCCAGGCGGGAGGGAGGCTTTTTGTGTTTATTTCTTAATCATGTCAACAACCGCAGCAGCGTCCGTGGAATTGACACACATATCTCTGTTTACATCTGCCATCAGGAACTTCGTCATAGTCGCTCCAATCTGAGGCTCCTCGTATGTATTCCCCGTATGATTCGTCATACAGAAGGTATCATACTTAGCGTTGTAGATGTCATAAACAAGCTGTGCATCGTTAACATCGATTGTACCAGAACCGTTGACATCGCCCTCGTCTGTACCAATTACGTCAGGCAACGGCAGGTATTTTTCTGCGTTTCCAATCACTCTCCTGGCCGTGTAGCTCAGGTGCTCCAGTGCGTCCTCAACAGTGAATGCCTTCCCCTTGTCGACCATGACGAGCCATACATAGGTACTGGCATTCGACTTCGGACTGTTAAATTGATTTACGTACAGACTTGTTTCATACATAGCGTGGTCATCAAAGGTATCCAGCTGCATTCTGACATCCTCTGCATCACTCTTCGTATGCGTTGCAACCAGGAATACGGTCTTGTCATCCAGTTCAACAAACTTGCTTACAATGACCTCCGTCTTGTCTGTATTGGCAACATACGAAAGCTTGACGTGCAGGTCACCTTGGACATCCTTAATTGTGCAAGTCACATTTGTAGTTTTACCAGTGCCGGATGCCCTTGTGATGGTAATATCCTTCTTTACGCTGTTCTCAGTTACTTCTGCTACCAGGTTATAGACAACATTGAAGGATGTCACGGTAAACGAATAATCCGAACCCGCAATGGCCTTCTTCGAGGCATTCGGCAGGCCGTGGATTTCTTTCGCGGCCTTATCATCAACCTCAAAGGTAACATCGTACGCCTTCTGCTTTGTAACCGTAATCAGCAAGTTGCCAGTAATCTTATCTCCCTTGAGGGTATAGGTACGAACTGTACCGTCCGTCAAATCCAGATACGTAAGGTCCTGGCCCTCCTTGTAGGTTGTAGCACCTACTTGAATTTCGGCAGAGTAGACATATCCGGTTTCAAGTTTTACCTGGAAGGAGAAATCCACATCCTTCTTCGCTGTTTTCTCGGCTGTAACATCGCTGGCACCATTACCATCTACGGTGACATTGTATGTATCCGGATCAAGAATCGGTGTTTTTGTTACGGTAATCGTGATGTCTCCCTTGATTTTGTCGCCGGAAATCACATAGTTACCATCCGAATCAGGACCTTCCGGTGTATACTTCGTATCATCGCTACCGACAGTGAACGTAACCTCATAGTTGGTATTTGGATCATCGCCGGTCTTGTCCACCTGGAATTTATAATTTTCCTGGTACTTGGCGGTTGAATCACCACTTACACCAGTGGGCAGCGTCACCTTGTATGTGCGGCCATCCTTTGTCACCGTAATGTTCAGATCACAGGTCACATTTTCAATCGTGTAGTTTCCGTTTCCCTTATCAACGACATTCACCGTCGTGGTGTCGCCCTTGGTCGCGGTAACGGTATAGTTATAGTACGGGTCATAGTCAGTCACGGCAAACGTGTAGTTATCACCATGCTCAACATTTACCGTACCACTAACATCGAAGCCAGTACCGAAGGTCAGCGCATGCTTCACGGAAACCGTATAGATGGTGCTGGCTTTTGGCTTCGCTGCCTCGGGAGCATCAGACGTCAGAGCGTTGTCCGACACATCGACCTTGGCAGAATCCAGTGTAACGGTAGTCCTGTCCTGCGTCAAATTTACCTTAAACTGCAAGGTGAACACAGGTCCCAAATTCTTGGGTTTGCCCCATCCAAGGACACGGATAGTCCCATTTGCAGAATCGGCCTTTACAGTGTAGTCCCCAAGGGCGTCCGTCAACAACTCCAATGCGCTCGGGTCATAGGACACAGTAATGTCAAAAGCGCTATACTGCGTAACACCTGTAGTTTCACTGGAAACTGTCACAGGCACCTCAATGGTATCACCGCTGGTAACGGTTGCATCTGCGGGCATAGAAACCTGGTATGCATCATCGCCCTGACCAACAACATACAACGTATGGTTGTAATCCTTTCCATTTATCGTTGCATAAATCGTTGCTGTGCCCGTTGCCTTAGCCGTTACCTTACCATCGGTATCAATATCAGCAACCTGAGGAGCCGAACTGTGCCATGTCAAAGTCACGTCATCCGTAGATTCTGCGGAATCATCTGCCAAGCTGATTGTAGCGGTGAACTTTGCAGATTGTCCCTTCTCAAGCTTAGAAGGACCTTCCACAACCACGCTTGTAATAGGATTCGAAACCGTCACTTTGGCTGTCTTCGTAATCCCATCCAGCGTAGCTTGGATAGTCGCTACTCCATTTTTCTTGCCCTTCAGCACGGCTGCTTTGCCATTCGGTGTAAGCTCTACTATATCCTCGCCATCAACAACTTTCCAAACAGTCTCCGATACGTTCGTACAGTTATATGGCTTTAACGTTAGAGTGACAGTTGCCGTTCCGCTCAAGTTCACAGCGACATCCTTCAGCGTCACAGACTTTGCTTTGATTTCTTTCACAGTAATAGGAATGGTAACTTCCTTATCACCCGCTTTTGCCGTAACATTTGCTTTTCCCGCTTTGATACCGGAAACCAAGCCGCTTTGATCAACTTCTGCGATTTCTGGTGCATCAGACGTCCATGTTACGGTTTTATCCGATGCATTGTCAGGTGTCACTGTCGCAATTAGCTGGTAGGTTGCATGCTTATTAACAGTTCTCGATGTAACATTTAAGCTAACAGTGTCCACCGGAATCCATTCAACAGTTACCCTGCACTCTGCCGTGTGGCTACCGGCTTTCGCAGTAATGGTTGCTTCACCGGTACTAACCCCGGCAACTATGCCATTTTCCACCGTAGCTACATCCGGAGCACTGGACTTCCAGGTCACTTCATCTGTCGCATTTGCAGGTGTTACAGTTGCCTTCAGCTCTCCCGTCTTTCCGCGAACCACAGTCAAGGTGTCCTTATCCAGAGAAATCCTATCTGCAGCGACCTGACCAGCTTCCACAGTCAGAGTCGCGTTCTCCGTGGTGAACTCACTCTCAACACGATCTCCGTCCATGGATGTAGTTCCATCATCATTCAGCCTAAGTCTGCCAGCGGTATTCAATAGGACTTCAAGTTCTGTTGTTTCCACAGCCTCTTTCGCAGTGAAAATCATCTCAGCCATTGCTGTATTTGCGGGATATGTCACACGAGCTTCGCTTGAGATGAAACTGAATGTCACCGCATGCTCTCCAATGCCGAGTACAGTCCCGCTGTTTACCCCAACAATCGGCTCCACAATTTTTGCATCATACTCCTGCTCGGCTGCCACACCGCTAAGACGGCAATCTTTCTTCACGCAGTTTAGGACATCAGCATTGTATCGAATGAATACATGAAGTGTCGAAAGAATTACATCTTTTGTCGGCACCAATTGTACCTTGATTCTATCGCCAACCTGCACCTTGTTTCCGGCAGGCAGAGCTTCCCCGTTTTCGTCTGAAACCAGCAGCTTCAAAACGACCTTATCCGCAGAAGAATCACCGTCATCTGCGGAAGCAACCAGTGTGAAACTGCCCAGCATAGCAACAACAAGGAGTAGCGATACAACCTTTTTTAATAATTGCACTTTTGTCGCTCCTATTACAAAAAAGTCCGGGTTAGCAGCCCAGTGATAAGCTGGGCTGCTAACCATCTTGGTTGATTATTCGACTACCAGCAGAATACCGCCGGGCGTACAGCAAATGCTGCTCTTCGTACTGTCAGTCTGACCGTACAGACCAGGCATTGCTACAAAATAAGTACCGGCTCCCCAACCAGAGGTATTCACATGCACAACACCATTTGCATCCGTGGTCCCAACAGGTACCCAACCATTGGATTCGTCAACGATTCCGCTCGGGACTCTATCCGCATTGCAACGATACAGAGGAATACCAGCACCAAAAGGAGTATGGGCCGTTGTATAGTTCCCCGTGCCATCCGCACCTGCATGATACACTGTCAGATCAATCGCATTATTGTCCGCAGTTGCTTCAGCAACTGCTTCTTCGGCACCCACTTCAGTCGGCTGTACATAGCCAAAAATGCTGTTGGGGTCATTGTAGAAATCGTAGCTACCAAAGTGGCCAAGGGTCACTACATCGTCATCGTGCAGCAGGATCTGATCCGCGGTAGCGCCCCAGCCAGCAGAGGCCAGAGGATACTCATAGTTCTTGTAATAGTTCAAGTTGTAGTCCATTCCCCAGTAGTTGTAGAGGAACATAGATCCTACACTTCCGCTGACATTCAAATCTGTGGTCTTGAATCTGCTGTCGGTCAGCAGCTTGCCGGTGCCAACTTCAGACTCAGAGTAGCCAAACTTGTAAACTTCCAGCGCATAGATGAACAGGTGCAGCATGGTGACAAAGCCCTTTGCAAACTCCTGGGTGCCGGGGGTCAAGTCGCTCTTCGGGTGCTTCGGGTCGATTTCTTCCCAACCAGGGTACTGAGCATAGTCTTCCTGGCTGAAGTAGAACTGCTCCAGTCCATAGTTGGCCAAATCAAAGTAAGGAACCGTCATCTTTTTTAGTCCCAATCCATTCAGGATAGAACCATCGTCCGTCAGAGAGAAGTACACAGTAACACTGTACTGCTTCTCCGGGGTGGTGCTGGTGCTATCATCTGCAAACGCCGCCACGTTGAACACGGGAAGCAGCATCGCAAATACCAGCAACAGGGCCAATAGTCGCTTTTTCATAGGGGACCTCCTAAAAATAATATTTTATCATTCACCTGTCGGTGAATAGATAACAAATTCATCCCGCCTCTTTCCGGCAGGGCTCCCGACAATCTCCGGGGTAGGGTATCCATAGATCCACGCTACTGGCCCAAAGTCAGTCACTCGGGAGCAGTCTTGGCTTCGGATTTCCGTACCTGCTCCCTGCGCAGGATCTTCTTTTCATCGTCTCTCAGTTTTACGCCCTTCACTTCCGGCAAGCCGGCCCGGTAGAGGGCCATGGCCCAGCTCCCGATCCGTTCGGAAATATAGCGTCCACCCACGACCTCGTAGGAATAGGGTGCGTGTCCCAAGCCATCTGCGCAATCCCGCAGATACGAGAGCAATTCCTCATTGGTCAGGTTCTCATGTTCCGCACCCCATTGGGCATCCCGTTCCAATCTGGCTGCTTTCTCCTTTTGCGCCTCCATAGACCGTGCTCTACTCGCCTGTCGGTGGGCTTCCTGCTCTGCCGCATAGGTCTGCTTAAACGCCCTGGTCTGGTGCCGGAGCTCCCTATAGTAAATCTTGGTGTGCTGTAATTTGACCCCATTCCAGGGCTTCGGCAGCTGGGCCGCCGTCAAAGCGTCTTCCCAGGACCCGAAGCGCTCAGCAATCATGTCACCGCCAAATACTTCCACTTGGCAAGGTGTGTGGCCGATTGCCTTGGCGCACTTCCACAGATATTCAATCAGCTGCTCATCGGTATCTGCCTGATGCTCCTGCACGAACGCATCGTTCTTCCGCTGAATGGCGGCAAGCGTGTACTGCATGATTTTCTTTTCACGCCACTTGTTCCCGTCAAACGTGTTCCCTCGATTTCCCAAACCATGATCCCTCCAAATGGGCATACCCGCCCCTTATTTGGCTGGACTCCATGGTGGTCGCGCCCTTGAGTCAAATCCATTTCAGCGTTGTAGGTCTCCTGACTTCGCACAGCCCGCCTTGCCTTCTCACGTTTCCGCAATGGCTTTATACGGCAGGCCCTTCCGTGCGTTACAGTAGCGCGTCTGTGCCGGACTCACACCGGACTTCCCTTGTTCAGTTTGGTTTCTCCAAACCACAGCGCTGGCACCGTGCGGCAAACAAAAAAGCCACACTGGCGCACGAATGCCAATGTGACCGAATTTTCTCACACTCCCGATCTCTCCTTCGCCCCATCTCAGGTGCGCTCTAAAGTCTCGCACATGGCCGACATTCTGGCTCGCGCATTCAGAAGATCATCTTCCACGCTTATGCCCCGCCTTCCCAGGTCTCCCCAGTGACCGGATCACTCCGAAAGGACATAAACTTTGCGCATACAGCAACGGGTTGCAGCTCCGGACTTTCCACCGGACTTCCTAATCTACCGCACCTGCCCCGGCTTACAAAAATTGCGGAGCAGTCATAGTGGGTGACGCCATGCAGCTTATTCAGTTGTGAGATTATGTGTAAAACCTTGAACTTCATGCCATACTATAGGTATGACAGCTAGAGACTTTCTTAGGGCGGCCCGATTTCGTCAAGTATAGCATTTGACGATATATATGCCCAATTTCTCTACGGAAATGTAGATTTTCCTCTATCTCCCTGACCATTTTCCTGACGGCAAATGTGCTTGCTAAGCAATGGCAGATAGGGTGCTTGCTGCCTCCAGTGCGTTGCGCTTAGCATCCATGGAGGGGTGGACATACATTTGAAGTGTTACCTGTACACTGGCGTGTCCGAGAATTTCAGACAGCGATTTAATATCCATACCACAGGCGATACAGCGAGTCGCAAAGGAATGGCGCAGCGTGTGGAAATTTCTGGCGGGGATTTCCAGGTCCTTCAAAAATCTCTGAAAGCGATATTGCAATGTTCTTGGCTCCATAGGTTTTTCACTGCCGGTAAACAGATAGTCATTCTGCCCTGAGCGGAAAGAACGCAGCACAGAAAGCATTTTTGCCGTCAGTGGAATCGTCCTCTGGGAATTGTCTGTCTTAGGGGCTTGAATGACCAGCTCTGTGCGACCACCATAGTTGATCCGGTAGGCGGTGCGCCGAATATGCAGCAGGCCACTGGTAAAATCCACGTCAGACCAGCGCAGGGCGCAAGCCTCACCCAGCCGGATACCAGTCTCCAGGCATAGCAGGAAAGCAGCCGTGCTTGGCGTCGGTGCGTGAAGCACGGCTGCACTGATTTTCCGGCTTTCCCACTCGCACAGGACTTCCATAGACTTCCGCTTGACCGTGGGAGCGTGGATTTCTGAGCCTCCCGCATACTGGTACTTTCGTCTGGCCAGTTTCAAGGCGGACTTGATAATGACGCAAATATCGTTTACCGTCTTTCGGGACAACCCGCCTTTTCCGTCCAAGCGTCCGGATTGCAGCTTTTTATTGACAAAGGCACTCAAGGTGTCCTCTGTCAGGTCACAAACTCGATGTGCCCCTAATTCCGGCTGAATGTGACCGGAAATAAGTGCTCGGTAACGCTCCCGGCTGGTTGGCTTGATTTGTTGGTTTTCAGCCTGCCAGAACCCCAAAAGCTCCATTACCGTCATTGTGCAGTTTCGGAGCAAATGTTTCCTGGTATTCTCCCGGCAATCTACCAGCTTCTGGCGCACGGAATTATAAGATGTGCCATATACGGAGTGATAAATTGCCCGCCCATCCGGCTTCCTATCTGCAATATAGCGACCTTCCCATCGCCCATCTCGGCGTTTGTAGATGTTTTCCCCTCGTCGCGGCATAGAATCGCTCCTCCTTAGACCATGTTTTTGACGGCAATTATGGTGTAGCGAAAAAGATTCGTTGTACTTTTACATAAAAATATATCGATATTTTTGTCAAGACATACAAAGATTTGGCGTTCTTACGCTGTAATTCCCAATCTGAAACAATTCACGTTGACAATCGAACTGCTTATGATATAATAAGCGCGAACGAATAGAGAACTTTTCCGGGTAAAATGGCTTTCGTTGAGTGCTATACTTGACGAAAGCTTTTTTCATTTTTCCACCCACAAAATCCTGTCATTGCCGCCATATCTATTATACTATCGCACTTTATCCACGCCTGACAAATTTCTAAAAATTTTCAAATACACGAACATTTGTTCTTGACTTTTATTATGTCGCCCACTATAATGATGCCATCCGAGGTTAATGTCTCTCAGCGAAGCTCTCCACCCACGGAAAACGGGAAGCCGCCGTTTTCTGTTGCTTTGCTGAAAAACACTGTCCAGTCCGGAAACATCCTTTTCCTCTCAGAGGATGCGGTTTTTCACTATGAGGAGGTTTATCGATGAAAGTATTTATTTCAAACAAAGAGATTGAAGAAATTGCTTCCGGTCTGATTCAAGTGGCCTGCGGCCAACAGAAATCCGGCCAAATCGATATTGACAGCGTGGCCCGGTTCCTTGGCCTGCCCGTCCTGTATGAGCAAATCATGGAGGACGATATGGACAAAATCGGGTATCTTTCTAATGGCTCGTACCCTCTGTATGTAAAGCGGGATAACCAACGTGTCGGCATTGTCTACCCCAAAGATACGATTATTCTGGATTCCTTTTTGCAACAGCCGTCCGAAAACTGCCGTAGGCGGTTCGTCCTGGCCCACGAAATCGGCCATGTTCTAATCAATCGAGCGGACCCTCTGCACAATCCAGCCTGCTTTGACCGGGACTACGACCAGGAACGGGACTATAACTTCCAGGAGCTTCAGGAGCGCTTGACCCTGGGCGAATGTCAGGCAAATACAATGGCCGCCCTTCTGCTCATGCCGAAGCAGCTAGTACAAGGTTCGCTGCGTCGGCACACAAGACAGGACCATATTCCTGTCTACGGGGAATGCGTTCTCCATCCCGGCATCAAGCCAGCCGTAAACGCCATGGCAAACGAATTGGGTGTTTCCTTTTCAGCCCTGCTTATCCAGCTGAAAAAGTATAATATGGTAGAGCGCCGTGATATACAGGATTACTTCCTGCAAATGAGGCAATCCACATGAATGGCAGGTACACACGGCCAATTCCTCCGGCCCCACCGGAGCGCCAGCAGCAGCTTGACCAATCTGCCAAGGGCTCCATAAATCTGACTCTGCGTGATGTCCGCTGCCCCCGCTGCGGCTACCTTATTATAAAGGTATATTCGGACACCATCGGCCATATCCGGCCCAAATGCCCTAAGTGCAAGGCTGTAGATACGCTGGACCTCGCCTATTTCCGCAGGCAGCGGGGAATCCGCCAATTAAAATCCAAATACTATAAATAATAACTGAATATCACGACTTACAATCGAGTAAGCGGAGCCAATCTTTCAGATTGTGACTACCAAGCACCGTACAAAGTCGGAATCAATGGGAGAATCATACCCATTTTGATTCCACTTTTACGGTGCTTTTTTGCTGCCCGCTGCGCTTTGTACGATGAAAAGAAGTCCTTTCCCGGATAACTCCGCGGAAAGGACTTCTTATGTTTTATGCGCTCTGGCAGGAATGCCTGGCACAATATCCCTGATCTCCGGAATTTTTGACCCAACCCAAAATCAAAATTCAAAGGAGATTATTATGAAATTCAGCGATAGAACAGAACGCAAAGGATTCGAGTCACGGTGGGCAAAACTCCGTGAAGAATACCGTCAAGCAGGAATGAGCGAATACGCCATTGAGCAACTTCACGCTTTCGACCTCAACTGCTTTAACCGTGACCGCGCCGCCACAAGATGGGGGCAGTATTTTTCAGATGACATTGATGTTGACGAGGACGAAGAAGTTGAGAACACCTTACTATACAAGTATGTGCATCAACTGAGCCGAGAAGATACTTATTTTTCAGAGAGTTCTCGTTTCTCGTGGATTGAACGGATCAATGACGAGACTCTATACAATCGTCTGATGGTATTGTCTGACAACGACAAGGAACTTCTCACCCTTCTCGCCTTTGATGAATACAGCAAAACAGAAATCGGTGAAATTTACGGGAAGACCCCCGGCGCAATTTGTAGAAAAGTAGAACGGCTTGGTAAATACCTGTTTTCCGCATAAGGAGGGAACAACGATGGAACATATCACTCAAGTACGGCATTTTATGGAAATAACGCTCTGTTCTTCTTGTGCAAAGCAGTTCTATAATGTCCATAGCGCCACCATTCGTAGAGTAAATCACTATCAAATAGAGCGTGATATATGCTCCTACTGTGGCATCCGTACAGGGTGGGACTATAATATTGTCTCCACCCCATCAAAGAAACGGCATATTTCTTCCATTTCCCGGAAAAATAGAACCATATAGGAGGAATCAAGATTATGGAACAATTTCAAATCAATAAAACCACATATCTGATTCACCGTGTTTTTTCCGGGAGCAAGACAGCCACAGACCTTGTAGGTGAGCGTTTAAGAGAATCCTCTTACCAGGCATTACCTTTGACATCGTCCTCCCCAATCTCGTATAATACAGATAAGGACCCGTCTGTTGTAAGGAGTTCAGAATGAAAACAAATCCTGCAACAGAAATGTCTACTATTTTCCCCTATAACACCGTAAAAAGGAGGTATACCAACACAACGCCCAGGGTTACCATCGCCTATGCCTATTACCGGCTATCCCAGGAAGAAGCCAATGAAGGACAGTCCTCCAGTATTCTTAATCAGGAAAAAATTGTGAAGGACTACTGTGCCAGAAATGGCATTGCGCTTCTAGATTCTTTTGCCGATGACGGCTGGTCTGGCGGCAATTTTGAGCGTCCGGGCTTTCAGGCAATGATGCGCGCCCTTGAATCCGGCAAAGCAAACATGGTCATTACCAAAGACCTTTCCCGTCTTGGCCGTGATATGCGGGAATCCAGCTACTATGCAGAACAGTTCTTCCCAGAGCATCAAATTCATTATATTGCTATCGCGGACAATTTTGACTCCGAACTTGAAAATGTCATGGCTCCTTTTCAGTTCGCTATGAATGAAGTTTACCTTCGTGACAGTTCCCGAAAGGTTCGGGATGTGTTCAAAATGAAGCGGAGCAAAGGGGAATACTGTGCCTGTGCGCCATTCGGCTACAAGAAGGACCCCAAGGACAAAAATCACCTAATCCCAGATGAAGAAACCGCACCGATTGTCACCAGCATCTTCCAGCGCTCCGCAGCCGGGAAGTCCTGCATCACCATAGCCCAGGAACTAACCAGCGAAGGTGTTGTTACTCCTCTTAAATATCGGGCGCTGTATCGTGACAATTTTACGGATGCCGGGGCTGCCCACGCAACCGACTATTGGAACTACACCACTGTCAAGAGAATCATAAAGAATGAGGTATACCTTGGGAAAACCGTTCTTGGAAAGACTCGGAAAGTTAGTTTGAAGTCAAAAAAGAAAGTTTCTGTTCCCAAAGAAGATTGGGTTGTTACGGAAGGCACCCATACCCCCCTCGTTGACCAAATGACCTTTGACAAAGCACAGTCTAATTTGGGAAAAGGAAGCCGAGATTACCGCCAATACGACCACGTTAGAAAAAGTATATTCGGTGGAATCGCTACCTGTAGTCTTTGCGGGTACTCCCTCTGTTCCTCCGGTACTGTCTACAAAGGTGAACGGGAAAAATACTGGTTTCTCTCCTGTAATCATAAAAGCAAGCGCTTTGAAAATCCCTGCCAAGGAGTGAATATCAAATATTCCGATTTGTTTGAGTTGGTTCGTCAGGACCTAATCAGCCTGATCAATCTCACCGATGTAGAAATTGATGCTCTTGTGAACAGTGTGCTGGAGGAAATGAATGATGCCTCTGCCGAAAAGGTGCGCGAGAAAAAAATCGAAAAGTCCCAAGCTCGTCTGAAAGTTATCAGTCGGACAATTGAGAAATTGTACTTCGATAATGCCGAAGGGAAACTGTCTGATAGTCGGCTGGAAACCATGGTAGCAAATCTCGAAAAAGAAGCAACGACCCTGGAAGCCTCCCTAGAGGTTTTGACAGCCCCTTCACCCGCTGCCGAGGTTCGTTCCAACTACGAGAAGTTCTTTCAGCTGGCCAAACAGTATTCTCGCATTGAAGTACTTGACCGTGACACCTTGCTTACCTTCATTGACAAGATTGTGGTAGGCCCTAAAATACTGCCAGACGGTTATATCAAGGCTCCCCGCAAATACGCATCCTATCAGCAAAGCGTAACCATCTACTACAAATTCATTGGCAGTCTTTCCGACCACGCACTCGTTCAGACCTTTCCTGTACGGGCTGACACCTCCAGTGAAGCCATCGAAATCTGAAGTTCACGATGTAAAAGAGACACCAAGGGAGGTCGGCGTGAATCTGCAGAACGGCTACAACGGCAACCTGACCTCCCGGGAGGCTGGCTCCGTGGGCGGCCAGATGGTCAAGAAAATGATTGAGGCCTACGAAAGCGGTATGCAGTAACCAAAAAGCGGACAGCCCACCGGCTGCCCGCTTTTTGCTGTTTTCCGAAAAATCAGGTCAGGCCCTTCTCCTTGGCCAGGTTCAGAAGGGCGGTGCGGATGCGGTCGAAGCGCTGCTGAGCATCCATATCGGAGGCGTAGCAGGCGGTGACGATGCGGATATGCCCCCTGCCCTGCTGGCCGTAGGGAATGCCGCTGTTGACCATAATTTTCGCGTCCTCCATGAGCCGCGCCACCACCTCGTCGGCAGTGCCCAGCTTCTCCACGTTCAGCCAGGACAGAATGCCGCTTTCCGAGGGGCGCATGAACACCCCGGGGATATCGTGGAAGCTCTCGTAAGCCAGACGGCGGCGGCGTTCCAGCCGGACGTAATTGCTTTGCAGATAGTCCCGATCCTGCACCGCGGCAATGGCTCCGATCGAGGACAGGGTGCAGGGAGCCCCCAGTACGTTCACGGCTCCGCCGTAAAGAGTGTCCATGATCTCGGCACAGGCGTAGACATAGCCAATCCGGAAGCCGGACAGGCCGATGCCCTTGGAAATGGAGCACACCGTCACCGTCCGCTCCCACATGCCCGGAAGGGTGCAGGGATGGACAAACTCGATGCCGTCGAAAATGTGATCCTGGAAGGCCTGGTCGGACACCAGCACCAGGTCGTGCTCCACGATGAATCGGCAGAGCATTTCCAGATTTTCCCGGCGGAAAACCGTGGTGGTAGGGTTATTGGGATGGGTAATGAGCACCATTTTCGTCCGAGGAGTCACCCGCTTTTCCAGTTCCTCCAGCCGGAGCTGATAGTTGTCCCCCTCGTAAAGGGGCACCGCCTCCGGCACCGCTCCCAGAAGCTTGGGGTTCAGGAAATTGGAGGGGTAGCTGGGGTCCGGAATCAGCACCTCGTCCCCCTCCCCCAGGAAGGGCATCATGGCGTACAGAAGGCCGCTGTCCGAGCCGGGGGTGACGATCACGTTCCGGTTGGGGTCAATGGGGAGCCCCGTCCGCCGGGTGATGTCCTGAGCCAGCACGGCCCGCAGCTCCGGCATACCGATGGGCAGGGTGTAATGGGAAGGGGTGCCCGCGGCCAACGCCGCCTGCATGGCCGCCTTCACCGATTCCGGCACGGAAGGGTCCGGGTAGAAGGGGTCGGCCCAGGCCATCACCTCGCCGCCGGCGGCCTGGAATTTGGCCACCCCGTCGCCCACGTCCGCCTTCTGGGTCTTGGCGAAAATGCCGCCCTGTAAGGGACGGAAGCGGCTGTTCATTTTGTCCTTGATGTTCATAGTAAGCTGCTCCTTTATTCTGTGCCCGGAATACTGAGCCGGGGTTTTGTTCACAATGGAAAGACAAGCATAGTGCCTATCGTGGAATTTTTTGGGATTTCTATTGACAGTCCCCTGTTTTCCTGGTAGAATACTGCTAAACCGTTGACGAGCAGGTTGCGTTTCCGTAACGATTTTCAGCGAGCCGGGCAGGTGGAAGCCGGTAATGTCTGTGGAAGCGCGTGGGGCTCTGAGGGCTGGGTGAACCGGATGCCGGTAGCCGCAGCCGTGGGATTCGCGTTAAGAATCGGGAAAACTCCGTTTTCCGTGAGTGGGCTTCGGCCAAGCAAGGTGGTACCGCAGGAAATGTCCTGTCCTTGACAAAACTGTCAAGGGCGGGTTTTTTGTTTTTCATACTGAACTCCAATTAAAATCTTTAAAAAAGATTTTAATTGCCTGAAGGGCA
>OIZO01001021.1_pt1 | contig 16059 bp, 14 predicted proteins | sample 1588551 | NCBI WGS metagenome assembly OIZO01 (sample SAMN03283271) | human gut metagenome | biome: human-associated habitat; material: feces | host: Homo sapiens | place: Peru | collected 2012 | reverse complement strand
TCTTTTCTCATTAAATGTATAACTTATATCGTCCAAGACTTTTTCTTTCTTAAAAGACTTACTAATATTCTTAAGCTCTATTTTCATTTAAACTACTTCCTTTCTCTAAATACTTTACATAGGACTCTTTATTCTTATAAAGTAAAATACTAATTATAAACAATATAATAGCAACTACTATCCTAATACCAAAATAAATATAAAGATTAGGAATACTTCTTAGATTAAAAACATTAAAGAATAAGAAATATCCTTTAGTATCTATTCCTAAAGAAAGATATAAAACAATTCCTTTAAGATAAATTTCCATAAGAATATCTAAAACAAAATATAATAAGTAATTTAAAATAATCCCAATATAATAATTATTAACTATTCTAACTGTAATAACACTAATAAGTAAATAAATAATAGACATCAAAAAAACATTAAATAAATAAACAATAATAAGATTATCACCTAAAGCCAAAATATTTGGATCAAAACCTTCTATCCCATAAATATTTCCATGACTAACAATTACACAAAATAAATAAAGAATTAAATAAATAAATGGTAAGTAAAATACGGACTTCATTATTGAATTATAAATTTCCACAACAAACCTTTTATATCTCTCCCGGATTAAATAATACTTAGCTATCCGACTATTTAAAATCTTACTTATCTTTTTAATACTAACTATTCCTAAAATAAAAGGTGCTAACATATTTAAATATCCCAAAGGTGAATATTCTACCAAACTAAAAAAGATATCTAAGGCTCCCTTATTACTAACAACCTTACCATTCTTTAAATATTCTCTACAGTAATCTATATTTTTATATTCTTCTAAAAAACATTCTTTAGTTCTTTCTAAACGCTCATTAAGATAAACATTATCAATAAAATTAGGTTTATACTCAAAGAAAAAATACCCTATCCCAATACTAATAATAACTCCAAAAATAATTCCCTGTAAAAGATTATCTTTAATTTTTCTCATCACACACTCCCCACTTACTTATCTTTTAGATATCGGATTTCAAATCACTAACTATTTTTCAAATTTTTCAAAATTGATTCGTTTAAATACCAACCTCCAGAATGACTGGCTGCAGTAGCACACCAAGTGTGTCTTCTTAAATAAATTGTGTAGGTTCCAGTTTCATAATTAGAAGTGGATGAATTTAAATTTTGAATACGTGCATCAACTTTATCACCAACATTTACCCAATTAACTGTTTCTGTTTCTTTTCTTTCGCCGTTTACATAATCAACAACATAAACTTTAACTTCGACTCCATCTCTATTTCCAAGTAACGAGTCTATAACTCCAACATTTCGATACCATTGAGGTCCAAATTCAGTTTTAGAAATGTATGCATTAGTTTTAACAGTTCCTTTAACAGCAGGTAGTTCAATACCAGAAAATCCGATTGTCCCATCAATAGCATTAACTAACAATACCCCGAATACAAACAATATAGCATATAATCCAATAATTTTTCTTTTCATAACTCTCCTTTTTTAGAAATCCGATACCTAAAACATAAAATTATTAGTAACAAACAAAAATATTCATAACCCATACCTAAATTCTATCATAAGAAAATAATTTCGACAACAAAAAAACTACTGCCTAAACAGTAATCTTAAATTCATTATGGCGTCCCTGGGCAGATTTGAACTGCCGACCTATCGCTTAGGAGGAGTATGATTCATATTTTAAAATCAATTTGATTTTTTTTAAACCCATTGTTTTATTGAAAATTTCAATCTTTTTTTAAAACAATATTTTTAATTTTTTAAATCAATTTTAATTCAAAATTCATTTTAGTCGCGACATTTTCGCGACACTATTTTAAAAACCCTATCCTAACTGTAAAACACCACTAATTTCAATAATATTGTACCACATTTTTTTGCGTTTTTATATCTGTTTTAAGACAAATTTATTTCCATATTTTTTTATAATATTTTCCAAAAAATCCCAAACATTAATAATTGTAACATTCGATATATCAATACTTTTTAAAAAAGGATATCTTCTTTCCAAATCACTTAGTAAAACATTGTATTTTTCTTCATTAACATTTTCGCCTAAACAGAATTTTATCAATGAATCCATATCGTTTTTAGTAATAAAATTAAATTTTGTATATATAGACAATAATTGATTCATATTAACATTTTTTTCTCGCTCATTATCATAAAAGTCGTCAAATATAGCAACAGCTGATTGGTTTTTATTTTCATTAGAATGAGTATAAATAAAAGTAGTAGAAAGCTGTGAATGTCCCATTAACTTTTGAACGTCAGCAGGAGATAAATCATGATTATCATTCATTTGTAAAGAACAATAACTGTGCCTTAATCCATGCAATGATACATTCTTTATTTCTGGATGATTTTTTCTAAATTTTAGCCATTTTTGTGTCGGAAAATTAGGAGATAAGATTTTTCCCTTCTTATCACTAATAAATAAATTTAGTGGTTCTATATATTTTGGATTTTCCATTTTAAATTTATTTACTTTGCGGTTTCTTAATTTTAAATACTCCTTTATTGCTTCAGTACAAAATTGAGGGATTGGAACACTTCTTACACTACCTTTAGTTTTTGTTTCTTTCTCAATTGCTTTAGCCTTATCATCATCCCAAACCACACACCGTTTAACGTTAATTATATAATTATCAAAATTTATATCTTCCAAATGTAATCCAACTAACTCGCTTCTTCTTAATCCGGTACAAATTGCTAGCGTAAACATCGCTTCAGTAAATTCATCTTCAATTTTTAATAATTCTAAGATATGAAATAATTCATCTTTATTATATGATTTTTTTTCAATTTTAGACACACCAGGTGTTTTAACTTTTAATGCAGGATTAACAGCTAAATAATCCCAGGAAACTGCTTTATTTAAGATTTTTCTAATCAATCTATAGACTCCATTAACAGTTGTTGGAGATAATTTAACAGTTTCGTTATTCTTATCCAAGTTTTCTTTATCTCGATCTTTTAATTTATTTATTAGTTTTTGTATTGTTAGTGCATCTATTTTATTTAACGGAATATTAGCAAATATCGGTAAAACATATCTTTTTAACATTCCCTTATCGGAAGATACAGTCGCTGGACTTAATTCTTTTTCTGCATATTCCTTATAATATAACTTTACGAATTCAATAAATTTTATGTTTGAATTAGATGAAGTGTATTTATCTAATTTTAGTTCTGCCAATTTTTTATCTCTTAACTTTTTGGCTTGAGCTAAAGTACCGTAAAAAATTTCAGAATAATATTGCCCTAACTTTTGCCCGCTGCCGCCTTTTCTAATAAATATTCTATACTTCGTGCCTTTTTCCACTTCATATATATATTTATCTACTAATTTTTTATTTTTACTTTTATGTATTATAGTTTTTCGGGATTTTGATTCATTTGGCAACGAATCTTTAAGTTCTAACTCGGCAAAATCATCTTTTTTTTCTTTTTGTTCTTCATATAAATGAATGCCGGCTTTCTTTAATGCAGTATCCCTAACCACAATGGCATCTTCTAATGTACCATCAACATACTCATCGAAACTTATTTTGATATTTTCTTTTTTATTAACTTTCAAAAACTTTACTCTGTATCTATTATCATTAACATAATAAATATATTTCTCTACTCTTTCTTGCATTTGTTAAACTCCTAAAATTCATATTTATTTTTTGGTTTCTTGTTCTTTTCAGTTTCTTTTGATAACCATTTATCTATCGCTTCTTTATCAAACAATCTTTTTTTTCCTATAATTAAATAAGGCAATCCATCATTTTGAATCGCCTTATTAATGCTATATCTTGTAAAAAAGGGATAATTTTCAATCAACTCATCTATGTTATATAAAATTTTACTTTTCTCTTTATCAGACGTTTTTTCTTCTAAGTTATCCTTACAATTAATTGTAAATGTATTTAATATTTTTGCAAATTCCTCTAAAGTTAACTTTTTAAGTTTATCGTAAACATCATCATTCATAAGTTACCACCTTTCTTTAAAATTCATAATCATATATATAATTTTCTAAATTATTCTTTTTGATAATCAAATCATCTTTACTCAAATCAGGACTAATACACCATTGAATTGCATCGTATTTATTTTCAAACTCATCGTACTCAATCTTATTTCTAAAATCCCTTACAGTTTTGTATATTCCTTTATCGTATAATATATAATTGTTAAAAAATGCAGAGTTTAGATTTTCTTCTTTATGATAATATCTATTAAATTGTTCTTCATTCAATTTAAAAACAATCGGATATATTCCATTTCCATATATTTTGATTAAATCGGTTGATATTTTATAAAATTCATATTTTTCTTTGTACTTAGACATAGCAACTATAGAATATTCTGAACCATGTCTAGTTTTCAAAAGATAATTTCTATCCCTATCATCAATTACTAAAAACCAGCTATCATTATATTCTTTATCAATTACTTGATAAATTTTTTTGATTTTGTTTTCTATATCAAGTTTATCTATAAAGTCTATCCATACAATCTTGGCTACACCAGTACCATAGTAAAAATTCCACATTACTTCAAGTTCTCTTTTTTCCATGTTTAAATTATTTCTTTCTTTACATTCTGAATAATTTTTGCAATATCATAACCACTTAGATTTTTATCCCAAGATAATGTTGCTATTTTGTTTTCAAAGTAAGTATCATTATCATATTTAATAAAAAGTTCAGAAAAAACATCTAATTTTTCTAAAAAATATAATTTTTCAAACATTGAAATAACTTTCAATTCATCATCCTCAAATTCGATTCCAATTACGTTAGTACCATCTTCATATATTTTATTTTTATCATTAATTAAATTATTAATCATGACTAGATATTGTAAAAATGTGGTGCATTGATTATTGTTAAGGCCAAGCAATTGCATATTGAAAATTATTAAATCATCATCTTCAATTAAATCAGGATTTTTTTCATTTTTATTATTAATTTGATTATTATTTAACAATCCGTAAGTATACAAAAGAAATCGTAATTTTCCAATATCACTTAACTTTTGAAGTTGCTCGAAAATATTTTTTACATTATCAGTTGTCTCAGTAATATACATATTATTCCTCCCTATATATCAATTTTTTCCTTAATTCGTCATGCAAATTTCAATAAATTAAAGCCATTTTAAGCAGCTTTGCTTTTTAGTGCTTATAATTATTCAGCACACCATTTTAAGCCTCTTGTAATAGATTTTAACTGTATTTAATGGCTTGTTTTATCAATTTTATTTATCACTCAAAGCAATAAATTTTGCAAGTATTTTTTTCAATTTATCTTTCTTTTTCTTCAGAAGTTTTAGATTTTTCTAAAATATTAACTTCAGTGCAGTTTATTACTGACTTAACATTATTTTCCTTATCAACATATGTATTTAGTTTTCCATTAATTGAAACTATCTTTCCTTTTGACAAACTAGATATTTCGTCAACAAATTTATTAGAAAGCATTACTGATATTTTATTGTATTTAATTTTATTATTATATTCACATTCTTGCTGTATCTCAATAAATTTTGCCTTTTTACCATCTTTTTTGGTAAATTCTTTGCCTACGTTTGATATTGTTCCAACTATTTGAACGTAATTATCATGAATCATATTTCTTTTATTTTCGCTATTTTTTTGTTCTAATAATTGTTGATTATTAAAAATCTTGCAAAATGCTTCTTGCTGAGGAATTTTTTCACTATATCTAATATATTGATGATACTTGCCGCTTTGATTTATGTATTCTTTAAACATTTTATAGCCAATATCAGTACATTTTATATACAATCTTTTTTCTGCTGTTTCAAATGATTCGTGAACGTCTTCATAATATGTATTGTTTCTAGAATTATAAACGCAAACAACTTTATCATTATCACAGAAAGTTATGCTTTTATAAGAATTATCGTCATCAATAAACTCTCTTTCTAAAATTTCATTTACATTTATAAGACCATTATAGGCTTTATCTTTTAACTCTTTAACAGTAGTACAATCAGTAGTTAAAAACGCACCCTTTATCTCAGCGCTTATTTCACAGCAAGTTACAAAATCATACTTTTTACTAGGAGGTTCTTTTACTGTAGGTTGTTCTTCTGGTGTAGGTTGTTCTTTTGTTGCATATTTTTTTAGCCTATCAGCTAACTTATTCAATATTTTATCTTTTAAATTCATATTATCTCTCCATTTCTTTCTCATCAGCATTTTCAATGCTATTTACAGCATCTTGTCTATCTAAATCAAGTTCACTGTCAATTCGTGCCTTTTCTTTTTGAAGTTCTTTTATCTTATCTAAATTATTAAAAGGTTTATCTAATTCTTCCATAGTGTCAACTAGTTGCTTTTGAGTATATGCAATTTGTTCTTTAACCAAATTAATCTTATTATTAAAACTTTTTAGTACATTTTCTAATTTTAAAATATTACCTATCTCATCAATGTATTGAATTTCCACTTTATATTTACCAGTGCCCTTAATCCACACTGTGGGAGTATAATTTAATTCTTCCCTTGTGCCAACAATGTCAAAATCGCTAATTTCACCAATTTTGATTTCTTCTCCAATTTTTAATATTGATAATGATTGATAAAACTTCGTACTTGCACTTTTTCTTGAATTAAAAACTTGGTTTCCTATCCTTATTTCAAAATTATCAGATGATAAGTTCTTAACTCGTTTTGCATCTTGTTCCAATTCATTTAAGTATGTTTCTTGATATTTAAGTCGTCTTGGAAGTTCTATATTATATAGAGCATTCAATTCAATTCTAGATTTATCATATCTTGATTTTGATAAATATAATTGTTTTAATTCATTTTCGACTCTAAACTTATCTAATATAAGCGGATTGCCACTTGCTAAAGCCTTAACTTCAGCATAAGTAAGCGTATCTCTATCTAAATCTTCAGCAGTTCTACCACCGCTATTTGAATTTGCCATTATCTGATTAATAAAATTAGATTTAGTTTGAATCAACTGGTAAGAGTAGGCATCAAAACTTCCTTCTGTAACATATCTATATATTTCAACTTCTTTATTTTGATTTCCTTGCCTTAAAATTCTACCTTCTCTTTGTTCTATGTCTGATGGTCTCCACGGGCAATCTAAATGATGAAGTGCAATTAGTTTATCTTGAACGTTCATACCTGCACCCATTTTTGAAGTTGAACCGATAAGGATTCGCTTTGTACCATTCCGCATATCTTCAAAAAGTTTCAATTTTTGAGGACTAGTTTTAGCATTATGAATAAATTCTATTTCTTCTCCTGGTACACCTTTTGCTATCAATTTATTTTTAATATCATCATAAACATTAAATCCACTATCATTTCCAGGAGTTGATAAATCGCAAAAAACTAGTTGAGTTAATCTTTCTTCTTTATTTTCTAACCATATCTTATAGATATTTTCAACGGCTATATTTACTTTTGAATTACGCAAATCCGGCATATTTGGGTCAATCATTCTTAAATCAAGTGCAGCCTTTCTTCCATCATTGGTAACAAGTAACATATTATCTTCTCTAGGATCACATCCATTTTTAATTATTTCGCTTCTTTCCGCCAATTTTTCAACATAGTCCTCTAATTCTTTACTTTTAGGAGCAACTATTGTTTTATAATCGCCACCTTTTAACTTAGGAACTGGTAAATTTAACATTTTAGAAGTTTTTATATCTGCAATTTCTTTAAAAAGAGTCATAAGTTCTGGTATATTAAAAAATTGAGCGAATCGTGCTTTTGTTCTAAAGCCACTTCCGTCTGGAGCTATTTCAAAGCTATTAACTATTTCTCCAAACGTAGAAGCCCATTCATCAAAATGTTCGAGTCCAATTTCTTTTAACCTATCAAGTTGCAAATATTTTTGCATTACATATAATTCACCCATTGAATTTGATAATGGAGTACCAGTAGCAAATATTGCTCCCCTGCCTCCATTCATTTCTAAAATATAACTTATTTTCATAAATAAATCAGTTGCCTTCTTGCTTTCACTATTATTTATTCCGGCAACATTTCTTATTTTTGAGAACATAGGAAGATTTTTAAACAAATGTGCTTCATCAACAATTAATTCATCTACGCCAAGTTCTTCAAAAGTAACAACATTATCTTTTGGCGTGTCTAAGAGTGATTTTAATTTAATTTCTGTCCCAGTTTTTATTTGCTCCAATTTTTTTACACTCAAACTACCGCCTGCTTCTTCTTTAATTCTTTCTATTGCATTTGAAACTTCTTCTATTTGATTTTCTAAATGCTTTTGCTCATATTCTTTACTCATTGGAATAAGTACAAAACTTGAATGTGCTATTAAAACTGCATCCCACTCACCAGTAGCAATTCTACCCATCAGTTTTTTTCTTCTTGTTTTTTCAAAGTCTTTTTGAGTAGCAACTAAAACATTCGCAGTAGGATACAATTTTAAAATTTCATTAGCCCATTGTCCGAGCAAATGGTTTGGTACTACAAACATTGGTTTATTAACTATTCCTAATCTTTTAAGTTCCATCGCACCAGCAATACACTCATAAGTTTTACCAGCCCCAACAGCATGAGCTAGCAATGTATTTCCGCCATAAATTATTCTGGCAACTGCGTCTTTTTGATGTGGTCTAAGTTCAATATTGGGATTCATACCATCAAAAGTAAGGTGCGAACCGTCATATTCTCTTTCTTTCATACAATTAAACTTTTCATTATATATTTTTACAAGTCTATTTCTTCTACTCTCATCCTTCCAAAGCCACTCTTTAAATTCCTGTTTTATTAACTCTTGCTTTTCTCTGGCATTAGCAGTTTCTACAGTATTTACTACTTTCCTCTCATCTTCAAGTTTGTCATACACAGTTATACTTTGAAGATTTAGGGTATTTTTAATTATAGATAAAGCATCTGCCCTTTTAGTTCCCCAAGTTGCAGTATTTTTAACTCCGTAATTATATAATCCGCTTGCTTGAAATAACCAAGCATTTATCTCCTTGGCATATTTTATTTTCAGAAGACTTTTAGAATAATTTGATATATCTAATAGTTCACAGCAAAAAGTGTGATAAACATCTTCTGGAATCCAGGTAGAGCCTAATTTAACACTTATTTCATCATATTCTAATGGTATTGGCTGTACTTTCTCGAGTGCTTCTATATTTTTATCATATTTACCATTTTCATTTATAGTTTTCACATAGTTCAATTTTTGCTTAATATTACCGCTTAAATATTCGCTAGCTAAAACCCAACCATCATTAAAATCATTTATTTTTTCTGGGTCTTGATAAATAATTCCTTCCAATTCTTCAATTATATCTTCATCATTTTTAGGATATAACGTTTTCATGTATTCAAAATCAACACAACCACGGTTATTAAGTGAATAACGTAGCGCGATTTCAGCATTATCAGCTTTCGTTATAAGTTTACTTTTTCTAATGGTTCGTTTTGTAAATACATCACCTTTAGAATATTTAGGCTTATCTTCTTCAGCATCATTGCTTATCTTATTTTCTATTGAAGTAAGCAAATAATAATCAGGATCATCATCAAAAGCACGAGTATTTACGCTATCATTAATATATCCGAACTTCTTGCAAAAATTATCATACTCATTATTTAATTCTAATTGAGCCACTTTTAATTCTTCATCAGTGCCATCATGGAGTTGAATATCAAATACTTTTCGCAAAGCATTCTTAATTTTACATAAACCAATTATCCTTTTTGCGGTCATACCATCTTGTACGGAATAAGGTACTAGACTAGAAGAAATTCTTTGATAAATAACTTCTTTTTTACCGTTGTTGATAATAATAAAAGCATTATTTTTAATATCATCATTAGCATCTAAAACTTCATAGTCATTATTTTCATCAGCAACGTATATTGATTTTTCATATATATTGCTAGGTAAATTATCTATTGCCTTATTCATTAACATATTTATATCTTCATCTATAGGACTTAATGTATTATCATACCCATAAAGTGTAGAATGTAATTCCATTTTTCCTAACATCATATTAGGATTATCAATATAATAGTTATTAATTACTATTCCATCATCATATTCACTTGTATAAATCCATCTCTCATCTGATATATCTTGTTTTAATTCATCTCTTTTTTTAAGAAAAATAATATCTGATGTAACTTTAGCATTAGCATTACTTTTAAAAGTATTATTTGGAAGCCTAATCGCACCTAAAAACTCTGCTCTCTTTGCAATATACTCTCTAACTTTAGTATCACGTTTATCAAGAGTACCATCAGTAGTAATAAAAGCAATTATGCCACCACTTCTAACTTTATCAAGCGTTTTTTGAAAAAAGTAATCGTGTATCAAAAATCTATCTTTGTATCTTTTATCATATACTGCGTTACTACCAAAAGGTACATTACCAATAGCAATATCAAATAATTCATCAGATACTTTAGATTTTTCATATCCAGTTATTTCTATCTTAGCATTTGGATATAACTTTTTGGCAATTCTACCACTAATACTATCTAACTCAATACCATATAATTTTGATTTTTCAAATTCTTCTGGTATTCTTCCAAAAAAATTTCCAATTCCACAAGATGGCTCTAAAATATTACCTTTCTCAAATCCAAATCTTTTTAAAGTTTTATATATCCCATCTATAGCAATGTTTGGGGTATAAAATGAAGATAAAGTAGAATGTGCAGCCGCCTTATATTCCTCATCATTTAAAAGTAATTTTAACCTTTCATTTTCTTCCTTCCAGTTATCTTTTTTTCTATCAAAAGCATCAGCAATACCACCCCAACCTACATAGCGTGATAAAACTTTCTGTTCTTCAGCTGTAGCATTTCTATCTTCACTTTCTATTTTTTTTAAAAGTTCGATTGCTTTGACATTATCTTCAAACCTAGATTTAGCCCCAAAAACATTGTCAACTTTATCATCGCTAATGTGATAATCTATTTTTGGATATAATTCTTCTTTTTTATCAATAACTAAACTTTTATCTCTATTTTCTTCTTCTTTTTCTAGTTCATTTGTTGAAGATATCATATCAATTTCATTATTTTCATCAGCTTGCTTTTGGTTTGATTTTTCTATTTTGTCAGTAATTTCTTCATGTTTTCGTTTTTTTTCATCATCAGTTGTAGCTACTTTAATACTAGGTGTATTTATATCAAACTCTTTTTCATCAAAATTCTGCCAATAAATGTGAATCAGAGTTGGAGAAATATAAACAGAAAAATCTTTATCTTTGTTTAATTCTTGAAGAAAAGGATTTTCTTCTATTTCTTTATTTAATTTAATTTCATCAGTTTTATCATGATTAAAATATGAAAAAGCATTTTCATTATAATCAGCAATAGGACTTTTAAGCACTATTGATAAATTTCTTTTTTTACTTTTTATATATTCCCATGCTTGTAGCTCAACATTAGCTATTTCAAAAGTATTTTTATATTTAGTATCAAACGAATTAAATATGTCACATATTTTACTAGCAAGTTCATCTTCTCGACCTTTAAATAAAGATATTTGGACTGTTTCACTTTTATCTATTGTATTTTTTTCAGATGACGCTTCTGGCATTGTATTAGTTTTTGCTTTTCTTTTAGATTTATTTATATATGAATACTTATAAAGTAAGTTATTATATATTGACTCGAGAAAATCACAATCGTAGCCATTATCATTAGACAATCTATTTAGCCAATTTGATATTTCTTGATTTTTCTTAAATTCTTTGCTGTTATATTGTTTTAAAATATCTTCTCTTAATATTTCACAAAGGCTTGATATACTTTTAGCATTCTTTGTAAATTCATCATAGAGAACCGCTGTTTCTTTATTAGCTATTTGCATACATTTCAGAATAGTTTCTTTATCTAACGTTTTAATCGTTTCAAAACTACTTGGTAGCTTATATATATTAAAATTAGATTTGGCTAAAAAAAGTGAGGTTGCTATATTAGATATAAACTTTACCTCACTATCATCTACTTCAGTATAATTGTTTATTAATTTTTGATTTATTATTGCATTAAAAGTCTTATAATAATTATTATCAAGCGATATTTCATCATCACTACTAATGTTATATTTATCTTGAAAATAGCTTAATATTTCAATATCTGCAATATGGTTATATTTCCACATTTTATATTCTTTACCATAAGTCTGTTTAATATCAAAAACATAAGATTTCCAATTATTTTTAAGAATCGGGATGCCTTTACTTTTTGGCTTTATTCTTCTATTAACACCATCATTATTCCATTCGTCAAAAGTTTTATAGCATCTTCCATAAGGATTATAGCAATAGAGATTCAAAATATTATCAACACTATAATCATCAAGAATATTCGACCAATATATAATAAAGTCGTTCCAATTTTTTTTGCTTTCAATACTTTTTTTCAACATTTTATCTCTAATATTTATAAATTCTTTTTTAAATTCTTCTTGCACAATGTACCTCCTATTTTTTTGTTACTCATTAAAATTATTTTCACATATTCTTATCACTAATCATCTCATTTAGAATAATAATAATTTTAGAATTCCTATTCTTTTTATTTACCTTTTCCTTACTAGATACTGCTTCATAAGTAAAAGATAAATTACTACTTAAGTCCTCTAATTGTTTTAAATCGGCTAATGAAAGCGGTGGTGCTAAAAATAATTCAGCTCTGATATCTTCATCACTTTCTTTAACATATTCAACATCAAAATCTATTTTTCCAAAATGTTTTAATATATTATTTATGATATTGACTAATCTAGTTTTATTTTTAGATTCTATTGTATCTAGCTTATTCTCCTCATCTGGTTCTTCTACACTTTCTTTTTGAAATAATTGTTCTACCGTAAAATAAGTATTTACTAATCTTTTAAGCGGTCGACTGTTTCTTTCTATCATGCCCTTACGATAGCAACTAAACTCGCCATATACAACTGTATTTCTTAAAATCGGATATCCGATTGTTGGGAATATTATTGTCTTATAGTGCAGTTGTTTTACTTCGTCAGCTGTCATTAAATTTCTAGCAATTAAATTTGTTCCTTTACTTCCACTACTATTAAAAAAATTCATAGAATAATTAAGAGAATTTGTTTCAATGGTTTTATTTCCTAGCCTTTTGCTTATTGCTTCTGCAGTTTCCTGTGTATTCGTTTTTAAATAAGCAAGACCGCAGTTGTCTTGAATTATTTGGCTAACTTCTTTTCCATATAAATTATCTAGCTGAGCAAAACTCTGCAGAAAAAATTGAAAATTCATACCTCTACTTCTTGCTACAGAAACCATTGTTTCAATATCAGATAATGGTGGCGTATTTGCAAATTCATCCAACAAAAAAACCAGTTCACACGGTAATCTTTTGCTTGTTTCATTATTGCATAATAACACTAACCTTTTATAAATTAGTGATACAATAATAGATATTAAAGAATAATATATTTTTGTTTCATCTGGTACACAACAATATAACACGGTCGGAGTTTTCCCCAATATATCGAAGTCAAAATCCGAAGTTGAAGTTATATTTTCAACATTTATGTCATCAAACAATGTCATTCTTTCATTAAAAATTGAAGTAATACTTTTATAAGTATTTTCAGATGTAGTTATAATTGGAATTAACTTGTCTTTACTTTTAAGTCCGTAAGGTTTTCTTTCAACATACCTTATAAGAACTTTAAGATTTTTATTTGCCATAGAACTGTTTTGAAATTTTTTTATAGAAGACAATGTAATTTGTTCTCTTTTAATTTTACCGTCAGCATAATCTTCTAAAAACAAGGCTATAAGACCATATAATAAATCACTAGCACTATTGTTCCAAAACGCTTCCTTTGCTGTATTATCAGCCATTATCATAGTAGACACAGAATTAATCAACTGATTGCACTCAGCTAAATGTTCTATTGCATTATTTTGATATTTCATTTTGTCATTTTCATTATCACTTAACTTTACTAGCTTCTCATTGTTAGTAAATTCTTCGTACTCTTTAATTATTGGCTCGAGTATATTTAAGTGATTTGACAAACTTGGATTTCTAAAATCTAAAGTAAGAACTTTATATCCTTCATCTTGAAACATTTGACTAGTTGTAGAAAAAATCTCACCTTTCGGATCAGTAATAAACACACTTTTTTTCTTCTTAGCGGTGGCTATAAAACTACATTCTGGTATTACAGCGGTGGCTGATTTACCAGAACCAGTTGAACCTAAAAAAATATAGTGAGGAGTATTCATATCAAACCACACTATTTTATTATTTTTTGAAAAATACACAGGAAAACCACTTTCTTGAATATTATCTACCTTTTCTTTTCTAAAGTTCTTTTTAATTTCTTTAACGGTAGCCCATCTTGCACTACCATGTTCGTTATTATTTTTTAATTTTTGCTTGGATAAAATTGGTTCTATAAAATATAAAATTAAGATAATTAGCAATATAATAATGAAAATTATTATGTGTGCTGCTAACATAATCTATCTTTCTATTTCTTGTGAATCTATAATTCTATCAAGCATACATTCATCAATCAATTTGTATTTTTTTATTTGACTATTGCCAACTTGTAAAGAAACTAATCTATCAAAAATATCTGCTCTAACCATTTCATCGCACTTATTTAAAAATGATCCAAAAGTAGTCAAAAGTGGATTATCCATGTTGCAGTTTTCAAAATCATATACTTTTAAATTCATAGTACCAAATTTTGCATTAATGTCTACAATAATATCTGGAATATCTTCATATCTTGCCACCACTTCATCTATACCATTATCAACATAAACCAATCTTACCTTATTTTCTAATAATTTCTTTATTTCTTCATTACTATAAAAATCAATTTTATTTTTTGCCATCAATTTCATTTTCCTTTCCAACTATCTTTTGTAAAAATTCAGTTTCGCTTTTTAAAGATACAATTATAAATTTCAAACATCTAACTTCAACAGAATTTTTATTATTCTTTATTTTACTTTCATACTTATTAATCTCTTTTAAATTTTCTTTAATTTTATTATTTATATCTAATAGTAATTTATTATATTTAGTAATAATAATCTGCATATTATTAAATTCTAAATTTAACTTTTGAAAATTCATATATTATCTACCTTTCAATTTCATCTTCTAATAAAATCTCATAATTATCATTATCAATAGCATAAAACATATCATCTTTTGAAGTTTTTTCCATTATTTCTAATGGAACATTTTTTTCTAAAAATCCTATAGCAATAAAATCAGCAATTTTTTGCACTGAGAAATTGTAATATTCATCTTTTAAATATAAATAATTAGATAATTCGTAAATTCTTTCTACCTCATTATCTTCAATACATTTTTCAGCATTGCTTGCTGCAGCATAAATTGAATCATATACACAATATGCCGTTAAATTAGATTTATCTTCCAATGATAATTTTTTATATAATTCTAGTTTTTCCATTTTTTTCTTCCTCCTTTGAATATTTGCTTGATAAAACACAAGCTGAATACAAAAAAAGTAATAAGAATACTCCTATTACTCCTAATATTAATTTCATCATACATTTTCCTTCTTTCAAAATAAAAAGACAGTATTTATACTATCTAAAATAATTACTTATTAACTTCAGTATTTGAAACAGTTGCATAATCTATAATATAAGCTGATACATTATAATATTTTACTATTTCTTTAACAAAAGTTGAAATATACATATTATTTATATCCACACATTCTTCATCACTGTATTTTTTACAATAATAAATAGCTTTTATAACACCGCCTGTTTCAAGTTCTAAATTAATATCATCTACTTCTAAATATCTTTTTTCAACCTCACTTTTTATTGTGTTTGAATTAATTATTTTCTTAAAATTTTTTTCAAAAAAACACTTGCATTTTCTGTGGACATGCGCTATACTCTTTCTTGCGTTCGGGAAAACAAAGCGAACGAAAACAAAACAAGCGCTTCTAGCTCAGTTGGTAGAGCACCTGACTCTTAATCAGGGTGTCCAGGGTTCGAACC
>OIZO01001019.1_pt1 | contig 16082 bp, 16 predicted proteins | sample 1588551 | NCBI WGS metagenome assembly OIZO01 (sample SAMN03283271) | human gut metagenome | biome: human-associated habitat; material: feces | host: Homo sapiens | place: Peru | collected 2012 | reverse complement strand
TCGGCGAGATCATCGGCGGCTCCCAGCGTGAGGATAACTATGATCTGTTGAAAGCCCGGATTGAGGAGTTGGGTATGCGCGAAGAGGACTACGGCTTCTACATGGACTTGCGCAAGTACGGCTCCACCCGGCACGCAGGCTTCGGCCTGGGCTTCGAGCGGTGCGTCATGTACCTGACCGGCATCGGCAACATCCGGGACGCCATCCCCTTCCCCAGAACCGTAGGCAACTGCGACCTGTAATTCAAATCGGCAAAGCACCCGGGCAATGCCCGGGTGCTTTTATAGTGTCGACAAACCCCAGTTCTGCGTCAAGCAAAACTGGGATTTGTCGACACTCTGAGGCGCAGGTGCACTTCGCACCTGCGCCTTTGGATTATTTCAGCTTCATGACGCAATTCAGAACGTATTTCGCATTTTCCTGGAGTTCTCCCAGGGTGATGCCGTTCTTCTTGCCGTAGGTGGCAAGCAGGGTTTTGTCCGGCTTGTCGCTATGATCCTGGAACTTCCGGCTGCCGGGCATGAGCACATTCACCCGGCCCCGAACCCGGTAGCCGTTGCCCGTGACCTTGGGAAACTCAGGGCTGGCCGCGTACTGCATCCACCAGTCGGTCATGACCATGCCCTCATAGCCCCATTCTTCTCGGGCGATGGTCTGCACCAGATCGTAGTTGTAGTGGCTCCAGACGCCGTTGACCCGGTTGTAGCTGGTCATCAGGGTCAGGGGCTTCGCCTGCTTCAGGCAGATCTCAAAGCCCTTGAGGTAAATTTCCCGCAGAGCCCGCTCAGAAACAACGGAATCACATCGGTTCCGGTTCAGCTCCTGATTGTTGCAGGCAAAATGCTTGACGCAGGCACTGACTCCCTGGGATTGGAGGCCCTTGACCACCGCCCCGGCAATCCGGCCGGTGAGATAGGGATCCTCGGAGAAATACTCGAAATTCCGGCCGCACAGGGGATTCCGGTGGATGTTCATGCCGGGAGCCAGCAGCACGTCGCTGCCCCGCCAGCGCATTTCCGCTCCCATTGCCCGGTAGAGGCCCTCCACCAGCTCCAGGTCAAAGGTGCTGGCAAGGAGCGTGCCCATGGGAAGCAGGGAGCAGGAATCGTACAACCGGATGCCTGAAGGGCCGTCGGTGGTGGTCACGGGGCTGACACCCTTATCCCGGAGGGACTGGGTCACGCCGCCAAACACACCGGCGTTGCCCCGGGCACCCAGAGGCGAATCCATATTATAAGCTCCCCGGCTGATGGCTTCCAGCTCTTCAAGGCTCAGCTGGGCCACAAAGTCTTCCAGACTGGCTTTTCCTTCCTTTACGTCCGAAAGCTGGATTCCCTGATCTCCGGTCTGGGAAACAGCCTTGGGCAGATGATCCAGGATCCGCTGCCGCAGATCGACAGTGCGGGCAGAGGCCTCCCGGCAGACAGGCGTGCCGTTCTCGTTGGCCCAGATAGGGAAGGATTTCTTCGGGGCGCAGGCTTCGCTCAGGCTGCGCAGCACCCGAAGTTCGGGGATCATGTAGTCCCCGATAAACTGGGTATCCCGGACGTTTTCGCCGCAGTAGAAGCGGTAGGCGCCCTGCTGGAGCACATAGCAGGATTTGTGGCCGGTAATGCCGCTGTCATCGTAGGAAGACAGCTGATACTCCGTGACGGAAAAGGACAGGCTCTGGCTCTGCCCGGGGCTTAACAGCCGGGTCTTGCCGAAGGCCACCAGCTCCCGGGCGGGATTGCCGAGAACACCGCAGGGCTTCTCCACGAAGAGCATGACCACCGCCTTGCCCGGGTGCTTTCCGGTATTGGTGACCTCCGCCCGGAAGCCCAGCGGGTCGGTGTGGGTGCCGGTGACAGTGAAGCTTGTATAGCTCAGGCCGTAGCCGAAGGGATAGCGCACCTGCTCCCGGTGGAAGGTCTCAAACCACCGGTAGCCCACATAGATATCCTCCCGGTATTCGTTGGCCTTGGGATTACCGAAGCAGCTTGCGCTGGGATAGGCCTCATAGCAACCGGCAACGGTATCCGTCAGATGGCCGCAGGGGGTCACCTTGCCGCAGAGCAGGTCGGCGGCGGCATTGCCGCTTTCCATGCCTCCCTGCCAGAGAATCATCACAGCGCCGAAGGAATAGCCCTTCACAAAGCTCAGGTCGATGAGGGCTCCGATGTTTAATAGCAGCACCGCATCCGGGAACTGGGCAGTGACCGTCCGCAAAAGTGCCTTTTCCTCCTCGGTCAGGTAGAAACTGCCGGGTTCCAGGGCGTTCTCCCGATCCTCGCCGCTGGCTCGACCCAGGACGATCACTGCCTGATCGGATTCCTCCCGGGCCTGGCGAACCAGCGCCTCACTCACCGGCATTTCCGGGTGGAACCGGGGCCAGGTGCCCCAGGTCTCCTTCGCCTTCGGATGGGTCTGAATCCAGTCGGCATAGACCGCCGCCAGATTCTCATTGAGCCGCAAGTCCTCGCAGCCCCGCAGACCCTCCAAAAGATTTACGCTGTAGGGGAAGTTTACGTCGCCGCCGGAGCCGTAGCCGGTGAAGAAATAATCCTGCTGCACCCGACCAAAGAGGGAAATTTTCGTCCCCTTGGCAAAGGGCAGAACCCGGTTTTCCAGCAGGACAGCCCCCTGTGCGGCGGCCTCCCGCAGAAGGGCGGGCATAACCGGATTGACCTCCTTTTGAGGATTGTGATGCAGCTGAGGCTGGCTCATCAGGCCGGACAGCCGCAGAGCGGAATTCAGAATCATTTGTTTCAGAGCCATAGGATTCTCCTGTTCTTTTGGTTGTTTTTTCTCATTTTAGCACCCGGAACAGAGGAAGTCAATACAAGGAAACAATGCACCGGAAAAACTCCGGTGCGTCAGCTTTTATTCTTCTTTATCCAGCTTCTCCCGCTGCTTTTTCGTCAGGCTCATGAAAAGTTCCAAGGCCCCGAAGCACAGCAATCCGGTCAGCACACCGGTGACGCAGGCAGCCAGCCAGTATCCCTGCGTGAAGCCTTGGAGCAGGGTCACGGCCACCGCAGCGATAACCGACAGCAGTGCGTTGGTAGAAGCTTTGGCGGTCAGGTGTCGATCCCACAGGCCGTTGCGTACACAGGCAACGAGCGTATAAGCGCATCCGATCATAAACACGAGCCATTCCCCTGCCATCTGCCGTCCAGGCGCACCCGCAACCATCTGCGCCACCATGACGATCAGCAGACCTACCCAGAGCACCCAGTAGCCCTGACTCTCGATCTTGCGCATGGTGGCCTCCTGCATTTCATCCAACTGATTTTTCTTGTTGAACAATTTCATCCTTCATTCCTCCCAGAACAGTTCGTCCAATGTTTTCCCCAGAATTTTGCAGATACTGCGGCACAGATTGATGGTGGGATTATACTCCCCTTTTTCGATGGCGTTGATGGTCTGACGGGACACCCCCGCTGCCTCCGCCAAGGCTCCTTGGGTCATGTCTTTCTCTGCCCGAGCCGCTTTCAGTTTCAGATTCTTTGCCATGTCATCACCTCTTGAGATGGCTGAATTATACAACATAGTAGATTTAAAGTCAAGTATAATTTACTTTTTATCGGATAAAAAATACAGGCCGCTGTGGTGCTCACAGCGGCCTGTCCTGTTTTTATGTTTCCGCCAGGGTGACAAACCGGGGAGTATACCCCATTTCCGGCAGGATTTTTTCCAGCAGGTCGGACATTTTCAGCCGCAGAGATGAGGTGTTGATGCAGGGGTGGCAGCCGAAATATTCCCCCTTGACCACCTCGGCATCCATCAGCAGCTGCACCTGGTGATCGTGATCGTTCATCAGCCCCAGGACGCTGACGGAGCCGGGGGTAATGTCCAGCAGCCGCTCCATATCCTCCGCAGTGGCAAAGCTCAGCCGGGATGAGCCGATCTCCTTGGACAGCACGCTGGTCTTGAAATGCTTGTCCCCGGGGAGCATCAGCAGGTAAAAGGCGGTCTTCTGCCGGTTGCACAGCAGCAGATTCTTGCAGATCACCGCGTCCAGCGCCCGGTCGATTTCCTCGCAGGCTTCCATATTGTCCGCCGGCGCGTGGTCAATGCGCTGATAGGCAATTCCCAATCTGTCCAGGAAATCGTAGCAGCGGACTTCTTTCGGCAGCCGCCCGGCGCAGTCGGCGGGGCGGCCGTTTTGCAGTTCCATCATATTCATTTCCTCACTTTCTCAACTGCCAGAAGGCAACGGCGCTGGCAGCGGCCACGTTCAAAGAATCCACCCCATGGAACATGGGGATTTTCACGGTATAGTCGCAGTGGGCAATGGTTTCGGCGGTGAGGCCGTCTCCCTCGCTGCCCAGGAGCAAGGCAAGCTTCTCCTCCCCCATGAGGGTTGGATCATCAATGGACACAGAGTTGTCGCTGAGAGCCAGGGCAGCGGTTTTGAAACCAAGGGCTTTCAGCTGCTCCATGCCGGTTTCCGGCCAATCCCCGGTATAGGCCCAGGGAATCTGAAACACAGTTCCCATGCTCACCCGGGCACTGCGGCGATAAAGGGGATTGCTGCATCCGGGGGTCAGCAGCACCGCGTCCATGCCGAGGGCTGCGGCGGAACGGAAAATAGCCCCCACATTTGTGGGATTCTGAACGTTTTCCAGAATCACCACCCGGCGGGCGTTTTCGCAGACCGCCTCCAATGCAGACAGAGCCGGGCGGCGCATGGCACACAGCACACCTCGGGTCAGGTGGTAGCCTGTCAGTCGGCACAGGACGCTCTCATCAGCGGTGTACACGGGAATTTCCGGGCATCGGGCCAGAATCTCCCGGGCGGAGCCGTCAATGTCCTTGCGCTCCATGAGCAGGCTCACCGGCTGGCAGCCGGCATCCAGAGCCCGGTGAATGACCTTGGGGCTTTCCGCAATAAACATGCCCTTTGCCGGTTCAAATCGGTTCAGCAGCTGCGCCTCGGTCAGCCGGGCATACACGTCCAGCTCCGGAGCATCCAGGGACGTAATTTCCACAACAGGGGACATTCTTTCACCTTCCTGATAGTTTTCCCTATGGTAGCAGATTTTTCGTCAAAAGTCAAAGTATTCCGTGATTTCACCCTGGTCACTTCTTGACGGGTGGGGTATAATAAAGGCAAAGAAATACCAAAGGAGGACGTACAAATGTCTGTGATTACCGTTACCAAGGATAATTTTGAGGAAGTGGTGCTGAAGGCCAAGCAGAAGGTGCTGCTGGACTTCTGGGCACCCTGGTGCGGCCCCTGCCGGATGGTAGGCCCCATTGTGGAGGAAATCGCCCAGGAGCGTGAGGACATTGTGGTGGGCAAGGTCAACGTGGATGAGGAAGTGGAGCTTGCCGTTTCCTACCGGATTGCCAGCATCCCCACCTTACTGGTCTTCCAGAACGGCCAGGTGGTGAAAAAGTCCATCGGCGCAAGTCCGAAAACGGAAATTCTGGCACTGCTTTGAACGATACCAAGGCACACCGCAAATGCGGTGTGCCTTGACAGTATATTGCTCTCGTGGACGATGTGAACATCGTCCACGAATTTTGTCCATAGGATCGCTCACGGCCGCACCATTCCACCTTTCCCGGAAGGGATGGCTTAGGGATGCGAATTACCACACCAGTCTGCGCTACATTAAGGTATGACTGCCACTTGCAGTCATTTCGATTTTGATTCGCTGCGCGGAGCACCACTCTTCTCAGGAGAAGGCTTTGGGAAACGGATTGCCACACCAGTGTGCGCACTGGTTCGCAATGACATGCGTTGTACGGATGTTCTTGGAAGAACCGGGGGATTGTGACCGGAGGGAATCCCTGGAAGGGGCCACACCAGTGTGAGCACCGGTTCACAATGTCATCTCCTATCCACATCCTCATTTTGCATTTTGCATTCTGCATTTTACATTATAATACTGTCCTTCCGGACGTGAAAATTTCTTGCTATTTTCTGTCGGATGGAGTAGAATAACGGGGTATGATTTGAGAAAGAGGCGAAGCAAATGACGGCAGCAGCATTTGATAACGAGAAATACCTGCAAACCCAGTCCGAGCACATCCGCCAGCGGATCGCCCAGTTTGGCGGCAAGCTGTACCTGGAGTTCGGCGGCAAGCTCTACGACGACAACCACGCTTCCCGGGTGCTCCCCGGCTTCCAGCCGGACAGCAAGCTGCGGATGCTCCTGCAATTAAAGGAGCAGGTGGAAATGGTCATCGCCATCAACGCCGATGACATTGAGAAAAACAAGGTTCGGGGCGACCTGGGCATTACCTATGACCGGGACGTAATCCGTCTGATTGACGTGTTCCGCAGCTTCGGGCTCTACGTTTCCAGCGTAGTGCTCACCCGGTTCCATGACCAGCCTCTGGCTCTGGCTTTCCAGTCCCGGCTGGAAGGGCTGGGCATCCGGGTCTACCATCACTACGGCATCCCCGGCTACCCCGCTAATACCTCTCTGATCGTCAGCGATGAGGGCTTTGGCAAGAACGACTATATTGAAACCTCCCGTTCCCTGGTGGTAGTAACCGCCCCCGGCCCCGGCAGCGGCAAGCTGGCCACCTGCCTGAGCCAGCTGTACCACGAGCACATCCGGGGCATCACTGCGGGCTACGCCAAATTCGAGACCTTCCCCATCTGGAACCTGCCCCTGAATCACCCGGTGAACCTGGCCTATGAAGCCGCCACCGCTGACCTGAACGACGTGAATATGATCGACCCCTTCCACTTGGAGGCCTATGGAGTCACCACCGTCAACTACAACCGGGATGTGGAAGCCTTCCCTGTTCTTGTGGCGATTTTCGAGAAAATTCTGGGTCACTGCCCCTACAAGTCCCCCACGGACATGGGCGTGAACATGGCGGGCAACTGCATCGTGGACGATGAGGCAGTCTGCAAGGCCTCCCGTCAGGAGATCATCCGCCGGTATTATGAGGCCCTGTGCGACCAGAAGCGGGGCAAGCAGGTGGAAGACGCTCTGCGGAAGCTGGATTTGCTCATGAAGAAGGCGGGGGTCTCCCCTGCCGACCGGCGGGTTGTGGCTCCCGCTCTGAAGCGTGCCGAGGAAACCGGCGCCCCTGCCGCCGCCATGGAGCTGCCCGACGGCACCATCGTCACCGGCAAGACCTCCGCTCTGCTGGGTGCCTCCTCCGCACTGCTCCTGAACGCTCTGAAGGCTCTGGGGGGAATGCACAGCGATCTGCACCTGATCTCCCCTGCTGCCCTGGATCCCATCCAGCATCTGAAGGTAGCCCACCTGGGCAACCGGAATCCCCGTCTGCACACCGACGAAACCCTGATTGCCCTGTCCATCAGCGCCGCCACCAATCCCATGGCGGAATGTGCCATGGAGCAGCTGGACAAGCTCCGGGGCTGCGAGGTGCATTCCTCGGTGATTCTGTCCCCGGTGGACGAACGAACCTTCCGCCGACTGGGCGTGAATCTGACCTGCGAGCCCCAGTACAAGGGCTGAATCCAATCGACAAGGCGCGGTGCGAAAAGCACCGCGCCTTGTTACAGCACCGTCATCATATTATACATTTTCATCAGCCGGATGTCCTCTTTCATAACCTTGAGCTTCTGAATCAGGGCATCGTCCATATTCAGCCTTTTTTTGGAAAACAGCATTTTGATGGCCACAGGCATCATGGGCCGGACGGACAGGCCGGTGAACAGACCCCAGATGGTATCCTGGGTGGTCTGGGTGGCTAAAATCTGACAGAATGCCCGCTCCATGGGGGTATCCTGGCTGGTCAGGGTGATGTTGGTGATGGCATCGTAGTGCTCCATGTAGCCCCAGCAGGCAGTGCCGCAGTTCTGATAGCTGTCAAAATCCGTAAAGTTCATATACATCATGATCTTGTACTGGTGATCCTCCGAAAGGAGCAGCACCTCAAACACCGCCGGAACAATCCGGTTCACCCGCCCATCATAGTAATAGCCGTAAAATTGAGTCAGACCGGTGAAAAAATTCGTTTGGACGCCGGTGGTCTGAATGGGAACCCGGTCGGGCGTACAGTAGAGAAGCTGCTCCACATGAATGCCCAAAGCCCGGGAAATATCGTACATTGTCTCAATGTCCAGAACAATTTCCCCGGTTTCGTATTTTGATAGGGTGGACTTGTTCTTGCAAAGAATTCGGGCCATTTCCTCCAGGGTCATATGCCGGGATTTCCGGAAGGCTCGGATACGTTTTCCGATCTCGTGACTGATCTGTGCCATAGCTCCCTCCAAAAGTTTCTTAATAATCAACTTTTCATCGGATTCCGTCGGTTTTCCCGCCGCTTTTCCTATCCTATCACATTTTTCCGGATTTGTCTATTATCGAGAAACTTTTTGATAAAAAAGTTTCTTGTAAGGAAATCTCATCCCATTTGCAAATTTCCTCCTCATCCGATAAGATAACAGTCATCAAGAAGTGGAGGGGATTCTATGAAGCGAAATTTGACGCTGAAGGAAACTGTTGTTATCACCAGTATGCTGTTCGGCATGTTTTTCGGAGCCGGAAATCTGATTTTCCCGGCAAAGGTGGGTCTGGACGCGGGGAGCAATATGTGGAGCGCCTTTGCCGGTGTGTTCATCACCGCCGTGGGCATTCCCATGCTGGCGGTGGTGGGCCTGGGTCTCAGCCGCAGCGAGGGCGTGGTGGAGCTGTCCCAGCGGGTGTCCCGAAAGTACAGTCTGTTTTTCTGCACGCTGCTGTATCTGACCATCGGGCCTCTGTTCGCCATTCCCCGGTGCGCCAGCACCGCTTTCTCCGTGGGGGCGGTAAACCTGCTGCCTCAGGAGGGGGAGCGGCTGTATCTGGCCCTGTTCTCCCTGGTCTTTTTTGCCGTGGCGCTCTATTTCTCCCTGAAGCCCGGCGGAATCATGACCTGGATCGGAAAATGGCTGAATCCGGTGTTCCTGGTATTTCTGGCAGTGCTGGTCATTGCCGCCCTGGCAAAGCCCATCAGTTCCATTTCCGCCGTGGCTCCGGCGGAAAACTATGCTTCCTCCGGCTCCGCATTCTTCCGGGGCTTCCTGGAGGGCTATAACACCCTGGATGCCCTGGCCGGTCTGGCCTTCGGCATCGTGGTCATTGATGTTGTCCGAAAAAACGGCATTTCCCAGCCGGAACGGGTGGCGGTGAACACCGCCAAGGCAGGTATTTTCAGCTGCCTGTTCATGGGGCTCATCTACCTGTTCATCACCCTGATCTGCGCCCAGAGCGCCCCTGTCTGCGCCGGTGCGGACAACGGCGGCACGGTGCTGGGCACCATCGCAAACCACTATTTCCGCTCCGCGGGCTCGGTGCTCATGACCCTGATTGTCACCTTCGCCTGCCTGAAGACTGCCATCGGTCTCGTCACCAGCTGCTCCAAAGCCTTTGTGGATATGTTCCCCAAGGGGCCGGGGTATACCGTCTGGGCAGTGGTGTTCAGTCTGGTCTCCTTCGGCATCGCCAATTTCGGCCTGACCACCATCGTGTCCTGGTGCGTGCCGGTGCTGATGTTCCTGTATCCTCTGGCCATCACCCTGATTCTGCTGTCCCTGTCCGGAAAGTTCATCGGCACCAATCCGACCGTCTATCGCACCACCACCGCCTTTACCCTGATTGCCGCCGTGTTCGACATGATCGGCGCTGTTTCCGGCATGATGCCCGGAAACCGGGTGCTTGCCGGACTGAAAGCCTTCGCCGGGAACATCCTGCCCCTGTACGATCTGGGTCTGGGCTGGATTCTCCCCGCCGCCATCGGCTTCCTGGCAGGGCTCCTGCTGGCAAAGAAAAAAGCGTAAAACCTCAAATGTCCCTGCGGATTGGCTCCGCAGGGACTTCTTCTTTGCATTTTTCTATCTTAATGTCTGCTGAATAAGCCGCTTTGCGGCTTATTCACCCACCGTCAGGTGCGCAATTCCATAAAAACGGCTCTTTGAAACCGTTTTTATGAAATTCAGACAGGTCGCAAATGAATTACGAAACCTCCGTTATTTTCGTTTTACTTCTTCACTTCTTTTTCTTCCTTGATCTGGGCCTGCAAATGGACGGACAGGACGGCCAGGGAGGTAGCCATATTCTCATTCTGCACCAGGATATTGCCCGGCACGTCCAAATGGGTGGGGGCAAAATTCCAGATTGCCTTGATGCCCCCGGCAATCAGCTGATTTGCCACCTCCTGGGCTCCCTCGGCAGGGACGGTGATGATGCCCATGAGCACCTTGTGGGATCGGCAGAACTTGGCAAGCTCCGTCACGTTGTAAACCGGCTTGCCCTCCTCGGTTTTCTTGATCTTGGGATTGGCATCGAAGGCCGCCAGAATATTCAGACCGTACTCATCAAAGCCCTGATAGCCCATAAGGGCCTGACCCAGCTTACCCGCGCCGATAAGCACCGCGTCGGTGGTGTTGTCGTAGCCCAGGAACTGCTCGATGTCATCGATCAGAGCCTCCCGCTGGTAGCCGATCTTGGGACGGCCGCCGTCGGAGACCATAGCTAGATCTTTGCGCACCTGAACCTCGCCCATGTCCAGGGCGTTGGCCAGCGCCGTGGCGGAAATATTGGGAGACGCCCCCTCGGGCATGTTCTTCAGATATGCCAGATACCCGGGCAGTCGCTTGAGCACTGCCTTGGAAATTTTCTTCTGCTCCATAATGACCTCTCTATTCCCATTGGTAGCCATTGTTATCGATATATTTTCATATCGATTATACCATATCGATTCCCGGAAAGTCAAGCGCAGCTTGTCTGGCGGAGGAATTCTTTTCGCAGCCGCAGAAGAATCCGTTTTTCCAGCCGAGAGATGTAGGACTGGGAAATACCCATTTCCTGCGCCACCTCCTTTTGCGTCAGCTCCTTCCGGCCCTCCAGGCCATAGCGCAGAAACACGATTTCCTGCTCCCGGGGAGACAGCAGCCGGATGGCCTGACGAAGCACCGCCCGGTCGGCGTCCTCCTCCAGGGGGCGAAAAATCATATCCTCCTCGGTGCCCAGGATGTCCGATAGCAGCAGCTCGTTGCCGTCACAGTCCATGTTGATGGGCTCATCCAGGGACACCTCGGTTTTCTGGTTGGCAGTTTTGCGGATGTACATGAGAATTTCGTTTTCAATGCACCGGGAGGCATAGGTTGCCAGCTTGATCTTCTTGTCCAGCCGGTAGGTGCCGATGGCCTTCATAAGGCCAATGGTGCCGATGGAAATTAAGTCCTCCAAATTGATGCCGGTGTTTTCAAACCGCCGGGCGATATACACCACCAGTCGCAGATTGTGCTCCACCAGCTGCTCCTTCGCCCCCTCTTCCCCCCGCTCCAGTGCCTCCAGAGCCTCCTGCTCCTGGGCGCCTTTCAGGGGCATGGGCAGCACGTCGCTGCCGCCGATGTAGAAGATTTCCTTCTGGGGCAACAGCCCGAAAAGGCGCAGAATGTCCGAAATTTTCATATGGCACCTCCTGTCAGTCCCTGATACCTTCCGTTTTCCAATCCCTCCGGGGCAAAGGCCACCAGCACCCTGCGCCGTTCCTTTCCCGTTCCGGCCAGCAGCGGCAGTGCCAGCAGCATTCCCCCCGCCGTGCCCACTGCGTGATAGGGAACCAGCCGCGCACCCGGTATCCCGCTGGCGACGAGGGTTTCCAGGGGTGCGGCCAGCTGATTCCGGGAAAGACCCGTCAGCTTCTCCCCGATTTTTCCGGATACCACCAGCACCGGCTCCCCGGTAATGGGGTCCCGAAGGGTGTTGCCCGTGTCCCGGAGGGCGGTGAAACTGGCCTGCCGTGTCCCCCAGTACAGCGTCACGGGCACAAACTCCCGGCCTACCGCCCCGTCGCCGAAGGCTACCCGGCACAGCAGCCAGATCCCGGCGGCTCCCAGGGTCAGGGCGGCAAAATTTCGCCGGGTAAAGCACATGGCCATGCCGCCGAGAGACAAACTCAGCAGGAGAAACAGCCCTCCCTTTTTCACTGCCTCCCGACTCCATCCGAAGGCCAGCACCGCCATCAGCCCCAGGCTGACGCACCGCCACAGAAAGTTTCCCAGAAAGCGGAACCCGGGAAGCAGGCAGGCACCGGCGTAAACGCTGCCCAGCACCGCCGCCAGAGCGCATCGCCCCGGGGTCATAGGGGAGCCGGACAGTCGGTTGGTTCCCAGAAGGAGCAGATAATCCACCAGGAAATTCAGAAGCATCACAAGATCCAGATACACCGCCATACCCACACCTCCCAATCGGGATGGCACCAGTATAGCTTTGTCCGGGCGAAAAGTTCGTCGCAACCGAAGTCCGGCCTCGCCGCAAGTTCCGGCAGGATGGGGCATAATGGGACGTCCCTTGGCTCCCACTTTGGGGGAGCTGTCACGAAGTGACTAAGCGGGTAAAAGACGCCCTCCGGCGGAATGCCGGAGGGCGTACCTTATTCGTCAATGGGTGCGCTGGGGTGCTCTATGGCGCGGACGTTCTTCTCCGCCTTGAACCGGGGCGTCATCACCTCATGGCCGCAGCCCAGGCACCGAAGCCGGAAATCCGCTCCGGTGCGCAGCACCATCCACCGCTTTTCCCCGCAGGGATGGGGCTTTTTCATCACCAGTATGTCATTGATGTGAATGTCCATTATTTCTCCCCCTTAATCTTGTCCCAATACTGCTTGGCAGCCTGCTCCAGCTTGTTTTCCGCGTACTCATAATAATGGGTGCCCACCAATTCATCCGGCAGGTATTGCTGCTTGACCCAATGATTCGGGTAGTTGTGGGGGTAGAGATAGCCCTGCTCCCGCTCCATGGTGTAGGAGTCCGCGTGGACGTTTTGCAGATGCCGGGGAAAGTCCCCGGATTTTCCCTTGCGCACGTCCGCCAGAGCCGCGTCCAGAGCAATGTGGCCGGAGTTGGACTTGGGGCTGGTGGCCATGAGCACCGCCGCGTCGCCCAAGGGAATCCGTGCCTCCGGCATTCCCAGCTTCAAGGCCATGTCCACGCAGGCATTCACAATGGGAATAATCTGCGGATAGGCAAGACCCACATCCTCCGCCGCAATGACCATAAGCCTCCGGCAGGCTGAGGGCATCTGCCCTGCCTCCAGAAGCCTTGCCAGATAGTGGCAGGCGGCATCCGGGTCAGAGCCCCGGATGGATTTTTGCAGAGCGGACAGCAGGTCATAGTGATTGTCTCCGTCCCTGTCCGCGCGCAAGGCGCTTTTCTGGGTGACGGCCTTGGCATCGCCCAGGGTCAGGGGCAGCTCTCCGTTTTCCGGCTGACCGGCGGAGAAGAGCACCTCCACCGCGTTCATGGCCTTGCGCAGATCGCCGCCGCAGGCTCCGGCAATGTACTCCAATGCCCCCGCTTCCGGCTTAGCCTTCAGAGCCGTCCGTTCTTCCATGAACGCCACCGCCCGGCGCACCGCTTTCAGGGCAGCCTCCGCGGAAATCTGCTTGAACTCGAACACCGTAGACCGACTTAAAATGGCGTTGAACACGTAAAAATAGGGGTTTTCCGTGGTGGAGGCGATGAGGGTGATCTTGCCGTTTTCGATGTGTTCCAGCAGGGACTGCTGCTGCTTTTTATTGAAGGACTGAATCTCGTCCAGGTACAAAAGAACCCCGTTGGGAGCCAGGAAGGTGTCCAGCTGGGACACGATTTCCTTGATATCCGCCGTGGAGGCGGTGGTAGCGTTGAGCTTATAGAGCGTCCGGTTGGTTTGCTTGGCAATGATGTTGGCCACCGTGGTTTTTCCCGTGCCGCTGGGGCCGTAGAAAACCATGTTGGGAATTTTCCCGGAGTCGATAAGCCGCCGGAGCACCGCGTTTGGCCCCAGGATGTGCTCCTGGCCGTAAACCTCGTCCAGAGTGGTGGGCCGCAAGAGGTCTGCTAGTGGCTGATACATGAAAGCCCTCCTTTCAGGGCTGGATCAGACCCAGTGCTAGGGCGTTCTGGGTCTTGTAAAGCTGGGAGTAAATGCCGCCGGTCTTCAGCAGCTCCTCGTGGGTGCCGCACTCGGTGATGACTCCGTCCGCGATAGACACAATCCGTCCGGCATTGCGGATGGTGGACAGCCGGTGGGCGATGATCAGCGTGGTTCGACCCTGCGCCAGGTTGTCAAAGGCACGCTGAATCTTCGCCTCGGTGACGGAATCCAGCGCCGAGGTGGCCTCGTCCAGAATCAGAATAGGCGGGTTCTTCAGGAAAATCCGGGCAATGGCAATCCGCTGCTTCTGACCGCCGGACAGAAGCGTGCCCCGCTCACCCACATAGGTTTCGAAGCCCTGGGGCATGGCCAGAATGTCCTCGTAGATTTCCGCCTGCTTTGCCGCCGCAATGACCTCCTCCATGGAGGCATCGGGCCTGCCGTAGCGGATATTCTCCAGCACCGTATCCGCGAACAGGAACACGTCCTGCTGGACAATGCCGATGTTCTCATGGAGGCTCCGCTGGGTCACGTCCCGGACATCCAGGCCGTCAACGGAAATGCTGCCGCCGGTTACATCGTAAAACCGGGGAATCAGCTGGCACAGGGTGGTCTTTCCGCCGCCGGAGGGGCCCACTATGGCGATGGTCTCTCCGGGATTTACTTTCAGACTCACGTCGTGAAGCACCGCCAGATCCCCGTCGTAGGAGAAGGACACGCCGCACACGTCGATTTCGCCCTTTACGTTTTCCAGCTTCTTGGCATCCTTTTTGTCCCGGACGGTCGGCTCCGTGCGCATGACCTCCACGAAGCGGCTCAGCCCCGCGAAGCCATTGGCGAACAGCTCAGAGAAATTGCACAGCTTGCGCATGGGGTTGACAAAGGAGGCAATATACAGATTGAAGGTAATGAGATCCCGGTAGTCCATTTCCCCGCGCATAACGTAATAGCCGCCGAAGCCGATGACCAGCACATTGAGCATACACAGGAAGAATTCCACGCTGCTCTGGAACATGCCCATGGCCTTGTGGAAGCCCCGCTTGGAGTTCTTGTAAATCTCGTTGGCGGCCTGGAACCGGCGGCTCTCCGCCTCTTCATTGGCAAAGGCCTTGGCGGTGCGGAAGCCGGACAGGCTGCTTTCGATTTCCTGGTTGATGTGTCCGGTTTTCTCCTTGGCAACGGCTGAGGCCTGCGCCATCCTCTGCCGCATGGTCATGGCAACCGTCAGAAATACCGGGATGGTCAAGGCAACCACCAGCGCCAGCTGCCAGCGGATGGAGGCCATCACCGCGAGAGCCCCTAAAATGGTCAGCGCGCTGGTGAGCAGATCCTCCGGGCCGTGGTGGGCCAGCTCCGTCAGTTCGAACAGATCGGTGGTAAGCCGGGACATGAGCTTGCCGGTGCGGTTCTGGTCGTAATAGTCGCAGCTGAGTTGCTGCATATGAGTGAACAGATCCTGGCGGATATCCGCCTCCACCCGGATGCCGAAGGTGTGGCCGTAATAGGTCACGATGTAGTTGAGGAAGGTGCGCAGCACATAGCTGGCTGCCACCAGTACCATAATCCGGAAGAACACGCCGTAGGCCTCGTTGGGCAGGTAGTCGTACAAAGCCTGCCGGGTAACCAGCGGGAAGGCCATGTCGATGGCCGCCATACCCACGGCGCAGCTCAGGTCAATGGCAAACAGCCGCCTGTGGTTGCCAAAATAGTGAAAGAAGATTGCCAGCGGCGATTTGCGCTGATAGTCCTGTGTGGTCATTTTCTGTCTCCTCCGTAGGAATCTTTTCTGTATTCATATTATACCGTTTTTCCATAAAAAAGCAACCGGGGCTTTTCCTTATCCCGGTTGTGTGCTATACTGTTTTCAAACAATTTGGGAGGTCATCCATGGAAATTCTCTTTTCCGACCGGGACATTGTCCTGTGCGTCAAGCCGGTGGGGCTGGATTCCGAAATTCAGGTGCCCGCCGCCCTGAAAGAAGCCCTGGGCGGTGAAATCTACCCGGTACACCGGCTGGATAAAAACGTAGGCGGTGTTATGATCTTCGCCCGCACCCAGGCCGCTGCCGCCAGCCTGTCGAAGGCCATTCAGGAAGGCAAGCTCATTAAGGAATATGTGGCTCTGGTTCACGGCAACCCTCCGGAAAGCGGCGACTGGGAAGACCTTCTCTGGAAGGACAGCCAGAAAAACAAGGTGTTTGTGGTCAAGCGGATGCGGGGCGGGGTAAAAAAGGCCCGGCTGGAATTCACCCGGCTGACC
>OIZO01001017.1_pt1 | contig 16101 bp, 10 predicted proteins | sample 1588551 | NCBI WGS metagenome assembly OIZO01 (sample SAMN03283271) | human gut metagenome | biome: human-associated habitat; material: feces | host: Homo sapiens | place: Peru | collected 2012 | reverse complement strand
GTGTTCGTGTCGACGTTCAGCACCTTCGGGTCGAGCGCGCCGCTCGCCTTAAGCTCGTCGGCGACCTTGCGGAAGTGGACGGCGGCCTCGCTCATCTTGTCGAGGTCAAGCCCCGTGTCGCGCACCGTGCCCTTGAGCGTTGCCACGAGAGACTCCGTCGCGGGCTGGGAAGTACCGTTGGCGAGCGGGGAGAGCGCGGTGTCGACCATGTCGACGCCTGCCATCGCGGCCATCAGGTAGACCATGTCGCCCGTGCCGCTCGTGTTGTGCGTATGCAGGTGGATGGGCATATCGACCGTTTCCTTCAGGCGCTTGACGAGGGAGTAAGCGTCCATCGGCAGCAGGAGGTTCGCCATGTCCTTGATGCACAGCACATCCGCGCCCATCTGCTCAAGCTCGCGGGCGAGCTTGACGAAGTAATCCTCGTTGTGGATGGGGGAGATGGTGTAGGAAAGGGTCGCCTCGACCTGACCGCCGTACTTCTTCGTCGACTTGATGGCCTGCTCTAGGTTGCGCACGTCGTTGAGCGCGTCGAAGATGCGGATGATATCGATGCCGTTGTCGATGGACTTGGCGCAGAATTCGTCGACCACATCGTCGGCATAGTGCTTATAGCCCAAGATGTTCTGCCCGCGGAAAAGCATTTGGAGCTTCGTGTGCGGCAGGTGGGCGCGCAGCTGGCGCAGACGCTCCCACGGGTCCTCGTCGAGAAAGCGCAGGCAGGAGTCAAAGGTGGCGCCGCCCCAACATTCGAGGGAGTAGTAGCCGATGGAATCGAGTACTTCACAGGCGGGAAGCATGTCCTCCAGCGTCATGCGCGTTGCCGCCTGCGACTGGTGCGCATCGCGCAGAATGGTATCGGTGATGAGAAGAGGCTTGTTCGATAAAAACTCCATAGCGGTGAGAGATCCTTTCCTGATTTTTTATCAGTTTAGCACAGCAGCATGAAATTGGCAAGATGTACTTTATGCACCCAAGCGCATTTTTGCGGCAGATATACAGAAAGAATATGGCGGCGTGTACAGAAGGAATATGGCGGCGGGAGTTGACGGCAACGACAGAATGTGATAGATTATGTCCGGTTTTTTTATGTTCAGGCTCGGCGGTGCGCCTGATTTTTTCCTGCTTGGAGGAATCCGCTATGTCGCTTTTCGAGCTTTTTCTCATTGGCATCGGGCTTTCGATGGATGCCTTTGCCGTGTCGGTCTGCAAGGGGCTTTCCATGCAGCGGGTCGACAAAAAATATACGCTTTGCATCGGCTTCTTTTTCGGAGGCTTTCAGGCGCTTATGCCGCTGCTCGGATATTTTCTCGGCAGCCGCTTTGCCGGCAGCATCGAGCGCTTTGACCACTGGATCGCCTTTATCCTGCTGGCCTTCATCGGCTTCAACATGATCCACGAGAGCCGCGAAGAGGCGGAGGAGGAAAAGGCGTTCACGGGTGTGAACTTCAAGGAGCTCCTCCTCCTTTCTGTCGCTACAAGCATCGATGCGCTGGCCGTGGGCGTGACCTTTGCTTTCTTGCAGGTAAAGATCGTCCCTGCCGTTACGATCATCGGCTGCACGACCTTCGTGCTCTCGCTTGCAGGGGTATATGTCGGCAATGTGTTCGGCGCGCGCTACAAAAGCCGCGCCGAGCTGACCGGCGGCGTCATTCTCATTCTGATCGGGCTGAAGATCCTGCTCGAGCACCTTGGCGTGCTCGCGTTTTGAGAACATAAGAAAAAGGACTGCTTCCGCTACTCCTGATAGGGGTACCTTGAAGCGTGTCCTCGGATTAGGCAGGCAGTGCAATTGTACTGTCTGCCTTTTCTGTTGTCTCTCCGCATAGAAGCATATCGTCTGTCTCGTTGAGGTTGAAGTCCCGAAAACAGATGTGGATCTTCTGCGGTGCGTGCTTGGAGTATTTGACCTCTTTCTCATACACGATGATTTTCGCCACAAAGGTGCGGAGCAGTTCCGGGGTCAGTTCCGTCATGTCGGTGAACTTTCTGGCCTTGGCGATGAAGTTCTTGGCGTTGGCCATGCTACTGCGTAGTTTCTCCAGGCGCTCCTCCGTGGCAGGGATGGCTTCGGCCAGCTGCGCTTTCTCCTTGGAGTATGCCTCAGACAGCAAACGGAACTGCTCATTGCTCACCCGTCCCAAGGCGCTGTCCTCATACATCCGCTTGAACACTACATCCAGTTCGCCATCCCGTTTCCGCATCGTGGACAATTCCCGTTCCAACCCCCGGATCTCCTTTGCCACCTCAGTAGATTGCTTTTGCTGAATATATGCGGCGAACCGCTCCGGGTCGCTCCTGGCAAACTCTGTAGCTCTGCGGATTGTTTCCAGCACGATTTCCTTCAGTGCCACTTCCCGGATATAGTGAGCGCTACACACTTCTGCCCCGTCCTTCTTGTAGGTGCGGCAGGTGAAATGATTCTGTTCCGGCTTCATGGTGTGCGCCCGGTGCAATACCATGGGCTTACCGCAGTCCGCACAATACACCAATCCAGAGAACATATTCTGCTCATCCATATTCGTGCGGCGGCGCTTATGAGATCGCACCTCCTGTACGATATCCCAGGTTTCCTGATCCACCAGCTCTTCATGAGTATTCTCAAAGATAAGCCACTCTGATTTGGGGCGTTCACATCGTTTTTTGTCCTTGTAGGACTTGGTGCTGTAGCGAAGGTTGACCGTGTGCCCAAGGTAGACCATGTTCTGAAGCATATCCGCCACCATGTCGCCAGTCCAGTTGTAGGGCCGCTCTGCATTCAGCCCGGAATGGGATGTGCCGAATTTCGTATAGGCGTACATGGATGGACTGTAGATGCATTCTTTCTTGAGCTGCTTTGCAATCTGGGCTGGTCCCATTCCGCCGGCGCACATGGCGAAGATGCGTTTGACGACAGCCGCCGCCTCCTCATCCACCAACAGAGGAGAGTCCTTGGTTGCACCCTTGCGGTAGCCGTAAGGAGCTCGTGTCCCCACCCGGATTCCCCGCTGTGCCTTGGCGTTCACTACATTCCGCACCTTGCGGCTGCAGTCCCGCACGTGCCACTCATTGAACAAATTCTTGAAAGGCATCAGCTCGTTGCTGTTTTCATACTTGGTGTCAACATTGTCGTTGACAGCGATGTAGCGCACATCATTGGAAGGGAATATCTCCTCGATATAAAGACCGGTGTGCAGTTGGTTTCTTCCAAGGCGGGAAAGATCCTTTGTGATGATGACGGCGATGTCGCCGTTGCTCATGTCATCCATCATCTGTTCAAAGGCTGGGCGATTGAAATTCGCGCCGGAATAGCCATCGTCCACATAAAATCTGGTGTTCTGGAACCCATTCTCATCGGCGTACTTTTGCAGGATAAGTTTTTGGTTCTGGATACTGTTGGAGTCGCCCTCCAGATTATCATCTCGGGACAGACGGCAATAGAGCGCCGTGATCTTTTGGTTTGGCTGTAACATATTGACCTCCTTCATAAAATGCCAAACCGATTGAGAGATTGCAACCATACAATACCCTCAATCGGTTTGTTTGTCTATGCGAACCTGTTTTTCAGGCGGAAATATTTTTTGCGTCCTGCTCCAGGTCGATGACCTGTTTCATAAGATCGACCGTAGATTGCGTTCCTCCGAAACTGAATTCCGCGAACACAATGTACTCTCTGCCGCATACATGCTGTCGGCGGCTTTTTATAATCTTGCCGTCCCTTTCTTCCACTGCGGTATCCCGCACTGCCTTGGCAGAGGGAATATCCTCATCTCCATGCTTTTCTTCACTGTAGGAGCGGGGACGCTCATTGTATTTGAATTTATACGCCATATCGTTCCTTTCCCCTGACGCTACAGTCAGGCAACAAAAATAGCAGACCGTTACATGGTCTGCTGCTGTGTTTGTTCTGCCTGCTGATCTTCGGTCCACTGCTGTTCTGTAGATGATTGCTCATCCTGTGTGAGCACCATGGCTACGCCGGCCACCAGTCCGATGACAGCGCCGATATTTTTGGCTTCCTGTTCTGCCTGGATACGGCGGTAACGTTCCTCGACATCTTCGTTACCATCATCCAGTAACGCTCCAGTTACCGCCAGACCATACAGTCCAGCGTGGAGCGGCTTCATAGAAACAGGTTGCGGATGTTGCTGACCACTGTCGCTGTGCCATACCCCATCCCCAGCAGTGCCGCCACGATGAGCAGTACCAGTACGATCCATTTGGCCACTACGATCAGGTCGAAGTCCGGAAGCCAGTCCAGCCATTTGCAGGAATGCTTTTCTTTCTTCTTCCCAGCCTGTTCCAGCAGAGTGGTCATCTCCGTCAACGATTTCTGGATCTCCGCCATGCTGTTCTGCACCGCTGTCAGGTCTGTGTGTGATCTCAGGTTCGGAAGATACTCCCGCATTCCACGCACTTCCCACCCGATGGATTCTGTCTTCTGTGTCAGCATCGTCAGAGCCTCCGGCAGCGGACACTGGATGACAATGGGCGTGATCGGTGAACTCGACTCCCGCGCTGTCGGCTGCGGTGAAGGCTCGGGCCGGTTCAGGGCCATGAGCTCGTCCATAGATAATTTCTTCTCTGATCCTGAATTCATATTCCATGTTCTCCTTTAGATATTTGTCACCGAACAGCAAACGGTCCCGACACTGCCAGCCACTCGGCGTGGTATAGGTGATATTCTTTCGGGACTTTTCCCAGCGAACCTTGTAGCCCTCGCTCTCCATCAGCGCAATGAACTCCTCGCGGTTGGAAGCGTGGCGCATACAGTCATTGATGATATTCATGAGCTGCAGCTTCTTGCTCTGACCACGGGCCGCCGTGTGATACTCTCCGATGGTCATAGTCTTTGTTTTCTGCTTTTGTTCCCTGGGTTGAAATACAGGAAGTGAAAACTCCTTGCAGACCATGTCGTTGCGTTGCCGCAGTTCCTGGAGCTGCTCCTTTGCGATATGCAGTTTCCGTCCGGTATCGAAATTGACCGAGTTGATGAGGAAGTGGGAATGGATGTGCTCACGGTCTGTGTGGGTGCAGACCAGAACTTCGTATCCCTCATAGTACTCGGCCAGCTTCAGCGCGGCCGCGTGAGCGGTGACCGGGTCGACTGCTTCGCCTTTCGGGAAGCTCTGTACCATGTGATAGAACAGTACACCGTCCGTCTTGTGGTAGAGCCGCTTGGTGGTCATGAAATCCGCGTAGACAGATTCCGGCTGACAGTTGATACCTGTGACCAACTGCTGCCCCTCGAACTCGGTCTTTTTATCCTGCATGGTATACCGCATCACGGCGCTCATGCATCCGGTGGTCTGGCCCCGCTTGTAGTTTGTGAAGCTGATGATAGCCATAGCTTACCAGCGCTTTCGTTCAAGGATCATCCGAACGGCACCACAGAGTTCAGAGAACGCCCGACATACGCTTTCCAGATCGATCACGGTCACTCGTCCCATGTGCGCCAGGGTGACGAGCTGGTTCAGATTTCTGCCGATGGACTTCAGCTCCTTCAGCACTTCTTTCAGGCCGTCGATGACCACCACCTGCTTTCCCAGGCAGCAGGCAGTGACGTAGTCGCTCATGGACATCCCGGACTGCTTCGCCAACTCCTTGATGGCCTCCCGGTCTGTGGACGCCATGCGGGTGCTGAATTTAACATCTTTTTTCATGTCGTTTCCTCCAAATCGTAGATAAAGTGGGTCCGGGCTTCTGCCCGGAATTCATGCGGAAGTCGGGCAGCGGCGTTGCCGCAGACCAGACAAACGCGATGCTGGCCACCTCCAAGGAGGTGATTTCCCTGCACCGAACACCCGCGCTCCGCTTTCGGCCACAAATGGCCACAAACGGCGTTTCTTTTTCCCTGCGGGTGTTTACTCGCCATGCCCGGCAATCTCCCGCAAATCGCCGCACAGCGCCCCAACAGGGTCAACAGGGGCGACCACAGGTACACCCTGGGCATCGTCACTTTCGGCACGGCGCAGCTCGATGAGCCGCTTCCCGTTGCTGCGGCGCACCATACCGGAAATTCCGATTTTGCTTAGCGCGTCAAGGTTTTGCAGGATCAGGCGGGACACTTTCTTAGGCGAGATACGCTCCATACCGACAGGGTCGATTTTTTCAGACAGCTCTGTGGGAGTGCCGATAAATTTCGTACGGTCGCGCATCAGTTCAGAGACCAGATAGGTGATCCGGTCGCCCAGTAGCTCCGGCTGCGTTCTGCTGTCTGCTACCATCTCCCACACGTTTTCAACGTTGCGTTCCAGAGACAACTCCCGGTATTCAATGTCACGACCGATGCAGGAGAGCTTCGCCTTACCGCTGCCGCGCCGATCTTCCACCAGAGTAAAACTGGAATCCACCGCCCCGCTGATGGCTGTCGTACCGGAGATGCGGTTGAACACATCATCGGCAGTTTCCTTTCGCAGATGATGGATCAGCAGGATGGCGATGCCGTGCTTGTCCGCCAGCCGCTTCAGCACGGACAGGTCCCGGTAGTCATTGGCGTAGGTGGCATCGTGGACGGGGCGGACCATCTGCAGCGTATCGACGAGGACCAGAACAGTATCCGGGTGAGCTACGAGGAAGCCCTCCACCTGCTCCTCCAGCCCCTGGCCGATGGGAGCGCACTCCGTACAGAAATGGACGCTGTCCGGCGCGTCCTCTGTGATCTCGAAGAGGCGGTTCTGGATGCGAAGGACGGAGTCCTCCAGGCAGAGATAGAGGGTGGTGCCCTGCTTCACGCTCATTCCCCAGACCGGTTCTCCCTTGGCCACCGTCACCGCCAGCCACAGGGCCAGCCAGGACTTGCCCACCTTGGGTGAACCCGCCAGGATATGCAGACCCTGAGAGATCAGCGTGTCCACCACAAAATTGGGCGGCTCCAGCGGACGGTCCATCAGCGTCCTACCGTCCACCGTGGCCAGAGGACGGTCCATTTTGTTGCTCATAGTCAGTACCTCCAATTCAAAATATCTGAATACAAAAATCTCCCACCTCGAAAGAAGTGGGAGTAGTATTCTTTTAGAGGAGCAGTGCCCACAGGACTTTTGAGCATCCCCTTGCCCCTCTGCTTGTATTGTGGTGGAAAAGATGGTATCCTGATAAAAAGCATGGACAGATTAAAAATCAAGTAGGACAAATTATTGCAGAGGAGGGGGCCAGCGGAAATGGAGGGGAGCATCATATTCTATACCTACGGCAGCACCTTGGAGCTGAACGGGCAGCAGTTTGAGGCAGGCAGGCTGACCGAAGATCTGCTGAATCTATCACCGGATGACTACCACCCTCTGCACGAACGGATGGTGCGCATCCGTACCCTTATGGACATCTACGAGTATGTCCGCAAGAGTGAACTTTGGTGGAAACTGAATGATGAGATGGAGCAGCTCTGTCAGGAACTTCGCCGATATACTGTGTTCCGCTTGCTACCGGACGATTGCTATGACGCTTTCTTTTCGGTGATACGGGAGATCACAGGACAGTTCAGCTTGTTTCCTCCCGAGGAGCACAGCCTTTCAGAGGATGATCAGACAAAACTTCTCAGCGCCTCAGCGGAAGAATTCTTCCAGAGCGATGATGGGGACAGCGATCCTGAAATCTCCTTGGGACTGCTGGATCTGTTTCGTCGCAGAGAGGGCAGCGAGGAAAAGGGCGAGTTGTTTTATTACGAGATGTTTCGCCTCCTGGGAGCGTGCGAAGATACCTGGAGTGCCTACAAGAAATACATCGACCGCTACATGATGTATCTTCACGACATCCGTGCCTTTGTTCCTACCATCCGGAATTTCATCAAGTTTATCCTCTCCACACTCACGACCAATGGGCCGGAAAGTTATGCGGCAGCGCTCTATGGTTTCTATAACGATGATCGCACCGCAGAGAAGCTGATCGTCAACCCCATCACTTACCACGGGGACTGCTACAGGAGACACGATGAATATATGCTCTCCTATGTCCCGCGGGAGCTGCCGGACGGCTCCATGGCCATCTGTCAGGAGCATGTGACGGACAGCTTACAGGCGCTGATGAAGGCAGACTATATGCTGGCCCTGAATAGCGGACACAACATCCGCCGCTGCATCATCTGCGGGAAATACTTCATGCTGAAGAGCGGCGTCCACGCTTTGTACTGCGAAGGGGCCTGTCCCCACGCTCCTGGCTACACCTGTCGGCAATTTGGCACGGTGGAAGTTCAAAAGGAACTGGCAAAGAACAACCCCAAGGTGAAGGCCAAGCTGACTGCCTTTTCCAGGATCACGAAGGATATGCAGCGGGGAGCTATCTCTCAGGAGGATGCCAGAAGAGCCAAGGATCATGTGCGAGACCGGCTCTACGATGCGCTGCGCAGCCCGGATATCTCTGTTGAGGAGTTTTCTGAACAAATATCTACTGCGCAAGTGTATGAATATTGCCGCATCACCAGAGTGAGCAAGCCCCGAGGGCGTCCACCGAAAGCAAAGGCGGGTGGGACCCATGACCAATGAGGAACTGGTCCGCCGATATTACGGCGGTGATGAGCGCGCGCTGGAGGAGTTGTACCGCAGGAATCTCGGGCTGATCCGGCGCATCGCCCGGGAGACTGCCAGAGAGTTCAACTGTCTGCATATGGACAGGGAAAGACCGGGAGAGTTGTCCGGCTATACGAAAACGATTCTGGAGGATCTTTGCGGCGAGGGTGCGTTGGAATTTCTGACACGGGTCCAGAGCAGAGAATACGATGAGAGCCGTGCTGTGCTTGCCACCTACCTGTACCCACATCTGAAAGGCCGGATGACCCGTTGGCTGGAGCAACATATCGGAAATCTTTCTCTGAGCAAGCACGAGATGGATGCTGTCCGGCAGGCACAAAGGCTATATCATTCAGGTCAGTTCAGCATCGAAGAGATCGCGGAGAAAATGGATGTCCTTCTGGAACAGGCTGTCAAGCACATCCGTTACAACACCCATTTTGTTGGTGTCAATGATCTTATCCCTGGGAGCTATGACGGTGATCCCTTTGAGCGGCTGATGCCTGGGAATCTCTCTGTTTCTGCGGAGCAGGTCGTGTATCGAAAAGTCTGCATTGAGCTGCTGCAGGAACTATTTGATGCTCTCCCGAAGAAGGACAGGGACATCCTCGGAAAATTCTACGGCGTATTCGGATTTGAAAAAACTTCGCTGAAGGAAATCGGCATGTACCACATGATGAAGGAGTCCGCCGTGGAAAAGGCAAAGGAGCGTGCTGTCACAAAGCTGAAAAAAGCCTATCCGGGTAGCAGGCTGCAGATCTGGAGGAATGTTCATCGTATGATACGCAGACCGATCCTGCCAGCGAAGGATGACAGAGCACTGCGGCGCAGCTTCACGACTTCGACCCTACGAAATCAGGAGTCTGGAAGATCGTAGTTTCGATACAGTCTGGTGAGAATTTTGCGCAGACAGGAGACCGCAACAGTCCCCTTTAGGACATGTTTAGGAAAAATCAAGAGTCATACTCGCTTTTTTATACGTTCCGTGCTATAATGCAGAAAAACACGAAAGGCCGGCAACTATGGCTACACATATTTTAGTCGTCGATGACGAGACTGCGATCGCAGATCTGGTGGAGGTCTATCTGAAAAACGAAGGCTTCACCATCCACAAATTCTATAATGCCTCCGACGCCCTGGCTTGTGTGCGGACGACACGCTTGAATCTGGCGGTGCTGGATGTGATGCTGCCGGACATGGACGGCTTTACCCTCTGCCAGCGCATCCGGGAGGACCACCTGTTCCCCATCATCATGCTCACCGCAAAGGTGGAGGATATGGACAAGATCATGGGGCTGACCTTGGGAGCGGACGACTACATCACCAAGCCCTTCAATCCTCTGGAACTGGTGGCCCGGGTCAAGACTCAGCTGCGCCGCTACACCCGGTACAACCCCAGGGAGGGGACAGTCCAGGAGGTCACCGAATACGACTTTCGAGGCCTTCAGATCTCCAAGGCCACTCACAAGTGCGTCCTGTTCGGCGAGGAACTGGCCCTGACGCCCTTGGAATTCTCCATTCTCTGGTATCTATGTGAGCACCGGGGGAATGTGGTGTCCAGCGAGGAACTGTTTGAACATGTTTGGGGCGAGGCGTTTATGGACAGCAACAACACCGTCATGAGTCACATCGCCCGGCTACGGGAAAAGATGCACGAGCCCAGCCGAAAGCCCAAATTCATCAAGACCGTTTGGGGGGTGGGGTACACCATTGAGTAAGAAAGGAAATACCCGCAGCCGCCGGAGATCTTTGCGCATCTGGGGCGGCTACCTGCTGGTCCTCATGGCTTGGGTGGTCGCAGTGATGGCCTTGGCATTCCTGGGCTTCATCATCTGCGCCAGCATCACCTGGCAGCCCTCGCCGCTCTACGACTTCCTGAATTGGGTTCGAGACTACATCGTTCTGGTCTGCATCGTCACAGTGCTGGCGGGCTGGGTGGTCATCAGCTTCTATTTTATCTCCAAGCCCATCAAGCAGCTGGACGTGGTGGCCAATGCGGCAGAGCAATTATCCCGCCCCAGTGAGGAGCCCATCCAGCTGCCGGATTCCCTGGAGGACATCTCCATCCAGCTGAATCTGGCCCGGGAGCAGGCTCTCCGGGACGCCCGGGCAGCCCGGGAGGCAGAACAGCGGAAAAACGACCTAATCGTCTATCTGGCCCACGACCTGAAAACGCCCCTGACCAGCGTCATCGGCTACCTGACCCTCCTGCGGGATGAGCCTCAGATCTCCCCGGAGATCCGGGCCAGGTACACCGGCATCGCCCTGGAGAAGGCGGAGCGGCTGGAGGACCTCATCAACGAGTTCTTCGACATCACCCGCTTCAACCTCTCTCGCCTGGAGCTGGAGCGGCAGAGCGTGGACCTGACGCGGATGCTGGAGCAGGTCGCCAGCGAATTCCGCCCCATTTTCGCAGAATCGGGGCTGTCATGCAGCCTGGATCTGCCGCCCAAGCTGCACTATTCCTGTGACCCGGATAAGCTGGCAAGGGTCTTTGATAATCTCCTGCGCAACGCGTCTTATTATAGCCTGCCGGACAGCACGGTGGAAATTGCCGGACGGATAGAGGCCGGGAAAATCGTACTCACCTTCTCCAATGCGGGAAAGAACATCCCCCAGGAGAAATTGGACCGGATCTTTGAACAGTTCTTCCGTCTGGACAGCTCCCGCGCCACCCGGACAGGTGGTGCGGGCCTTGGCTTAGCCATCGCCAAGGAGATCGTGGAGCTCCACGGCGGGACCATTCGGGCGGACAGCACCGAGGATCGGATCACCTTCACCATCTGTCTTCCGTCAGACCATTCAGAAGCGCCGTAAGAAAATCACAAGAATTTCGCAGAAAACTTGCAAGGCATCCGTTGGTAGATAGACAAGTATGAAACGCCTGGTTCTGGTACCATTTCAGTATCAGAACCAGGCGCTTTATTTTGATTAGGAGGTCTTATCCCATGAAAACCATTCTCGTTCTCTTCGGCGGATGCTCCACGGAGTACGAAGTTTCTCTCCATTCCGCCTATGCGGTGCTGTCCCACATGGACCCCGCCCGCTATACTCCTTTGGCTGTGGGCATCACACGGGAGGGGCAGTGGCTCTGCTATACCGGCGACCTCTCCCGGCTGGAGGACGGTACTTGGCAGCAGGCGGCAGACTGTATCCCCTGCACCCCGCTGGTGGAACGGGAGGCCCACGCTTTACTACTGCTGGACGGCTCCGGCCGCCGTCTCCTCTTTGACGCGGTATTCCCAGTCCTCCACGGCAAGAACGGCGAGGACGGTACGGTACAGGGACTCTTTGAACTGGCCGGGGTCCCGGTCATCGGCTGCGGGACATTGTCCAGCGCCTTGTGCATGGACAAGGACCGGGCCCACCAGCTGGCGGCCCTGGCCGGCATCCGGGTCCCCCGGAGCCACGTCTTTCATTCCAGCGATGATTTCAGCCGGATCGCCCAGGCAGCGGAGGAACTGGGATACCCGGTGTTTGTCAAGCCGGTCCGGGCCGGTTCCTCCTTCGGTATCACCAAAGTCTCCGGGCCGGAAGAGCTGCCCGCCGCCATGGAGGAGGCATTCCGCCACGACAGCGCCGTGATCCTGGAGGAGACGATCCCCGGCTTTGAGGTGGGCTGCGCGGTCATGGGCAACGAGGAACTGACCGTGGGTCTGGTGGACGAGATTGCGCTGTCGGAGGGCTTTTTCAACTATGAGGAGAAGTACACCTTAAAGACCTCCGCCATCCACTGTCCCGCCCGCATCCCGCCGGAGAAGGCGGCAGAGATCCAGGCAGCGGCAAAAACCATTTACCGTGCCCTGGACTGCCGGGTATTCGCCCGGGTGGATCTGTTCCTCACCCCGGATGGGGAGATCGTCTTCAATGAGGTCAACACCATCCCCGGCTTCACCGCCCACAGCCGCTACCCCAGCATGATGCAGGGCATCGGCATTTCCTTTGGGGAGCTGGTGACCCGCCTGATCGAGTTGGGGGTGGCGGGATGAGAACCGTGTCGATTCCCCGGGAGCAGATTTTTCAGGGGCCGCTGGTCCTGGTCAACCGGGCGCATCCCCTGCATGAAAAAGAGCGATCTGCGCTGACCTCGGTGGACCCGCACCACCCCGACATTCTTCTTGAAAGCCGGGCACGGCAGCTACTGTCTGCCTGTATCCAAAAGGCGGGGGGACAGCGGGAGATCGTGCCGGTGTCCGGCTGGCGGAGCCAGCAGGAACAGCAGCGGATCTGGGACGACTCCATGGCGGAGCATGGGGAGACATTTACCCGCCAGTATGTGGCCCTTCCAGGATGCAGTGAGCATCAGACCGGCCTCGCCATCGACCTGGGAAAGGCTGCCGGATACATCGACTTCATCCGGCCTGCCTTTCCCTATGACGGCGTCTGCGGAAGATTTAGGCGTCTGGCGGCCCGGTACGGCTTTATCGAACGCTACCAGCGGGGCAAGGAGGAAGTCACCGGGATCTCGGCTGAGCCGTGGCACTTCCGCTATGTGGGGGCGCCCCACGCCCAGCTGATGGAAACCAACGGGCTGTGTCTGGAGGAGTACCGGGACTTTTTGCGGCAGGGTCCCCGGAGCGTCGCTCTGGAAAACGGCCGCATGGCCCAGGTGTTCTATGTGCCCGCCGCCGGAGCCGTCACAGAGGTGGAAGTGCCGGAGGGCTGCTGCCAGATATCCGGCGACAATGTGGAGGGATTTATCCTGACATGGTGGGGGGATACCCATGAGAACGGCTAAGAAAACCGTCCCGACTTTGGACCTCTTTCGTCTGGCGGCAGTCCTGCTGGTGGTGATGAACCACACCTCGCCCCTGGCGGATGTGTCTGCCATGGCTGATTTCTGGCTTACCCGGGTACTGGCCCGGGTGGCAGTCCCATTCTTTCTGATGACCACTGGGTACTTTCTGAGCCGGAATCACTGGGCTGGTGTGGGGCGGCAGCTGAAAAAGCTCTGCCTGCTCTACGGCGTCTGCATCCTTTTGTATCTGCCAGTGAATCTCTATGCCGGCAGCTTCACCGGTCCGGCGGATGTTTTGCGGAAACTGCTGGTGGACGGCACCTTCTACCACCTGTGGTATTTCCCGGCGACCATTCTGGGCATCGTCATCGCCCGGTGGCTCAGCCGGCTGGGCCTGCGGGTGGCTCTGCCTGTGGCGGCGCTACTCTATCTCATCGGTCTGGGCGGGGACAGTTACTATGGACTGGTTTCCCAGATCCCGCTGCTTCGGACCCTTTACGACGGCATTTTTACACTGTGCGGCTATACCCGCAATGGCCTGTTCTTCGCGCCACTGTTCCTTCTGCTTGGGGCCGCCGGAAGGCGGTGGAACCAAAAGCTGTCTCTGGCGGGCTTCTTCCTCTCTCTGGCAGCCATGAGCGCCGAGGGGCTGTGGCTCCATCGCATGGATGTCCAGCGCCACGACAGCATGTACCTCGCCCTCCCCCTGTGCATAGTATGCCTTTTTTCTCTGCTGCTGGGCGGAAACAAGGGCGAGTCCAGGAAAGTCCGGGAATTTTCCACAGCCATGTATGTGCTCCATCCCCTCTGCATCGTACTGGTCCGGGGAGCGGCAAAGCTACTGGGACTGGGAGAAATGCTCATTGAAAACAGTGTTCTCCATTTTATTGTGGTGCTGGCGCTCAGTGCGCTGCTCTCCGCCCCTTGCCTGCTGAGGCTTCAAAAGAAGCCCAGCCCCACCGCTCGGGCCTGGCGGGAGGTGGATCTGGCGGCCCTTGGGCACAACGCCCAGGTGCTGCGGAACACATTGGCCCCGGGGACAGAGCTGATGGCGGTGGTAAAGGCGGAGGCCTACGGTCACGGCGGGGCAGTGACCGCCCGCACCTTACAGCGAGCGGGCGTCCGGGCCTTTGCCGTGGCCTGCCTGGCCGAGGGGATTGCTCTGCGAAAGGCGGGCATCCGGGGGACGATCTTGATCTTAGGTTATACCTCCCCGGAGGAAGCTCCGCTCTTGACACGATGGCATCTGACCCAGACGGTGGCGGATATTGACCACGGGCGGGCCTTGGCAGCCAGAGGGCGGCGTGTCCATGTCCATCTGGCCCTGGACACGGGGATGCACCGGCTGGGCATCCTGGCGGAAAACCGGAAGGAGATCCTGGAGGCATTCCGGCTTCCAAACCTGGTAGTGGACGGTGTCTTTTCTCATCTATACGTCTCGGACAGCCTGGAAGCCGAAGATGTTGCCTACACCCAGGAGCAGCTGACCTTGTTCTATGATACGGTGGCCTGGCTCCGAACTGCCGGATATGATCCCGGCAAAGTTCATATCCAGTCCAGCTATGGACTTTGGAACCTCCCAGCTCAGCCCTGTGACTATGTCCGGGCTGGAATCGCACTCTATGGAGTTCGAAGCGATGATGCGCCTGTTCAGCGAAGCCTTGACCTGCGGCCGGTTCTGTCTCTCCGGGCCAGAGTGGCCAGTATCCGCACTGTGCAAGCCGGAGAGAGCGCCGGGTACGGGCGGGTCTTTCAGGCAGAGCAAGAAACCAAACTGGCGGTGGTCACCATCGGCTACGCGGACGGTCTGCCCCGGGATCTGCCTCAGCGGGGCGGCCAGGTGCTGATTCAGGGCCGGCGTTGTCCTATGGTGGGGTGGATGTGCATGGACCAGTTGCTGGTGGACGTCAGCGATCTTTCGGAGGTCGCTCCTGGCGATACAGTGACTATTATCGGCCGGGATGGCGGTCAGGTGATTCGGGCAGAGGAACTGGCTGCATGCTGTGGGACGATTACCAACGAACTGCTCTCCCGGTTAGGCATGCGGTTACCCATTGTTTCTGGTTAAAGAGCGGTAGGGAATTTTACAAAGATTCCGGTTCGGATTTCAACATGAATATACCTTTAAACAGGAATAGCCACCAACCACGATGAAATGGTTGATGGCTATTCCCGTTTGGTCGACACCAAGAGATTCTCTCAATCGGTTTAATCTGGTGTTTTCAAGATGTCCTTATGAGGAGTCGCCCTTGCGCTCCCCTTTTTTTTGTGGCATAATAGCAACGAATGAAGAAACCGTAAAAAGGAGGACACCATGCTGTATCACATTCTTGCCATCGGCGACGTGACCAGCGAGGACGGCCTGAAGCACCTGCGCCGCCATCTATCGCCGCTGAAGAAGCTGAAAAGCATTGATTTTACCGTGGTCAACGGAGAGAATATCTCCGGCACCGGCCTGACTCCCGCTCAGGCGGACGAGCTGTTTGCCGCCGGAGCCGACGTGATCACCCTGGGCAACCACACCTTTGGCCGGGTGCAGATCGCCGACTATCTGGAGGACAAGCCCGCCTGCGCCCTCTGCGGCGACACGGGCTACGACAAGCACGGCGTGTGCCGCTGCCTGCGGGAATACTACGCTAAGGAGCAGCTACAGGAGCTGTCCCGCCTTCTCCCCCTGGGGGAAGCCCGGTTCGAGACGTTCCGCTTTGATTTGTACGACAGCGCGGTGTGGGAGAGCTACGGCACCTCGCCCCGCGCCAATATGGAGCATAACTTCGACGTCTGCCGGGACTACGCCAACCAGTTCTCCCGCGGCAGCGGCAGCCTGCTGCTCTCCGGCGGCACCGGTCTGGGCAAGACGTTCCTCTCCGCCTGCATCGCCCG